>Ga0183260_10000087_pt1 | contig 63365 bp, 63 predicted proteins | sample AntDrymUQ4972206_2_FD_129768 | JGI IMG/M metagenome (GOLD analysis project Ga0183260, IMG submission 129768) | Polar desert sand microbial communities from Dry Valleys, Antarctica - metaG UQ497 (22.06) (version 2) (version 2) | ecosystem: Environmental > Terrestrial > Soil > Desert | place...
AGCCCGTACTCGTCGAACTTCTCCCGCACCGCGCGCACCGCGTTGACCGAGGTGAACGCCACCCACTCGTAGCGGCCCTCGACAAGGCCGCGGATGGCCTTGTCCATCTGCTGCGGGTTGCGCGGCGGCTCCACCGAGATCGTCGCGACCTCCTCAGCCACCGCACCGTGGGCGAGCAGCCGCTCCGACAGCGCGCCGGCCTGCTCCTTGGTGCGTGGCACCAGCACCCGCCAGCCGAACAGCGGCTTCGTCTCGAACCACGACAGCTGCTCGCGCAGGCCGACGACGTCGCCGACCACGACCAGAGCGGGCGGCGCCATCTCGGCGTCGGCGGCGTCGGCGGCGATCCGGTTCAGGGTGGACACCACGGTGGCCTGCTCGGTGGTCGTGCCGACACGGGTCATCGCCACCGGGGTCTGTCCCGAACGACCGGCCGCCACCAGCGCATCAGCCACCTGCGCGATCGAGGCGACCGCTGACAGCAGCACCAGGGTCTGGTCGGTGCCGTAGCGCGACCAGTCGACCTTGGCCTCGGCGACGTTGACGACCGCGACCTCACGCTGCGTCCGCGTGGTGAGCGGCACCCCGGCGTACGCCGCCACCGCCGTCACCGCGGACACACCGGGGACGATGTCGAAGGCCACGCCTGCCTTGGCGCAGGCGATCGCCTCTTCCGGACCGGTGCCGTAGACCCACGGGTCACCGCTGAGCAACCGCACGACCGGCTTGGCGCTCTTGGCGTGCTTGACGACCAGGCGGGCTCGCGCGGCATGGGTCAGCGGCGTGCCGGTCTCGCCCTGGGCGCCGTCGATGACCAGCGGAGCCATGGTCGGAGCCGGCGCCTGCACGGCGCTGGTGACGCCGTTCCGGACCGCGTCCACGAGACCGGCGTGGTCCGGGGTCTCGGTGATCACCACCGCCGCCTCGCGGATCAGCTCGACGGCGCGGACGGTCAGCAGCCGCGGATCTCCGGGTCCGGTGCCGACGAAGCTGACCCGTCCGGGCCGCCGGGCCGCGGTCGCCGTGGCGGCCGCAGTGCTGGTGGTGCGGGTACGCGCGGTACTGGTCACGAGATCGGTCTCCAGGTCGTCGTGCGGGGCTGTCGGCGGCTGACTGGTCTTGCGCGATGGGCGGGTCACGGCTTTGCACCTGCGCCGACAACCGCGGCGATGAGTTCGTCCGCCCCGTCGGAGAGCATCTCGGTCGCGAGGGCCAGCCCCAGCTGCTCCGGCTCGAGTGGGGACCCGGTCGTGGACGCGCGCAGGTGCGGGTACCCCGTGGGGTCGACCACGGTGGCGCGCAGCCACAGCTCGTCGGTCTCGTCCGCGTCCGAGTCCCCCGCGTCCGGGTCGACCGACACCTGCTCGGCCAGCGCCCCCACCGGGGCGGTGCACCCGGCCCCCACGCCCGCCAGGAACGCGCGCTCTGCGCGGACCGCGGTCCGGGTGGACGGATCGTCGAGCAGGTTGGCCAGCGAGACGGCCAGCGGGTCGCCGGCGCGGCACTCCACCGCGAGCGCACCCTGGCCGGGTGCGGGCAGCATCTGCAGCGGGTCGAGCACCTCGGTCACCTCGTCCAGCCGGCCCAGCCGGGCCAGGCCGGCGCGGGCGACGACGACCGCGTCGAGGGAGCCGTCCCGAACCCGGCCCAGCCGGGTGTCGACGTTGCCGCGCAGGTCGACCACGACCAGCCCCAGACCGAGCGCGTTCAGCTGCGCGGCGCGGCGCGGGGAGCCGGTGCCGACGGTGCTGCCGGGCGGCAGCTCGCCCAGCGTCAGCTCGTCCCGGGCCACCAGCGCGTCCCGGGCGTCGGCCCGGACGGGAACGGCAGCCAGCTCGATGCCGTCGGTCGGATCGGTGGGCAGGTCCTTCAAGGAGTGCACGCAGACATCGACCTCGCCGGCGAGCAGAGCGGCCCGCAGGGCGGACACGAACACGCCGGCACCACCGATCACGCTGAGCGGCCCCGGGTCGAGGTCACCACGGGTAGTGACCTCGACTAACCGCACCGGTTCGGTCCCCCCGGTGGCCAACTGTTCGGCTATCGCCCGGCTCTGCGCCATCGCGAGCCGGCTTGCTCGGGTGCCCAGCCGAACCTCACCGTTCGCACTGCCCGCGCTGGTGGTGGTCATACGACCTCCCCGGGCGCCTCGACCTCGGCCCGGGTGACCGCGTCTACGGTGCCCGACGGCAGCGCGAACAGCTCGGACAGCACCTCCGCGTACGACATGCCGTCGGGGTGGCCGGTGAGCTCTCTGATCCGCGTCGTCGGCCCGTGCAACAGCTTGCCCGCCACCCGGCGCAGGGTCTGCTCGACCTCGGCCCGGGTGGCCTCATCGAGGTCGGGCAGCCGCGCCAGCAGCCGCCCCAGCTCGGCGTCGACGACCTCGGTGGCGAGGGTCCGTAGCGCCACCACGGTCGGCGTGGCCCGCGCGGCTCCCCGGGCACCGAGGAAGCCGGTCACCTCCTCACCGACGATCCGGCGCACCTGCTCGATGTCGGCGGCGGTCTCCCCGTCGGCCAGGTCGTGCGCGAGGGTGGCCAGCCCGACGTATCGGACTGCCGGATGAGTTGCCACCGCCGGGTCGACGTCGTGCGGCAGTGCGAGGTCGACGACGCCGACCGGCCGTTGCGGGTCGCGCCGGTCGAGCACGGGGCCGACCTGGTCGATGCCGATGACGACCCCGGTGGCGCCGGTACAGGACACCACCACGTCTGCTGTGACAAGCTCACTGGCGAGCACGTCGATACCGACCGGGCGGCCGCCCGCCGAGGCGGCCAGCCGGGCGGCCCGCTCGGGCGTGCGGTTGGCCACCACCACCTCGGTGACCCCACGCCGCACCAGGCTCGCTGCCGCGATCGCGGCCATCGCGCCGGCGCCCACGACCAGCGCCTTCGCGCCGGCCAGACTCGTCCCGGCCGCCTCGAGCCGGCCCAGGGCCGCCGACACCAGCGAGCGCCCGGCCTGGTCGATGCCGGTCTCGGCATGGCCGCGCTTGCCGACGCGCAGTGCCTGCTGGAAGGCGCCGTTGAGCAGCGGACCGACCGAGCCGTGCTCCTGGCCACGCTGCAGCGCGGCGCGGACCTGCCCGAGGATCTGGCTCTCGCCGACCACCATCGAGTCGAGGCCCGCCGAAACCGCGAACAGGTGCGCGACCGCCGCCTCGTCGTAGTGCACGTACAGGTGAGGGACGACGTCGTCGCGGCTGCCGCCGGCTGCTGCCGCCAGCAGCTCGGACACGTCCTCGACGCTGCCGTGGAACCGGTCGACGGCGGCGTAGACCTCGACCCGGTTGCAGGTGGCCAGCACGACCGCCTCGGTGACGTGCTCGGTGTCCAGCAGTGCCAGGCCGAGCTTGGCGGCGCCGAGCCCGTCCAGGGCGAGCCGTTCGAGCAGCGGCACCGGCGCGCTCTTGTGCGAGGCGCCCACCGTCAGGATGCTCATGCCGGCTCCACCCGCTGCACGCGGGGTTGCTCGATGACCCCGTGCTTGCGCTGCTCGTGGTAGGCCAGGATCTGGAGCTCGATGGACAGGTCGACCTTGCGCACGTCCACCCCGGGCGGCACTACCAGGACCGTGGGGGCGAAGTTCAGGATCGAGGTGACCCCGGCGGCCACCAGCCGGTCCGCGACCTGCTGCGCGACCGGCCCGGGGGTGGTGAGAACGCCGATGGCGACGCCGGACTCGGTCACCAGCTGCTCCAGCGCGTCTACATGCCGCACCGCCACCCGCCCGTACGTCTCGCCGACCCGAGCCGGGTCGCTGTCGACGAGCCCGGCGACGCGGAAGCCGCGGGAGGCGAACCCTCCGTACCCGGCGAGTGCCTGGCCGAGGTTGCCCATGCCTACGATGACGACCGGCCAGTCCTGGGTGAGGCCGATCTCGCGGGCGATCTGATAGCGCAGGTACTCCACGTCGTAGCCGACGCCACGGGTGCCGTACGACCCGAGGTGGGACAGGTCCTTGCGCAGCTTGGCGGAATTGACACCGGCTGCGGCCGCCAGCTGCTGGCTGGAGGCCGTGGTCACGCCGCGATCGGTCAGGGCGGTGAGAGCCCGCAGGTAGATCGGGAGGCGTGCCACGGTGGCCTCCGGGATCCCCCTATGGGTCTCGATCACGCCGCCCACTGTATGAGCTTGTGAACGCGGGAACAAACCGGCGAAACGGTCGCGGAACGCTAGTTCCGGTCCAGCGCGGCGCGCAGCCGATGGGGGTCTACCCGCCAGAAGTCGTGCTGGCGACCGTCGACGAAGCAGACCGGCACCGCTCGGTGAACGCGGCGACCAGCCGGGCGTCGGTGTCGATGTCCACCTCGACCCACTCGTCCCCGGTCTCGGCACAGACGTTGGCGACGACGGCCCGGGCGGCGGCGCACAGGTGACAGCCGACGCGCCCGTACAGGACGACCCGCGCGTCAGCCGCATTCGGGACAGCGGGTGGCATGCGCCCACTGTCACACGCCCCACCCGCCGGCCTGTTACGAGAACGCGCCGCCGCGGTGCACGAGCAGCCGGTCGAGGGTGAGCTGGATCCGCTCGCGCACCTGGTCGGTGAGGTTGAACACAAGCATCGGGTCGTCAGCGCTGGCGGCGGGTTGGTCGTCGGTGCGCAGCGGCTCACCGAACTCGATCACCCACTTGCTTGGCAGCGGGATCAGACCCAGCGGTCCGAGCAGCGGGAAGAACGGGGTTATCGGCACGTACGGCAGTCCCAGCAGCCGGGCCAGGGTCGGCAGGTTGCCGATCAGCGGGTAGATCTCCTCGGCACCGACGATCGAGCACGGCACGATCGGAACGCGCGTCCTTATCGCCGCCGACACGAACCCGCCTCGCCCGAAGCGCTGCAGCCGGTAGCGCTCGGCGTACGGCTTGCCGATCCCCTTGTAGCCCTCCGGCCACACCCCGACCAGCTCACCACCGGCAAGGAGTCGTTCGGCGTCTTCCGTACAGGCCATCGTGACTCCGCCCTTGCGGGCCAGCTCGGAGACGAAGGGCAGCGCGAACACCAGGTCGGCGCCGAGCGCCCGCAGGTGCCGGTCGGCGTGGTCGTGCACGACCAGCACGGTCATCAAAGCGTCGACGGGCAGCGTCCCCGAGTGGTTGGCCACCACCAGCGCACCGCCGTCGCGCGGGATGTTCTCGACACCGCGAACCTCGATCCTGAACCAGCGCTCGGCGAGGGGCCGCAGGGCGGACATGAACAGGGTGGACGTGAGCTCGGCGTCGAAGCCCAGGTCGTCGATCTCGTAGTCGCCGGTGAGGCGCCTGCGCAGGAAGGCCAGTGCTCGCGCCAGTACCTGGTCACCCTCGCGGTCTCCCGACGCGTCGTCGGGGTCGGGGCCGGGCACCGGGGCGAGGAACGGCGGCCCGGTGCTGCCCGGAACCGAGCTGCCCGGAGCCGGCCCCGACGCTCGCCGCCCCGGTGGCGCCAGCGAGCGTGCCGCCCTGCTCGGCGACGGACCACGATTGCCTCGCCCCGGCCGCCCACGAGCGCCCAGCTGGATGATGTCAGCCTCGCTCACGCGGTGCCCCTCCCGGCCAGCCCCGTGGCAAGTCCGCGCTCCACCCGGCGCAGCCGCTCGGGACTCAGCGGCCCGGTACCGGTGGTCGCGGCGAAGTCGTCGAGCGTCTGGGCGGTGCTCCACCGCGGCTGGTAGCCGAACGTCTCGCGCAGGGCGGTGGTGTCGACGACCCGACCGTAGGTCAGCAGAGCCACCTGGTCAGCGGACAGGTCGATGCCGCTCGTACGCCGCAGGGCCCGGCCGACAACCTCCACCCCGAACCCGGGTACCGGGAGGGCCGGACGCCCGAGTCGCCGGACCAGCTGCGACAGCGTCAGCACGCCATCTCCGGCGACGTTGAAGGTGCCGGCAGCGCCGTGCACGGCCGCGCGGTGCAGCACCTGCAGGGCGTCGTCACGGTGCAGCAGCTGCAGCCGCGGATCGAACCCGAGGACAGTCGGGATCGCCGGCAGCCGCAGGTAGCGCGCCAGCGCCGACGGCAGGTCTGCGGCCAGCACGTCGGCACAGCGCAGCACGGCCAGCGACACGTCGGGGCGACGGCGACCGAATCCCCGGACGTAGCCCTCCACCTCGGCGCAGTCCTTGGCGTACCCCGAACGCTGTGGGCCCTCGGGCGCGGACTCCTCGCTGAACATCGCCGGGGACCGTGGCGAGGCGCCATACACGGCCGTCGACGACATCAGCACCAGCCGACGGACGGCGACCGCCCGCTGGCAGGCGGCCAGCAGCTGCATGGTGCCGATGACGTAGGTCTCCTTGCTGGCGCCGCGCCCACCGGTCCTGCTGGAGGCGGCGCGGACATCCATGTGCAGCACCGTGTCGACACCCTCGGCGGCCAGCAGGTCGGCGATCACCGGGTGCCGGATGTCGGCACGGACGACCCGCACGGCACCGAGGTCACCATGCGTGGGGGCCATGTCGACGCCGACGACCCTGTCGACCCTCGGGTCGGCGCTCAGAGTGCGAGCGACCTCCGCGGCCAGCTGGTCGGCGACGCCGGTGACGAGGACGACGCGGCCCATGTCACTTGCCGGCGCGGCGCCGCTGGATGCGAGTCTTCTTCAGCAGCTTGCGGTGCTTCTTCTTCGCCATCCGCTTGCGACGCTTCTTGATGACAGAACCCACGGTGTCCTCTCGACTGACCGAATGCCGCTGCCTGGCAGCCGGCGACCGCCCAACAGTAGTCGCCCGGCCAACCTTGGCCTGACCGGCATCTCGGACATCCGACGTCGCCTGTGCCACCGCACTGTCCCGACATCTTTGTGCCGGGCCTGCTGACCGCCCGGCCTAGCCGGCCTGGAAGTACGACTTGCGCAGGTAGTCGTCGACGGCGGACTCGGGGACACGGAACGAGCGACCGACCCGAACGGCCTCGAGGTCGCCCGAGTGCACCAGGCGGTACACGGTCATCTTGGAGACTCGGATGCGCGAGGCGACCTCGGCCACGGTGAGGAACCGGACCTCAGACAGGGACACTTCGTCCTTGTTGGACCCAGCCATGGCGTACCGCACTTCCTGCACGGGACGCTCTCCGGCTTCCCGCCAAAGACCAGACGTTACGTGCTTGACCGGGAGGTTAGTGCGTGCCGGTACGGGCGGGATAGCACAACCGGGATGGTGCGCGAGTTGTCCGACCGATCGGCTGATCACGCCCGACCATCGGGCGCCGAGACACGTCGGACAGCCGGTGCGGCGACACCTGATCGGGGGACACGGGAGCCTTCACTGGTGCGGGTCGAGGCCCATCGCGGGGAAGGCGGCAACCCGGGTGGCGTGTACCGATCGGTCAAGCCAGGACCCGGGATCGTAGCCGCCGCCCCAGTCCCGGTAAGTCGGTTCCTGCCCGTCGGTCATGCGGCTTGGGGCGACCGCGCCGGTGGAGTCTCGCACATGGCGCCGCCACGGCTCGGGGACCGGCACCGCTGCCTCCAGCGGTTGGCCGGCGACGATCGCCAGCAGGTGCGTCCATGCGCGCGGTACGACATCTGTGACCGAGTAGCCACCTCCGCCGGTGGCGACCCACCGGCCCTCGCACAGCTCGTGTGCCAGCTCGTGCAGTGCGATGTACGACGCCCGTTGCCCGTCGACGCTGAGCATCAAGTGCGCCAGGGGGTCGGACTTGTGCCCGTCGCATCCGTGCTGGGTGACGAGGACCTGCGGCCCGAATGCACGCAGCACGTCCGGGACGACGGCGTGGAACGCCCGAAGCCAGCCGTCGTCGGACGTGCCGGGCGGCAGTGCCACGTTGACCGCGCTGCCCTCTGCGCCACGACCACCTATCTCGTCCGGTGCGCCGGTGCCGGGAAACAGCGTCTGCGGGGTCTCGTGCAGGCTGACCGTGAGCACGCGGGTGTCGTGGTAGAAGACGTGCTGCACCCCGTCGCCGTGGTGCACGTCGACGTCAACGTAGGCGACCCTGGTGGCGCCCTGCTGCAGCAGCCACGCGATCGCCACCGCCGGGTCGTTGTAGACGCAGAAGCCGCTGGCCAGGCCGGGCATGGCGTGGTGCAACCCACCGGCGATGCTCGCCGCGTGCAGCCGGACACCGCTCCAGACCTGGCGGGCCGCCTCGGCGGTTGCAGCGACCACGCGGGCGCTGGCTTCGTGCATGCCGGCGAAGGTGGGGTTGTCGGGGGTGCCGAGCCCGCGCGAGAGATCGTGCCGGCCGGGATCGGCGCTGACCCGCTTGACCGCGTCGACATAGGTCGGCTCGTGCACGAGCAGCAGCAGGTCGTCGTCAACCGCCGGGGTCTCGACCTGCGAGAGCAGTCCGGTGCCGTTGTCGCCGAGCACGCCCAGTGCGCGGGCAAGGCGCATCGTCAGGTCGATGCGCACAGGTGCCATCGGGTGTGCCGGCCCGAAGTCGTAGGCGGTCATGGTGTCGGCGAAAACCGAGCAGGCGTGGCAGCCGGACTCCGGCTCGACATCCGACGCGGACATGCGCGGACCCTACCCGGCGGACAGGTCTCGGGACCGGTCCCGGGCGGCCTCCATCGCGGTGAGGAAGGCCGCGCGCACCTTGTGGTCCTCGAGCTTGCGTACCGCCGCGGCGGTGGTGCCTCCGGGCGAGGTCACTTGCTCGCGCAGCACGGTCGGGTGCTCACCAGTCTCCCGCAGCAGCTTGGCCGAGCCGACCACGGTCTGGACCACGAGCTCGCTGGCGGTCGTGCGGGGCAGCCCGAGGTGCACCCCGGCTTCGATCATCGACTCGACGACGAAGAACAGGTACGCCGGCCCGGACCCGCTGATCGCGGTGACGGCGTCCTGCTGCTTCTCCGGCACCCGCAGCACCCGGCCGGTTGCCGACAACAGCTGCTCGGCCTCGAGCAGGTGGTCCTCGTCACAGTGCGCCCCGCGCGAGATCGCGGACATGCCCTCGTCGACGAGCGCGGGGGTGTTCGGCATCACCCGGACGACCGGGGTGCCGCTCGGCAGGCGCGCCTCGACGAAAGCTGTCGTGATGCCGGCAGCGAGCGAGACGACAAGCGTGGCGCCGGACAGGTGTGGGGCGATCTCGTCGAGAAGGTCGGCCATGTCCTGCGGCTTGACCACGAGCAGCAGGGTGTCGGCCTTGGCAGCGGCCTCGACGTTGCTGACCACCTCGACGCCGTAACGTTCGCGCAGCTCGGTCGCCCGCTCGGGTCGCCGCTCGCTCAACATCAGCTCGTCCGGCTGGCGACCGGCGCGTAGCAAACCAGAGACCACCGTCTCCCCCATCACGCCGGCACCGAGCACCGCGACAAGACTCATGGCTCCTCCTCGACCGGGCTGGACGGTCCCATCCTCCCCGATCCCGCGCGCCTCCGATCGTTGGTGCGGGGTCACTGAGCCCGGGAACCTCCCGGCGGTGGGTCAGGCGGTGCGGCGGCGAAGCGTGCCCGTACCTACCGCGAGGGCGGCCAGCGCACTGCCGGCGACGACTGCCACGTCGAGGCTCAGGTCGCCGGTCCACCCGCTGGCCCTCTGCACCTGCTGCATGGCGTCAACCGCATACGACAGCGGCAGCGCGTCCGAGACAGCGGCCAGCACATCGGGCATCAGGTCCCGAGGAACGAACAGCCCGCACAACAGCACCTGAGGCAGCACCACCGCAGGCATGAACTGCACCGCCTGGAACTCGGTCTCGGCAAAAGCCGAGACGAGCAACCCGAGCGCACAGCCCAGCACGGCGTCCAGCACGGCCACCACCGCGAGCACCCAGACCTGGCCGTTCACGTCGAGCCCGAGCGGGCCGACCGCCAGGCCGACCGCGAGACCGGCCTGGACGACCGCGACGCCGCCGAAGGCGACGGCGTAACCGGCCAGCAGGTCTCCCTTGCCCATCGGCGTGGTCAGCAACCGCTCGAGCGTCCCGGACGACCGTTCGCGCAGTGTGGTCACCGAAGTCACCAGGAACATCACGATGAAGGGGAACAGGGCCAGCAGCGGAGGACCGAACCGGGCGAACGCGGCCTCCTCGCCGTCGAACATCCACCACAGCAAGGTGAGAAGCACGCAAGGCACCACGAGCAGCATCGCGACGGTGCGGTGGTCGCGGCGCAGCTGGGTGAGCACGCGCCGCGCCACCGCGAAGGTTGTACGGAGACTCATGCCACCACACCTTCGCTTTGAGATCCGTTGCCCGCAGACCCGATGACGGACAGGAAGGCACCCTCGATGTCGGCCGCCCCGGTCGTGTCGAGCAGCGCCTGCGGCGTGTTGTCAGCGACCAGTCGCCCGGACCGCATGAGCAGCAACCGGTCGCAGCGCAACGCCTCATCCATCACGTGGCTCGAGACGATCAGCGTGGTGCCGGATGCGGCCAGCCGGTGGAACAGCGTCCACAGGTCGCGGCGCAGCACCGGGTCGAGGCCGACGGTGGGCTCGTCCAGCACCAGCAGCTCTGGTGGCCCCAACAGCGCAACGGCCAGCGACACTCGCGAGCGCTGTCCGCCGGACAGCCGCCCGACCAGTGAGCCGGCGTGGTCGGCCAGGTCGACCTGCTCGAGCACCTCACCGGTCTGGGCCAACGGGGCTCGCAGCACCCGGGCGAAGAAGCCGAGGTTCTCGGCCACGGTCAGGTCGGGATAGACACTGGGCGCCTGAGTGAGGTAACCCACCCGGTTGCGCAGCGCCGGGGTGCCCGCCGGCCGCCCTAGCACCTGCACGGTCCCGGAGCGGACCTTCTGCACACCCACCAGCGCCCGCATCAGGGTGGTCTTGCCGCACCCGGACGGACCGAGCAGTCCCGTGACCTGCCCGCACGGCACGGCGAAGGACAGGTCCGGGACGACGGCCAGCCCACCCCGTACGACGCACAGGTGATCCACTCGTACAGCCGATCCGGTCGTCTCTGGCTGCATTTTATTGACCATGCGGCCAATAATGGCAAGACCGAGACTCGCTGGTCAAGCCAGGGACGGGCGTTCGCTCTGCTCAGCCGCGCAGGTGGTGCTGCAGCACCGGGCCGAGTCTGCCGGCCAGCTCATCGGCGGGCAGGGACGCCAGCGGCTCCAGCCGGACCACGTAGCGAAGCACCGCCACCCCCAACATCTGGGCGAAGGCCAGCTCGACTCGTTGCTCCGGGTCAGGCCCGGGAACCAGGTCACCGAGCACACCGAGGGCAAGCGCCGGCATCCCGCCGCGCAACAGGGCAGCCACCTGGTCACTGGTCATCGCCGTCCGCAGGAAGGCGAGCAGCGGCTGACGGCGCTGCTCGTCGTCCCAGGTGCGCAGCACCGCCAGCGCAATCCGATCACCCAGCCCGTCGATCGGACCGTCGACCGCGGACCCCAGCACCTGCCTGGGATCGAACGGGACCCCCAGCGCCTCGACGAACAGGTCGTCCTTGCCGCCGAAGAAGTGGTGCACCAGCCCGGGCGTCACCCCGGCGGCCGTGGCCACCCCGCGCATCGTGGTGCGCTCGAAGCCCCGCTCGGCGAACGCGGTCCGTGCCGCGGCGAGGATCGCGCCCCGAGTGTCGGGAGCCCCGGGTCTGCGGCCGGGACCGCGAATGGGCTCAGCGTCGGACTGTCCCATGTCAGGCCAGGTCAGGACTTAGTGGCCAGCGATCGGACGAAGAACGCCAGGTTCTGCGGGCGTTCGGCCAGCCGCCGCATCAGGTAGCCGTACCACTGGTCGCCGTACGGGACATAGACCCGCATCGTCTCCCCCGCGGCGGCCAGCCGCTTCTGCTCCTCGGGTCGGACACCGAACAGCATCTGGTACTCGTAGGTCCCAGGCTTTCGCTCGGCCCGGCCGGCCAGCATCGCGGCGATGCGGATCAGCCGCGGGTCGTGGGTGGCGACCATCGGGTATCCGGCGCCTTGCATCAGCGCCTTGAGGCAGCGCACGTACGACCGGTCGACGTCTCGGCGCGACTGGTAGGCGACCCGTGCCGGTTCCTTGTACGCCCCCTTGCACAGCCGAACGCGTGAGCCCATGTGCGCGAGGTCCTTGCAGTCGGCCTCGGTGCGGTGCAGCTGCGACTGGACGACCGCGCCGGTCTCCGGGAAGTCCCGCCGCAGCTCGGCGAGGACGGCGAGCGTGGAGTCGGTGGTGGTGTGGTCCTCCATGTCCAAGGTCACCGTGGTGGCCGCCGCGCGCGCCGCCTCGCAGATGCGCCGGGCGTTGTCGAGGGCGACGTCGTGCCCTCCGGTCAGTGCCTGGCCGACGGCCGACAGCTTGACCGACACCTCCGCGGCCGGCGTCAGCCCGGCCTCCGCGAGGGCCTCGAGCCCCTCCAGGTAGGCGGCCACGGCACGGGTCGCCCGAGTCCGGTCGAGGGCATCCTCGCCGAGGTGGTCGATGGTGACCTGCAGCCCGTCGCCGACCAACGCGGCCGTGGCCGCCACTGCTCGCGCCGTCGTCTGCCCCGCCACGAACCGCGCCACGATGCCGCTGGAGACCGGCATCGTGCTGGCCAACCGTTCCACCCGCTGGCTGCCCGCCAGCGCGAGCAGGGTCCGCCTCAACACCCGGCGTCCTCCTCGGCTCCGGCGCCGGCTCGGTTGCCGGACGGCTCGACTGTACGGCTGCTGGCTCCACCCCGGGCCGCCAGGTGCAGCCGGGTGAAGGCCAACGCCTCGGCCAGGTCGGCCTCTCGTTCGGCGCGGCTGTCGGCGCGTCGGGTGTTTACTTCGACGACGACGTGGCCGTCGAAGTCACGGGCGGCGAGCAGCTCGCAGAACGCCGCGCAGGGCTGACCGCCGCGCCCCGGGACCAGATGCTCGTCGCGGCTCGACCCCGAGCCGTCGGTCATGTGTACGTGGGACAGCCGCTCGCCCAGCGCGGCCGCCGTCGCGAGCGGGTCGCCGCCGGCGGTCGCCGAGTGGGACAGGTCGAGCGTCACGTGTGCGTAGCCGTGGTCGACGGGATCCCACCCCGGCGCGTAGGCCTGGACCCGGCGCCCGCGCGCGCGCCAGGGGTACATGTTCTCCACCGCGAACGCGAGCCCGGTGCGGGTCTCGAGCCCGGTGATGCCCGCTCGAAACCCACGGGCGTAGTCGCGCTGCCACCGAAACGGTGGGTGGACCACCACGGTGTCGGCACCGAGCACCCGGGCGGCACGAGCGCTGCGCTCCAGCTTCTCCCACGGGTCGCTGCCCCATACCCGTTGCGTGATGAGCAGGCAGGGAGCGTGCACGGCGACGATCGGCAGCTGGTGGCGCTCACGCAGTCGACGCACCGCGGCAACGTCCTGACTGGTCTCGTCGAGACCGACCATCAGCTCGACCGCGTCGTAGCCGAGCGAGCCCGCCAGCTCGAAGCCGACCTCGGCCGGCTCGGGGAAGACCGACGCGGTCGACAGCGCGACCCGTGAACGGGGCACCGAGACGGTGGTCGGTTGGTCCGCGCCGGCGCTCACGCGGTCACAGTAGGCCGCCGGTGGCTGCGAGCCGGCTCACATGAGGTCGAGTCGTTCCAGGATCACGCCCTCGCGCAGCGCCCACGGGCAGACCGCCAGCTCGGGCAGCCCGAACAGCTCCAGCACCGCGTCCGCAACGAACGCCCCGGCCACTACCTGGTGCGCGCGGTTGGCCGACACCCCCGGCAGCTGCGCGATCTCGTCGAGCTGCATCGCGGCTAGCTTCGGCAGCCACTCCTTCAGCGCCGCGTGCGGCAGCTTGCGCCGGACGTACGGCCCGTCGGCGGACGGCGCGGCACCACAGATGCGCGCCAACGACCGGAACGTCTTGCTCGTCGCGACGGCATGGTCGGCCGCACCCCACCGCAGCACCTCACCGGCGTCGCCTGCGATGGATCTTCGCACCTCCCGGCGCAACCGGGCGGCGGTGTCGTCCGGGACCGGCTGCAGGTCGAGGTACTCGCGGCTGAGCCGGCCGGCCCCGAGTTGCAGCGACTGCACGACGTCGGGTGTCTCGCTCTGTCCGGTGGCGATCTCGAGCGACCCACCGCCGATATCGAACACCGCCAGCCGACCCGACGACCAGCCGAACCAGCGGCGTACGGCGAGGAACGTCAACCGTGCCTCGTACCCGCCCGGAAGCACCTCCAGCTCGACGCCGGTCCGGCGCCGCACCAGGGCCAGCACCTCGTCGGCGTTGCTCGCGTCACGCACGGCCGAGGTGGCGAACGCGATGACCGACGTACAGCCCTTGTCCTCGGCGACCTGCTGCGCCTGCTCGACGAAACCGAGCAGCGCCACCTGCCCAGCCTCGTCGACCGCCCCGTCGTCGTCCAGGTGCTCGGCCAGCCGCAGCGGCTTCTTCACCGAGTACGCCGGCAGTGGCGCGGCGCCGCGGCGGGCGTCGACGACCAGCAGGTGACCGGTGTTCGACCCGATGTCCAGCACGCCGGTCCGCATGCCCACCAGGCTAGTCAGCGCTCATTACCCGCGGACGTCCGTCGAGCCCTTCGGTCCGGAAGCCGCACCGGTCGTAGGGTTGCGACCATGCCGGAGGTGAGCGTAGAGGCCCCGCGAGCCTGGGTCGAGTTCACCGACCCCGCCAACGACGGTCAGGTCCTGCGCTGCGACCTCACTTGGCTCACGTCTCGCTACGGATGCATCTTCGGCGACGGCTGCCCCGGCATCTACACCGGGCGTCCCGACGACGGCTGCTGCACCCTCGGAGCGCACTTCGCGGACAAGGCCGACGAGAAGCGGGTGGGCAAGGCTATGAAACGGCTCACCGCCGACGAGTGGCAGCTGCGCCGCGAGGGTCGCAAGGGTGGCTGGGTGGAGGTCGACGACGAGGGCGAGCGCAAGACCAGAGTGGTCGACGGCGCGTGCATCTTCCTCAACCGGCCCGGTTTCGCCGGCGGTACCGGCTGCGCACTGAACGCCTGGGCACTGACGCACGACGTCGAGCCGCTCACCACCAAACCGGACGTCTGCTGGCAGCTGCCCATCCGGCGGCGCTACCGGGACGTGGATCGCGGCGACGGCACGTCATACCTGGAAATCACCATCGAGGAGTACGCCCGTAGCGGCTGGGGACCTGGCGGGCACGACCTCGACTGGTACTGCTCGAGCAACACCGAAGCCCATGTGTCCCGCCACCCGCTGTATGTCACCAGCTCCCCCGAGCTCGTCGAGCTGATGGGCCAGCAGGCGTACGACGTGCTGGTCCCGCTGTGTGAGGAGCACCTGGCGCGCAAGGACGCGCTCACGCTGCACCCGGCGACCACCGCGCGCGAGCGCTGACCCCACGCAGCCCCGGTCCGCGGCACCGGTCCACAATCGAGACGTGCGTCTCGACCACCTCTCGTTCGCGGCCGGACCGGACGGGCTCGACGCCACCTCCCGCCAGCTGTCGGACAAGATCGGTGAGGACTTCGTCGAAGGCGGCGTGCACCCCAGGTTCGGCACCCGCAACCGGGTGCTGCCGCTGACCCGCGGGCACTACCTCGAAGTGGTGTCGGTGCTCGACCATCCCGCCTCCGACAAGGTGCCCTTCGGACAACTGGTCCGGGCCCGTTCCGAGGCGGGCGGCGGCTGGCTTGCGTGGGTGCTTGCGGTGGGGGACATCGCCCCGGTGGAGAAGCGCCTCGGCCGAGTCGCTGTGGCCGGCAGCCGGCACCTGCCGGACGGTTTCGAGCTGCGGTGGAAGCAGCTCGGCGTTGCCGACCTGCAGACCGACCCCCAGCTGCCGTTCGTCATCGAGTGGGAGATCGACCACTCGCACCACCCGTCGCGCGGCGCCAGCGGCGACGTCGCCCTGCTCGCCGTCGAGATCGCCGGTGACCCCGGCCGGGTCGCGGACTGGCTGGGTGAGCCCCCCGTCGCGGCACTGGAGGAGATCGGCGTGGAGTGGGTTGCTCCGCACGGTCGACCCGGCATCGTGGCGGCGCACCTTTCCACGCCGTTGGGCCCGGTCCGGATCTGACCGGTCCGCATCTGACCGATCCGATCTCGGCAGGCCGGTGATTGCGCCCCGATGCCGGTGCCGCGATGTCGGTGCGCTCGCCTAGCTTCGGCGGGGTGGGACAGACCTCTGCCGGACGTGACCGCAAGCCCTACCGCTGTGCCGAGTGCGGCTGGGAGGCGACCAAGTGGGTGGGCCGCTGTGGCGAGTGCCAGGCATGGGGCACCGTCGAGGAGCGCGCCGCCGCCGGCCGGGGCGGGCGCACCGTGCCCGGCGCGGTCACGGAGGCTGCCCGGCCGATCACGCACGTCGACGCCCTGGCATCGAGCGCACTCGGCTCCGGCGTTGGGGAGTTGGACCGGGTGCTCGGGGGTGGTGTGGTCCCCGGCGCGGCACTGCTTCTGGCCGGTGAGCCCGGGGTGGGCAAGTCGACGCTGTTGCTGGCAGTTGCCGCCCGGTGGGCGCTGTCGGGCCGACGCACCCTCTACGTCACCGGAGAAGAGTCGACCGCCCAGGTACGCCTGCGCGCCGAGCGCACCGGCGCGATGCACCCCGAGCTCTACCTAGCGGCCGAGACCGACCTGTCGGCGGTGCTCACCCACGTCGAGCAGGTCCGCCCCAGCCTGCTGGTGGTCGACTCCGTCCACGCGATCGGCTCACCGTTGGTCGACGGCGTGCCCGGCGGGGTCACCCAGGTACGGGAGGTCGCCGCGTCGTTGGTCCAGGTGGCCAAGCGACGCGGAGTCCCGGTGCTGCTGGTCGGTCACGTCACAAAGGACGGTCTTGTGGCCGGGCCACGGCTGCTCGAGCACATGGTCGACGTCGTGCTGGCATTCGAGGGGGACCGCACCTCCCGGCTGCGGTTCCTGCGAGCTGTCAAGAACCGCTACGGCCCGGTAGACGAGGTCGGCTGCTTCGACCTGTCGGCGGGCGGGATCGTCGAGGTCACCGACCCGACCGGCCTGTTCGTGTCCCGTCACGGCGAGCCGGTGTCCGGGACCTGCGTGACGGTCACGATGGAGGGCCGCCGCCCGCTGCTCGCCGAGGTGCAGGCGCTGGTCGCACCGTCCGCGCAGTCCGCGCCGCGCCGCGCGACCAGCGGCATCGACACCGGCCGCAGCGCCATGGTGCTCGCGGTTCTGCAACGCCGGTTACGTCAACGGCTGGCTTCAGCCGACGTCTACCTCGCCACGGTGGGAGGCGCCAGAGTGGCCGAGCCCGCCGCCGACCTGGCAACGGCGATCGCGGTGGCGTCGGCCAGCGCCGGCACGGTGGTGTCGACCGATCTGGTGGCGCTGGGGGAGGTCGGGCTGGCCGGCGAGGTGCGGCGGGTCGGTGCGCTGCAGCCGAGGCTGGCCGAGGCCGCCCGGCTCGGCTTCCGGAACGCGCTGGTGCCGGCCGATGCGGGCGACATGGGCCTCGGCCCGATCGACGGGCTGAGGGTCATCCCGGTCGGCGACGTACGGTCTGCACTGCAAGCGGTCGGGTTGGCCGAGGGCTGTGGCGCGGCGACCAACGTGGCGCCGAACCACGGACGTCCCCGCGTGCCGCATCTCTGCGTGGTCCAGAACGCACCGTCGACGCTCTAGGATCGCCGCACTGCCGTCAAGGTTCGGGGAGTGACGTGGCGAGCACGGACCGGCCGAACGAGCGGCCACCCGATGGTCAGCTGCTGCGGGCCACGCTGGCCTCGGTTGCGCCCGGGACTCACCTGCGCGAAGGCCTGGAGCGCATCCTGCGCGGTCGGACCGGGGCGCTGATCGTGCTCGGCCAGGACCGCACCATCGAGCAGATCTCGACCGGCGGGTTCGCCCTCGACGTGCCGTTCAGCGCAACCGGGATGCGCGAGCTCGCGAAGATGGACGGCGCCATCGTGCTGGACAGGGACGTGTCCAGGATCCTGCGGGCGGCGGTACACCTGATGCCGGACCCCACCATCCACACCGACGAGGCCGGCACTCGGCACCGCACCGCCGACCGCGTTGCCAGGCAGACCGGGCTGCCGGTGATCTCGGTGAGCCAGTCGATGCAGATCATCGCCGTGTACGTCGGTGGCACCCGGCACGTGATCGAGGACACCGGAGCGATCCTGTCCCGCGCTAACCAGGCACTCGCGACCCTCGAGCGCTACAAGATGCGGCTGGACGAGGTGTCCGGCGCCCTGTCCGCGCTGGAGATCGAGGACCTGGTGACCGTTCGCGACGTCTCGTCGGTCGCGCAGCGGGTGGAGATGGTGGTGCGGATAGCCCGTGAGATCGAGGGGTACGTGCTCGAGCTCGGCGCCGACGGGCGGCTGCTGTCACTCCAGCTCGAGGAGCTGGTGGCCGGCGTGGACGACGACCGGAAGCTCGTCGTGCGCGACTACATACCCGGCGGGCGGCGTAGCCGGCCGGTGGACGAGGTGCTCACCACGCTGTCGCGCCTCGACGCCAGCGAGCTGGTCGACGTCGGCGCGGTCGCCCGCGGCATCGGACTCGGTGGCACCGAGCAGCTCGACACGCCGTTGTCGCCGTACGGCTACCGGCTGCTGACCAAAGTCCCGCGGCTGCCCGGCACCGTCGTCGAGCGGCTGGTCGAGCACTTCGGCGGCCTGCAGAAACTGCTCGCCGCCAGCATCGACGACCTGCAGGCCGTCGACGGCGTGGGCGAGCTGCGCGCGCGCAGCGTGCGTGAGGGCCTGTCCCGACTCGCCGAGTCGAGCATCCTGGAGCGCTACGTCTGATCGTCGGCGGTGTCATCGGCCGTGTCATCGGCGGTGTCCCTCCCGCGACTTCGATCACGCTGCTTGGACACGACGAACTCCGCCTCGCCGGGCTCCCCGCCGATGACCGCGGCAAGCACCGCGTACGACCCCGGCCCCACGAACTCGGTCAGACCCGTGCACCCCCGGTCACCGAGGCGACCCGGCCACGTCACGGCGGTCGACAGCTGCCAGCCCGGCAGCAGCGCAAGAGCCCGGTCCGAGACCGCGCCGGGGCACTGTTCGGTGTCCCAGACCGGCGTACCGTCAGCGGCGAGGACCTGCACCAGCAGCTGATCGTCGCCCAGGTCCAGGCGGCACCCGGAGGTGGCCGTGGTGTTCAGTGCCAGCGACAGGTCAACCGACTCCCCCCGGACCGGTGAGCCGACCACGGCCGGTGTGACCTCGACCAGGGCCGGGTCGCACACCCCCTCGACCGGTGCCAGCCGCGCGGTCACCTCGGTGGACCCCGCCTGCTTCGCGCCGTCGCGGGCGCCGCCGTCGCCGGGGCCTGCTGGACGCCCGGCGTCCGGTGCCGGGGCGGTGGCGGTCGTAGGCGGCGAGGCAGCGTCAAGAGGTTTGGGTTGGAGCCCGGCCGGGTCGTCGGCGGAGCCGACCGGGTCGTCGCCCAATCCTGCGATCAGGCCGACTCCCAGCCACACCAGGAGTGCCACCACGACGATCACCAACGCACGACGGAACCAGTAGATCCGCGCCGGCAGCCGGGCGCGGCGGGACTGGCTGCTCATCGATGTGACGCTAGCCGTCGGGTCTGCCCCGGTCGGCCCGCCACACCGACGCCGTGCCATCCTCCCGCCTGATGGGCAGCGTGACCGCGGTGGAACCCGGAGGCGACCTGTCTGGGTTCCACGGCAGCGTGCTCGACTGGTACCAGAGCTCCGCCCGCGACCTGCCGTGGCGGCGGCCCGGGGTCAGTCCCTGGGGTGTGCTGTGCTCCGAGCTGATGTTGCAACAGACGCCGGTCGGCCGGGTGCTTCCGGTATGGCAGGAGTGGATGTCCCGCTGGCCGGCGCCGGCCGGCCTGGCCGCTTCCCCGGCGGGAGCGGCCGTGCGCGCATGGGGGCGGCTCGGCTACCCGCGTCGGGCGCTGCGGCTGCATGCGTGCGCCACCCTCATCGTGGCGCGGCACGGCGGGCAGGTGCCAGCCGAGGTCGGAGATCTCCGGGCACTGCCAGGGGTGGGTGACTACACCGCGACGGCGGTGGCCGCCTTCGCGCACCGCCAACGCGCCGTGGTGCTGGACACCAACGTGCGTCGGGTGCTCGCACGGGTGCTGGGCGGTGCGGCGCGACCACCCACCACGACCCCTACGCCGGCTGAGCTGTCGGCCGCCGAGGAGCTGCTGCCGGACGACCCGGCGGCTGCGGCCCGGTGGTGTGTTGCGGTGATGGAGCTCGGGGCACTGGTGTGCACCGCGCGGGCACCGCGCTGTGCCAGCTGCCCGGTCGCGGACCGCTGCCGCTTCCTCGCCCTCGGTCGGCCGGCCGGCGACGCCGCGCCGCGCCGCCAGCCGTACCACGGCACCGACCGCCAGTGCCGGGGCCGCCTGCTCGGCGTGCTGCGCGAGGCCTCCGAAGCAGTCTCCAGAGCGCGGCTCGACCTCGCCTGGCACGATCCGGTGCAACGCGAGCGTGCCCTCGACGGGCTGGTCGCCGACGGGCTGCTCGAACCAGTCGGTGCCGACGCCTTCGCTCTGCCCGGACAGCGACGAACGGGGTCAGGGACCGGACAGACGCTGGGCGGTGTCGGCCAGGTCGCGGACCACGCGGTCGGTGACCGCGGCCTCGTCGGCGGGCCGGTCGATCCACAGCCCGAAGAGGGTGGCGTCGACCAGCTCGCCGATCCGCTCTGCCCGTCGCGGCGGGACCCCGGTGCGGGTCAGGTAGGCGGTCACCGCCCGGGTCCAGGCGCGGTTCGCGCGACGGGCTGCACCGAGATAGGGCTCGTCCCCCAGCAGCCCTAGGGCCGCCGCCTGCGCGTAGACGCGCAGGCACCGGTCGATGACAGGACTGTTGTACGCGCGCCACAGATCCAGCACGGCCGAGCGTGGGTTCCGTGCCGCCGGCAGCGAGTCCAGCACCGCCGTCGAGCGCCCGCTGCTGCGCTCGATGACCTCGGCCACCAGGGTGTCCTTGGTGCCGAAGTGGTAGACGAGCATTCGGTCACTGGTGTCCAGCGCGGCAGCCAACGGACGCAGGCTGAGCCCGGCGATGCCCTGGTCGAGGACGTAGTCGGTCGCCTGCTCGGCCAGTCCGTCGCGGCGGCCCGTGGGTGTGCCAGCCACTTTCTCAGTCTCCCCACCCTCTCCGAACGACCCGCTCTGTAGCACCTGCTACACTAGCAGACGTAGCGACTGCTACAAACAATCCTGCCACCTGGCCGTACCACCTGGCCGTAGCAATTGGAGGAAGTCATGTTCGCGGCATGGGCAATCCTGAGCCTGGCTATCGTGATCGAGGTGGTGGCCACAGCCTTGCTCCCACGCACCGGCGGCTTCACCGTGCCAGGCTGGACGCTGCTCGTCATCGGCGGTTACAGCGTATCCATCTGGCTGCTCGCGTACGTCGTCAAGACCATGCCGGTCTCGATCGCATACGCGGTGTGGTCAGGGGCCGGCACCGCCCTGGTTGCGGTCATCGGCGTCACCATGCTCGGTGAGGACGTGGACGCGGTGAAGGTGGCCGGGCTCACAGCGATCGTTGCGGGTGTGGTGCTGGTGAACCTGCAGGGCGCCCACTGACAGTGGACGCCCCGCAGGTGTTGCTGGCTACTCGGAGGCGGTCGGCGCTTCCACCGGCGGGATGTCCGGCAGCGCCGCCTTCGCCTGACCGGCGAAGCTGAAGGTCGCGTTCGGGCCCTCACCCTGCACGTCGACGACCACGATCTGACCGGGCCGGACCTCGCCGTACAGCAGCTTCTCCGCCAGCACGTCCTCGATCTCTCGTTGCAGCGTGCGCCGCAACGGACGCGCGCCGAGCACCGGGTCGAAACCGCGCTGCGCGAGCACCTTCTTGGCCTCGGTGGTCAGCTCCAGCGCCATGTCCTTGTCCTTCAGGCGCGCCTCGACCCCCACCAGCATCATGTCGACCATGGAGATGATCTCGTCCTGGGTGAGGCCCGGGAAGACAATCATCTCGTCGACGCGGTTAAGGAACTCGGGCCGGAAATGCTGGCGGAGCTCCTCAGACACCTTCGCCTTCATCCGGTCGTAGGAGCCGGCCGCGTCACCCACCTGCGAGAACCCGAGGTTGACGCCCTTGGCGATGTCTCGGGTGCCGAGGTTGGTGGTCATGATGATGACGGTGTTCTTGAAGTCGATGACCCGCCCCTGCGAGTCGGTCAACCGACCTTCCTCCAAGATCTGCAGCAGTGAGTTGAAGATGTCCGGGTGAGCCTTCTCCACCTCGTCGAACAGCACCACGGAGAATGGCTTGCGGCGCACTTTCTCGGTGAGTTGTCCACCTTCCTCGTACCCGACGTAGCCAGGGGGTGAGCCGAACAAGCGCGAAACCGTGTGCTTCTCGGAGAACTCGCTCATATCGAGCTGAATGAGCGCGTCGTCCTCGCCGAACAGGAAGTTCGCCAAGGCCTTAGACAGCCACGTCTTGCCGACGCCGGAGGGTCCGGCGAAGATGAACGAGCCGCCCGGGCGGCGGGGGTCCTTGAGCCCCGCCCGCGTCCGTCGGATCGCCCGCGACAGCGCCTTGATCGCCTCGTCCTGGCCGATGACGCGCTTGTGCAGCTCGTCTTCCATCTTGAGCAGTCGGCTGGACTCCTCCTCGGTGAGCTTGACGATCGGGATGCCGGTCGCGGTCGCGAGAACCTCGGCGATGAGCTCCTCGTCGACCTCGGCGACGACGTCCATGTCGCCGGCCTTCCACTGCTTCTCCCGCTCCGCCTTGGCGTGGATCAGCTTCTTCTCCTCGTCGCGGAGCGAGGCAGCCGCCTCGAAGTCCTGCGCGTCGATCGCACCCTCCTTGCGGCGGCGGACGTCGGCGATCTTGTCGTCGAACTCGCGCAGGTCGGGCGGCGCGGTCATCCGGCGGATCCGCAGCCGCGAGCCCGCCTCGTCGATCAGGTCGATAGCCTTGTCCGGCAGGAACCGGTCGGAGATGTAGCGGTCGGCCAGAGTGGCCGCACCGACCAGCGCCTCGTCGGTGATCGTCACCCGGTGGTGCGCCTCGTAGCGGTCACGCAGGCCCTTGAGCATCTCGATGGTGTGAGCGATCGACGGCTCCGCGACCTGGATCGGCTGGAAGCGCCGTTCCAGCGCCGCGTCCTTCTCCAGGTGCTTGCGGTACTCGTCCAGAGTGGTCGCGCCGATCGTCTGGAGCTCCCCACGCGCAAGCATGGGCTTGAGGATGCTGGCAGCGTCGATTGCGCCCTCGGCCGCCCCGGCGCCGACGAGGGTGTGGATCTCGTCGATGAACAGCACGATGTCGCCGCGCGTGCGGATCTCCTTCAACACCTTCTTCAGGCGCTCCTCGAAGTCACCGCGGTAGCGGGAGCCGGCGACCAGCGCGCCGAGGTCGAGGGTGTAGATCTGCTTGTCCTTGAGCGTCTCGGGAACGTCACCGCGCACGATGTCCTGGGCCAGGCCCTCGACGATGGTCGTCTTGCCGACGCCAGGCTCACCGATGAGGACTGGGTTGTTCTTGGTGCGGCGGGACAGCACCTGCATGACCCGCTCGATCTCCTTCTCCCGACCGATGACCGGGTCGAGCTTGCCCTCGCGGGCCGCCTGGGTGAGGTTGCGCCCGAACTGGTCGAGCACCAGCGAGCTGCTCGGTGCGCCACCCTCGCTGGGCGCACCCGCGCTCGCGGTCTCCTTGCCCTGGTACCCGCTGAGCAGTTGGATGACCTGCTGCCGCACCCGGTTGAGATCGGCGCCGAGCTTGACCAGCACCTGGGCGGCCACACCCTCGCCCTCACGGATCAGGCCGAGCAGGATGTGCTCGGTGCCGATGTAGTTGTGCCCGAGCTGCAGCGCCTCGCGCAGGCTCAGCTCCAGCACCTTCTTGGCCCGCGGCGTGAACGGGATGTGCCCACTGGGAGCCTGCTGGCCCTGGCCGATGATGTCCTCGACCTGGGCACGGACTGCTTCCAGCGAGATCCCGAGGCTCTCCAGCGCCTTGGCCGCGACGCCCTCGCCCTCGTGGATCAGCCCGAGCAGGATGTGCTCGGTGCCGATGTAGTTGTGGCTGAGCATCCGGGCCTCTTCTTGGGCCAGGACGACAACCCGTCGCGCCCGGTCGGTGAACCTCTCGAACATCGAACACTCCTCGCCGCCGTTCCGCGAGCGCCAGGTGCGCCGTGCGGACAGAGTTGTCTTGACACTGTAGTCGCGTCAGGTGACAACACCCGCCAAGCCGGTGACTGTTCCGCCCCGACGGTTCACCCGTGGCGAACGGGGCTACGCGTATGGGTGCTCAGTGCGCCGCGCGGTAGGCCGCCATGACCGTCGCAGACACCCGGCCGCGGTCGGCGACCTGGTGGCCGTTGGCCCGGGCCCACTCGCGGACCGCACCGACGTCAACGTCGCCTCGGCCGGACCGGCCGGTCCGGCCGGCACCGCGTCGACCGCTGCCGCGCCCGCCGACTCGGCGGGCCTCGGAGACATAGGCGGCGAGTGCGTCGCGCAACTTCTGCGCATTGGCGGCGGACAGGTCAATCTCGTATGAAACGCCGTCGAGACCGAACGGGACCGTCTCATCGGCGTCGCCGCCGTCGAGATCGTCGACCAGGAGAACATGCACCTTCTGAGCCATGAATTTCCCTCCACGGAATAGATTTAGATTGCGGGCTGGAGGCTAGCACCACATTATTGCTCCGGCCACGCGAAGCAGCCCGAAAGCGGTGAACCTATTCCGAGGTGCGGCCTAGGCTTTGGTGCAGTTGCGCTCGAACACCAGGCGCAGCCCGATGAGGGTCAGGTCCGGTTCGTGCCGGTCCACCTGTGAGCACTCCGCCAGTACGACGGGAGCCAGCCCACCGGTAGCCACCACGGTCACCTCGGCGCGCGGCGAGCCCAGCTCGTGCACCATGCGGGTGACGATGCCGTCGATCTGAGCGGCGAACCCGAACACCGCGCCGGACTGCAGGGCCTCCACGGTGTTCTTGGCTATCACCGCCCGCGGTCGGGCCAGCTCCACCCGGCGCAGCTGCGCCCCCCGAGCGGCCAGCGCCTCCAGCGAGATCTCGATGCCCGGTGAGATGGCGCCGCCGACGTACTCCCCGCGGGCGCTGATCACGTCGAAGGTGGTCGCCGTGCCGACGTCGACGACGATCGCCGGGCCGCCGAACAGGGTGGAGGCCGCCAGTGCGTTCACGATCCGGTCGGTGCCGACCTCGCGAGGGTTGTCCATGTGCACCGGGACGCCGCTGCGCACGCCGGTCTCGACCACCAGGTGTGGGACGGCGGCAAACGAGCGCTCCAGCACCTGGCGGATCTCGTGCAGCACCATCGGGACCGTTGAGCAGACCGCGATCCCGGTGACCGGCAGCCCGGCCCGCTGCAACCCCTCCTCGGCACCGACGGCGTCGGGCACCTCGCGCAGCAGGCCGCGCAGCAGCACCACCCACTCGTCGGCCGTGCGCCGCTCCTCGGTAGCCACGTGCCAGGTGCGGACCAGCCGCTCGCCCTCGAACAGCCCGACCGCGGTCTGGCTGTTACCCACATCGACGCAAAGCAGCACGATGTCCGGCTCAGCCGTGCTCGGTGCCAAGCACCAGCTCGGCGTTGTCGATGAGCCGGGTGCCGCCAAGCCGGGCGGCGAGCAACAACCGGGCGGGTCCGGAGGCCGGCGCGGGGCCGAGCTCAGGGTCGGTGATCGCTACGTAGTCGGTGTCCAGGCCGGCAACGGGCGCCAGAAAGGCCTCCGCGGCCTTGGTCGCCTCCGCCGCGGCGGCGCCGCCGTGCGTCGCCTCGATCCCTGCCGCCAGCGCCCGCGCCAGGGCCGGTGCCGTGCGGCGCTGCTCGTCACCGAGATTGGCGTTGCGAGACGACACCGCCAACCCGTCGGGTTCGCGTACGGTCGGCTCGCCTAGCACCCGGACGGGTAGGCACAGGTCACGAGCCAGTCGGCGCACGAGGACCAGCTGCTGGTAGTCCTTCTCACCGAACACGGCGACGTCGGGGCGTACCAGGCCGAACAGTTTTGCCACCACCGTGAGCACCCCGCGGAAGTGGGTGGGACGTGCTGCACCTTCGAGCACGGCACCGAGGTCGCCGGGGTGGACGCTGACACCCGCGTCGGCACCCTCTGGGTAGACGGTGTCCACCTCCGGTACGAACACCACGTCCGCACGCTCGTGCGCCAAGACATCCATGTCGGCCTCGAGGCTGCGTGGATAGCTCGCGAAATCCTCACCCGGTGCGAACTGGGCCGGGTTGACGAACACCGAGGCGACGACCACCTGCGCCTCGCGCCGCGCCCGACGGAGCAGGGCCACATGCCCGGCGTGCAGGGCACCCATCGTCGGGACCAGGGCGATCCGCGCTCGAGTGGCTACGTGCGTCCGCAGACCCGCATCGAGCTCGTCGCGGGTCCGTACCAGCAGCGGCCGGCTCATCTCGTGGTCGACGCCCAGTCGGTCAGGTCGTGGATCTCGGCCGCGGCCGCCCGGCTCAGCCGGCCCGACCGCGCCGCCCGGGCGGCTGTGAGCCGAGCCATCGTTGTGTACGCGCTGCGGATGTCGTCGTCCCCACCCGATGCACCCTGCGGCCGGTCCACGGGCAGCCGGTCCAGGGCAGCCAGGTGGCTGGCAACGGTGCGCGAGTCGCCGCGGACGACCGGGCCGGTCAGTGCGGCGTCGCCGTAGGCCAGGGTGTTGTCCATCGCGGCGCGGAGCAAAGGCGCCAGCGTTGCGGCCGGATCGGTCGAGCCGGCCGCGCGGAGCAGGTCCATGGCCTGCCCGACCAGGGTGACGAGGTGGTTCGCGCCGTGAGCGAGCGCGGCATGGTAGAGAGTGCGCTGCTCCTCTGGGACCACAGCCGTGCGGGCATGCAGGTCACGCGCCAGCTGCTCCCCGATGAGCCGGCCCGGCCCCTCGGCGGTGAGGCCGAAGACGCAGCCCGCCAGCCGGCCCAGGTCGACATCGGTACCTGTGAACGTCATCGCCGGGTGCAGGGCGACCGGAACCACCCCGCAGCGAGCCGCGGCGGCGAGCACGGCGGTGCCGTGGCGGCCGCTGGTGTGCACGACGACCTGGCCGGCCCGCAGCGCGCCGGACTCGGCCAGGCCGCTGGCAACACCCTCGAGCCGGTCATCGGGTACGGCCAGCAGCAGCAGGTCCGCAGTGCGCGCTACCCGCTGCGGCGACTGCGGCGACAGGTGCGGCAGCAGGGTCTGGATACGCAGGAGGGAGGCCGCCGACGAGCCGGAGACCGCCACCACCTGGTGGCCCGCCGCTTGCAGCGCGACGGCAAGGACCGCGCCGACGCGACCGGCGCCGATCACACCGACCCGGTGCCGCTTGGGGGCCGCGGGTGAAGGTGCAGGCGGTGGGCTTGCCGGCAGTGGGCTGGCAGGCAGATCGGACATCCGAGCACCTTTCGTTCCAGTCCCTCGCGGGTACCAGACGGTGGGCCGTGCAACACGCAGTTTACGTCGGCCCGGCGTGGGTGGCAGCACGATCGACTCGAACCGGCCTCACCCGAGCCGTCGGCCGAGGGCATCCACCGCCGCTGCCGGGTCATCGTACGGCTCGGTGCCGGGCGCCGGCTGCTCCCATCCGGCCACGCTGACAACCGGGAGCCCGGCCCGCACCGCGAGCGCGATCTCGCTCTGGGTTCCCCAGCTGCCGCCGACCGAAAGCACGGCGTCACAGGTCCGCACCAGCAAGGCGTTGCGCAGCTCACCGAGGCCGGTGGTGATCACCACGGTGTGACCGGCGCTGGCCGCCGACCGGTGCTCTCCAGGCAGCAGCCCCACGACGGTCCCGCCCGCCGAGGCGGCGCCGGCGGCCGCGGCCGCCATCACCCCGCCGAGCCCACCGGTGACCACGACCCAGCCGCGGGTGGCAAGTCGGGCACCCGCGGTGCGCGCGAGGTCGACGAGGTCCGGACCTGCCTCGCTGGGGCCGACCACCCCCACGTACGGCGGATGTCGAACCATTCTCGGACGCTAGCCAGCCGGGCGCTGGCCGACGGAACCGGGCACCGGTGCGCCGTCGGTGGCAACTGTTTGGACCGGCGCTCCGACCGCCAGGGTCAGCTGCCAGGCCTCGGCCGCCGCCCGGTGCACCGCCACCGGCGCGGCCGGCCCGGAGGGCAGGTGCAGCCCGACGGTCGCCAGCCCGAGCCGCCGCTGCACCGGCCCCTGCCGCAGGCCCCGAGACTGCACCGCCACTCGTGGCGCCACGTCGGTGCGCCGGTTCACCAGTCCACGCCGGGTCACCACATACGCGTCGTCCCCCGCGAGCCCCAGCACCCGCCAGGCGACCGGGTCGATCCAGCGGGCGGCGCGGGGCGAGCTGCCAAACGCGAGCCCGCCGAGGTCCAGCCCAGGCAGCACCCTGGTGACCAGCCGCTCGGCAACGGCGCGGCGCGCCACCGGCACCAGCGTGGTGGACAGCCGCTTGTCCTCGTCGTCGCGGACGACGACACCGGCGACGGTTACGTCGACCGACGCCCAGCCGATCCATCGCCACACCAGCGGCTCGCGCAGCACCAGCCCGCGAATCCGCTGGACCGGCAGGGCCGCGCTCCGGACGCTGAACGCCCCGGCCCGCGCCGACAAACCCTGCGTCGACTGGCGCAGCACGAAGCCGTAGTTCCCGAGGAAACCTGACAGGACCGCGCTGCCCACCCCGATCGCCGCCGGAAGCAGCACGGCCAGCGAAAGCGGCTCGCCGAGTGCCGTGCCCACCAGGGTGGCTGCTGCGGCACCCAGCGCTGCCATTAGCGGGCCGGTGCGTAGCAGTTGCGAGGCGAGCAGGAGCCCAGGGTCCACCCGGTGCAACAGCTCGTCCCCGGGCCGCATCCCGCCCGGGAGGCGAGCGTCGGTCTCGTGCGCACCGTCCTCGCGCCCCGCCTCGACGAGCAGGTGGTGCCGCAGCTCACCGGCCCGCCGCAGCGGCAGATACGCAAGGGTGGCCTCGCTGCCGGCCCCTCCTGCAGTCTCGATCGCCAGCGCTGCCATCCCGAAGATTCGGGCCAGGAACGGCTGCTGCACCTCGATCGCCTGAATGCGGTCCAGCCGGATGCGCCGCGACCTGCGCACGAGCACCCCGCTGTCGATTCGTAGCTCGTCCGCTCCGACGCGGTACCGGGTGAACCACCATGACACCGCGCCGACGGCCAGGCTCCCAGCCACCACGAGGAGCACCGCCCACCACGGCCAGGCGATGTCACCCCCGTCCAGCAGCTGCCTGCCGGCGGCAACACCAAGTGCCACGACCAGCAGACCGCCCCGCAGGAACGGTGACAGGGGGTGCACTCTGGTGAAACCGTCGTCGGGGTCCGGCTGGCTCACAGTCCGGCCGTCTGGGCCGCGCCGCGCCGGGTCAACCTGTCCCGCAGCCGAGCCGCCTCCTCAGGCGCCAGGCCTGGAATGTGCGCCCGGGTCGTCGGGGAGGCGGTGTGCAGCCGCACAGATGACAACCCGAAGGCACGCTCGACCGGTCCGGCGCTCACGTCGACCATCTGGAGGCGTCCGTAGGGCACCAGGTCGACCCGGCGCCACAGCGCCCCTCTCGTCACGACGAAGTCGTCCGGTCGCTCGGCGTAGCCCCACGCGCGGACCGATCGCTCTACCGCCGGCCAGGCCAGGGCGAACAGCGCGAGCGCGCCAACGGCCAACCCCACCCACCACCTGGTGCTGCCCGACCAGCGGACCGCTGCCACCGCGAGCAACGCCAACGCAAGCACCAGGGCCACGGCTGCCAGCAGTCGGCGCAACCGCACCAGGGAGGACCCGAGGCGGGTCCAGTCAGCGCCCGGCACCTCGAAGGGGTCGGAAGACGTCACACCGACGAGCCTACGGTGGCGACCCCTCCGGACGAGCGATGCGACTTTTCGGTAGCCCGGGCTTCGGAGATGTCTCATCGGCAGTCCCCGGTCAGCCCTGGACGTGCGAGTCGTGCCCTTCCCAATCGCGCTCGCGCAGGGCGAACTTCTGGATCTTGCCTGTCGACGTCTTGGGCAGCTCGTCGAGGAACTCGACGCTGTCCGGCGCCTTGAAGCGGGCCAGGTGTGTCCGTACGTGCTCACGGATGTCGTCCTCGGACGCGTTCTCGTCCCGCGCGAGCACGACGTACGCCTTGGGCCGCTCGCCCCATTTCTCGCTCGGCACCCCGACGACCGCGACCTCGGCGACGGCAGGGTGCGAGGCGGCGGCGTTCTCGACCTCGATGGTGGAGATGTTCTCCCCGCCGGACACGATGATGTCCTTGGATCTGTCGCGCAGCTCGATGTAGCCGTCCGAGTGCTGCACCGCCAGGTCGCCGGAGTGGAACCAGCCGCCGCGGAAGGCCTCGGCGGTGGCCTCTTCGTCGTCGTAGTAGCCCGACATGACGTTGTTGCCGCGCATCACCACCTCGCCCATCGTCTCTCCGTCGCGCGGCACGTCGGCCATGTTGTCGTCGACCACCCTCACCCCGTCGGTCACGACCATCCCGACGCCCTGGCGGGCGCGCTTGCGGTTGCGCTGGTCCGGGTCGAGCCGGGCCCAGCCGTCCTGCCACTCGCACACGGTGTACGGGCCGTACGTCTCAGTCAGGCCGTACACGTGCACCAGCCTGGCTCCCAGCTTGGTCAGCCGGCCGATCACTGTGGGGCTCGGCGGGGCGCCGGCGGTGGTGACGACCACCCCGGTCTCGAGCTGGTGTGCCTGATCGGCGTCCGCCATGCCCACCAGCACGGTGGGGGCGCCGTTCAGATGGGTGACACTCTCGGCGTCGAGCAGCCGCCAGATCTCGGCCGGGTCCACCGCCCGCAGACAGACCTGGGTGCCACCGATAGCAGTCAGCGCCCATGGGGTGCACCAGCCGTTGCAGTGGAACATCGGCAGCGTCCAGAGGTAGCGCGACTGTGGGGTGTGCTCGGAGTGGATCACCTCCGCAAGGGCGTTGAGGTAGGCGCCGCGGTGGTGGTACATCACCCCCTTCGGCTTGCCGGTCGTACCGGAGGTGTAGTTGATCGAGATCGTCGAGCGCTCGTCGCCCACGTTCCACGGCAGGGGGTCGTCGCTGCCGCGGGCGAGCAGATCGGCGTAGCTGATCCCGCCCAGCTCCGGGTCCGGATCGGCCCCGGACGCTGGGTCGTTGACCGTGACGATCTCGACGTTGATCTCGTCGGCAACCGGGGCGATGCTGGCGTGCAGGCCGGAGTCGACCACCAGCAGCCTGGCACCGCAGTGACCGATGATGTACGAGATCTCGGCACCCCGAAGTGGGCGACGAGCATCGGAGGGATGTTCGGGAGCAGGTAGGCGACGCGATCGCCGGCGGCGACACCGCTCGCGGTGAGCGCGTGCGCGAGCCGGGTCGCCTCCGCCGCGAACTCGCGGTAGGTGATGCGCTGGTCGCCGTAGACGATCGCCTCCTTGTCACCGAAGACGTCGGCCGACCGCTCCAGGAAGACGAGGGGGGTCAGCGGCGTGAACCAGGTGTTGTCGACCATGTCTGTGGTGGGCATGCGCGACATCATGGCGACCTCGTACCGGTGCTGCCATCGGGGCGCACTCCGCGGGGTACCGTGCGGCGATGGCCTACGAGCACGTCGAGCTTCGGCGCGACGGCGACTTCGCGACGATCACGATGAACCGTCCGCGGCGCCGCAACGCCCTCAGCGCCGCCCACATGCAGGAGCTGATCGCTGCCTTCACCGACGTCGGCGGCAGCGATGCCTTGGGGATCGTGCTGGCTGGCAACGGCCCGGTGTTCTGCGCCGGTCACGACTTCGCCGACGTGGCCGGCCACGACCTCGCCGACGTACGTGCGCTGCTTCAGACGTGCACCGAGCTGATGGTTGTCATGCAGACGGTGCCGCAACCGATTGTCGCGCGGGTGCACGGTCTCGCGACCGCGGCCGGGTGCCAGCTGGTCGCGAGTGCGGACCTGGCCGTAGCCGGCGAGTCGGCCGCCTTCGCGGCCCCCGGTGGCAAGGGCGGCTGGTTCTGCCACACCCCGATGGTGGCGGTGGCCCGCAACGTGGGCCGCAAGCGCGCCGCCGAGCTGGCGCTGTCCGGCGACACCATCGATGCTGTCACGGCGCTCGACTGGGGTCTGGTCAACCGAGTCGTGCCCGACGCGCAGCTCGACTCCGCGGTCCGCGACCTGATGGAGCGGGTCACCCGTGGGTCGGCGCAGAGCAAGGGCATCGGGAAGCAGGCGCTCTACGCGCAGATCGACCTGGACCAGCCGAAGGCGTACGCCTATGCCATCGAGGTGATGGCCGCGACCAGCCAGGTCCCCGATGCAGTCGAGGGCATGGCCGCCTTCCAGGACAAGCGCAAACCGGTCTGGTCCCGCGGCCGCGACGCATGACCGACGACGCCAACCCGACCGGCAGCTGGTTCCCGGTGCCCGACGAGGCGGACCTGCCGGACGACCTTCGCGGCTTGTTCGCGAAGGCGCGGGACAAGGTCGGCTTCGTGCCCAACGTGTTCCGGGTGCTGTCGTTTCGTCCCGACCACCTGCGCGCCTGGTTCGACCACTTCAAGCTGTTGCACGAGCCGAGCGAGCACCTGTCCGCGGCAGACCGGGAGATGGTCGCGGTCGTCGTGTCGATGGCCAACGGCTGCCTCTACTGCCTGGTGGCGCACGGTGCAGCGCTGCGCGAGGCGCTCGGCGACCCGGTGCTGGGTGACCGCATCACGTTGGACTGGCGCCGTGCCGGGCTGGATCCGCGCCGCGCCGTGATCTGCGAGTACGCCGAGAGGCTCACGGTGAGCCCGCGCTCGGTGACCGAGGCGGACCTCCGGGCACTGCGCGCTCAGGGGCTCACTGACGACGAGGCGTGGGACGTCGCCGAGGTCGCGGCCATGTACAACTTCACCAACCGGATGGCGATGGCCACGAACATGCTGCCGAACGCCGAGTACCACGCGCTGGCTCGCTGAACCCGACCGAGCGCGCGCCGGACCTGCTAGACCTCTACCATGCTGCGGCCGACGTAGCGGCGGTGCCTTGCTTGAAGGCGGTGCTCCATCCACAAGCCGACGATCTTGACGGTCGACGACGACCCGGCAGTCCTTCAGGCGGTCGCGCGCGACCTCAGGAGGGGTTACGGGGCCGACTACCGCATCATCGAGTCGGCGTCCGGGGCGGAGGCCCTCGACGTCCTTGCCGAGCTCGCGTTGCGAGGCTCACCGGTCGCCCTGATCGCAACCGATCAGCGGATGCCGGGCATGACCGGCACCGAGATGCTCGACCAGGCTCGCAGCCACGCCCCGGACGCCAAGCGCCTGCTGCTGACCGCCTATGCCGACACCGACGTCGCAATCAAGGCGATCAACGACATCGGCCTCGACTACTATCTGCTCAAGCCCTGGGACCCTCCGGCGGAGCGGTTGTACCCCATCGTGGACGACCTGTTGGGCGACTGGCAGCAGGGACACCCGAGAGACACCGCAGACGTACGGGTGGTCGGGCATCGCTGGTCGGAGCGCAGCCACGAGGTCAAGACCTTCCTCGCCCGAAACCACGTGCCCTATCAATGGCTCGACGTCGACCGGAACGACGAGGCGGGCCGGCTCCAACGGCTCGCACACGCCGTCGTCGACGATCTCCCGCTCGTGCTCGTGCCAAGTGAGACCCTCCGTTCCCCGTCCGTCCTCGATCTCGCCGGGGCGCTCGGGCTCCACACGCGCGCCGAGCAACCGTTGTACGACCTCGCCATCGTCGGCGGCGGGCCGGCCGGCCTCGCCGCAGCGGTGTACGCAGCGTCAGAGGGTCTGCGGACCGTCGTTGCCGAGCGAGAGGCACCCGGTGGCCAGGCCGGGCAGAGCGCCTCCATCGAGAACTACCTCGGCTTCCCGCGTGGTCTGTCCGGGGCAGACCTCACTCACCGTGCCGTAGCCCAGGCCGCGCGTTTCGGTGCGGAGATGGTGCTGGCCCGCGACGCCGTCGGCCTCGACACGCGCGGACCGGTGCAGGCCTTGCGGTTCGACGATGCAATGGAGCTGGAGGCGCGGGCGGTGCTCGTGGCGACCGGAGTGTCGTACCGACGGCTGGAGGCACCCGGCTTGGCTGCGCTCACCGGGCGAGGCGTCTACTACGGCGCGACTGCGAGCGACGCGGCTCAGTGCCAGGGCGACGAGGTGTACGTCGTCGGTGCCGCGAACTCGGCCGGCCAGGCCGCCCTGAACCTCGCCCGGTACGCGAAACGGGTCGTCCTCGTCGTCCGTGGCGGTGCGCTCGAGGCCACCATGTCGGTCTATCTGGTCGCGCGTGTCCGCGAGACGCCCAACATCGAGGTCCGGCTGCGCAGCGAGGTGGTCGCGGCTCGCGGCGGTGGTCACCTGGAGGCCATCACGCTGGCCGACCGGGACACCCACGAGACCTGCGAGGTGCCGACCAGCTGGCTGTTCGTGTTCATCGGTGCGTCCCCCCGGACCGACTGGCTGGGCGCCGGCGTGGTCCGCGACGAGCTGGGGTTCGTCGTGACCGGTCCTGACCTGCTGGCCCGTTCCGAGCCCTGGGCGCTCACCAGGGCACCGTTCGCCCTGGAGACCAGCCTGCCCGGAGTCTTCGCGGCCGGCGATGTTCGGCTGGACTCCATGAAGCGGGTGGCGTCGGCGGTCGGTGAGGGAGCCATGTCGGTGTACCTCGTACACCGGTACCTGGCGACGATGTGATGGACCTCGACGACCTCCGTCCACTGGGCCTGTTCGAAGGGCTCGGCGACGACCAGCTGTCCCAGCTGCTCGCCGTCGGAGCCGACATCGAGTTCCGGGCAGGCGACGAACTCTTCCGCGAAGGCGCTCCCGCCACCTTCTGGTGGGTCCTCGTTGCCGGCCGGGTCGACCTCGTGCGACACGTCGGTCGGGAGGAGACACACCTCGGAGCCATGGATGTGCCCGGCCGCTGGGCGGGTGGGTTCCGGGCCTGGGACGACCACGGCGTCTACCTCGCGACCGGCCGCGCATCGGTCGACGGCCGCGCCCTGCGCGTACCTGCCTCGGCCCTGCGGGACTGGACGAGCGCTTGGTTCCCTTTCGGTGCGCACCTCATCGAGGGGCTGTTCAGGACGGCGCGCAACTTCGAGTCCGTGACCCGGCAGCGAGAGGCGCTGGTCGCCCTGGGCACGCTCGCGGCCGGCCTCGCGCACGAGATCAACAACCCGGCCGCAGCGGCGACCCGAGCCGTCGACTCCTTGGAGGAGGCGTCGCAGGCTGTGCTGTCCTCACTCAGACGTCTGGCGGCCGAGGTGATCACAGCACAGCAGTTCGCTGCCCTCGACGCCTTGCGCCTCGAGGTGGCGTCGCGACCGAACATCAGCGCACCCATGCTCGTCGCCGACCGAGAGGACGAGCTGTCCGCCTGGCTGTCTGGGCGCGGGGTCGAACGGGACTGGGTTTTGGCCGCGCCACTGGCCAGAGCGGGTGCCGACGCCGCCTGGTGCGAGCGGCTCGCCGGCGTACTCGGGGATGCCGCACTCGGGGCCGGCCTGGAGTGGGTGGTGAGCACACTCGAGGCGGCCACCCTCCTCGCGGAGATCAAGGAGTCGACCCGGCGTGTCTCGGACCTGGTGGCGGCCGTCAAGTCCTACTCGCAGCTCGACCGGGCATCGATGCAGCGGGTCGATGTCACCGAGGGGCTCGAGAGCACCCTGGTGATGCTGGCGCACCGGATCCCGCCGGGGGTGAGCGTCGTACGCGACTACGGCGTCGACATCCCCCGGATCGAAGCGGTCGCGGGCGAGCTCAACCAGGTGTGGACGAACCTCGTCGACAACGCTGTCGACGCGATGGCCGGGCACGGCACGCTGCGCGTATCGGCCCGCGCCGGCCGAGCCGGCGTGGTCGTGGAGATCGGCGACACTGGCGCCGGGATGTCCCACGAGGCCCAGGACCATGCCTTCGAGCCCTTCTTCACGACCAAGGGAGTCGGGGAGGGCACCGGTCTCGGCCTGGACATCTCGCGTCGCATCATCGTCGATCGTCACGGCGGCGAGATCGCCATCGACGCGCAACCGGGTGAGACGGTGCTGCGCGTAACTCTCCCCCTGCAGTCCGAGGGGTGAGCGCACTCGGGGATTGTCGCGAGCACTGATTCAGCAGCCCGCCTCGACGACAGGAGACTCAGCCCAGCAGACCCTGATCCTCGAGGTAGGCCGCTGCCACTTCTGCCGGCTTCTGCCGATCCAGGTCCACCGCGCCGTTCATCGACGCGAGGTCTTCGGTGGTCAAGACCTCCGACAGGCCGTTCAGCGTGTCGGCGATGTCCGGGTTCGCCTGCAGGGTGTCGGCGTTGACGACCGGCACCAGGTTCTGCGCGGCCTGCAGGTCCTGGTCGTCCTCCAACAGCACCAGACCGAGCTCCTCGAGGGTGCCGTCGGAGGTCCCGGACTGGCCCAGCTGCACCTCGCCGTCGAGCAGGGCGTTCTTGGTCTCCTGGGTGCCGAAGCCAAGCGGAAGCACTGGCGGGTCGATCTCGATGTCGTAGACCTTCTCCAGACCGATCGCGCAGTCGGGTCGCTCGGAGCAGTCCTCCGCGGCGGCGAGCTTGATCGGCGTTTCGAGCTCACCGAGATCGGTCAACGTGGTCAGCGAGTTGTCACCCGCGTACTCCTCCGTGACGGCGAACGCGTTCTCGTCGGTCGCCTCGGCCGGTTCGAGCGCCTCGAGGCCGACCTGGCTCGCCAGCTTGCGCAGGTTGGCCATCGTGGACTGGATGTCCGGCGTGCTCGCAGGTTCAGCGGTCGCACCGTTCTGCCGCGCGTTCAGCTCGTCGGCGATGGAACCCGCGTACTCGGGAACGACGTCGATGCTGCCGTCCTCGAGGCCGCCCAGGTAGACGTCGCGGGTGGCGACCAGCCGGGACTCGACGGTGTAGCCGGCACTCTCCAGCAGCTGGCCGTACAGCTCGGCCATGATCTGCATCTCGGTGAAGTCCTGCCCGGACAGCGAAAGGCTGCCCTTGTCCTCGCTGCTGCCCGAGCCGGACTCGGACTCGGACAGCGGGTCGTCGCCGCAGGCCGTTGCGACGAGAAGTGCGCCAGCGGCCGCAGTGACGGAGAGCAGGCGGGTACGAATGTGCATCTGAGTGCACCACCTTCTGTGTCCCGCGGATGTGGGATCCGCGCGTGTCCGGTGGGGCACCGGAGAGCGCCCCACGGCAAGCAGATCACCTGCCGATGGGGCCTGCAAGGCCGCTGGGCCGCTGTTGCGCGACCGTGACCTGGCGGGCGGCTCGGCGCGCCGACCGAAGCGGGTCTGCCATCCGTTCGGCCACGGCGAAACCGCCCTCCAGGACGACCGCGATAACAGCGACCAGCAGGGCACCCGCCACGACCTGAGCGGTGTCGTTGGTCGCGAAACCCTCGGTGATGATGTTTCCCAGCCCCGGACCGGCCACCAGCGCGGCGATGGTCGCGGTCGCCCAGACCTGCACCAGGGCCAAACGCAGCCCGGTCAGCACCAGCGGGCGGGCCAGCGGCAGCTCGACCCGCCGGAACACCTCCGATCCCCGCATCCCCATGCCCTGCGCGGCCTCGACCACCTCGCGATCGACCTGGCGCATCCCGACGTACGCGTTGGTGATGATCGGGGGCAGCGCGAACAGGGTCAGTGCGATCAGCGTGGCCAGGCCGGCCCGACCGTAGGGTCCGAGCTCTTCGCTGCCACCCTCCCGGAGAGCCAGCATCGCAAGCACGGCGTACGTCGGCACCGCCCGGCCGACGTTGGAGATGTTGATGGCCAGGAAGCCGCCCTTGCCGAGATGGCCCAGCCACAGCGCGATCGGCAGGCCGATCAGGGCCGCGACGGCGATGCTGGTCAGGCTCAGCAACAGCTGCTGGGCCAGGTAGGTGAGGATCCCTTGCGCGCCCTGCCAGTTGTCCGCCTCGGCGAAGTAGGCCCACAGCTGATCGATCGTCACCGGGTCACGCCCTGGCCCGGGTCCACGGGGTGAGCGCCCGCTGGGTGCCGAGAAGCACGACGTCCAGGGCCACCGCCAGCGCCACGCACAGGATGCTCGCCACCGTCACCTGCGCCTTGAAGTCGGTGTCGACCCCGACCGCGATGAGCTGGCCCAACCCACCGAAGCCCACGATGTAGCCGATCGTCACCAGCGCGACGGTGGACACCGTGGCCACCCGTACCCCCGCCATGATCACGGGGATCGCCAGCGGGAGCTCGATACGCAGCAACAGCCTGGCCGGCCCGTACCCGAGCCCGCGAGCCGACTCCCGGACGTCGTCAGGCACCGCCCGCAGTCCCGCCAAGGTGTTGCGTACGAGGATCGTCAGCGAGTACAGCACCAGCCCGATCACGACGGTGGTCCCGGTGAGGCCGGTGAACGGCACCAGCAGGGAGAACATCGCCAGCGACGGCACCGTGTAGATGATCGTGCTGGTGCCGAGCAGCAATGACTCCAGCGTCGAGCTGCGCCGCGCCAGCACCGCCAGCGGGATCGCGACCGCCACCCCGATGAGGATTGTCAGCCCGGTCAGCCGGATGTGCTCGATGAGTGCGGTGGTGATCTCGCTCTGGTAATCCGACAGGTAACCGGGGCAGAACCAGTTGTTGGCCGGGAAGGTGTAGCAGTCTCGCGAGGTGTCGATGGTGGGCGCCGCGGCTAGGGTCGCGGCATGACTCGCGAGGGCGCTCACGCGACCGACGCTACCCAGGATCCGATGATCCGGCTGGAGCGCGTGGGCAAGACCTACGCCGACGGCACGGTCGCCGTGCAGCAGCTCGACCTCGACGTCGAGCGCGGGGCACTGGTGACTTTGGTCGGCCCGTCCGGGTGCGGCAAGTCCACGACGCTCAAGATGGTCAACCGGCTGATCGAGCCGACCAGCGGCACGATCACGCTCGACGGCGAGGACGTCACCGGCGTCGACCCGGTCGCGCTGCGGCGGCGGATCGGCTACGTGATCCAGCAGGTTGGCCTGTTCCCGCATCAGACCGTACGGACGAACGTCGCCACCGTCGCCTCGCTGCTCGGCTGGGACAGGAAGCGCACGACCGACCGGGTCGACGAGCTGCTGAGCGTGGTAGGGCTCGAACCGGCACAGTACGGCGAGCGCTACCCGGCGCAGCTGTCCGGTGGCCAGCAGCAGCGAGTCGGCGTGGCGCGGGCGCTGGTGGCCGACCCGCCGGTGCTGTTGATGGACGAGCCGTTCGGCGCGGTGGACCCGGTGGTGCGGATGCGGCTGCAGGACGAGTTCGTCGCGCTGCAGGAACGGCTCGGCACCACCGTCATGTTCGTCACCCACGACATCGAGGAGGCCGTACGCCTCGGCAACCGGGTAGGGGTGTTCGAGCCGGGCGGCCGGCTGGCCCAGTACGACAGTCCCGCGCGGGTGCTGGGCGCCCCCGCCGACGACTTCGTCGCCGACTTCGTGGGGGCCGACCGGGGGCTGCGTCGGCTGGCCGTCACCCGGATCGACGACGCCGACCTCGACCACCCGCCGGTGGTACGCAACGACGACAGCCTGGCCGACGCGCGCGCGGTGCTCAGCCGGGAGCAGGCTCGCTGGGCGGTGGTCACCAACCCTGATGGTGACCTGCGCGGCTGGTTGAGCGTCGACGAGGCCGCCGGCAGCGGGCGAGTGACCGAGCGCGGGCACCGCATGGATGCCTGGGTCCCGCGGGACTCGTCCCTCAAGGGCGCGCTGGCCACGATGCTGCAGCACGACGCCGGATGGGTGGCGGTGCTCGAAGGGTCGCGGTTCTGCGGCGTGCTGACCCCGTCGACGCTGCACTCGGCCCTGCGGCGCTCGGTCGGGGCCGACGACCGCGGCGTCGAACCGGGAACGGTCGACGTCGACGTCGCCGGCCCCGTCCACGCCTGACCGGAACCCAGCCTCGCGCCGGGCGCACCGCAAGCCCGGTCACAGGGTGACATCGCTGCGCCCCACCGGGTGCCGCTCCCGAGGGGCGCCGGCCCGACGGGGGACGCACAGAGCCCTTGCGTCCTTCGTGTCCCTTGCGTCAGGTGTCGGGCGCGTCGCTGTCCTTTCCATGGTCGTCGGCGTCGGGCACCCGGCAGGCCCGCTCCAGCATCAGCCCACCCACCATGACCGCCGCGGCGGCCGCGGCGGCGACCAGCCCGTGCACAAGCCGCTCCCGCGGCAGCGCGACGTCGGTCTGACCGGCGAACGTCAGGCCGAACGCGGCGTAACCACCGGCCACCACGGCGCCGGCCAGCGCCGAGGCCTTGCCCAGCACGAGCAGGTTGACCGCGCGCTGGTGGTCGATCCGCTCGCGCCGCCGGTGCAGCGTCCGCCCGGTGGTCACAGCGATTCCGAACAGGACCGCCGCCCAGAACACCAGCGCGAAGACGCTCGACCACGGCACCGTCGGCGCGATCCCGCCGAAGCGCTCGACCAAGGGCGGCACCAGGCCACCGAGCAGGCCGCCGAGCAGGGCTCCCACGGCGAGGGTGGCCGCCGACGTCTGCCGCAGCCGGCCGGGGGCCGGGTCAGGGTCGCTCACCAGTGCGCTTCGGGAGGCGCGCTCAGTCGATGGTGACAGAGCGGTCGTCGCGCCGGGCGATCACGGGCGCGTCCGTCCCGTTCGCAAGGTCCGCGAGCAGGTCCACGACCCAGCCGTGGCCGGGGAGGTATGCCTCGGGGTCGATGTCGTGCCAGGGCTGCAGCACGAAGGCGCGCTCGTGCGCCCGGGGGTGGGGAAGGACCAGGGCGGCGTCGGCGATCCTCTGGTCCCCGACGATGATCAGGTCGACGTCGAGGGTGCGGGGCGCGCCGCGTTCACCGCGCCCGCGACCGTACGCGTCCTCGATGGCCAGGCAACGGTCGAGCAAGGTGTGCGGGTCGAGCGTGGTGTCGGCGCCGAGGACGACGTTCAGGAAGTCACCGGCGCCCGGCGGACCACCCACCGGCGGCGACTCGTACACCGGCGACGCGTCCACGATCACCACGTCCGGGGTGTCAACGAGGGCGGACACCCCGCCCTGGAGGTTCTGCTGCCGCTCGCCGAGGTTGGACCCGAGGCACAGCACGACCCGGCGGATCGGACGCATCTCACCGGTCATCGTATCGGCATCGACGATGTACGGGTTGGGCGTCTCGGTCACGGTCGGCTCCGCTCTAGCGTGACGGCGACGTCGGTCACGGTCACCGGGACAGGTGCCTGCGGCTTGTGCACCGTCACGGTCACCCGGTGGACCCGGGCCTGCTCCAGGCAGAGGTCCGCGATGCGTTGCGCAAGTGTCTCGATCAAGTTCACCGGGGCAGACGCCACCGCGTCGTGCACCCGCTGGGTCAACTGGCCATAGTCGACAGTACGCGACAAGTCGTCGGTGGTTCCAGCCGGACCCAGGTCCAGCCACAGGTCCAGGTCAACGACGAACCGCTGTCCGTCTCGACGCTCATGGTCGAGCACGCCGTGGTGACCGTAGGCCTCCAGCCCGGCGATCCGGATCCGGTCGCCGCTCACGCGTTCGCCTGCGCTGCGGCGGTCCTGGCCACCACTCGGACGGCGTCCGCGTTGCCGCGCGCCTCGTGTACCCGGACGCACCAGGCGCCGGCCGCGGCTGCCAGTGTCGTGGTGGCGACGGTGGCGTCGTCGCGCTGCAACGGGGGCCGCTCCGAACCGAGGAAGCTCTTGCGCCCGGTACCGACCAGTATCGGCTGACCGAGGTCGTGCAGCGCCTCGAGCCCGGCCAGCAGCCGCCAGTTGTGCTCGGGCGTCTTCGCGAAGCCGAAACCCGGGTCGACCACCAGCCGGTCCGGCGACACCCCGGCCCGGTGGGCCGCCTCCACCCTGTCTCGCAGCTCGTCGCACACATCGGTGAGCACATCGTCGTACGTCGCGAACGCCTGCATGTCGGCGGAATGCCGGCGCCAGTGCATGGCCACGTAAGGGACCTGCGCCGCAGCGACCGCGGGTAGCATGTCCGGGTCGGCCAGCCCCCCGGAGACGTCGTTGACCAGCGTGGCCCCGGCTTCCAGCGCGGACTCGGCGACCCGCGCCCGCATGGTGTCGACGGACACGATCGCGCCGACACCGGACAGCTCGCGGACCACCGGCAGGACCCGCGCCAGCTCGTCGGCCTGCTCCACCCGCTCCGCGCCGGGTCGGGTCGACTCACCGCCGACATCCAGCAGGTCGGCACCGGCTGCAACCAGCCGCAGCCCGTGCGCCACCGCTGCCGCTGGCTCCAGCCACAGCCCGCCGTCGGAGAAGGAGTCGGGCGTGACGTTGACGACCCCCATCACCAGGCACCGGCCGGGGTTGGGCAACCCCGGCACGGTGCGGACCGGCCCCGCGTACACGGGGTCAACGTAGCGGCCGGCAGGCGCCCGGTCAGCGCAGGATCAGGCTCATCGCCTCGCCGCGGGTCGCCGGGTCGTGCAGCTGTCCACGCACCGCGCTGGTGACGGTGCGCGCCCCCGGCTTGCGGACTCCACGCATGGTCATGCACAGGTGCTCGGCCTCGACCACCACGATCGACCCTCGGGGCTGCAGGATCTGGGTGAGCGCGTCGGCGACCTGGGTGGTGAGCCGTTCCTGCACCTGCGGGCGGCGGGCGTAGACGTCGACGAGGCGGGCCAGCTTGGACAGCCCCGTTATGCGACCGTCCTCCGCCGGGATGTAGCCGATGTGCGCGACACCGGTGAAGGGCACCAGGTGGTGCTCGCACAACGACCACAGCTCGAGGTCCTTGACCAGGACGAACTCGTCGTGGCCGAGGTCGAAGGTGGTGGTGAGCACGTCCTCGGCCCGCTGGCGAAGGCCGGACGTCAGCTCGTGCCAGGCACGGGCGACCCGGTCCGGCGTGTCCCGCAGCCCGTCCCGGGAGGGATCCTCGCCGATGGCGATCAGCAGCTCGCGGACCGCCGCGGCCGCCCGGTCGTGGTCGTAGTGCCCCGGCACCCCGTCGCCGTAGAGCGAGAGGGGGTCGGCCACGGCTCAGCTCCCGGTCGGTCCCGGCCCGGGGCCCGAGCCCGGCCCGTCGCCACCGCTGCGGATGTCGCCGCCGTCTCCGGGGGCCAGGACGATCCCGCCTTCCTCCTCTTCCTGCGGATGCGAGCCGTTGGAGGACGAGACGCCGACGGGCGGTTTGCTCGACGGCACCCGTAGCGGCGAGCCGGTCCACGCCGGTCGCTTGGAGCGGCGGCGCAGGGTGGTGAAGATCTCGGCGACCTGGTACTGGTCGAGCGTCTCCTTCTCGAACAGCGCGAGCACGAGCTGGTCGAGCGCCTCGCGGTTGTCGGCGAGGATGTCGAACGCCTCCTGGTGCGCCTCGGTGATCAGTTCCCGAACCTCTTCGTCGACCATGGCCGCGATCTGCTCGGAGTAGTTGCGCTGGTGCCCGATGTCGCGGCCGAGGAACGGTTCGCCGTTGGACTCCCCGAAGCGGATCGCCCCCAGCCGCTCGGTCATCCCGTACTGCGTGACCATGGCCCGCGCCAGGGCGGTCGCCTTCTCGATGTCGTTGGAGGCGCCGGTCGTCGGGTCGTGGAAGACCAGTTCCTCGGCAGCCCGGCCACCAAGCATGTACGACAGCCGGTCGAGCATCTCGCTGCGAGTGGTCGAGTACTTGTCCTCGTCAGGCAGCACCATGGTGTATCCCAGGGCGCGGCCGCGCGGGAGGATGGTGATCTTGCGGACCGGGTCGCTGCCGGGAAGCGCCGCGGCGACCAGCGCGTGACCCCCCTCGTGATAGGCGGTGATCCGCTTCTCCTGCTCGCTCATCACCCGGCTGCGCCGCTGCGGGCCGGCGACCACGCGGTCGATCGCCTCGTCGAGGATGTTGTCGTCGATGAACTGCATGTTCTGGCGGGCGGTGAGCAGGGCCGCCTCGTTGAGCACGTTGGCCAGGTCGGCCCCGGTGAAGCCGGGAGTACGCCGGGCGACGGCCGCCAGGTCGACCCCGGCAGCGATGGGCTTGCCACGGCTGTGCACCTCCAGGATCTTCCGACGACCGACCAGGTCGGGGTTGTCCACGCCGATCTGGCGATCGAACCGGCCGGGACGCAGCAGCGCCGGGTCGAGGACGTCGGGCCGGTTCGTCGCGGCGATCAGGATCACACCGCCGCGCACGTCGAACCCGTCCATCTCGACCAGCAGCTGGTTGAGGGTCTGCTCGCGCTCGTCGTGACCGCCACCCAGACCGGCACCGCGGTGTCGCCCGACCGCGTCGATCTCGTCGATGAACACGATCGCGGGCGCGTTCTCCTTGGCCTGCTCGAACAGGTCGCGCACCCGGCTGGCGCCGACGCCGACGAACATCTCGACGAAGTCCGAGCCGGAGATGGAGTAGAAGGGCACGCCTGCCTCGCCGGCCACGGCCCGGGCGAGCAGCGTCTTCCCGGTTCCGGGCTGGCCGTAGAGCAGCACGCCCTTGGGGATCTTGGCGCCGACGGCCTGGAACTTGGCCGGCTCGGCGAGGAACTCCTTGATCTCCTCGAGCTCCTCGACCGCCTCCTGCGCGCCGGCCACGTCGGCGAACGTGGTCTTGGGCATGTCCTTGGTGATCAGGCGGGCCTTGGACTTGCCGAACTGCATGACCCGGCCGCCACCGCCCTGCACCTGGTTGATGAGGAAGATGAACAGCAGGAAGATCAGCACGAACGGCAGCATGGTGAGCAGGAACGAGCTCAGCAGACCGGGCTCGGTGGGGGCGTCGACGCTGTAGTCGGCGATCTCCTCGGCACCGATCTGCTCTTCCACCAGGTCCGCCAGCTCGATGGCCTGGTCGGTGACGTACTGCGCCTGGATGACCGAGCCGTCGTCGAGGGTGACTTGGATCTCCTGGTCGCCGTCGACGAACAACACCGACTCGGCGTTCCCTGCCTCGAGCTCGGCCACCACCTCGGAGGTGTCGACGTCCTCGCCGCCCCCGCTGTTGGACAGCACCTGCAGGATCGCGAACACGGCAACAATGCCGAGGCCGATCCACAACCACGGCCCGCGGAGAATGCGCTTGAAGTCCATAGACGCGGGGCGGAAGTGCCCCGTCCCTCCTGATGTTCAATACCGGCGCCGAGGGTTCGGAGCCGACAACCCGATCACCCGGGACTATTACTTCCCTAGACGGTACCCGCCGGCACCGGTTCCGGTGTGGGCAGTCACCAAATCAACGGTCGGCGGAGGGTCTGTGTTCCCCGCGGGTGTCGCTGGTGTAGACCGCCGGCGCCAGGGTACCGATGCAGCGCAGGTTGCGGTAGCGCTCGCCATAGTCGAGCCCGTAGCCGACCACGAACTCGTTGGGGATGTCGAAGCCGACGTACGACACCTCGACCGCCATCCGTTGCGCCTCCGGCTTGCGCAGCAGTGTGCAAAGGGCGACGGAGGCGGGGTTGCGCGACGACAGGTTGCGGACCAGCCACGACAGCGTGAGGCCGGTGTCGATGATGTCCTCGACGAGCAGTACGTGCCGACCGGTGATGTCGGTGTCCAGGTCCTTGAGGATCCGCACCACGCCCGAGGAGGTTGTACCGGAGCCGTACGACGAGATCGCCATCCAGTCCATCTCGACGTGCCGGTCGAGCTGGCGGGCCAGGTCGGCCATGACCATCACCGCGCCGCGGAGCACCCCCACGAGGAGCAGGTCGCGTCCGGCGTAGTCCGCCTCGATCTGCTTGGCCATCACCGCCAGCCGCTCGCGGATCTGCTCCTCGGTGACGAGGACCGCGGTGAGGTCGTCGCGCACGTGCTCGGCGTCCACCTGATCACAGTGTCACACCCGGGTCGTTGACCCTCAGTCCGCAACAGGCCCGATGCGCAGCACGCCTCCGGACCGTACGGCGCGGACCCGACCAGGCAGGTCGATTCCGCGCTGCCCGTGCCAGTCGCTCAGCAGCGCCCCCACTGCCTCGACATGTCCGGCCGCCAGGTCGCTGTGGCTTGCGCCGGCCTCGAGCGCGGCCATGCGCAGCACCCGCCGGCGCAGCGCCTCCGGCGCACTCGCCAACCCGTCCACCCGCAGTCCGACCGGCCCAGCCGGCTCCCCCATCCGCTGAGAGTGACGAATCTGTCCCGACACGCCGGTGCGCAAGGGCGCAAGCGTCACCCGCACCGCGGCCAGCAGCTCCACGGCTTGGGCGTCGAGCAGGTCGGCGTCGGCGCGCAGCAGGTCGGCCGTGCGGGCCAGCGCGGCGCTGACCCCGGGCCCGAGCTCGGCCTCGAGTGCGGGCAGGACCCGCACCCGCACCCTCGACCGGGCAAAGGCCGAGTCGGCGTTGTGCGGATCGGCCCACGCGGTGAGCCCAGCGGCAGCGCAGACGGCTGTGGTCTCGTCGCGGGTGAGGTCGAGGAAGGGGCGCCGCCACAGGCCGGCAACCGGTCGCATGCCCGCCAGCGAGCGGGAGCCGGAGCCACGGGCGAGGCCCAGCAGCACGGTCTCGGCCTGGTCGTCGCGGGTGTGCGCCAGCAGCACCGCCGCGGCAGCGAGGTCATCGGCCTGCTCGCGCAGGGCCGCGTACCGGGCTGCGCGGGCGGCGCCCTCGGGGCCGGCACCACAGGTGTGGTCGATCCCGGCCGGCGCCACCCGCACGATCTCGGCGCCGAGGCTGTGGGCCTGATCGGCGGCGGTGGCGGCTACCTCGCTCGAACCGGGCTGCAGCCCGTGGTCGACCACCACCGCACCCCACCGCAGCGCCCGCCGCGGCGCGATGAACGCCAGCACGGCGGTGAGCGCAAGCGAATCGATACCGCCGGACAGGCCCACGACAACGGTGTCACCGGCGCCGACGTCGGCCAGGCCGGCGCGTACGAGCAGCCGGGCCCGGGCCGTCGCAGGGTCGAGCCGGCCACCCATGTCAGCGGACCACCCTGTCAGCTGGTCAGCTCGGCGCTCAGGCCAGCACCCGTCGGCACCAGGCGTCCGGGTCGTTGATCTCGGCCGCGGTCGGCAGGTGCTCGGGCGATGTCCAAACCGCACCGAAGCCGTCGTGCCCCGCGCGGTCGACGACCGCGCGGACGAAGGCAGCGCCCTCCCGGTACTGGCGCATCTTGGCCTCCAGGCCGAGCAGCCGGCGCACGGTGCGGTCGACGGGCCCTTTGCCCTTGCGCCGCTTGCCGAACCGTTGGCGCATGGTGACCACGCTCGGCACCACCTCGGGACCCACGCCGTCCATGACCACGTCGGCGTGACCCTCTAGCAGCGACATCACCGCCGTGATGCGGTCGACCACGACCCGCTGAGCGTCGGACTGCACCAGGTCCAGCAGCGAGGCGTCCTCGTCGCCGCGCAGCAACCGGCCGACCAGGGTGAGCCCTTGCTCCACCAGCTTGGTCAGGTCGGTGGACTGCAGGTCGGTGCTGTCGGCCAGGGCGTCGACCTGGGCGCGTAGATACCCGGCCAGCCACGGCACGCCGCCGAACTGCAGCCGGTGGGTCTCCTCGTGCAGGCACACCCAGAGCCGGAAGTCCTGCGGCGGCACATCGAGCTCACGCTCTGCGGCAACGATGTTGGGGGCGACGAGCAGCAGCCGGCCCCCACCGCCGCTGTACGGGTCGAACTGGCCGAGCACCCGGCTGGACATGAACGCGAGCATCCCGCCGATCTCGAGCCCGGTGACCTGCGCGCCGGCGATCCGAACCAGCGGGGTGGCGCCCTTGACCTCGAGCAACCGGCGCTCGAGCGGCTCGGCGAGCACTCGGAACCCCTGCGCGCTGGCCTCGATCCAGCTCTTGCGGTCGACCACGAGCACCGGCGTGCGGTCGGGGTCGGCGCTCAGTCCGGTGTATGCGGCGACGTGTGCGCGTGCCGTGTCGGCGGCGGCCCGCAGCCCGTCGACCGCCGAGTCGGCCTCGGACGCCGACACCTCCGGACCGGGGCGTACGAACGAGTGACCCGTGCGTACCGCCAGGTCCCAGTCGATGGCGGAGCGGCGCCGGAGGACTCCCATGACGTCAACCGTACGGCCCGCACCGGCCGGTGGTCCGGCCGCGGCGATCAACGGCGGCAGCCGCAGCCGGCGAGAGCAGCAGCCATCTCGTCGAGCAGAGCCCTGGCGTCCAGCGTGTCGGGCAGTTGGACGTCGTCGGTGAGCAGGCCGAAGCCCAGCAGGGTCCCGTTCCGGGTCACGACGGTGCCGGCCAGGCCGTGCACCCGGGAAAGGGTCCCGGTCTTGGCCCGGACGAGGCCGCGGCCGGCGGCAGCGTCCAGGCTGAGGAAGCGGTAGGCCAGGCTGCCGTTGAAGCGCGCGACCGGCAGCCCCGCCGTCACCGTCCGCAGCGCCGGCTGCGCCGGGTCGGCGCCGAGCTGCAGCACCTGGGCCAGCGCCGCCAGCGTGATCCGGTTGGCCCGCGACAGCCCGCTGCCGTCGTAGGTCCGGACGCCGGCATACGGGACGCCGAGGCCGGTCAACACCTCGCGCACTCCCGAGACCCCACCGGTGAACGACGCCGGACGGTCGGTCGCGAGGGCGACGTGCCGCAGCAGGACCTCGGCGCCCTCGTTGTCGCTGACCTGCAGCACGTGCTCGACCACGCTGTCCAGCTGTGCGCCGGCTGCCTCAGTCAGCACATCGGCCCGCGCCCTAGCCGTCCCGGCCTGTGGCTCGCCGTCCACGCGGACGCCAGCGCGGCGCAAGGCCTCGGCGAACGCGCCGGCCGCGGCCAGTGCCGGGTCCGCGGAGCGTTCGGCGCTGTCCGGGGCGATCCTGCCCTCGTCGACCCACAGGGCGGACACGGGGCTGACGATGTCTGCGCGCACGTAGTCGGGCGCCCAGCTGGGCGCGGCTGCCGGCCCGATGAACAGGCCCGCGTCGTACCCGACCCGGACCCGGCGCACGCCGCGCTGGCGCAGGGCTCGGGCGCTGTCGGCGGCCAGCCGCGCCACGCTGACGGTCATCGCGACGTCGGCCTCGCCCGGGTTCGGTGGCCTGGTGGCCAGCAGCGGGTCACCGCCGCCCACGAGCACCACCCGTGGCACCACGTCGCGGCCTGCCGGGTCGAGCCGCACCGAAGTGGTGAACCGGTGGTCCGGGCCGAGCTGGGCCAGCGCTGCCGCCGCTGTGAACAGCTTGAGCGTCGACGCGGGCACGTAAGGGTCCGGGTCGCCGGCGGTCAGCACCGCCCGGTCGCGGGCCAGGTCCCGGACGACGACACCGACGTGTCCACCGAGGTCGGGGTCGACCAGCATCGGACGCAGCACCGCACGTACGGCTCGGGCATCGGCCAGCGGCCCCCGAGCAGCGGCGAGGACCGCGGGCGCAGGGCGCGGACGCGGCAGCACCAGCTCGGGCGGTGGCTCGACCTGCAGCGGGTCCGGCGGTCGCGTCGTGGCGACCGGACCATCGGGAGGCGCGTCCGACTCGACGCCCGGGAGCTGGACGCCGTCGGTGACTGCCAGCCCGGTCACCACGGCGACCGCGACCAGGACGACCCCGCCCACGCCGAGCGTCAGCTGGCGACCTCGACGCACACCGACTCCCCTCGCACCTGCGCCCCGGCTCCAGCGCAGATGCGCGACACTAGCCTCCCAGCAGCGAGGCGACCGCTCAGCAGTCAGCCCGACACAGCCAACCAAGACAGCCCGGCAGGACAGCCCGGCAGGAGGTAGCGCGACGTGCAGTTCGACGTGACGGTCGAGATTCCCAAGGGCCAGCGCAACAAGTACGAGGTGGATCACGCCTCCGGTCGCATTCGTCTCGACCGAACACTGTTCACCTCGACCCAGTACCCAGCCGACTACGGGTTCATCGACGGCACGCTCGGTCAGGACGGGGACGCGCTGGACGCCATGGTGCTGCTGTCAGAACCGACCTTTCCCGGCTGCCTGATCCGCTGCCGGGCGATAGGGATGTTCCGGATGACCGACGAGGCCGGCGGCGACGACAAGGTGCTGTGCGTGCCGGCGGCCGACCCCCGCCAGGAGCACCTGCGCGACATCCACCACGTCCCGGAGTTCGACCGGCTGGAGATCCAGCACTTCTTCGAGGTCTACAAGGACCTCGAGCCGGGCAAGTCGGTCGAAGGCGCCTCCTGGGCGGGCCGGGGAGACGCCGAGCGCGAGGTGGCGGAGTCGCAACGCCGCTACGTCCACGAGGGTGCCGACCAGGACGACGAGGCGCCGGAGCAGCCGAGCCCCGGCCGCCACTGACTTGTCGGAGGCTAGACGCGGCTGAACAGGTCAGGCGCGATCCAGTAGTACATCGACACGATCTCGACGGTGCGGCCGGTACGGGGCGCGTGGATCATCTGGCCGTCGCCGAGGTACATCGCCACGTGGTAGATCGAGCTAGGCGACCCGTCGCTGCTCCAGAACATCAGGTCGCCGGGCTGCAACGAGCCGGCCGGTACCGGGGTGGTGGCGTCATACTGAGCCACTGAGTAGTGCGGCAGGTAGTGCCCGGCAGCCGCCCAGGCGCCCATCGTCAGCCCGGAGCAGTCCCAGGACGCGGGCCCAGCCGCCCCCCACACGTACGGCTCGCCGAGCTGTTCCATGGCGAACTCGATGGCTCTTGCGGCGCCTGAGGCCGGGGCGGTGGGCGTCGGCGGTGGGGTGGGAGCAGGCGACGGGGCTGGCGACGGCTCGGGGGCCGGTTCCGGCTCGGGGGCCGGTTCCGGCTCGGAGGCCGGCTCGGGGGCCGGGGCCGGCTCCTGTTGGGCCGGCGGGGGCTGCGCCGCGCTCTGCTGGCGGGCAGCCCTTCGCTCGGCGGCTCTGTCGGCGGCTCTGTCGGCGGCTCTGTCGGCGGCTCTGTCGGCGGCTCTGTCGGCGGCCCGCTCGGCGATGCCGAGCTCCCGCTGGCGTGCCAGCTGAACCGAGACCCCCTGGATCCGGGCGAGCTCGCTGATCAGCTGATCGGTTTCGGCTTCCAGCGCCAGCTGCTGGGCCTCAGCTGACTTGACGGCCTGTGCCGCCGCTCGCCGGGCGGCCTCGGCCTCGGCGGCTGCGGCTCGTCGATCGGCAACGGCCGCGTAGGCGCTGTCGCGCAGGACCTCGGCAACTGCCCGGGCTGCGTCCCAGGTGTCGAGGTCGGCCAACAGCGCACTGGACGTACTGGACCAGGCCCCCGCCTCGGCGAGCAGCTGCTGCGGTCCGCCCGCGGACAGCACCGTGCCGAGCCGGTCCCAGTGAGTCGTGTCGCTGGCGCTGCCGACGGCGAACGACTCGAGGTCTGCCCACTGCGCCTCCACCTCGGCGGCAGCGGACTGGGCGCGCTGGCGGGCCACGGTCACCATCTGCCGGGCCTGCTGGAGGCGGTAGCGAGCGCCGTTGTAGGCCTCAGCGGCCTGTGCCGCCAGGATCATCTGGTCGGACAGCTGTTGCCTTGCTGCAGTGAGCCGAGCCCTGATCTCGGTGACCGCGACGGCGGTGGACGTCACCTGAGCCCGCGCGTCTCGCAGCTGTGTCCGAGACGGGATGACGGGGTCGTCGTCGGCGTACGCGGGTGCCACGAGACTCCCGGCGCCGGCCGGCAGCAGCAGAGCGGCGAGCGCACCCGCCACTCGGGCTAGAAACCGACCGGTCATCTGCTGCACCCCCGTGCCAATTCGCAGGTCACGCCCGCGCGAGCCTAAATTGGCCCCATCCGCCCCACAGACAACATCATCCACAGGGAACATGCGAGCACCGCGGCGTGTCGGCTTGCGAACTACAACCGTGTAATACTCACGATCCGCTGCTATGCCCGCTTTGTGTGCCGCTTCGTGACATTCGGAGCCCAGAAGCCAGCCATGGTCAGCCGTCCAGCGCGGCGTCCACCACCTGCCGCGCCGCGGCCTGCACCTCGCCGAGATGCTCGCTGCCGCGCAGTGACTCGGCGTACACCTTGTAGACGTCCTCGGTGCCCGACGGACGGGCGGCGAACCAAGCGTGGGCTGTGACCACCTTGACCCCACCGATCGCGGCGCCGTTGCCGGGCGCCTCGGTGAGGACCTGCACGATCGGGTCACCCGCCAGGGTGGTCGCGGTCACATCCGCAGCCGACAAGGATGCCAGCCGCCGTTTCTGCTCCCTCGTCGCCGGCGCATCCACGCGGGCGTACGCCGGGTCGCCGAACCGCCCGGTCAGGTCGGCGTACAGCTGGCTGGGGGAGCGTCCGGTGACGGCCAGGATCTCGGCGGCGAGCAGCGCGAGCAGCAGCCCGTCCTTGTCCGTGGTCCAACAGCCGCCGTCGCGGCGCAGGAAGCTGGCACCGGCGCTCTCCTCACCGGCGAAGGCGACCGACCCTTCGAGCAAGCCGTCGACGAACCACTTGAAGCCGACCGGCACCTCCAGCAGGCGCCGGCCGCGCGCGGCGACCACCCGGTCGATGATCATCGACGACACGAGCGTCTTGCCGACCGCGACGCTGTCGGACCAGGACCGGGTCGACAGCAGATGCTCGATCGCGACAGCGAGGTAGTGGTTCGGGTTCATCAGCCCCGCGTCGGGTGTGACGATCCCATGCCGGTCGGCGTCGGCGTCGTTGCCGGTCGACACGTCGTAGTCGTCGCGGTGGCTGACCAGCGCGGTCATCGAACGAGGCGACGAGCAGTCCATCCGGATCGCCCCGTCGCTGTCGAGGGTCATGAACGACCACTGCGGATCGACGTCAGGGTTGACCACGGTGAGGTCGAGCCGGTGCCGCTCGGCGATCTCCCCCCAGTACGCCACGCTCGCACCCCCCATCGGGTCGGCGCCGATGCGTACTCCCGCCTCGCGGACCTGGGCGAGGTCGAGCACCGCCGGAAGGTCGTCGACATAGTGCCCGAGGAAGTCGTACGTGCCCACAGCGGCGCGGGCCCGGTCGAACGAGACCCTGCGGACCGCTCCCGGGCCGACTGCGAGCAGCTCGTTGGCACGCTCGGCGACCGCCCTGGTCACGTCGTTGCCGGCTGGGCCGCCGTGCGGGGGGTTGTACTTGAAGCCGCCGTCTCGGGGAGGGTTGTGCGACGGGGTGACGACGATCCCATCGACGGCCCCAGCCACCTCATGGTTGCGTCCGAGCCGCAGGATCGCATGCGACACCGCCGGCGTGGGGGTGAACCCACCCGCCGCGTCCACCAGCACCTGTACGTCGTGGGCTGCGAGCACCTCCAGCGCGGTGCGCCAAGCCGGCTCGGACAACGCGTGGGTGTCCCGTCCGATCAGCAGCGGGCCGTCGATCCCAGCGGCCCGGCGATGTTCACACACCGCCTGCGTGATGGCGGCGATGTGCGCGTCGTTGAACGAGCCGTCCAGGCTCGAGCCGCGGTGACCGGACGTCCCGAAGGCGACTTGTTGCGCCGGCTGGTCCGGCTCGGGCCGGATGTCGGCGTAGGCGTCCAGCAGAGCTCCGACGTCGACAAGATCTTCGTCCTCCGCCTGCTGCCCTGCCCGGGCGTGCTCCGACATCAGGTCGCCCCGGTCATCCTGCCCGCAGCCGGCCGTGCGCCTGCCGGGCGGCGCCGGCGGAGCCCAGTTCCGCGCCGCCGTCAGGGTTGCGGACATCGCCGACGATCGCGTTGTACGACCGCGGCCAGGCCAGGTAGCGAGCACCCAGGTTGACCATCGCCGCGACCCGGTTGCGGCTGCTCAGCAGCGAGAACACGTGCAGGCCGAGCCAGATTGCCCACGCGGGGAAGCCCACGATCGTCGGCAGGTGGGTGATCTCGGCCACCGCCGAGCTGCGCCCGATGGTCGCCATGATCCCCTTGTCGACGTAGTGGAAGGGCAGCGGCTGCTCACCGGCCACCAGCCGGGCCACCTGCCTGCCGGCATGCCGGCCGCCCTGGAGGGCCGGCTGGGCGAGCTGTGGGAGCGGCTCCGGGGTCGACGCGATGTCGCCGACCGCGAAGACGTCGTCGAAGCCGCGCACCCGGAGGTCGGTTCCGACCTCGAATCGGCCGGCCGCCGTCTGGGGCAGGCCCCACCCGCCCACCTCCTCGGGCGCCTTGATGCCACTGGCCCAGATGACCAGGCCGGCCGGCACCTCCTCCCCGTCGTCGACCACCACGCTGCCCGCACGAACCTCCCTGACGGTGGTCGACAGTCGCAGCTGCACGCCTCGGTCGAGGAGGGCCTGGGTGGTGTATGCCTGCGAGCGCTTGCCGAACGGCGTCAGCAGCTGCGGCGCCATCTCGATGAGCGTTATGTGCGTGCGGGCCCGGTCGAGCTCGGGGTACAGGGCCGCCAGGCCCTGGTTGCGCAGCTCGGCCAGCGTGCCGGCCATCTCGACGCCGGTTGCGCCGCCGCCGACCACGACCACGCGCTGGTCCTCCGCCTGGCCGGTACGTACCGAGGCCTCGAGGGCGCTGAACAGCCGATCCCGGACGGCCAGCGCCTGGTCGCGGGTGTAGAGGGCCAGCGCGTGCTCCTCGGCCCCGGGGACCTCGAAGTAGTTGGTGGTCACGCCGGTGGCGACGATGAGGTAGTCGTACTCGAGGAGGATCCCGCCCTCCAGCCGCACCGTGTGGGCGGTGGTGTCCAGGTCGTCGACGATGCCCTTGACGAAGCGCATGTTGGGCTGCCGGGCGTGCGCTGACCGCAGGAAGTAGGTGATGTCGCCGGGGTTCAGGCCGGCGGTGGCGACCTGGTACAGCAGAGGCTGGAAGGTGTTGTACGCCTGCCGGTCGGCCAGCGTGACGTCCACCGGTGCGTGCCGCAACGCGCGCACGGCGGCCAGTCCTCCGAACCCGCCGCCCAGCACCACGACATGCGGGCGGGGGTGGCTGCTCATCGTTCCTCCAGCTCCTTGTCGGCCCCGTGTCAACGTAATCTCCCGTCGGGTGCAACGCTGGCAGAGGTCTGAGAATGCCGCTTACCGGGGCCAGCCACTGCGGGCTCCGGGCCCGGCTGACAGTGCGGGCACCACCACGTCGCTCGGGTCCTGGTGCTGTGGTCCTCGGGGAGGTGCCGGACACGCGTGCCGCACCGCCGGCACGGCTGCCCCGACCGGCCGTAGACCCAGTGCTCGTACCCCGGGCGGGGGTCACCGGTGGTCACCTGGCCGTTGCTGCGCACCGTGATGGACTGCCGCAGCATCCGGGTGGCGAGCGCGACAACCTTCGCCAGGTCCGCCTCCCCGGCCGGGGTCCAGGGGCCGTGGCCGCGTACGAACAGCAGCTCGTTCACCCAGAGGTTGCCGAGCCCGGCCAGCAGGAACTGGTCGAGCAGGGCCGCCCCCAGCGGCCGGCCTGGGTCGGCGCCGAGCCGACGGACCGCCTCGTCGGCGTCCCAGTCACCGCGCAGCGGGTCTGGGCCGAGCCGTGCGGTGATCCGTTGCTCGTCGGTGCTGGCCATCAGCTCGACCACCGGCATCCGTAGCGCGAGTCCGAGCCGACCCTCGTCGGTGCCAAGCAGCACCCGGACGTCGGCACGCAACCTGGCCGGCGGCTGCTTGCCGCGCCCCAGCACGGTCCACTCCCCGTCCATGCGCAGATGGGTGTGCAGGGTCAGCCCGCCCTCGAAGCGGGTGAACAGGTGCTTGCCGTGCGTTTCAGTGCCGAGGACCTGTCGCCCGGTCAGGTCCGCGGTGGCGTGCCGCGGCACCCGGAAGTCCGAGCGCACCAGCCGCCGTCCGGCCAGCCCGCGGTCGAGCCGGCGGGCCGCCCGCCACACGCTGTCGCCTTCGGGCACGCCCGTCAGGGTACGGAGCCGCGGCGTGACCCAGGATGGCGAGGGTGAGCGACGAGCCCGCCCAGCACCGGCTGTACACCGACCTCGCAGTCTGGTGGCCACTGATCTCTCCGCCGGCGGAGTACCAGGCAGAGGCCGCGTACTTCGCCTCAGTTCTCGACTCGGCGACCACCCCGGTCCGTGACGTGCTCGAGCTGGGCAGCGGCGGCGGCCACAATGCGGTCCACCTGACCGCCGCCTTCACGCTGACGTTGGTGGACCTGTCCGAGGACATGCTGGCGATGTCGCGGAGGCTGAACCCAGGGTGCGTGCACCACCTGGGCGACATGCGCACCGTCCGTCTTGGTCGCAGCTTTGATGCGGTGTTCGTCCACGACGCCGTCGACTACCTGACCAGCGAGGACGACCTGCGTCGAACCGCGGAGACGGCGTACATGCACTGTGGTCCCGGCGGTGTCGCCGTGTTCGTGCCCGACGTCACCGCGGAGACTTTCACGGAGGTGACCGAGCCACGGCGGCAGCGACGGACCCGACGGTCGCGGTGCGCGCTACCTGGCCTGGGCCTGGGACCCCGATCCCACCGACACCTGGACGCAGACCGAGTACGCCTTCCTGCTCCGCGACGCGGACGGCACGGTGCGGATCGTGCACGAGACACACCGGACGGGGCTGTTCGCGGGGGCGGTGTGGCTCCGACAGCTTGGTGAGGCGGGCTTCGAGGTGACCGCTGTGACCGAGGAGACCGACGAGGACCGTACGCCGCGACTGCTGTTCGTGGGCCGCCGGTGAGGCCACGCACCGTCTCGGGCCGGGCCCTGCTCGGGTCGGGCTCTGCTCGGTCAGAACAGCCCCGGTCAGGCGGCGGAGCGCCCGAACGCCGCCAGCAGGGTGGTCTGGGTGCCGGCCCCGGCAGGCGTCGGTACCCGCGGCCCGATCACACCCATGTCGCGATAGACCCGCTCCATCGCGACGAACCACCCGGCGATGGCCGCCACCGCCTCGGCGTCCAGCACCTGGTCGGCGCCGATCGCGCGAGCCAGGTCCCAGGCGTGTACGAGATGGTCGGCGGCGAGCTGCATGGCGTACTCGCGGCCCGGGTAGTCACCGAAGGACAGGTGCACCGTGCGGTCCAGGGCCCCCGGAGCGACCACCGCCGCGAGTGCCGCGGCGGCGGCGTCGACGTGGCTGCCGACCGGGTCGGCGCCGAGCAGGTCGCCATCGAACCGGTCACCCACGTCGGTCATGCTCGAGCCGGCGAACAGCGGCGGCGTCCACACCTCCTCGTTGACCAGGTGACCGACCAGCTCGCGGACATCCCAACCGGGTAGCGGCGTCGGCGCGTCCCAGCGGCCGTCGATCTGGTGCACCCGGGTGGTGAACTCCTCGCTGGCCCGGCGGTAGATCTCACGCTCGTCCATGCCGTTCATCCTCGGACGTCATGCAGCTCGACGTCCATGACCCAGGACCGCCGATCCAGGCGAGGTGTCAGGCTATGGCGGCGATCGCGTTCGGCTGCTCGGCCACCGTCACGGCGGATCCGCCCTGTGCCTTGGCCGCGTACAGCGCCGCGTCGGCCTGCCGGATGAGCAGACCTGGATCTGCCGCGGCGAGCCCGGCGGCGACGCCGATGCTGACACCGATACGCAGCCCGGTGGCGAGCTCCTGCCACAGCACCCGGGACAGCCGGTCCTGGATGTCGAGGGCCCGACGCTCCCCGGCCGCCGCGTCCAGGTCGTCGAACACGATCACGAACTCGTCTCCACCGACGCGAGCAACCAGGTCCGCCGGGCGGGTGACACGGGTGAGGGCTTGGGCCACCTGGATCAGCACCAGGTCACCGACCGGGTGCCCATGCGTGTCGTTGACCGACTTGAACTGGTCCACGTCGATCAGCAGCACAGCCACCCGGTGATGCCCCAGGTAACCCGCGAGAGCCTCGAGGTGGCGGGCGTAACCACGCCGGTTGGTGACCCCTGTGAGCTCGTCTACGAGCGCCTCGCGAGCATGCAGGTCGCGCTCCACGCGCAGCTGCTCGGTCTGCAGGCTGGCGCGCGCGGACCCGAGAGTGCGCAGCCGCGCCTCCCAACGACGGCGGGCAGAGTAGGTGCCGTAGCGCAGGGCCTTGGTTGCGCCGACGCTTCCCAGCTCCGCTTCGGCCTGGCCCGCAAGGCGCAGTGCCAGCGCGAGCACGGGGGTCGGCTCGTCGTCGCAAAGCAGCTCAAGCGACTCTTCGGCGTGGCGCGCCACGAGTGACCATTCGCCTGCCGCCGCCGCCCTGAGGGCCTCGGCGAGCCACACCATCGCGCACACCTGCTCCGGCCGCACCGCCATCTCATGCGCGATGACGGCGTTCAGGTCGGCGCTGGACTCCGGGGAGGGAGCGCCGATGAGTGCGGACATCAGGTAACCGGACACCCGTGCCTCGACGCGCCAGGCGGCCGGCACGGGTCCGGCCGCGGCGGCCGCGATCGCTGCCGCGGCCGCGGCCGCGATTCGGGCAAGCTCCTCGTCCTCGTCGACCTCGCGCAGGCCGCAACAGATGCGCACGTAGGCCTCCGCCCGGTTGAACAACACCACGGCGTCCAGAAGCGGTAGCTCACAGTCGCCGAGGAGCAGCACCGCCTGGGCGTACATCGCCTCCTCTAGCTCCCACAGCTCACGAACGCTGTACGAAGACCCGCACGCGATGTACGCAGTCGCCCGCTCCAGGGCCCCCCCGCCGCCGAGGTCGAGCAAGGCGCTGGCGTGAGCAAGGTCGAGGTCGGCCGCCTGACGCTGGGAGCCGGAGTCGGAGGAGTGGTGGAGCTCGGACCGACTGGCCAAGGCGACGGCCAGCAGCACGTCGTCCCGGTCGCTGTCGGCCCGCTGGCGCAGCTTCTCGATGTGGTCACCCAGCGCGGGGTCGGCAGCCACAAAACCGCGAACCACTTCTGCATAGAGGAGCACTCGCGCCACATCCGCCCAGCCACGAGCCTCCGCCTCGGCCAACGCGGTCGCCACGAGCTGTCCCACGTCGTCGATCTGGGTCGCCTCAACCAACCGAAAAGCCGCAAGCCGGGCTGCGGCGCGATCCGGCGGGACCGCAGCCAGTGACGCTGCAGCGTTGCTGGGGCCAGGCATGGTCGGGCCTCCCTCAGTCGGCCGGTCGATGTCACTCCCAGTAGACCGACCGCACCGCTGCTCCGTCAGGTCTGGACGGTGACGTTCACCCGAATGGGCACACACTCTGCACTCCCGGGGGACCCACGGCACCCACCGCGGCCGACGACCCGCCTCGTCGCCGTCGGGCACCCAGGACCTACCGGCGTTGTGCTAGGACCTCTGGTCGGTGGCGCGAGACCGGCCGGCGCAGCCTCCTATGCTGCAGCATGGCCCGTGGATGCCGCCCGTGACCGACCCGCTGGGCCTGCCTCCCGGCGAGGGGGTGCTGCCGAACCAGCTTCTCGACCTGGCCATTGCCGCCGGGGTCATCGATGCCGGCCCGTTCCGCATTCCGACCGACAACGTGCAGCCCGCCAGCCTGGATCTGCGTCTCGGTGAGGTTGCCTACCGGATCCGGTGCAGCTTCCTGCCGGGAAGTCAGCGTGTCGACACCCGGGTCAAGGATCTGGTCATCGATGAGCTCAACCTGCACGGCGAAGGCGTGGTCCTGGAGACCGGTAGGCCGTACCTGGTTCCGCTCAAGGAACGTCTCTCGCTTCCGCCCGGTGTACGGGCCAAGGCCAACCCCAAGAGCTCAACCGGGCGGGTCGACGTCTTCACCCGGGTCATCACCGACGGCAGCAGCCGCTTCGATGAGATCGCGTACGGGTACCACGGCGGGCTCTACCTGGAGGTCGTCCCACTGTCGTTCCCGGTGCGCGTACGTGAGGACCTGTCCCTCAACCAACTGCGCCTCTCGGTCGGTCGGGTCGACCTCGCTGACGAGGAGGTCCGCGAGCATCACCGCAAGCAGCCGATCCTGTTCTCGGACGGCGCCCCCGTACGTCCCGACGAGCTGGCGCTGTCCGGCGGGCTCTTCCTCGGCCTCGACCTGCGCGGCAACGCCGCCGGCCGCATCGGTTACCGCGCGCGAGCCAGCGCGCCTCTCCTCGACATGACGCGTGTGCAGCCGGTCGACACCGAGCCGTTCTGGGAACCGGTCCGGCGGGAAGCCGGCGACAGGTTGGTGCTCGTGCCGAAGAACTTCTTCCTGCTCATGTCATATGAGTCGGTGGCCGTGCCACCGTCGCTGGCGGCGGAGATGACCGCCTACGACCCGACGAGCGGCGAGCTACGGACACACTATGCCGGCTTCTTCGATCCAGGCTTCGGCTACGAGGCTGACGGCGCATCGAGAGGATCGACCGCCGCCTTGGAGGTGCGAGCCCACGACGTGCCCTTCATGGTCGAGCACCGTCAACGCGTCTGCAAGCTCACGTTCGAGCGCATGCTGGAGGAGCCGACGCTGCTCTATGGACATGGCATCGGTTCGAGCTATCAGCACCAGACCGAGACGCTCGGCAAGCACTTCCGGGTCCTTGAACGGGCTGAGACGGACCAACCCCGAGAGGTGCCGCGAGCCCAGCGGCAGGACCAGCGGCGGGAGCTGCAGCAGGATCAGCTGCCACTGCCCGGACCGGGGCACTGACTTGCTGACACGACTTGCCAGGCCATGCTCGGAAACCAGTCGCGTCCACCGCCCTCACAGCTAGCGTGGATGCATGCTCCTGGCGCACCTGTCCGACACCCACATCTCGAGTGGGTCGCTCGAGCGGACGGTCAACTACAGCGCCGTCAAGGCAGTCGAACGCGTCCGTGCTCTGCACCCCCCGCCCGACTGCACGATCGTGACCGGTGACCTCGTGGAGACCGGCACCCCGGACGAGTACGCCACGTCGCGGGGCCTGCTCGACCAGCTGGCGGGACCTGTGCATGTTGTGCCGGGCAACCACGACAACCCCACAGTGATGTTGAGCGAGCTGTCGGGAACGAGCTACGTCCAGCGAGCACCGGCGGAGCCGGACCGCTGCTACTACCGGGTAGACCTACCCGAACTGCGGCTGCTCTGCTGTGACAGCAACGTCGCGGGCCGCCACCATGGTCGGCTCGGGAACACGCAGCTGCGCTGGCTCGACGACGAGCTCGGCCGGGGTGACGAGACGCCGACTGTCATCGCGCTGCACCACCACCCGGTTCGTAGCGACATCGCCGCGATGGACGAGATCATGCTCGCCGATGCAGCCGAGTTCGCCGGGGTGCTGGCGCGGCACCAACCGGTGGTGCGGATCCTGCACGGTCATCTGCACCGGCCGATGACCGGCCTGCTGGCCGGAGCGGTAGTGATGTCCGCGCCGAGCACCGACCGCCAGGTCCACCTCGACCTCGATCCGGACGGCCCGGGTGCCTTCATCCAAGAGCCGCCGGGAATCATGCTGCACCGGCTGAACGGGAACGACGACGTCTCCCACCTGATTCCGGTACGCAACCCGGGTCCCTTGGTCAACAGCTTCTAGACCGGACCCCTACACTCCGCGCAACCGCTCGTGCGTGCCTCGATGCCGAGCGGTCACGTGCGACTGACTCACTCCCTCGTCGACTCGGTGCCGGGTGACGCCGTCTGGGGGCGGCCCAACCGAGGTGAACAGTCCGGTCGAGTGTGCGCGGACAGTCGAGGCGATGCCTCGCACGCTCAGCCCGTAGGTGTTGACATAGGACAGGGCGAACCGTTGAAAGTTCCCCCCAGCGGGTCCTGCGATCGTGACGGGTGCCTTGTCGTCCGCGGAGGCTTCCATCCACAGCAGCACGTTGCCCTTTCGGTCCCGCACTTCGAACCACGACACCGTCCCCGCCCCCGCTCCACCAACCAATTGGGCCATCTGAGTCACGCTAGGCTCGCCGGCGACCCGCGAGCCACGACGATGCGCGAGACCGGGCGAAACGGCTGGTATGCCGGTCGTACGTCCACCTGAGTCACGCGCCGGTCGCACGGTCTGCGACAATTACTCCTTCGGCGCTCGACCCGGGACAGGCACCGTCTCGATCCACCGGATGCGCGCGCCCACCATCAGCCGAGTAATCACCCGAACAATGGAGAGACATGTCGGAGAAGAACACCCTCATCCGCAGCATGCACGATGTCGGCCTGGCTGCCTGGTTCGGCGGCTCGTTGATGGGTGCGGTGGGGCTCAACGGAGCAACCGCGCAGGCAAGCGACCCGACCGAGCGACTGCAGCTGTCCTCGACCGGGTGGGCGCGCTGGGCACCTGTCAATGCCGCCGCCATCGGGGTGCACGCGGTGGGTGGTCTCGGCTTGATCATTGCCAACCGCGGCCGGGTGGCCGGCCAGCCGGGGGCTCGGGCCAACACGCTGGTCAAGGCCGCGCTGACCGTGGCAGCTGTCGGGCTCACCGCCTATAGCGGCAAGGTCGGGCGCGACGTCAACGAGAACTCCCAGCAAGGCGGGGAGGGTGCAACCGAACCGCACGAGGCGGCTAGTCCAGAGCTCGCGACCGCCCAGCAGCGCCTGCAGACCATCCAATGGGCCATCCCTGCTGTCACCGGTGTCCTGGTCATCCTCGGCGCGCAGCAGGGCGAGCAGCAGCGTCCCCAGTCGCTGCTACGTGCGCAGGCTACCCGGCTGCGCAGCTGACTCAGTAGCGCCGTCGTTGGTGATCTTCGCCGGCAGACCATCGGCGGTGCACTGCTGCCCCGGCGCGACCCCGCGCTTGGTAAGCCGATCGCCGTTGGTATCGCGCTACTCGTCCACGGTGAGCACGAGCTTGCCTCGGACATGCCCGCCTTCACTCAGACGATGCGCTTGGGCACCGTCGGCGAGCGGGAACACCTGCTGGACGTTGACCACGAATGCTCCCTGTTCAAACAGGCCGGCCACGGCCGCCAGCGCGTACGTGGCGCGCTCCTCGGCCCCGGAGGTGGCGCGGGCACCGCGCTCCGGCGCGGAGAAGTCGGCGATGGAGACGACCTGGCTGGGCTCGCCGACGATCTCGATCAGGGCCGGGACCGACCCCTTGCCCGGGGTGTCCAGCGCCGCATCGACCCCGTCGGGCGCGAGGGCGGCGACGCGCTCGGCCAGACCCGCACCGTAGGTGGTCGGGATCGCACCGAGGCCTCGGATGTAGTCGTGGTTGGTCTCGTTGCCCGTCCCGATCACCGTCGCACCGCGGGCGACCGCCAGCTGGACCGCTGCGCTGCCCACGCCACCGGCCGCCCCCTCGACGAGGACGGTGTTTCCAGAGTCGACTCCGAGCAGATCAAGCGTGCGCGCCGCGGTCTCCACGGCGACAGGCAGCGCGGCGGCGTCCTCCCAGGACATGCTCGCCGGCTTGGGTCCGACATGATCGAGGACCGCGTACTCGGCGGACGTTGCTGAGCCTAGGCCGAAGACCTCGTCGCCGATGAGCACTGTGCCGACGCCGTCGCCTACCTCGTCCACAACGCCCGCGCCGTCAACGCCCGGTATGACGGGCTCTTCAAGCTCAACACCGTCGGACAGCAAGCCGGCGCGGATCTTCCAGTCGATCGGGTTGACGCTCGCCGCCCGCACCGCGATGCGCACCTGACCCTTGCCGGCGTGTGGCTCGGGCGCCTCCCCCACGGCGAGGACGTCCGGACCGCCGTACGCCTTGAACTGCAGTGCTTGCATGGGCGAGCTCCTGGTTAGGTGGTGGGAACTGTCCTACCTGGTGCTGAACCACTCGGGGCCGCGCGGTATGCCCCGGGGTTTCGGCATTGGCGATTCCAGCCGTTCGGACTAATGTTCCGCAGAGTTTCCTCCGAGTCGAGGCTGGCTCGGGCCGCTCGAGCCTGCGTTGGTGACTCCTCCGAGGAGCACCATGAATCGTCTGGCCAAGGGCGTCGACCCTTACGTCTTCTGGGGCTCGGCCGCACTCATCACCGCGTTCGTGGCGTGGGGGCTCATCGGTCCAGACAGCCTAGGCAAGCGCATGAGGACCACGCTGGATTTCATCATCAGCAACTTCGGCTGGGGTTTCATCCTCATCGCCTTCGCCGGACTGGTCATGTGCATCTTCTTGGTGTTGCACCCCTGGGGCGGGATCCGGCTGGGTCCGGACGACTCCCGGCCGGAGTTCCGCACCTTTTCGTGGGTGTCCATGATGTTCGCCGCCGGGCTCGGTGCCGG
>Ga0183260_10000088_pt1 | contig 63273 bp, 56 predicted proteins | sample AntDrymUQ4972206_2_FD_129768 | JGI IMG/M metagenome (GOLD analysis project Ga0183260, IMG submission 129768) | Polar desert sand microbial communities from Dry Valleys, Antarctica - metaG UQ497 (22.06) (version 2) (version 2) | ecosystem: Environmental > Terrestrial > Soil > Desert | place...
AAAGAAGTGAAGCGCCAATGCCAAAAAAGCTTCCGCTCATTTGCTCATCGAAATATCTTTTTTCAACCGGAGGAAAAAATTCAGTATACGGATCCATTGTTTGGGTCACCGTATTTACAAACAGGTTAAACTTATCATCGTCATTAAACTTGTGTTTGTATCTGTTGAAAAAACGATCCATGATCTTCGATACCTTTCCTCTCGCTTCTTTTTCGAGTTCACTATCTGATAAGACTACGAAATCTTTAGTTCCTTTATTCTTCTCTCTTATATCCTGTAGTTCTACAAAACGATCCAGCGTGAGATACTTTAGTTTTTTGCGCCAGCTTTCTTTACGTTCCTCATCGGTATTTGAAAACTTTAATTTTTTGGAATCTGTAATTACGGTTTCATCATTTGTAAATTCAAAGGGTTTGGCTAATAGATCTTTGTATATTAAAGCAGCTTCTTCAGTTCTCTTAGTGAACCTCTTTCCAGCTTCAAGAAAAAAAGATACCGGTGCACCTTTTATCTCGTCATCAATCTTTGTTTCATACTTTTTTAAAGCATCAATATCCTGTTGTAAAAAAATATTCTTTTCAGGATCGAGCTCTTCGAAATATTTTTCAAAGACTTTTTTTGAATAATTATCATTGATGTCTTTCGGACTATAATGACCTTGCGTAAGCAATACACCTACGTATTGCAGTATGCGTTCATATCTGGAAGGGGGGGTGGTTTTTTCAGTACCAAGTGTTTTAAAAGCAAGGAATACACCACCTGCTATCATGAGCAGGAGAATAGGAAGTCTTTTCATATCAAGAAAATATTTAAGTGCCATGGGCATACGATATCAAATTTAAGGCAAATAAAAAGCATTCTATATTTAGATAAACCAATTAACAAACGTTTTTGATGAACAGGTATATAGCTTACATTAAAATAACATTCACTTAGCCCCGATGAATTGGTCTTTATAATGCACTCTATTATTTAAACACATTTCTATATTTTTGCTTTTCATAAACGGTGGTTGTAGCTCAGCTGGTTAGAGCACTAGATTGTGGTTCTAGGGGTCGCGGGTTCGAGCCCCGTCTCCCACCCTTTTTTCAATCTCGCATTTGCGGGATTTTTTTTTGCTTATTGTGAAAAGCTAAGGTTAATTATGGTTAACGGTAAAGCATTCCCTTGATGTAAGCATTTAATTTCACAGCTCAATCAAAAGTTTAGATGATGAGATTAGTTTTATTATTAGTTGCTTGTAGTGTTTTTATTTTCGCAAATGCACAAAGGCCTGGAAATGCAAACCGTAGCGGTGGTCAGCAAATGACCGGACGTTTTTATGGAAGAGTTGTAGATGCTTCTAACAAAGGAATAGACGCTGCATCAGTTCTATTGGTTCAGGATAAAGTGGATACTGCAACCAGGGAAAGAAAAGAAATAGTGATGGGAGGGATGCTTACTGCGTCAAATGGAGATTTCAGCTGAGAGAACGTGCCGGTTATGGGTCGCTATAAGCTTAAAGTGACGGGCATTGGTTATCAGAATTTTGAAAAAAGTATCGGTTTTGAAAGGCCGGGTGGAAACGACCCCTCTTCCATGATGAGCGCTATTGATAAAGATCTCGGTAATATAAAATTGGTAATTGATGAAAAATTATTAGGCAATGTAACCGTAACTGCAAGCAAACCTTTGCTGCAGATGGGTATAGATCGTAAGATATTCAATGTAGATAGAAACATTACCTCAGCAGGTGGAACCGCAATAGATGTAATGAAAAATGTACCTTCTGTATCTGTGGATATTGACGGTAATGTAAGTCTTAGAAACAATGCTCCTCAGATATTTGTGGACGGAAGGCCAACAAATCTTACACTGGAACAAATTCCGGCTGATGCTATTGAGAGCGTTGAGATTATTACAAACCCTTCTGCCAAATTTGATGCATCCGGTGGCACTGCAGGTATATTAAACATTGTATTGAAAAAACAAAGAAGAGTCGGATATGCAGGTAACATCAGAACTAATATTGATTCCAGGGGCCGCTTCGGACTGGGTGGAGATTTAAATCTTCGTCAAAATAAACTTAATTTTTTTGTGAATGGAAATTTCAACCAACGCAAATCAATCAGTGAAGGTATTACCAACAGGCTGTCTCAAGAAAAAAGGCGTATAGATTCATTCTCCTTTGGAAAAATAAGTTCACGCACTGTACAGGAAGATGAAAATACAATGACTGGTCAGTTTGGTTTTGGGCGTGCAGGGCTTGATTATTTTCTAAACAATAGAAATACAATTACATTAAGTGGATCTATGGTCCGGGGCAATATGTCGCCAGAGGTTATCAGTTTAATCAATATTAATGAAGACTATCCTGTAGGCCTTGATACTGCATATAGAAACAACCGCTTTACAAACTCTAAAAATGAGTTCCGGAATATGGGGGCACAAGTCAGCTTCAAGCATCTTTTTCCTAAAGCCGGAAATGAATGGACTGCTGATGTGACTTACAATGAGGGCAGAAATGAAAACCGGAGTAATATCAGTACACAAAATACTTTGATAACACCTTTACCTCAACGCCAATTAGGTACATATTTACAGAATCAATTTGGCAAAGGCAATAACGAAAATATTACACTGCAAACTGATTATGCCAACCCGATCAATGATAAATCAAAATTTGAATTAGGTGCCCGCGTTGCTATCAGAAAGTTGAATAGTCTGACTACTTATGTCATTGGCGGAAAAAATTCAGGAACGGCGTATACCAATGAAGACAGGGTCTATGCTGCCTATTCCACTTTTTCCAACCGGATTAAAGACTTTGGCTTTCAATTAGGCCTGCGTGCTGAAAGCTCAATCAATGAAGGTGTGTTGAATGCCAAACAATCTTTCAAAAATGAATTCCCTATTTCCTTTTTTCCAAGTGTTTTTCTAAGTCAAAAACTCAGCGAGACTGCAGATTTGCAATTGAATTACAGTCGCAGAATCAACAGGCCGAACTTCTTCCAGTTGTTTCCTTTCACAGACTATACCGATTCTTTGAATATCAGCAGGGGAAATCCTGAACTTGATCCGGAGTTTACCAATTCACTCGAACTATCGTACTCTAAAATTTTTGAGAACCGCGATAATCTGCTTACCTCAATATATTTTAAAAATACCAATGACCTGATTACCCGGTTTCAAAATATAGAGCTGGATACATTTTTAAAAAGGGAAGTATTGGTCAATAGTTATATCAATGCCAACCGTTCTTACGTTACAGGTCTCGAAATTATAAGCCGGAATAAGTTGACTAAATGGTGGGATATCACTTCGAATGCAAACTTTTTTACTTCTAAAATTGATCTAAAAGATCAGGAAGACCCGGATCAGTTTTTAAGTTATTTCCTGAAATTGAATAACAGTTTTAAGTTGCCTAAAAATTTCACTATGCAGGTTTCAGCAGATTATACATCCAAGATCACTTCCTCCCCAGGTGGTAGTGGAGGTGGCGGACGTGGAGGTGGTGGCGGCCATGGAGGAGGTGGACACGGTGGTATGTTTGGCGGCGGTGGCGGTTCTGCTGCCCAGGGGTATATACGCCCAAATTATGGGGTAGATGCTGCAATACGGTATGAGTTTTTAAAAAACAGAACGGCTTCATTATCTCTTAATGTGAATGATATATTCAGAACAAAAAAATATGATGCACATTCGGAATCCCAATTTTTTGTGCAGGATGTGGAAAGAAGAAGAGATGCACAGGTTTTCAGGTTAAACTTCAATCTTCGTTTTGGTAAATTTGATGCAAGTCTTTTTAAACGCAAAAACAATAGAACAGAATCAGATGGTCAAATGGAAGGGATGGGGTTGTAATCCATATTAAAATGTTTGGGTAAAGCCTTGTAGTGATACAGGGCTTTTCTATTTTCATTTATTTACTTTTGGGAAAATCATTATGTACAAGTTTGCTATTATTGGGTGCGGCAGAATAGCCCAGAAACATGCTGAAAATATTTCGTCTGTAGGAATATTAATAGCCACCTGCGATGTGGTTCTGGAAAGAGCAATAGAATTAGCGCATAAATACGATGCAAATAGCTATGCTTCTTTAGATGATCTTTTACTACATGAAAAAGATGTTGATGTAATCTCTGTGTGTTCACCCAATGGCTTTCATGCAGAACATGCTATAAAATCTTTGCAGTCAGGCAAACATGTGCTTTGCGAAAAGCCCTTATCTATTACCAGCGCTGCCGCCTGGCAGATGATGGAAACAGAAAAATTTTCAAGACGCAAATTGTTTATTGTAAAATCTACACGTTATAATCCATTGCTGCAATCTTTGAAACAAGCATTGCAGGCTAATGAATTGGGAGTTATTTACAGCTTTCAGCTTAGTTGTTTTTGGAACCGGCCTAATTCATATTATTCCGACTGGCACGGAAAAATATTTCCCGATGGCGGCACATTATATACACAGTTCAGCCACTACATTGATGCACTGTTGTGGTTGTTAGGCGACATACAAGAAGTGAAAGGCTTTAGTGCAAACAAAGCTCATGAGGGCTTCATTGAATTTGAGGACACAGGCGTGGCAACGCTTGAAATGAAAAGCGGCGAATTAGGTACATTAAACTGGACGGTAAATACTTACCAGAAAAATAGTGAAATTTCACTTACCCTCATTGCTGAAAAAGGAACTATTGCTATTGGGGGTGAATACCTGAATGAAATAAGATACCAGCAAACTGAGAAACCAATTTTGTTAGAAGCGGCAGATACAAATGTGAATGATTATGGATTGTATAAAGGATCAATGAGTAACCATAAGGAGATTTATGAAAACCTTGTTCAGGCTTTAAATGATGAATCGCATCCTTTCACCAATGCCTTTGATGGATTGAAAACCGTAGAGGCGATAGAGCAAATTTATAAAGCTGTAAAATCCCCCGGTACCTCTTCTTGAAACATATCTATTTTACTGTTACCAATGATTTATCTTATGATCAACGCATGCATCGTATTTGCAACTCACTTGCTGGGCATGGATACACGGTCACTTTGGTAGGAAGGGCTTTACCCTTTTCTAAATCCTTAGAAAAAAAGGCATTTAAGCAGAAACGAATAAAGTGCATTTTCAATACCGGATTTTTATTTTATGCTGAATACAATATCCGTTTGTTCTTTTTTTTATTGCAGCAAAAACCCGATGCCGTTTGTGCTATTGACCTTGACACTATTTTACCTTGTTTGCTAATTTCTAAAATTTATAGAATACAACGGGCCTATGATGCCCATGAATATTTTACTGAACTCAAAGAAGTAAGGATAAGGCCTGTCATAAAAAAGTTCTGGTCATTGATTGAACATATATGTGTGCCTCAATATCATTATGGCTATACTGTGAGTGAAGGCATAGCAGACCATTTCGCTGCATCTTATCACCGTAACTATTCGGTGATAAGGAATATGCCTTTATTGTTATCAATTACCAATGAACCCAAATCCGAAAAATTTTTATTTTATGGAGGCGCTGTAAATGAAGGACGGGGATTCGAAGTGCTCATTCCAGCTATGAAGCATATTGCTTATAAATTAGTGATAGCCGGTGATGGAAACTTTATGGGACAGGTAAAAATTCTAATAGAACAACATAAAGTAAGTAACAAAATAGTATTAACGGGTATGATCTCCCCTGATGAACTCAGACGTTATTCGGCACGAGCTACTCTCGGTCTTTCATTTACGGAAAAAGAGGGGCTACACCATCATTATGCATTACCTAATAAATTCTTTGATTATATGCATGCGGGGTTGCCCCAGATTACAATGAACCTTCCGGAATATAAAAAAATAAATGAAAACTATGAAGTAGCTGTATTGATCAATGATTTGAAAGAAGAAACGCTTGTTGCAACAATTAATAGTACAATGAGCAACGATGTTTTATTGCGCCGTTTACGTGATAACGGCCTTAAGGCCAAAGAAATTTTCCATTGGGGAGCAGATGAAGCAAAGCTTATAAAATTTTATCAAAAATTACTTCCGATTGAATGATCATGCACATATTATTTGCCTCGATGCCCCTGCCCCACCCGATTATGGAGGAGCTATCGAAATGTATTACAAGATCAAAGCCTTACATGGAATTGGCAAGAAAATAATTCTGCATTACTTTAAATATAATTACCGCACTGTTTCAGGATTAGAAAAATATTGTAAAGAAATTCATAGCTACAAAAGGAAACCGCTTTGGGAGGCTCTGTTTCTTTCCACTCCTTACATTGTTCGTTCAAGAATTAATACTGAGTTGGTCAACCGTTTGAATGAAGATGATTATCCAGTGATACTGGAGGGCTTTCATTGTACAGGCATTATACCATATTTAAAAAATAAGACCAGGAAAATAATTGTGAGGGTTCATAATAACGAAGCTGCTTATTACCGTGGTTTGGCATCATCAGAAACATCTTATTTCAAAAGAGTGTATTTCGAAAGAGAAAGCAGGCTTTTGGAAAAATATCAGCACAAGCTCTCAACTTCGCTTTTGCTTGCTACCTTGTCTGCAGAAGACATGCATGATCTTTCCAAAAACTATGGTTTTTCCAATATGCATTACATTCCTGGCTTTGTGCCGTGGGATAGTATTTCCATTCTTGAGGGAAAAGGGAATTATTGTCTGTATCATGGCAACCTTGGAGTAGCAGAAAATATAAAAGCAGTGAAATTCCTGATACATGTTCTTTCAAAAACCAGTATTCCCTTGATAATTTCCGGCAAAAACCCCGCAAGTATTATTCAAGAACTTGTAACGAAATGGGATCATATTTCTTTGATTCCAAATCCAGGGGATGCAGCGCTGGCAAGCCTTGTAGCAAATGCGCAAATAAATGTGCTGCCATCATTCAATCCTACAGGTGTCAAATTCAAATTGTTGAATGCTCTTTTTAATGGTCGCTTTTGCATTACAAATAGTGCAGGAATTTCCGGATCGTTACCTGCTGCCGGGCTCATAGTAGCAAATTCCGCAGAAGAATATATTTCAGAAATAAAACGTTGCATGGAACTTTCATTCACCAAAGAAATGGCGCAGGAACGATTTCATATACAAGAGTTGTACAACAACAGAAAGTCCGCACAGATGCTTAATGCATTGCTATTGTAGCATTATCAATGATCTGCCCTTTTTCTGTACGTACCATTCGCGCCGGAAATTTTTTGATCACTATATAATCATGTGTAGCCATCACAATAGTGGTATTGAAATCCCTTGATATATGAAATAACAATTGCATTATTTCATCAGAGGTTTCAGGATCTAAATTTCCGGTTGGTTCATCTGCCAGTATCAATTTCGGTGAATTCAAAAGTGCACGGGCTATATCTACTCTTTGTTGTTCACCTCCGCTCAATTCGAAAGGCATTTTAAATCCTTTGGACTTAAGGCCTACCTTATCGAGCACATCTGCTATTTTATCATTCATCAGTTTATCATCTTTCCAGCCGGTAGCTCTCAACACGAATTTCAAATTCTCATTTACATTCCGGTCTGTAAGCAATTGAAATTCCTGGAATACAACACCAAGGCTCCTTCGCAGGTAAGGCACCGTCTTCCATGTCAGATTTCTGAGGTCATAACCTGCTACTACAGCATTGCCTTCAGTCAGGGGCAATTCACCATAAAAAGTTTTTAATAAACTCGATTTGCCCGTACCTGTTTTACCCACGAGGTACACAAACTCTCCTTTATTGATTACCAGGTTTACATCCTGCAGTACCAGGTTTTCACCCTGGTAAATATTAGCATTCGATATTTCAATTATTGGTTCAGCCATAGTTATTCATTCTAAAATTAATATACAATTTCTGTTTTGCCTGTGCGGATCACCAGTTCTTTTACCTGTGATGCTTCTACTCTGCCGATCACTTGTGCATCTACTCCATAAAAATTTGCTGCAGCAATTATTTTATCTGCATGAATTTCATCCGTATATATCTCCAGGCGGCATCCCATATTAAATACCTGGTACATTTCTTTTGCATCAGCGCCGCTGCTTTCTTGTATCAAATGAAATATTTCCGGTGGGGCAAAGAGGTTGTCTTTTATAATCCGGACTCCTTCAGGAATATATTTCAGACATTTGGTTTGTCCTCCTCCGCTGCAATGTATCAATCCAAAAACAGAATCAAAATGGCGTTCAAGTATTCTTTTTATAACCGGAGCAAAAGTTCGCGTCGGTGATAAAATCAGTTTACTTACACGCAACGACAGAATAGATTCCCCTTGCTTCACTTTTACAATATCGCTCAGTTTATACTTGCCAATATATACCACTTCATCATCCAGGGTTTCTTCATAAGTTTCGTAATATTTTTTGTAAGTGCTATCCAACAGATCATGCCTGGCACTTGTCAATCCATTACTTCCGATTCCGCTGTTATGTTCTGATTCATAAACCGCACGGCCAAAACTTGCAAGGCCCACAATTACATTTCCCGGTCTGATCTTTTCATTTGTAATTATATCTTCGTGCGGGCATCTGGCAGCCATAGTGCCATTTACAGCAATGGTACGTACTATATCTCCTACATCAGCAGTTTCGCCTCCTGAGAATGTTATGTCAATTCCATATCCGCTCATTACATCAAAGAATTCCTGTGTACCTTCTATAATGGCTTTTAATACTTCACCAGGAATACTTTTTTTATTACGATCTATAGAAGATGAATAAAGAATATTTCTATAAACACCGGTGCAAATAAGGTCATCGAGGTTCATTACGATTGCATCCTGCGCTATTCCTTTCCATACAGAAATGTCCCCTGTTTCCTTCCAATATAAATAGGCCAGTGCACTCTTGGTACCTGCGCCGTCAGCGTGCATTATATTCACCCAGCCGGCATCCCCGCCTAATACATCTTTATATATTTTACAAAATGCTTTTGGATATAAGCCCTTATCCATTCTTTGCGTAGCAGCATGCACTTCTTCTTTTTGTGCAGATACACCACGTTTGTCATACAAGGACATGAAAGGGATAAATTTGAATGAAGCGCAAATCTAAAACAAATGGCTTGTTATCTTCGCCGCATCTATGCAGGTGCACCGGAATCTTGATGAATTACCTCTTTTTAACAATGCAGTAATTACGATAGGTACATTTGATGGAGTGCATACCGGGCATCAAAAAATAATAGATGCTCTTATCGCCAGTAGCCACAAAGTAAATGGGGAATCTATTATTATTACATTTCATCCACATCCCCGAAAAATCCTTAATACCAACAGCTCTTTGCAATTGATAAATACATTAGAAGAAAAGATAAAACTGCTTTCGGAAAAAAGTATTGATCACTTGGTGGTTGTTCCATTTACTGCTGAATTTGCTGCTCTGCCTGCTCAAAATTACATCAGGGATTTCCTTGTAAAAAAGTTTCAACCCAACACGATAATAATTGGTTATGACCATCATTTTGGAAAAGACCGCAAAGGAAATTTTGAGTTGTTGTTACGGGAAAAAGGTCAATGGAATTATGATCTGATAGAAATTCCTAAATACGTACTTGATGAAATAGATATCAGTTCTACCGGCATAAGGACAGCAATCTTAGAAAGTAAAATTGGAATTGCAAATAAGCTATTGGGTTATTCTTTTTTCTTCGAAGGCACTGTAGTTGAGGGAGATCAAATCGGACGTACATTAGGCTTCCCCACAGCCAACGTTGCTTACACCGATGAAGATAAAATACAGTTGGGCCAAGGTGTGTATGCAGCCTATGTAATGGTAAACACTGATCGTAAAAAAGCTATGTTGAGTATAGGTGACCGCCCTACATTGCGAGACAGTTCAGAAAAAACAGAAGTGCATATATTAGATTTTGTAGGCGACTTATATGGAACATCCATTGTGGTATTTGTTGAAAAATATTTGAGAGCACAAGATAAATATGACACACTTGATATTTTGAAAGAACAAATGCTTAAAGACAAATTTGAAACACTTCGCTATCTTGAATGATCAGTTGTTGATCATTTTTACCAACAATTCTTTCAGTAATAAACCATCTGAAGTACCTGCATCATCTATGCCTACACTGCGTAAATTATATTGATGCAGGAGTAAGATATTCCGTTCCACTAACAGAATGCTATAACGTTTTGCAGCCTGTATATAATCTTTGATCTTAAACTCAGGAACCCCGATACTGAATGCAAGCGTCTTTTCATTTCCTGAACTGGTCGTATTGATCATTTGTATTTTACTGAAGAAATTATAGAGTGAAGGCAATACAAGTTGTATAGGCGCTGATTTCGGATTGCTTTCAAAATATTGGGCTATGCGCATCGCCTTGTATAAATCTCTTTTCATCAAAGCATCCTGTAGTTCGAATACATTATATTCCTTACTAATCCCTACATATTTTTCAATATCATCTTCCGTTATTTCTTTACGGGTTTCGAGGTTGATAATGATCTTATCTATTTCATTACTGATGCGGCTAAGATCATTGCCAATATGGTCTATAAGTAAATGAAGTGCTTTGTTGCTAATAGTTAATCCTTTTGATTTGACAAGTGCATTTGTCCAGTCTGGTAATTCATTTTCATAAAGCTTTCTGGTAGTAAGCATTACTCCTTTTTCTTTGAGTGTTTTTGCAAGCTTGGTTCGTTTATCTACCCTCTTCCCTTTATATGCAATAAATAAGAGTGTTGATGAAAGGGGTTTATTTAAATAAGGCTCAAGTTTTTCCAAATCCTTCATGGACTGGGCTTCTTTTAGTATCACTACTTGTTTTTCTGCAAACATTGGATAGCGCATACAGGCATTGAGTATAGTAGTCCAATCTGTATCCCTGCCATAAAAAAGGTGTAGATTAAAAGAAGATTCGGCTGGAGGTAATATTTGTTGTTCGGCATAATCCAAAACCTGGTCAATTGCATATTCCTCCTCGCCTTCTAACCAATATAGGGGCTTAAAGACGTTTTTTTGTAAGTCAGATATAAGCTGGGTAACAGTCATAAAATTTTAGGTCAATTATATGCTTTCAATCTGGCACGATTTTCGGTTTGTGTTGCCTCATAGTCAAAAAAAGCAGGGGATTACCCTTTTACATCCAATAATTAATACAATAATTCCACAAAAACAAAAAACCATGGCGAACACAAATTATCCATCAGCCAATGAACCACAAAATCGGACTGCAACAGATCGCACTCCGAATAGCAACGTCAAAAATATAGCGATCGGTGTATTAGCCGCAGCTTTATTAGGAACATGGGGATATTTTTTATGGGATAAAAACCAAAGCGACGAAAAAATTCAAATAACGCAGACCCAGGCTTCAACAGCTATGTCAGGTAGAGATTCTGTACAATCTTTGTATAATGAGTCTCTATCCCGCCTTGATTCTATTACGGGAAACAATAACAACCTGCAAGGTCAACTCAGTAATAACAATTCGGAAATCACTAAACTGAAAAATGAGATCAATAGTATTTTACGTAAGAAAAACGCTTCGACTGCAGAATTGGCAAGAGCTAAATCCCTGATAGCTACATTGAATAATAAAATTGGGAATCTCGAAGAAGAGGTAGCCCGCTTATCTGGTGAAAATCAACAATTGGCTACGACCAATACTGTTCTTACAACAGAAAAGCAAACACTGGAATCAAACCTTCAGGCAACAACTGTTGAAAAAGAACAATTAGCACAAACTGTAGATGTAGCTTCCACTTTCTCTGCTTCTAATTTTCAAATAAAGCCATTAAATGAAAAAAAGAATGGGAAAGAAAAAGAAACCACCACTGCAAAGCGAGTTGATAAAATGATTGTATCATTTGATGTAGAAAACAGGGTTGCAAGATCCGGCCCTGCCGATATGTACGTAATCGTAACAGGACCTAATGGACAGGTAATTTCTGATGCTGCAATGGGTTCAGGCACATTGACTACCCGTACCGATGGTGATAAACCATATACTTATAGAACCACAATAGATTATGAGCAGGGCACACGTAAAACTGTATCTGTTCCACTGCGTCAAAATGGTTTTCTAACTGGCGACTACAAAATTGAAGTATATCAAAATGGATTTAAAATAGCCGAAAGCGTAAGAAACCTGAAAAAGGGCGGACTGTTTGGTTAACATTCTTGAAGCATAAACTCAAAAAACCCATTCTTTTTTATTCAGAATGGGTTTTTTATTTTTCAAATACTATCTGTTATTGCGGACGTAAAACCTGGTCAATTTTATGTAATACACCATTTATAGAATGCTGATCACTATTAAGCCCAGACAACGGAGACGCATTTAATATTAAATTAGATGCTGTTGGATTAGCTATACCCTTCACTGAAGCAGCGCTTACAAATGGCCCGGCAAAAGTGGCCATCAGCGTAACACCCGGATGTGTAGGAACTGCTGAATTCAATAATGTACGAATAGGTGTAGCCGTAGTGGGAAAGTTGACTGTGAATGCACGGACACCAAGGATATGGTACACTACTATACCTTTTACTGTTTGCGCACTCAGCGCTCCAAAAAGAGCGGGGTTAGAGAATACTGCAGGGGTAGCAGCTAAAGATGCAGCTGTTGCTGCAGCGGTGGCTGGTGGTAACCCCTGAGCTATAAGAGCCAAAGTAATTTGACCTGTAAGCAGTTGCCTCATTGCAGCATTTGTAGGTAAAAAGACTGTAAAATTCGGTCCTATCGGAAGATTTAATAATGAGTCAATACGTCCGGTTCCTACAAGGCTCGTATCTCCGCGGGTGATAGCTGCTTTAAAAAAACTCATACTGGTATCTGTAGAGATGCGGGACCATAGCGTAGTGGAAGGGGGTGCTACTATGATAGCTGTATTATGAATAATACCGTTAGAAGCTGCAATATTGGTTGCTGTCAGTGGTACATTATTCACCCAGGCACCATTAGCGCGGCGGGATGGAAATATAGATAAACTCACAAATGGACTAAAGCCTGCGGTACCGGCTGTAGGATTTAATAATGTAGGTGACTGCAGATTAGGAAATGTGGTAGGTATTTGTTCAGCAGGCAACAATTGCGGCGTGATGATATAATTTGTAATGCCTACAGCCTGCGCTACAGAAAATGCAACAGCAACTGCTGCTGCTGAAGGTACTCCTGAGGCCCGAAAAGCTGAGTTATTCGGAAGGTATGCAGTAAACCTTGAGTTCACATTATTTAATACCGGTGCCCCTGCTCCAGCCCTTGCTATCAGTGCTTTCAAAAAGCTATAAGAAGTATCATTATTAATAATATCAGATAATGAATTACCTGCTGGAGGAGTAGTGGGTGTAGTTGGGACATTCACACCCGATATAGTTTCAAATTCTTTATTACAAGATTGAGAGCTTATTAAGAATAAGCCTGCTGCAATGAAAAGAATGAATTTATTTTTTAAGAATAACATAAGTATAATTATTTATTGACTGATTATTATTTTAGAAAATATTATAGCCGTAACTAACATAGTATAATCCACCAATAGAAGGATTACCTGCTGCAGTTCTGTAATATTCATTCAAAAGGTTATTGGCTCCTACTTTGAATGTAGATTTAGATGCAGGAAGTCTATAAGTTACCTGGGCATCCACTGTATTAATATTTTCTATTCGCCCCTTAGCAAAGTCACCTTCATAAAAGAAGCTCTCCTGCCATTTATAAACCACACTGAAACCCATACGCTTGTTTAATCCGAAAGCAGAATTACCAACTGTGAGGTTTCCTCTGTATTTGGGTGCATTAAAAAAAGATATAAAACCGGCAGGAATTTCTTCAAGTACATCAGAAGCGAAATTTGCTCCTACAGTGAATCCTTTGGGTAAAGTATAATCAAAGCTCAACCCAAAACCATGCGTATTTACTTTGTCTTTATTATTTAAAGGCACAGAAAAAATGGTTTGATTGGCAGCACCAGGGTTTTGAACCACTAAGGTTCGTACGATGAAATCAGTGTATTGTCCTATATATCCATATACATCTATCAATAATTTATTATTAGCTGCAAGGCCCTTGTAGCCTACTTCATACGACCGTACCGATTCCGGTTTAAACTCATCAAATATGGCTCCTTTTGGTGTGCCTGCCTGTACGCTTGCAAGCGTGAAAACAGGGTTACTATTGAAATTGTAAAAATCTTTTATTTCCTGTACCCCGCCTACCAAACGAACTCCACCTCCTACTATAAGGTTTATCCATTGTTGTTGCGTAGATGGAAAACGATATGCGGTTTGATAAGAAAGTCTTAGGTTGTTGTTATTGAATAATTTGATCAATGCAGTGGCACGTGGTGTGAACTTTCCTGTGAAGTTTTCATTTTTATCATACCGGCCAGATAAAGTAATTTTTACTTTATCATCCATCAATGCACGTGAGGCCTGCACATAAGCGCCGTATTCATTAATACCAATAGGACCTGTAGAATCAGCGAATAAAGTGCCTTCAGAATTTAGTTTATACTTCTTCATATTCGCCCCTATGAGTATATCTGCAAAGCCTTTGGTAAAATCCGAAAAGTTATACTGCCCTTCGTAGTTGTATAAATCTGTTTTATCGAGGAATAAACCTCCACCTTTTGATATCGGGATAGAACGTACCCGGTCGAATATCTGTTTGAATTGTTGACTGCCGGGTGCAGGTCTTCCTATATCAGCAGCCGCCCGTGCTGCAGCATGTGCATCGAAATTGGTAGCTCCTTGTAATTTCGAGGCAACGAAAGCCTGACCATACTGAGCATACCAACCTGTACTTCCCCCACTGGGTTTCCATGCTTCATTGAGTAGCCTTGCCGTTACAGTAGCATTAAAAGATTCACCTGCATTTTCCTGTGTAGTATAAGCTCTTAAAAGCCAGTTTCTATGGTTCAATTCTAATTTATATTGAGCAATTACCAGGTCTTTTAGCGAATACCTGTCGCTACCTGTATATACAGTGTTACCACTGCCTACATAAGCCGAGAAACTTGCCTCTATACCGGAGGTGATTTTATAATGCAATGCACCATTTAATTTATAATTAAGGGTGGTTGGACTCACTACATCTTCTTCATTATAACCTGTCCTGGATATAAGACTATCAGAACCTGCTAATAAACTATTGATAAAAGTATTTAAGAACGGCGCCTGCCCTCCAACACCTCTTAAAACAGGAAAGAATGAATTTGATGTTTCATCACCATATACGTTCACTCCATCATAGTTGGGATCGCTTTCACGTGTACCTGCAATAATTTGACCTGATGTGCCCAGCCTTTTATAATTTCTATAATCATAAGCCAGCCAATCATTGGCTTTGAGGAAATCAGTTGATAATTTAAATGCGAATTTTTCACTTAACGCTTTTGCCCATCTGAAATTCCAGTTATAATACGCGGAAGGATCTCTTTCGCGGGATTTTAAATGCATGATACCCTGCTTTATCTGGAATGACAAGCCCTGGTATCTGAATGGATTTTTGCTATTGATCAGTAATGTGCCGTTCATACCACCCGGTCCATACAGAGCAGAAGATGCGCCAGGAAGCAATTCCATGCTTTCTACATCCAGTTCAGAAATTCCGATTACACTGCCCACAGAAAAATTCAATCCGGGGGCCTGGTTATCCATTGCTTCAATTAATTGATTAAAACGAAGGTTACCACTACTGTTAAAACCTCTGGTACTTGGTGTCTTAAAAGTGAGCGAAGAAGTAGTAATATCTACTCCTTTCACATTGGCAAGCACATCGTAATAACTTGCCGCCGGAGCATTCCTTATGGCTGCAGCACTAACACGTTCTACTGTGACCGGGGATTCCAGAATGCGTTGTGGTGTGCGGGTTGCAGACACGACAACTTCCTGGCCCAAAGATGATGCAGGCAAAAAATCAACCTGCACCGTAGAAGCAGCATCGCTAACTGTTACTTCCTGGGTTTCAAAACCTACTGAACTTATCACGAGTGTAACAGGTAGCCTTGGAACATTCAACCTGAAATTACCTCTGTCATCTGTAAAAGTTCCTTGTGATGAACCTTTTACAGTGATGGAAACTGCAGGGACATTTTCAGCATTTGATTTATTGCGCACATTGCCGGATAATGTAACGGCTTGCGAAAAGGCTGCAATTGAAAAAATCATTGATCCGAAAAGGGCCAATGAAAAGCGAATGCTTTTTCTCATAAATAATTAATTTGATTTCGGAATGTTTTAGTTCCAGTTTTAAAATCCGGGTAATTACCTCCAATAAGCCTTTGAGGTATTGAGATTTCATGGGAAAAATAAGCATTACGTTTCTTTTTTGGAAATTTTTATTTCACACATGGATTAAGTTGTTCACATTTTGATATTTATATTGATTTATATTCAAAAAGATATTGATCTCATCGCTTATTTTCGGCTATGCCTCCATTCCATTTCGCAGATCAAACAGACTTTTACCGGGGAAAGGTTCGCGATGTTTACTCTATCGGAAATGAGCTTTTGGTAATGATCGCATCTGACCGGATTTCTGCATTTGATGTGATATTGCCGGAGCCTATACCATTTAAGGGACAGATATTAAATCAGCTTGCAGCTTTTATGCTGGAGAATACAAAGGACATTTGCCCCAATTGGCTCATCTGCACTCCGGCACCTAATGCTTCTATTGGCTATAGATGCAAGCCATTCAAAGTAGAAGTGGTAGTGCGTGGTAATCTTTGCGGACATGCCTGGCGAACTTATAATGCAGGACAGCGGGTGCTGTGTGGCGCCACTATGCCCGAAGGCCTGAAAGAAAATGATTTTTTCCCCAATCCTGTTATTACACCTTCTACAAAAGCATCAGCAGGACATGATGAAGATATATCGGTAAAAGAATTGATTGGCCAGGGCCTGGCGGGTGACGGTGAGTGGCAACAAATTGAAGCTTATGCTTTACAGCTTTTTAGCAGAGGTAAAAGTTTAGCTTCAAAACAGGGATTGATTTTAGCCGATACCAAATATGAATTTGGAAAGAGAGGCAACAAAATTTTTTTGATGGATGAAATTCATACTCCTGATTCATCCCGATATTTTTATGCAGAAGGATTTGAAGAGCGACAGCAAAAAGAAGAAAAACAAAATCAGTTAAGCAAAGAGTTTGTACGTGAATGGCTGATAGCAAATGATTTCATGGGTAAGGAGGGACAATCGCTTCCCACAATGACAGGTGAATGGATTCAAACCATTTCCAATAGGTACATTGAATTATATGAAAAATTAATTGGCCGAAAATTTCAATCTGTCCAGCTTTCGGAGGCAGAAGTTTTTGAAAAAATTTCTTTTGCATTAGAAGCAATCAAGGGTCTATCTGAAAATATGAAATCATAAAACGTGCTGTCAAGCCGATGCAGATCGGCATCTTTTACTAAATGATTCTAAATTTTGAGAAAGATGCTGAAATAATACTGAAACACCCGCCTGACCGGACGGGGAAGAGTTCAGCACATTATTCAGCATGACAGAAACATTATTAAAATAGATTTTTTGATGCCTTTAAGACATAATATTTTTTTTCTCAAAAACAAGATCATTTATCAGCATTTATTTTCGGCCTCAACCTTTTTGATTTATTAAAAATATTGCTGCCTTTATCTATCCCTTTTCGCAATTCTTTTTGTTGTTCCAACGGCAATTGAAATACTTGCTGGCATTCATAGCTGCAACAGCCATCAAACTTTTCATTACATGATGCACATTGAATAAAAAGCAGGTGACAGGCCTCGTTAGCACAATTAACGTGGGTATCTGCAGGCTCTTCACACAGATGGCATTTGGCGATTATTTCATTTGTGATCCGCTCCCCCAGCCTGTTGTCGAATACGAAATTCTTCCCTATAAATTTATTGGTTAATCCCTTCGCCTTTACCTCATTTACATAATTAATAATACCGCCTTCAAGGTGGAAAACTCTCTGAAAACCGTGATGCAGCATGTATGCAGTGGCTTTTTCGCAACGGATACCGCCGGTACAGTACATAATGATGTTCTGGTCTTTTGCTTTCTGCAAAATATCAACCGCCATAGGTAATTGGTCCCGGAAAGTATCTGAAGGAACTTCTAATGCTTTTTCAAAATGACCTACTTCGTATTCATAATGATTGCGCATATCCACCACTATGGTTTGAGGATCTTCAGTCAGCAAGTTGAATGTTTCAGCTTTTACATAATGACCTTTTTCATGCATTGAAAATGCCGGATCTTCTATACCATCGGCAACGATTTTTTCACGTACTTTAATTTTGAGTACCCAAAAAGAAGTATTCTTGTTTTGATCAACAGCGTCAGTATTCATTAAAGGAGAAACATTCAACCAAACGTCCTTGAGGTGTGCAATGGAATGAATATAATTTCGCAGATCATCTATGCGGCTTTCGGGCACACTTAGTTGTGCATTTATTCCTTCCTGAGCAATGTATATCCTCCCAAAGACATTTAAGTTATTCAATGAAATATACAATTCATCCCTGAAGGACTGTGGATTGGGAATGATGAAGTACCTGTAAAAAGAAATTGTTTTTCTTGCCTCTGTTTCCTGCAGCAGGCGTTGCTTCAATTCTTTTTGTGACACACGGTTATGCAATACAGCCATGGATAAAATTTTAAGGACACTTACAGAGTGAACAAATTTTTATCTTATGGACATCTCTAAAAAAGCGTGTCTGCCTGTTAAGGCTTTGGCAACTTTCCGACTCGCTCAAAGTGACAAAGGCTTCTGTCAGGTTTAGCCTGTTGAAGCCCCAGCCTGACAGAAGACCTTATTAAAATAGATTTTTAGAGATGCCATTAATTATACCAAGAGCAATCAATATATATATGTTTTTTATCGGGTAAGCAAAATCAGTAATATGCCTAACAATAGTAAAACAATGGCAGCGGGCCAGCTTACAAACAATAAAATAATAACGGCTATTCCAAGCAAAATATAAAGTATGGTCTGAGTCGAAAGTTCGGCAGGAGGATTTTTAGAGAACAAAGATTTAAAGCGGGAAATGCCTGCATTAATTTTGAATTTCAACAAACTTGCTATTGCAGTACGCTTTAGCTTCCTAAGTTGTTTTTTGCTTTTTTGCGCTGCATATACACTCAGAACCAGAGCTGCTAAAAGTGGTGCTGCTGTATCATTTACTGATAGTGCAGGTTTAGCTGTATTTTGATGAGGTTGTTGAACTGAAGAAGATGCAAAGGCCATAGGTAATTGTTTTTTGTAAAGATAATTAGTTTGCAAATTAAGAATCTCGTGTTATTTTGATCAAGGATTTTCTTTTTTAAATCGCCCTTTTTATTAGTTAATTGGTTAAGTCAGGGATGTATCATTACCCATCGAAATCCTTCTTTGCCTTGTAGCAATTATACTTCGCAAAGTGCTTCCGCTCAAAGCGGCAAAACCTGCTACCAGCCCACCTAGTAACGAAGTAATGATGATCAAAAGTATAGAAGATGTGCCCAGCCCAAAGAGCTGCCCTACTTTGTGCGAGAGTACATTTTCATTTTTAATGTCAATCCAAAGTGCAAGCACAAACCAAAGAAAAAAAATGGCCAGGAAACCTGAAACAAAACTCTTGATGCCGGACTGATAGAGAAAGAATAGGACAAGAAATGCAACGACGGCAATGCTCCACCACGGAAGATATAAGCCTGCAATGAAAGCAAAAAGAACAATAAGGATAAAGGTTAATAAAATGCGCATTAAGGTCTGTTTAAGTATTGGAAAATGACATTGTCCACTTCACCCTTTCATCATCTTTTTCGCCTGCTTTCATCATCCACAATGAAAAATATTTTCCTATTACCCAGTTATCAATAAAGTTGTCATAAAACCTGCTTCCCGGATTGCCACTCTGTCCACCCGGATAAATACCGAAAGCTTCTGTCTCCCGGGTTAAATGCACGATCATTCGCCAGCTTGGGCCATGTGTTACTTTAATTGCATTGATGGTATTTCCCCAGCCACCTGCTTGCAGCCCTGTCCGGGCAAAGGGCATAAGTGAATTTTTTAATAAATGATAAATCACCGGGCTTTTATGTTTCCACCATGCTAAACTATCTGGGGCTACTTCATTTAAAGCCTGAGATGCAGACATGAAAGCAGTTGTCACTTGTTGCCTGATGGTTTCTGTATCACTTGTGTTGATATTGTCTATGAAACGAAATGCTGAATCTTTCAATAAAATTTCCAAAAGAGTTTGTTCATCAGGTCTTTCTTTTCCATTTGGTACACGGGAAAATTCATCGTTCCAGATATTTTTTTTCAGGCTATCCATCCAGGTTTGATAAATGGTAGTTGCTTTCGATTCAGCAGTTGCATTAAAGTCCCATCCCCTTATTTCTTCTAAATGTGCTTTCTCTCTTTCATTCAATTCACCCACGTGAATGTATTTTAAAAAAAGCGGTACTGCCGTTGCAGCTATACTATTGTAATAATCATTTTGCAATGTCATCATCTGTTGCGGCGTAATGCCCTGCATTGCCTGTAATCGTTTGTCTATGGTAATGCCTCTTGCACTAATGTAATTACCCGGAATAAAATAAGGATATGTAGAATCAACAGGCCGCTGATTGGCACTTTGAATATAACCGCTTGCCGGATTGATGATGTGAGGATTTTCCTCCTGAGGTATAAAGCCCTGCCATGCAAAGGTTGTATCTGAGCCGGGTAAAATATACAATCCCTGGCCCCTCCATCTTGCCGGAAACTTAGCTTGTTGCCACAAAGCAATATCACCACTTTTTGTAGCTATCAACATGTTTTGACCAGGACAAACAAATGTTTTAATGGCCTGTTCATAATCATTATAATTCTTTGCACGGTTTAGTTTCATCCACATCAGTCCTTCATTGGATGGATCATGAGCAGTCCACCGCACAGCAAGTGCTGTATTATTTGTTTCATCTACAACAAAATCATTATCAAACATAACAGGTCCAAAAAATGTATAAGCAACCGTATCGTTGATCGTCTTTGTACCACGCACTTTTATTTGCTCTACTCTTAGTTTGGTTAGTTGCCATGCACTGTCAAACCAATATTCTTTTTTTGAATCGTCTTTAAATTTAATCTGGAAAAAATCTTTTACATCTCTTTGCGCATTGGTAAATCCAAAAGCAAGCGAATCATTAAAACCAATGATCACACTCGGTGAACCGGGAAATGTAGCACCATACACATTCATTGTAGGAGTGTTTATCTGCATCTCGTACCAAATGGAAGGCAGTGATAGTCCAAGATGAGGATCGTTGCAAAGAATGGGTGCACCGCTTGCGCTTTTTTTTCCGTTCACAGCCCAGCTATTGCTGCCATTATTCCTATCAGGCTTATTGACTTCCTTAGCACTTACTGTAGTGTCGTTCCCAAAATAAATTGAATCAGCAGTCGCTGGTTTTACAGGCACAATACCAGGAGCAGCAAAAGCAGTACCGGTTGGAATAATAGGTATCAATGAGTCTGACCGCTGAGGAAAAAGCTTCCTCAATTCTGAAACACTGAATACAGATTTTGCATTTGTAAATTCAAGATCCCGTTCAAAACCCGCAAGGTCTTTACTCATCATTTTTAAAAACAAAGCGATCTTTAAATTACTCCAGGGTTCAGGTTTATACCCCAGCAATTTATATTCAATTGGTAAAGTACTTTCAGTCAATGAATTTATATAAGCATTTACACCGGCTGTGTATGCATCATTTGAATATTTTGTGACCGGTTCTTTTTCTATTTCCTGCACTGCCAGCTCAGCAGCATACACCATACCCAGTCGTCTTTGCTCGCGATCAAAACGCATAAACCTTGGATCGCTTCCTAAGATTTCTGATATGCGTCCCGCCGCTGCCATCGTTTGAAATTCCATCTGCCACAAACGAAATTTTGCATGTAAAAAACCTTGCACGAAATAGGCATCTCTATCTTGCTCTGCAAAAATGTGTGGAACTAACCTTTCATCCAAATATACATTCACCCTGCCCTGTAGATTTTTGAAATGCAGTTGCTCTCCAAAATTATGGTCTGCAGGTTCAGCATTTTGCCAAAACCCCTGTTGCGGGCTTAAAAATTTACCGAGGGCAGGAATAGAGCCCCATTTGTTATCTAATAAAAAAATAAGTGCAATGGTAAAAGAAGAAGATAAAATAAAAGTAATAATTCGCATAATCAGTGGATACTGCTACAAGATAATAAGTAAAATGGGATAAGACTTTAGTGTATTACCCTTTCCTGCCTTCCAACATAGGTACGAAAGAAAATCGGTCAAATTCTTCTGTCTTTATTTCGCCATCTTTTGCTTTTGTAATCCTTTTCATGACCTGCACATCTCCGGCACCGACAGGTAGCACCATACTGGCGCCAACTTTTAATTGAGCGATCAGTTTTTGCGGTACATCCGGGGCTGCTGCTGTGATCAGTATTTTATCGAAGGGTGCATAAGTTGGTAAGCCTTCAAAGCCATCGCCGTAAAAAAATTTTATTGTCGGATATTTTTTTATGTATTCAAATTTTTTATTCAGATCGAAAATTTTTTTTTGTCTTTCAATAGTGAATACTTGCGCACCCAACTCTGCCAGCACACAAGCCTGGTACGTGCTGCCTGTACCTATTTCCAATATTTTATGATGTAGTTTTACTTCCAGCAATTCCGTTTGATAAGCTACTGTATATGGTTGAGAGATGGTTTGTTTTTCTGCAATGAGAAAAGCTTTATCTTCATAAGCCACTTCATCAAATGCTGAGTCGAGGAAAAAATGTCGTGGAATTTTATTAATGGCTTCGAGAACTTTTTCATCTTTAATTCCTTTTTGTTGTACCGTTTCCACCAACTTTTTCCGCAATCCTTTATGGCGGTAACTATCCTCGTAAGTCCTCATGGATGCAAAGATAACCCCCGAATTAAGCAGATAAGAATACTGGAAAAGTCTAATTTTATAGTATGGTGCAACAGCACATTTTACTTGCCTCCGGATGGATCTTGTTTTGTGCATTGCATAGTATATTGGCAAGCCCTCAAATAAAACAAGAATTGAAGAAACACAGTTCCCATTTGCACAAATACTATAGGTTATATTATACCATTTTTGCTTTTATTTCTCTGGCAGCTTTACTTTATTTCCAGATACGAATGCCTTCTTTATTTCTTTTTGAAAAAAATAAAATCTTTACAATTGCAGGAGCTTTCATCATACTGTGTGGTTCAATTATAATGGGTATTTGCATTAGGAAGTACTTTATGAATTTAAGTGGATTAAAGTTGCTGATGACCGAAAAACCTCAAACAAAGACCTTGTTTATATCTGGCACCCACAAGTATGTCCGCCACCCGTTATACCTTGGAACTTTTATTTTTATCTGGGGATTATTTCTTGTATATCCTTATATATCCTTGTTCATAGCTAATATAATCATTACACTTTACACCTTGTACGGCATCAGGCTCGAAGAGGCAAAACTGGTAAAAGAATTCGGTAATGCTTACCTGGTTTATAAAAAAAGCGTTCCTGCTTTGATACCGCATTTTAAATTTTCAAGAGGAAACTTATCAAGGTTAAAGTATTAATCAGAATTAATATTCAACGGCTGAAAATGGGTAATGGCCGAAATTTATCTTGCTTTGATTTTTAATAATGTCATATTTGCATCCGCAGTCGCAACTGTAACTAACATAAGTATAAGATCTATCCATCTACCTATCAAGACTTGGTGCCTCCAAAAAAGGGCACTTTTTGTTTTCCCGGAAGTGGTGGTGATATCACCTTTTTTAGCACAAAAGTCCACTAAGACAAACCAAGGTCTTTAATTATATTTTGAATTTTATCACTCAAACTTTTTTCAACATCATTGTAATGCTCAGATGATGGCAATGGAGCATGAACGCTAAAATAAAATTTGATCTTGGGCTCTGTACCAGAAGGACGTGCACTGATCTTACTACCATCTTCTGTAATGAATTGCAAAACATTCGATTTGGGTAAATGGATATAATCAAGCTGCCCTGTAAGAAGGTCTTTTGCAACACCCGCTTCGTAATCTAATAATTGTGTAACCCTTTTTCCATCTAAAACAGAAGGCGGGGCATTTCTATATCCTTCCATCATAGCTGCAATCTCCTGTTGCCCGTTCATTCCTTTTTTAGTAATGGAAATGAGGTGTTCTTTGTAACAACCATGAGAAACATAGAGGTCAATTAATTTTTGATACAAAGTTTTCCCTTGATTTTTTTCATAAGCAGCCATTTCGCATAAAATCGCTACGGCTGAAACCGCATCTTTATCTCTGAGTTGTGAGCCAATCATTAAACCATAACTTTCTTCTCCTCCTATTACATAGTTTTCTTTTTCACCATCATCGCCTGATTCTTTTTCTCTGATTAATTCAGCTATCCATTTGAAACCCGTCAATACATTATAACATTTTACACCGGCATCGGCTGCTATGGCATCAATCATATCTGTAGTAACAATAGTCTTTACCACCATATCATTTTGTTGAGCTAAACCTTTTTCTTTACGGCTTTCTATCATGTAATTAAATGCAAGGACAGCCGTTTGGTTCCCATTCATCAACACCCATCCTTCTTCATTATTCTTTACTCCAATGCCCACACGGTCAGCATCCGGATCAGTACCGAGCAGGATATCGGCATCTAATTCCTGCGCTTTCTTTAATCCAATGCTCATCGCTTCGCTTTCTTCGGGATTGGGGTAAACTACAGTAGGAAAGCTTCCATCAGGAGTGGCTTGTTCTTCTACTATATGTACATTTTCAAAACCATATTCTTTCAGCACCTGTGGCAGGAGTGTAATGCCGGTACCGTGTATGGGCGTATAAACAATTTTTAAATCTTTTTGTTGTTGTATCACTTCGGGATATACACTTAAGCTTTTTACCATTTTTATATAAGCATCATCTATTTCTTTTCCAATAGGTATGATGTTTTCTTCACCCCCCTTCCACTTTACATCTTCGATGCTTTTTATTTTTTCCACTTCGGCTATTACTCCTATGTCGTGAGGAGGTACGAGTTGGCCACCATCATCCCAATAAGCTTTATATCCATTATATTCTTTGGGGTTATGAGAGGCAGTGCAGACCACACCACCTTTGCATTTTAAATATCGAATTGCAAATGAGAGTTCAGGAGTTGGTCGCAGCGCTTCAAAAAGAAAAACAGTGATGCCATTTGCTGCAAATACACTGGCAACAGTTTCTGCAAAAAACCGGCTGTTATGCCTGCTATCATGTGCTATAGCTACCCGTATTTCTTCGTCTTTAAAATTAATTTTTAAATAATTTGCATATCCCTGAGTTGCAATTCCTACCGTGTATTTATTCATACGGTTCGTGCCTGGTCCCATCAGACCACGAAGACCTCCTGTGCCAAATTCAAGATTTTTATAAAAAGCATCAGCCAGCTCATCGCCGTTTTTAGACTGAAGTTCACGAATGCTGTTTTTTACATCTTCGTCGAAAGGACCATTCAGCCAAGCATCTACTTTTTCATTGATAGCAGCATCCATATTGATTATTTTATCGTTTGTATGAATGAAGATATTTAAAAACAATTACGAATTTAAAGCTCTGTGTACATTTGGATCGTGAAGAAATGGATATTCTATATTTTGTTTTTCCTCCCTGCTACTTTAATGGCTCAGGATAGTAGCCGCCAGTTGAATAACCCTGATACTTTTTCAACTGTTGTTCACGAAGCCAAATATCATATTACCTCACCCACTACAATTAACAAACGCCGGTTGTATTTGATCACGGGTATTCATGCTACATATTATGGAGGTTCGTTGCTTCTGCTTAGTCAGGCGTGGTACAAAAACATTCCCAAAACTTCTTTCCATGCATTTAATGATAGTAAAGAATGGCTGCAGATAGATAAAATTGGGCATGGCTGGACTGCATATACTTTATCGAGAAATTCAAAAGGTGTGTGGGAGTGGACAGGCCTGAGTCAGGAAAAAGCAACCTGGCTTGGCGGCATCAGCAATATTGGTTACCTCACGCTTTTAGAAACATTGGATGCCCGTTCTGCTAAATGGGGATGGAGCTGGACGGATATAGGAGCAAATGTGGCAGGTACCGGTATGTATGTCGCCCAGGAACTTTTATGGGAAGAGCAAAGAGTACAATTTAAATTTTCTTCGCATCGGAAACGATATGAGCCCTCACTTATAAACCGTGCAAACGAACTTTACGGAAAAGGCCTGCCGGAGCGCCTTCTGAAAGACTACAATGGACAAACCTATTGGCTAAGTATGAATATGAGATCGTTTGCAAAAGAAAGCAAGTTGCCTCACTGGTTAAATATTTCTGTAGGGTATGGTGCTGAGGGTTTATTTGGAGGATTTGAAAATATCGGCTTTGATAAAAGCGGCAATATGGTTTTTAACCGTCCGGATATAAAGCGGGAAAGGCAATGGTATCTTTCCCCTGATATAGATTTTACAAAAATTAAAACAAATAAAAAAATAGTGAGAACAATGTTCTCAATTTTAAACATGCTGAAAATGCCTGCACCTGCTTTAGAGCTTTCAGGAGGGAAAATAAAGGCTCGTTTAATGGTGTTCTAAGGATTTACGGGTTCACAAGTTTGATGGCTAAACATTCTGTAGCATTAACGTGATGTTTAGGATTTGACGAGTTAGAAAGCTTTCAAACTGATGTGTTGAGTGGAACCTTTGTTCATAACACTGTCTAGGCTGAACATGCCAAAGTCTGCTGTCTATTAAAAAATATTTAATCCAACCAGGCTCCCAATATTTCATCCCCTTCCACTTCCACCGAAATATGCTCCTGAAGTGTTGTGGCTACAGACAGGCCAACATAATCAGGCTGCACAGCAAATAATTTATGGCTGCGTTCCACCAGTACAAGCGTTTGAATTTTTTTAGGCACAAAGGCGAGGAAAGGCTTTAAGGAATAAAGAAGCGTTTTCCCGGTATTGGAAACATCATCCACAACAACGATTATTTTATTATTGAAATCCTGGTGAGAATCAAGACCTGCATTCAGAGGTTCCTTCTTGTTAAGGCTAATTGTATTCTTTTTTACAGAAATAAAACTGAGTTCATTTAATTCAGTTATTATTTTCTCTGCTACTACAGATCCATTCCCGGTAATACCGGCAATGATAATTTCTTTTTCATCCCAATTATGCTCTGCGATCTGTAGAGCCATTCGTCGTATCATACGTTTAGCCCTGTCAGCAGTCAGTATGCAATTCTTTCCATGAATATCGGTGGGCATCTTTTATTTTTACAAAAGTTAATACAGCAAATCTAACTTCCATACATGCATCTGGTACAACAAATTTTATTTATCCTTTTGGTGGTCATCGCAACCTGGCTGTTCACTAAGCAAGTGCGTATTATTCGCCGTAATATCAATCTTGGTCGCGATGAAGATTTGAAAGATAATCCCGCTGCCCGCTGGAAAAATACCTTTCTTATTGCACTAGGGCAAAAGCGCATGTTCGATAAACCTTTCGTTGCATTATTACACCTTGCGGTATATGTTGGTTTTGTCATCATCAATGTGGAAATACTTGAGATTATCCTGGACGGCATCTTTGGCACACACCGCTTATTTGCCCCATATCTGGGAGGAGTATATTCTTTTGTCATTAATTTTTTCGAAGTGCTTGCTTTCCTGGTATTGGCCTCCTGTATTATTTTCCTGCTGCGCAGAAATCTAACACGTGTACGCCGTTTGAATATGAAAGAGCTTAATGGTTGGCCACGAAGCGATGCCAATTACATTCTCATTTTTGAGATTGTTTTAATGTCCTTATTCTTATTGATGAATGCATCAGACAAAGCTTTACAGTTAAAAAATTTCGGGCATTACGGTGAAGTGCAAACCACAACTTTTTGGGTGTCGGGATTTATTACTCCATTATTTGCCAATCTGGATACCAGTACCCTGGTTGGTATTGAACGTACAGCCTGGTGGCTGCACATTGCCGGTATTTTTGTTTTCCTGAATTATCTCCCCTACTCCAAACACCTGCATATTATACTTGCATTTCCGAATACATATTTTGCACATTTGTCGCCTCAGGGCAAGATGAAAAATATGCCTGAGATACAAAACGAAGTGCTGTATGCAATGCAACCTGAGATCGCACCCACCGAAGCAGCTACTGAGCATAAGGGATTTGGTGCAAAAGATGTGATGGACCTGAGCTGGAAAAATTTGCTGGATGCATATACCTGCACTGAGTGTGGTCGCTGTACAGAAGCTTGTCCCGCCAACCAAACCGGTAAATTGTTATCGCCACGCAAGATCATGATGGATACCCGGGACCGCATGGAAGCGGCAGGTAAAAATATAGATCTTAATAAAAGTTTTGTATCAGATAATAAAAGCCTTTTACACGATTACATCACTACTGAAGAATTACGTGCCTGTACTGCCTGCCAGGCATGTGTGCAGGTTTGCCCGGTGCTTATAAACCCCCTTGATATCATTAATCAACTGAAACGCCACCTGGTGATGGAAGAAAGCAATGCACCTGCCGAATGGAATAGCATGTTTTCTAATGTTGAAAACAATTTTGCACCCTGGAAATTTTCACCTGATGAAAGGGGCAGGTGGGCGGAAGAGATGAATGGGTAGGTGTTTTGCAGGTTCCTAATAAGCAATCTATCTTTTCTCCACTTGAATATGATTAATGGATTGTCCTAACGACAATACAAAATGAATAACGTTATATCATTGATTATCACTACTGAAAAAATATTAAATTAGCATGTAATAACATTAATACAAGCGTTGGCGGTAATTGTAAAATCCGTCCTGCAAACTTTGTAATCAACACATTTTTGCACAAATTGAAAAAGTAAATATTGTTATGTCAATAAACAGAAGAAAATTTTTAAAAGGAGCCATATTATTACCCGGAATTTCAATGGGCAGTTCTTCTTTATGGGCATTCTCTGATAATCTTTTGAATGAGCCCAACAAGTATAAAAGAGTTAGGCCAAAAGATGCACTCTGGCCCTCACCCGAAAAATGGGAACAATTAAATAAAGCCGTAAATGGAAATCTTATAAAAGTTGAATCGCCGTTGGCTGCCTGTAAAACCACTTCTGGTAATGCTGCCTGTGATGAACTGTTCAGAAACTTAAAAAATCCCTATTTTATCGGTGATAATCCCGCATTGACTCAAACATCAGGCTGGTTAGATGCCTGGCAAACCGAACCCAGCGTATATGCAGTGGCAGCAAAAAATACTGCAGACGTAGTAGCCGCTGTTAATTTTGCCCGTACCAACAATTTAAGATTGGTTGTAAAAGGTGGCGGACACAGCTACCAGGGCACTTCAAATTCTGCCGATTCATTATTAATATGGACAAGAGCAATGAATAAAATTGTTGTTCATAAAATTTTTGTAGCTCATGGTTGCGAAGCAAAACAATCACCTCAGCCGGCAGTAACCATAGAAGCAGGAGCGCTCTGGCTCCAGGCATATAACGAAGTAACCACCAAGAGCGGCAGGTATGTTCAGGGAGGCGGTTGTGCAACGGTTGGTGTTGCTGGGTTGATTCAAAGTGGTGGATTTGGAAGTTTTTCAAAAAATTATGGGCTGGCAGCAGCTGCATTACTTGAAGCAGAAATTGTAACAGCAGATGGTTCGGTAGAGATTGTAAATGCCTGCAAAAAACCTGATTTGTTTTGGGCATTAAAAGGCGGTGGTGGTGGCAGTTTTGGTGTGGTTACTAAATTAACATTAAGAACCCGTGAACTTCCAGAAAAATTCGGGGCTGTATTCGGGAAAATCAAAGCCATTGATGATGCTTCGTTTAAATTATTAATAAAGCAATTACTTGAGCAGTACCATACTCAACTTTATAATCCGCATTGGGGAGAGACCATTTCTTTTTATTCGGACAACTCTGTAAACATTAATATGGTATTTCAGGGCCTCAACAAAGAGAAGGCGGAAGCATCCTGGCAGGATTTTAAAAATTGGGTAGAGCAATTGCCGGAAAAATATATATTTGAAATGCCGTTGACAGTTATTGATTTGCCGGCACAACGTTTATGGGATATTGATTTTCTGAAGCAATATGCACCGCAACTCATTGCAAGTGATGACCGGCCCGGAGCTCCGGCTCACAACGTATATTGGGCATCTGCCAAAGATGAAACGGGGCAATTTTTATATGCATATCATTCGGCATGGTTGTCTAAATCATTGCTGCAAAAAAATAAAATACATCAACTAACAGATGCCATATTTGCCGCCAGTCGTAACTGGACATTGTCCTTGCACTTCAACAAAGGTTTAGCAGGGGCAAATGCCGAAGAAATTGCAGCAGCAAAAGATACGGCTATAAACCCCGCAGTGCTGGACGCCTTTGCCCTTGCGATCATTGCCGGCGAAGGACAACCGGCTTTTGTTGGTTTTGCAGGCCATGAACCTGATATGAAGGAAGCCCGCAGCGGAGCATCAAGAATTAATAAAGCCATAAACGAATTGCTGAAAGTTGCTCCTGATGCAGGAACTTATGTATCTGAAAGTAATTTTTTTCAAAAAAAATGGCAACAATCCTTCTGGGGTTCAAACTATCCGGAACTGGCTGCCATAAAAAAGAAGTATGACCCTGAAGGTCTTTTTTTCGTAAGACATGGTGTAGGTAGCGAAGAATGGAGTGATGACGGTTTTACGAGAAAGAAGTAATGACTGCACCCAAATGTTTATTATCATCATACTATTGCTTTTAAATCCCTTCGCCGTCACATCGGCAATGCCTGAGCCGTTATCTGCAAGCCTACAACGCCGAAAAGCAACAGTATGAATTTACAAACTAACAAAAAGAAAACAATGCTGAAAATAACATTAGAAGTACTTACATTACTTGCCATTGGCTGGGTGGCGGGGGCGGAAATTGGTTCATGGTTTGGTATTCAACCAATAATAGCAAAACTTCCATATGACCAACAACTAAATTTGGAGCAATCAATGCTTAAATCCTTTGGTAGGGTAATGCCAGTAATAATGCCTCTTAGTGGACTTCTCGTAATCATGCTTGCTATTTTTTCTCGTAATGACCCAAATGTTGTTATGTGGCTGCGTATAATAGCTGCTATCTGCATTGCCATTACCATAGTAACCACGCTCACGATTAATGTTCCAATAAACAATCTAACCGCAAAATGGCAGATTGCTGATAATTTTGAAAAGTGGTCCCAAATGCGAACACGATGGCATTTATTCCAAGGTTTGAGAGGTGGACTTTTTCTAGTATCATTTATACTGCTCACAATTGCGAGCAGTATACAACGACATCCTTAATTTTTTCACAGCAAATATAGACTGTTAAGAAAAACCATGCAGATAACAAAAGTATCCCTTGTACCAACGCACTGTTATGCAATGATAAAAAACAAAGACAAAGTATTGTTGCATATCACTATCACCAACAATAAAGTAACCGGCGATTTGATTTACAGTTTTTTTGAAAAAGATAAGAATACCGGAACTGTTAATGGAGCAATAAAAGGCGATACAATTTTTGCCGATTATAAGTTTATATCCGAAGGTAAAGAGTCTGTCAGGCCCATAGCTTTTTTAAAAACAGGGGAAGAGTTTAGGGAAGGGTATGGAAAAGTAAACGAGTCAACAGGCCAGCCCGACTTTTCTGATAAAGCTTCTATAAGGTTTGATGGTAATGTGATTCTTAAAAAAAAGGATTGTAAGAAAGATAAACATGGTTGTATGGCTTTATTTGGAGTAGTATGGTCTGTTTTTAAAAATAACTGCATTGACCTTTCTGTAGCCGCTATTCGGCTCAATCCTGTTGAAATGAAAGACAAAGGCAAAAGCCCTGCGTATGTTATTTTTTCCGGTGATAAATCTCAGGCCGAACTTTATTTGCCAGAAAATAATAGCACCGTACTGGAAAGAAAAGGCAAAGAAGGAAACTGGACATGGCAATACCACGATTTAAAATTGATACCATGGAAAGGTTATGTTTTGAAAAAAGGAAATTTGGCAATTTATGGAGGGATGTAAATTCCACAACGTTTTTAAACTAAAACCAAATAGTATAGTACTCACAATCATCAATCCTGCTTCCAGGTTGCCTGAAGAAAATTTACACGGCAAAAAATGATTGTGTAATACCCCAGCAAGCACTAATTGTTCTTGTTTTCATCAGTTGTAAGATTACATAGGAAAATCAAAACCGATTTAATTTTCTGAATGCAAAAGCTCTATAGAAATAACTAATTTTAGATATTCATTTAAATGAACAACTATGTTGCAGATTGTTTATATAATTTTCTTTTCCCTTTCAGCACTTGTATATTATGAAAAGAATTTAGGTTCTGAAAACTTACACGATGAGGTAAAAAGCCCCATCATCACCGCCGCAGATCAAACGGAAAAATATCTGCCTTACCTGAAAGGTAAAAGAATAGCAATACTTGCTAATCAGACCACTATTATTGGCAAGTCTCACTTAGTGGATAGCCTTAAAAAATTGGGTATCAACATCGTAAAAGTCTTCGGCCCGGAACATGGCTTTCGTGGTAATGCCAGTGCAGGTACTCAGGTTACTGATGAAACCGATATTGCAACAGGCATTCCTGTGATCTCCTTGTATGGTAAAAAAAATAAACCTACTAAAGCAGACCTGGCTGATGTGGACATAATGATTTATGACCTTCAAGATGTAGGTGTGCGCTTTTATACGAATATCAATGCACTCTCCAGACTGATGGAGGCCTGCCATGAAAATGGAAAAGAATTACTCATATTAGACAGGCCTAATCCGAATGCATATTTCATTGATGGTCCCATACTCGATATGAAATTCAAATCAGGCATTGGCATGTTCCCTATTCCCATATCACATGGCCTCACTGTAGGTGAGTTTGCGCAAATGGCTAATGGCGAAGGATGGCTGACCGGTAGAGTAAAAGCTAAGCTCAAAATTATTAAAGTGGCTAATTACAATCATGATATGCGCTATGTATTGCCGGTAAATCCATCGCCTAATCTGAATACAGCACAATCAATTCTGTTATATCCTTCTACCTGTTTATTTGAAGGCACTTACCTCAATCATGGCCGCGGCACTTACTTTCCATTCACAGTCATAGGTAGTCCGGAATTAAAAGGTAAATATAGTTTCAGCTACACCCCAACAGGAATAAAGGGCATGGCTGAAACACCGCTTTTTATGAACCAGGTTTGTTACGGACTCGACTTGCGCAACTATGATGTGGAGCAATTGAGAAAAAAGAAACAGATCAACCTGCAATGGATAATGGAACTATATAAGGCATCGCCCCACAAAGAAAAGTTTTTTGCCTCGAAGCTAAGCAAAGAAATGGGTGTTATTGAAAGACTTGTGGGCTCTGCTTTGTTCAGGCAACAAATCATTGATGGCAAATCTGAAAAAGAAATTCGTAAAAGCTGGGAACCAGGCCTTTCCCAATACAAGCAAATGCGAAAAAAATATACATTGTATCCCTGATATAGTTAAATCTCCACTGAAACTTTCCCGTAATTTTTATTTCGTTGATTTGATTAGTTAATTGCCTGTACATCACCACATCTCCATTTGATTTTGTTTTCTGCTTGCTTGTGGTTTTAAATTTATATTTCTCTGTCTATTAGAATATTAGGAGCTTTTTTTCATTGTTTTAACTATATTTTTTATCATCATATTATATGCTTTTAAATCCCTTCGCCAACACATCGTCAATGCCTGAGCCGTTGTGGGCAAGCCGTCTGGACAAACTACAACCGATTGCAACTGTATTTGTTTTTTTGCCAACGCACAATTAAAGACATGGAAACTCTTAACCGTTTTGAAGCTGTTGACATAATTCTGGAATATATTGACAGACCAGAACATCATAACAGTATGTTTGATGCTGATGATATTAAAAAAGAACTTTTCCCAAAAGACCACGTTGACACAGTTCAAATTCTTTTTGAATTAATTGATAACTGTGGGATTAATCCACCGATTGCAAAACTTGAAAGCGGGACATGGATACTCAGGACTGTACATACAAAACATTTTTTAGATGACGGTGGTTTTACCAAGGTTCATAAAGAAAGTTTAAACAAGTCGGAGCAAAAGACAGAAAAGGAAAACTTAGAACTCCAACAACTTAGGACAGACAACATATTAAAAACAAATCAACTTGCTGACTATGAAAAAACAAAAGTTGATTTAAAAAGAACAACTAATGCAACAATTGTTTTAGCAATAATAGCGTTGTTAGAATTAGTATTATTACTGATAAATTCAAATTTGTTTTAAGCTTTTTCTTAACCTTGTGTTTAAATTGTTTTCCATAAAAAGATTTTTTTTTAGCTCCCCATCAAAAAACAAATACAGCCGCACAGCGGGTTATATAATCAATTTTGGTTTGACACACATCATCGGCCAGAACATTACATGGGGTTTTCTAATATGCTGGCTGATGTGCTAAATATCATTTACTGCACTACTATCATCTGCATATCCGGCGTGACGAATAAATCCAAGCAAAAGAACTATTTTAGGCTTCATAAAGCAATTTGCACTTGTGTTCAACGTGTGCATTAAAATTAGAAAAGCTTTTCTACCTTCATATCTAAACTTAAGAACAGGGGTGCCACCTGCAAAAAAACTGGCGAAAAAATTATGTTACGAGGATATCCACGTTTTCTTTTCAGCAACCCCACAAATGTAAAATCAGAAGGGCCATTCATTATTCACACACTTGAGCCGCAATTCATTGTTAAGCCTGAATTTGATTCAAAGCGAAATATTATTGATTGTAGACTGTTAAAAGTTTGGGCAGACGATTATGACAAAGGAATGGTGTACCCAATTATTGAAGAAATTCCAGCATGGTTTAAACTTTCAGGAAATCAGCAATCATCGAATCAAGATGATGTATTAATCGCCGCAGTTAGCAAATTGTCTTTTTTGACAGACATTTCATCTCACTTTACAGTAGAACAGGCAAAGAGTTTAATTAGGTTATTATTTCCGACAAAGACGAAGAAGTTTTACGAAGGCAGTAGCTCTTATGGAATTAAGCATTTATTTGAACACGTAAGTATGACAGTTATTAATTCTGGACACAGAATGAATAAATATTGTAGCAATCAAACAGTCATAGAGGCATTTGAAGAAGAAGGGTATAAATGGGAACAAGAAGGTCCAAATAGATACATGAATATTTCTGCTAAAGAAATAAACAGAGCGAAAAAACTTTTTTGGAACACTTAATATTTCTGTAACAATGCTGGTGGCGTATCCGAAAGGGTATGCCGCCAACAAAAGTATCCATTGTACCTAATAGCGCTGAGAGGGATAATATAGTACATTAAGTCAGCCTGCCGGTTTTATTTTAATGGTATGTTGGTTAATAATATTGTTTCCCTTTTTAAGATGAACCCTGCTGCAGCCTTGCCGCTGTATATTTCATACAGCAGTCAGGGTTCACTTAGGTCATTTTACAATTCTAAATTCGTAAGGTTGTTGATTGATCAATACATACCTTATTCTGCTAAGAAGTTTCCGTGCTATTTTTATGATCACTATTTTAGAGTCCTTTTGCCATTCGGTGCGACAATTCTTAAATCACAGTCTGTTGACAAATTCTTTAGCAATCACTCTGTGCTTTGGCTAATTTTGAAAAATGGAAGTACGGACTGACTTATTTCTTGGAGACAGTAAGGAACAATTAAAGAATCTTCCCGACAATTCGGTTGACCTTATTGTTACCTCGCCACCCTATGCCGACCAGCGAAAAAACACTTATGGCGGCATTCAACCAGACAAATATGTTGAATGGTTCTTACCTATTTCAAAAGAACTTCTAAGAGTTTTAAAACCTACAGGAACTTTCATTTTGAACATCAAAGAAAAAGTTCTTGACGGTGAAAGAAGCACTTACGTCATGGAGCTTATCTTAGAAATGAAAAAGCAAGGTTGGCTTTGGACGGAAGAATTTATTTGGCACAAAAAAAATTGTTATCCCGGGAAATGGTCAAACCGCTTTCGTGACGCTTGGGAAAGACTTCTTCAATTCAACAAAGAACGGAAGTTTCACATGTACCAAGAAGAAGTTATGGTTCCTATGGGTGATTGGGCAAAATCCAGACTAAAAAACTTATCCGATACAGACAAAATTCGCGACAATTCAAAAGTTGGAAGTGGCTTCGGTAAAAACATTTCAAATTGGTTGACAAGAGATAAAGCTTACCCTACAAACGTTCTGCATCTTGCCACCGAATGCAGCAACAAAAATCATAGTGCAGCTTTTCCTGAAGAATTACCTGAATGGTTCATTAAACTTTTTACCAAAGAAAATGATACTGTTCTTGACCCTTTCATGGGTTCAGGAACAACTTTGATTGTGACAAACGGAATTCTTCTTGAACAGAATTATTTGGGCGTTTCCCTGCGGGTCGGGCTATCCGCTGCAAGTCCGGCACAAAGCCAACACACAATTACCTTCACCGGGCTTTCCGCTTCTATCCCTAACGCAATGAAATCTGCAGCCTAAAATGAGTTACGAGGGCAAAATGCGGGATGATTTTAAAATGCCTTCGAATGAAGAAATTGAAGATGCATTATTAATCTCATTATTTAACCACAAAGGAACAATCAAAGAATTTGCCTCGGGTGAAGAAATTGTAAATGAAATAGCAGATTATTTTCGCCTCAACGAAAGTCAAAGAACCGCAGTCTTAGAAAGAATTTATCATAAAGAGAACAGAATTGTTAAGTCCCCATTGTGGCATAGACTTTTATATCGTGCAGCAAATTCTTTATATAATAAACAGTTGGTCTCTAATCCTAGTACTACTTATAATTTGACAAATAGAAAAGAGTGGATGCTCACTGAAAGTGGTTATGATGAAGCATTAAGCCTTTTACATATATCAGAGGAGCAAAAAGAAATATTGCCTATTAAATCTTATGAGGTTCAAAAAGTAGTTAATAAATTAATTGAAGCACCAAGACCAACCAATTATCATCCAGTAGGGGAAAGAAAAGTTTCCACTACAGTCACCAAAGAGGTTTCAATTAGAAAGCGTGGATTTAGGCAAGCAGTTATAGAAGCTTATAATTTTAAATGCGCTGTTTGTGGTTTAAAAATTAATTCGCCAAAACGTTCTATTTGGGAAGTGGAAGCAGCACATATAGTTCCGCATAGTTCCAACGGAAAGGATGATATCTTAAATGGGATATCTCTTTGTCATTTACACCATTGGGCTTTTGATGTTGGCTGGTTTAGCCTTTATAATGATTATACGATTGTAGTGTCACCTGAAGCAGATAATTTAAAAGATGAATTTGGCAAATTTGGTGACTATGAATTTATAAAATCACTTACCCAATCCATTTCAAAAATCTCTTTGCCTTTTCATGAAAACATATATCCGCATGTGAACTCTATTGAATGGCATAGAGAAAATATTTTTGATAAAAAATAATATATGGAAAATAAAAACCAAAATAGTGTTTTCTACTCTCTAAATGAAGATGATATTCAAACTGTTGCATTACAAGAAATTGAAAGAAATCTATCAATCGTAGAAATTGAAAGTATAAAAGAGATAATTGCTTCTAAAATCAATTGGTATGATGCAATTGCAGAAGCAATTCACGAAAGAATAAGAGCAGAAGAACACTCATAGTCGTGTTTGAACCTGAACAACGTCGTAAAGTACGTTGAAGAAAACATTGGCACATTTCATCAAAAAGAATTGCGGGTTTAATTGATTTGAAGCTCAAAAAGGTATTGAGTAAAAAGAATCCATACCTATTCAAAGCAAAATATGTTCTGCCGCGGTGTTACAAAATTAAAAAAAGGTTTGCCGTTTCTTTTTCCTGAAAAGGTGTAGCTCTAAAAATGCAAGGTGGAACTTTGTCTATAGAAAAATTTATTTTTGATAAACGTATTTTTAAATAGTCAGTTCAAAAAAGATATTAATCCTGTTAAACACTCTTTATGCCACAATACGACTGGACAAATTTCACATTGCGTGTACCTGTGACAGCAGAAATAGAAACCATATACAAAGCATGGACAACACAAGAAGGCTTAGAAAGCTGGTTTTTGCGCAAAGCTGAATTCACTGGAATGGATGGGATCAAAAGAACAAGAGAAAGTCTTTTGCAGGTTAATGACCGCTACGAATGGCTGTGGCATGGTTACAACGATGATAGTGTAGAAAGGGGAACCATCCTGGAAATAAATGATTTTGATTTTCTGAAATTTAGTTTTGGTAAGGCCGGAAATGTAAGTGTATCTATTAAAAAAGAAAATGATGAGACTTTAGTTGAACTAGTACAGAAAGATATTCCTGTTGATGAACACGGAAAGGTGAATTTTCATTTAGGTTGTACTAAAGGCTGGCAATTTTACCTTACCAATCTAAAATCTATTCTTGAAGGAGGCATTGACCTGCGTAATAAAAATCCAGAATTGAAAGACATTATTACTGCATAAAAAAACAAGGTAAAATCTACTTTAATTTTGAATGCTAATACTAATTATGCGTTTTCCTGCTTCGGATGATTGATCTCATCTACCTGTTCTTCGTAATTTTTTGTTTCTTCTTCCGGATGTTCTATACGGTGCTGCACATCTTTTTTGGTGAGCATTTTATATAGCTGAATAATAGCTGTCACAGAAAAGATGCTTCCGATGATCCAGCTAATGGTATCCTGGCTGTTGTTTAATTTTTCACCGATTGCCTTTCCTCCAAATATAAAAACTGCATTGCCAAAAAGAGTACCCAGTCCAATACCGGCTATATAACTGTTGTAATGGCTGTTCTTGGGAAGCAGTATTTTTTTGGTAAAAAGCACCGTGCTCCAGCCAAACCAAAAAGGTATCTGTACCGGATTCAATGCACACATTACAAACCCTAAAATAAAACGGTGCAGTGTGCTGCTGAGTATCACATTTTTTTGTTCACCGGGATGCATGGCCGCATAAAATGTGGAGATGGCTAAGGCGATTACAATCGCTAAAGTCACCCATTCCAAAATGCGGAACAAACGTTGTTGTTTACGCACCCAGTCCATTGCTATTAGTGAAATGCGTACATAAATTACCTCGGCAGTAAGTGAGCCTGCTGAAAATAAAATAGCGGGCACCACGCCATCAGAAATGGCGATCTGCATGGTGGCTACATTCAAAGTGCCCAATGGCAATGATCCCAAAAAAGAAATAAATAAGCCGGTTATAAATATGCGTCCAAGTTGTGTCATAAGTATCGCTGAGCCGAAAATATTGATTAATGCCTGAAATCTATCTTCAAAAAATTGTATCTATTTCTTTCAGTTTTCTAAAATGCATACTTGCTGCACGTAAGAACCGCCAGCCTTCGCGGGTAGAACAATAAGAAATACCTTTTTTATGATTGAATGCAGAGATTTCATATAGCGCTTTCCAGTGCCGCAAGATTTCATTTTGTGCTGCCCGCAACGAAAGGCCTGAATTGTAAACATGGTTGGGTTCTGCCCCGCTCCCATTATATTCTATAAGCAAATAATTTTTCCCGTTTTTTAAGTCTTCAATGGATGCTGCTTTTAAATCATAGCGGCCATAATAAAATGTTTTAGAATACAGGTTCAATTTATCAAAAACATCATGAAGTTTTTCATCTATCTGATCATGCAAGTTTATAAAATCAGCCCCTCTGTTAAGGTTGGCTGCATGCGATAAATAATACTTTTCTCCATTAGTTATTACTTCTTTGATCTTTTCATTGTGCCAGCTTACAAGTTCCGGCATTCTGAATTTTGCTTTTGGATGAGTAAGTATCAATTCCTTTAAAGTATTCATCCCATCACCTATCACATGCATAGGTTCTTTTTGCAGAAAACCAGTAATTACACCTTTTTGGTGATCCGGATAGCGATAATAAAAAACACTGAACTCAAGCGGAAGTATGATAAATTCCTGGATAATATAAGTAACCGGAACATGGCTGTGATAGTTTTTCAATTCTTTTTCATTCCTGATCTTTCGAAACAATATGCCACTCATTCCCACATCAGGCTTCACCACAAATGGATATTGAAAACCGGCATCACCTACCATTGTTATCGCTGCTGAAAATGTAATTTTAGGTTCTATATAAATAGTTTTGGGATATGAGTGCTTTGGCAATTGTTCATAGATCTCCTTTTTGCTTTCACCTTCAAAACCACCAAAGGCAATCGTAGGATTGGATGGTGTAAAAAACCACAGTGAACGTGCACGCAGGCAATACCAAAACCACATGGGAGAAATACTCAGGTATCGTAACCAAAAAGGCCACAATTCCCAATCACTCCATCTTTCCCAAACTTTACTCATGTGCAACAAAAATAGAAACAAACAAAATTTATACTTTCTAAATGTTGTAAGGCGACAATGAGCACATACCTTATTTTTGATCATCAAATTTTATTATGCAGGTAAGAACGATGGCTGAAGTGGTTGCTGCCGGTGAAACACCGGAAATTTTATTTTGGGTGGGATGTGCGGGAAGCTTTGATGCCCGTGCGCAAAAAATTACGAAAGCGTTTGCAACTATCTTAAATAAAGTGGGTATTAACTATGCGATACTTGGCTCAGAAGAAATGTGCACCGGCGATCCTGCACGCCGTGCAGGCAATGAATTTCTTTTTCAAATGATGGCTTATCAAAACATACAGGTATTGAATAATTATGGAATAAAAAAAATAGTCACGGCTTGTCCGCATTGCTTCAATATTTTTAAAAATGAATATCCCGAATTAGGAGGTAATTATGAAGTGATACACCACACAAGTTTTTTACAGGGATTGATAGATGAAGGAAAAATTAAATTAAAAGACTCCCCCGCCTTCAAGGGAAAAAGAATTACCTACCACGACAGTTGCTACTTAGGCAGAGCAAATGATATTTATGAAGCGCCCAGAAAGGTTTTGGAAGCGCTGGATGCTGAACTGGTAGAAATGAAACGCTGCCGTAAAAATGGTTTTTGTTGTGGGGCCGGCGGAGCCCAAATGTTTAAGGAAGAAGAAAAAGGAACTACAAGAGTAAATTGGGAACGCTCTAATGAGGCTATACATACAGGTGCAAATATTGTGGCCGCTGCATGTCCGTTTTGTAATACCATGCTTACCGATGGCGTCAAGGCTGCAGAAAAAGAAAATGATGTACAGGTGCTGGATGTAGCAGAATTAGTGGCTATGAGTTTAGGTTGATAGTCTTTCTGGTTGTTCTCTTTTATCAAATATTAGAAATGTAATTTTGCAGGATGAATCTTGAGTTTAAATACCTTTTACCACAAAACCTTTCTTCGCATAGCCGTGTATGGATTTATCAAAGCAGCAAAACATTTGCGATAAGTGAGGCCCTGGAAATAGAAGATCTTCTAAATGAATTTTGCAGCAACTGGCAATCGCATGGAGCTGAAGTCACTGCTTATGGTAATCTTTTCTTCGGTCAGTTTCTGGTGTTGATCTCTGATGAAAAAGAAGTTGCTGTAAGTGGTTGCAGCACAGACAGCTCAGTTCGTTTTGTGAAAGATTTAGGTAACCGTTTCACAGTTGACTTTTTCAACCGGACCAATCTTGCTTTTTTTGTAAAAGACAAAATTCAATTGCTTCCATTGGCACAAGCCCAATATGCTCTTGAAAATAGCTTCATAAATTCAGAAACACTTTTCTTTAATAATATGGTTCAAACTCTGGAAGAATTGGAAAGAGCCTGGATTATACCTTTAAAAGAAAGCTGGTTAGCAAAAAAATTAAAACTTCCTATTCATTCTTAACGACAGGCTTTTTAGTCTTTTCCGATAACTTTTCTTTTTTCGTTTTTACACCAAGGGCATTTCGTTTTGCTGATTTATTGAAATTGTAACTTAAAGACAACCGGATGTTACGGGTGCCCGTCAGATTGTAATTTTCCAATATAAAATTGGATCCGTAAACAAATGTTTTGCTTTGTTGTTCGCGAAAGGGGTCTATAAAATTAAGCGTGATGGTCAATTTCGGAATAACTTTCGTTTGTAATCCTATATTCATGCTGAGGTTACTTCGAAAGCTTCCCTGCGGATTAGCAAACCGGTTGTATGTGAAACTGCCCGTTGCATTGTATAGCTCATTCCAGTTATAATTTGTATTGATATTAGCGGTAAAGGAACCTCCATCACGAAATTTTCTTACGATCTTGTCAAAACTGCTGTATTCATTGTAAGTGTAGCTGGCACTGAGATTAACTTTTGTACGCTTACTTAAAGTGTATCCGTTCCATGTACTTATTTCATATTCTTTTTTTCCGCTGCTATTCTGCCATGTTAGCCTCGTTGTGGTATCATTTATGCGCTCTCTAAACTGATTGAATACATCATCTAGAATACTATAACCTAATCCTACATTTGCAAAAAATGATTTTTTTGTTTTGCCTACAACGAAGTCAAAATTATGTACGAGCGAAGGTTCCAATTGGGGATTGCCTACCCGCAGATTATACAAATCCGATGAATCTATAATAGGATTTAATTCATTTAGTCCTGGTCTGCGAATGGTTCTGCGGTACGATGCGGTCAGGTTCAATACATCTTTCCAGTTTCGATTAAGGTTGAAAAAAGGCAAAATGCTGGTATATGTATTATTAGTATTGGAAGTGTTCTTCCTCAATTCAAAATTTATCCTGGTTTTTTCTAAAGCCACACCTGCTGTTGCCGTAACATTTTCTTTTAATATCTGTCGGGCAGATACCCGCATATTAGAAACATATTGATGGAAGCGCAAGTCATTCGTCAATGTAAGAAGTGGAACCCATTTACCATCACCTTTTCTTTTATATGTGGCATCTGTTTCTAGCTCTGAATGGGTCGTATTATAAAATGATCCTATTGAAAAAAATGTTTTTTTGTTTTTAAGAGGTAAGTCATAATTCGCTCTAAGATTATACCCTTTTGTTTTATTGTGTGTATTATATTTTTGCGAAGAGTCCAGTCCAGTAAAAGTTAAATCCGGATTTAAATATTGTTGATAGAAATCTCTGAAATTTTCGCTGTTTGAAAGGTTGGCATTTGAAATCAGTTTAAATACTTGTCCGGGGCGCTTTGATTTGCGGGTATAGGTAAGACTTAGGTTTGGATTGAAGTTTTCACCATTGCTGCTTATCAGTCTTTCACTCAACTGATAAATGTTGTCCAGCCGGTTAATCCTTTTGAATTCAGTAGCATTATCATTATTAAAGAAATTTTGATTGTATTGAAACACAAAGTTCAAAGCGTTGAATTTATCGAAATCATAATCCATGTTTACCCTTAGATTAGGGCGTAGGTTTTTATTGTTTGAACCGTTTTCTGTTTGAAACCTGTTAGAAGAATCACGGTAAAAATTCTGGCGAATAGAATATCCTCTGCCATCAAATTCATTGTATCCTGCGCCGGCATTAATGTTCATGGCAAAGCCTTTTTTGCGATAATTGAAATTACCGTTAACACTTGCTTCTCCTCTTGTGCCTGCAGAAATGGTGATCCTTCCTGACTTACCTACTTTTCCCTTTCTGGTTGTGATGTTAATCACACCACCCTGTTCATTGGCATATTGAGGTGGAGGGTTTGTCATTACTTCTATTTTTTCGATAGCGCTGCCGGGTAACGATTCCAGGAGATCCTGCAATTGTTGCTGATTAAGCTCAACCGGTTTATCATCTATTAAAACTTTTGGTTCTTTGCCCCTCACTAATAACTTACCTGTAGGATCTTTTGTTATCAGGGGCACATTAGATAATAACTCATTGGCAGTACTTCCTGCACTCAATGCAGATTCCGCGGCATTAAAAGTGATATTACCATCCTTGCTTTGTATCAAAGGTTTTTCAGCATAAATAATAACCTCAGCGAGGCTTTGACCGTTATTTGTTTTAAGTACAATGTCATTCAGATTAAAATCAAGCCTGTCCTTTCGCAAATAAATGCTATCAATTGCCAGCGTTTGAAAGCCGATATAGGAAATACGAAGCCGGTGATAACCAAAGGGAATATTTTGTAAACTGAAACTTCCATCACGGTCAGTAATCGAAGTTTTGAAAGCGATAGTGTCTCGTTCTGAAAATATGTTGATGGTAGCTCCCGCCAATGAATTTTTCTTTTCATCCAGTACATTCCCTGTAATCAATCCAGGCAGATCTTGTGCAAATGAGTTAAATATGAAAAGAATAAAACAAAGGGTAACTAAAATTTTCATTTTGGAATCTCAAAGTTACTTGTAGATAGACATTTAAAAACACTCACAAAATATGACATCCTGTCATCAGACAAACACTTTGAGTTATATTTGCAACCTTACTTTTTCTACCAACAATGTTCGAGATTGCCACCAAAGTACACGATGAAAGCAGACAGGGGGAAGTGTATGCGCCATTAGTGATAGAACCTAAATCTTCGAATAGGCAATTCTATATTGAAAGCTATGGCTGCCAGATGAATTTCAGCGACAGCGAAATCGTTGCTTCCATTCTTCAAACAGAAGGATTTGCCGCTACCCGAAATATAGATCAGGCTGATCTTATACTTCTAAATACCTGCTCCATACGTGAAAAAGCAGAACAAACAGTGCGAAAGCGCCTCACCGAATTCCGGCGATTGAAAAAAAACAGGCCTGGAGTACTGGTGGGTGTTTTAGGATGTATGGCTGAAAGGCTGAAGGCCAAATTGCTTGAAGAAGAAAAGTTGGTGGATATAGTTGTGGGCCCTGATGCATATCGTACACTCCCGGGTTTAATACTCGAAGCTGATGCCGGGCAAAAAGGGGTCAATGTTTTGTTGAGTCGCGATGAAACTTATGCCGACATTTCTCCTATACGGTTAAACAGCAATGGCATAACAGCCTATGTAAGCATCATGCGTGGGTGTAATAATATGTGTTCTTTCTGTGTGGTTCCTTTCACACGTGGACGCGAACGCAGTAGAAACGTTGAAAGTATTTTGAATGAATGCAGGGAACTATATTATTCCGGGTATAAAGAAGTGACGCTTCTGGGTCAAAACGTGGATAGTTATTATTACGTTCATGATAATGATTCCACTCCCGTTACGTTTGCAGCCTTGCTGGAACAAGTAGCTTTAATCGCATCTGATCTTCGTGTACGCTTTTCTACTTCTCACCCCAAAGACATCACAGATGAAGTGTTGCATACAATGGCGAAATATGAAAACATTTGTAAATACATTCATCTTCCACTGCAAAGTGGCTCTACACGGGTATTACAATTAATGAACCGCAGCTATACCAGGGAATGGTATATGGCAAAGATCAAACGGATAAAAGAAATAATGCCTGAGTGTGGTATCAGTTCTGATATTATAGCCGGTTTTTGCACTGAAGATGAAAGAGATCATTTGGATACTTTGGACCTGATGAAATTTGCAGGATACGATATGAGCTATATGTTTTTTTACAGCGAACGGCCGGGTACTCTTGCACACCGGCGTTACAACGATGATGTTCCTTTGGGAATAAAAAAAAGAAGGCTGCAGGAGATAGTGTACTTACAAAACCATCTATCGCAGCAAAGTAATAAAAAGGACGTCGGAAGTACTTTCAAAGTACTGATAGAAGGAAACTCAAAAAAGAGTGAAACTTACTGGATGGGAAGGAGTTCGCAAAATAAAGTAATTGTTTTTCCGAAAGAAAATACAGACCTGCAACCCGGGGATTTTGCAGAGGTAAAAATATTAGATTGCACACAAGCTACATTGATAGGAGCATTTATAAAATAGTTAATCAGGCAGATCGATTAGTATAAAATTATATTGAATCAGAATGGTTGATCTTCAAAGTATAAAAAACAGGTTTGGAATTATAGGTAGCTCACCTGCACTGAATTATGCTTTGCAGGTAGCAGTACAAGTTGCAAATACAGACCTTACCGTATTGATAGCCGGGGAGAGCGGAGTTGGCAAAGAGGCGTTTTCTCATATCATTCACTCACTTTCGGCTCGCAAGCACAATCCTTTCATAGCTGTAAACTGCGGTGCTATTCCTGAAGGCACAATAGATTCTGAATTATTCGGGCATGAAAAAGGGTCATTCACCAGTGCTGTTGAAAGCAGAAAAGGCTATTTTGAAACTGTGAATGGAGGAACTATTTTTTTAGATGAAATAGGAGAAATGCCATTAGGTACGCAGGCACGGCTGTTACGGGTTTTGGAATCAGGTGAATTCATTCGTGTAGGTTCATCAAAAATGCAAAAAACCGACGTACGTGTGATTGCTGCTTCCAACAAAGATTTATTACAATTGGTACAGGCAGCACGCTTTCGGGAAGACCTTTATTACCGGTTGAACACTGTGCCTATCCGTGTGCCTGCATTGCGGGACCGCAAAGAAGATATTCCTTTACTTTTTAGAAAATTTGTTATTGATTTTGCGGAACGCTATAAAACCACACCGGTACAACTGGATGATGCTGCCCGTGAAAGACTTGTAAACTATACATGGCCAGGTAATGTAAGAGAACTAAAAAATATTGGTGAACAGATATCAGTATTAGCCACCGAAAAGCAAGTAAATGTTGCAGAGTTAAGCAGATTTTTACCCGAAAGCAATATGAGCAGATTACCGGTATTGGCGAGCAATAGTAATGGACATGAATTCAATAATGAAAGAGAAATTTTATACAAGCTTTTTTTTGATATGAAGCGGGATGTTACCGAGTTGAAAAAACTTTTTCTTGAAGTATTGCAAAACCCTTCGGCAGCAGTTCAAAACCCTGCCTTCATAAATGAATTGAAAGAACTGCAACCTCACCATGAAAATGCATCCCCCTCGGGACTCGTAGTGCATAGTGCACCTAAAGGACAACCGGTCCCAATGGCTATGGGAATGCAGGGTGGAATAGACGAACATGTAGAAGTAGAAGAAAGCCTCAATATAATGGATAAAGAAAAAGAACTTATCATAAAAGCATTAAAGAAACATAAAGGAAAACGTAAAGATGCCGCAATGGATTTGGGTATTAGTGAACGTACTCTTTACAGAAAGCTTAAAGAATATTACATTGAAGAATAACAAATAAGTAAAGATTGATGACACTAAGTAACAGACTATATTTTTTCATCATTGCTGCCTTTGCCACAATTTCTTTTATGGGAAATTGTTCTTATAAGTTTCGGGATGTAAGTATAGACCAAGACCTAAAAACAGTACGTGTACAGCTTTTAATAAATCGTGCACCTTACGTGAATCCGCAACTGAGTGCTAATCTTACCGAAGGAGTAAAAAGAAAAATTCTCAATCAAACACGGCTTTCCCAAACTAATTCAGACAATGCACACTTTGATATTAGCGGATCAATATCAGATTATTCAGTGAGCACATCTGCTATATCTGATAAACAAGAAGTAAATAACCGCCTAACAGTCTCTGTTCATATTGTAGCTAATAATACTTTAAAAAATGAAGTAAAAGAATTTGACATAAGCCGCAATTTTGAGTTCGATGCAAAAACTTCTTTGCAGGCAGCGGAAGCCAGGTTACTGGAGGAAATCATCCGTACACTTTCCGATGATATTTTTAACCGGTTATTTTCTAATTGGTAGTATAGAGTAATTTGTGCTATGGAATCCCGTTTCAATACATTGGCAAAGTCTTTACTCGAAAAACCACTTTCAGTATGTAGCGAGCAGGAGTTGCAAGGCTTCGTAGATCAATATCCTTATTTTTTACCTGCACATTTACTTTTGCTTTCAAAACTGGACAAAGAATCGGAAAAATATTCCATTCAGTACCAAAAGTCACTGCTTTATTATCATGATCCATTAAGCTTCGAACATTTTCTTTCCGAGCCGGAAGAACCGGTTTTGGATGATGAAGAAAATAAAGCAAATCATGCAGGGATTAATGAAATGGCAACTGATACTGATACAACAAATGTGCAGGTGGTAACGGTAACTCCACCGAAAATACCCATTGATACTTCATCAGATACTGATGTTCTTCCATTAACATTTGAACCGTTTCACACTGTTGATTATTTTGCCTCGCAGGGAATAAAACCTGCAACTGAAGATGTACCGAATGATAAGTTAGGCAAGCAATTGAAAAGCTTTACTGAATGGCTTAAAACAATGAAGCGAATACCACCCACTGAAATACCATTAAATGAACCCCTGGTAGAGCGACAGGTAGAAAGCATGGCAGCTCATTCTGTGCAGGATGCGGAAATCGTAACGGAGTCCATGGCTGAAGTATGGCTGAAACAAGGAAACAAAGAGAAAGCAAAGGCGACATACCAGAAATTAAGTTTGCTTGATCCTTCCAAAAGCGCTTATTTTGCTGCCAAAATTCAGAATCTTAACGAACAAAAAATAATATGACTTTATTATTCCTGATACTTATCATTTTAGCTTGTATTGTATTGAGTTTGGTCGTATTGGTACAGAACCCCAAAGGTGGTGGATTAGCCGGAAACATTGGGGGCTTTAGCAACCAATTCATGGGCGTAAAGCAAACGACTGATGTATTGGAAAAAGGCACCTGGATTTTTGCGGCTGTAATAGCAGTGCTTTGTATCACTTCCACTTTTTTTATAGATGGCGGCGATCAGGTGAATGATAAGTTAGAGAATGTAGGTTCAGGGCCTATACCCAGCAATAGCCAGAAGACCACCACTACCCTGCCCGCTGCTCCTGCGCCAGCTACTGATTTAAACAGAAGATAATAATTTCAAATTTTCCTATTAGAACGCTGATTGAACTGACATAGCTGATCGGAGCTGATTAAATCTGTCTTCATTTATTTCTATAGATTTTTCTTATTTGCTTCATCTGAAAATCAGATCATCTGCGCAATCCGTGTTCTATCCAGTTCACTTGTTTGTATAGATTTTCTTTTTACGATATTTGAACCCAGTCTTTGCACAGGGTTTTTTTATAATAAACTTTTTGATGAAACGTATTTTACTGATTTGCCTTTTTGTGGTCATTGTTTTTGCGGCTATTGGTGCATGGATATTATTGGGATCAGCAACCGGTTTTGATGACACAAAAAGAACTTTGTATATCCGCACTGATGGAGCTACAAAGACTGCTGTAATGGATTCGCTGAAGGCACAACATATAATCAGTAATGAATCTGCTTTTAACTGGATAGCTGAAAGAATGAATTATTGGGACAGGGTGAAGCCTGGAAAGTATGATATAAAAAAGGGGACAAACTTACTCTCCATTGTCAGGATGTTGCGCAATGGACAGCAAACACCCGTGAATTTCACTATTACAAAGATTCGTACGAATGAAGATTTTGCACGTCTTGCAGGAAATAAATTTGAATTTGATTCACTACAAATGATTTCATTTATTTCCAATAACGATAGCTTGAAACCTTATTCAGTGCAGACTCAAGAAGCTATGTCCATTGTTTTACCTGATACTTATACTTTTCTATGGGCTACATCACCGCGGAAAGTCATTAAAAAACTTTCGGATGAAAATAAAAAGTTTTGGAGTGATGATAGGTTGGCCAGGGCAAAATCGCTTCAACTCACACCGCTACAGATTTCTACCCTCGCATCAATAGTAGATGAAGAAACAAATGCGGTGAAAGAAAAAGGTACGGTAGCCAGTGTGTATATGAACCGGTTAAAGAAAGGAATACCTTTGCAAGCGGATCCCACAGTAAAGTTTGCACTTAGAGACTTCGGTTTAAAACGTATTTACGAAAAACATTTGTTTACTGAATCTCCATACAATACCTATCGCAATAAAGGTTTACCCCCTGGCCCAATCTGTACACCTTCCAAGAAAACTATAGATGCTGTTTTGAATGCTCCTGCTACAGATTTTATATATTTTGTTGCAAGTCCAAAATTCAATGGCGAGCATGAATTCAGCGCTACTTATGCCGAGCATTTATTAAAAGCAAAGCAGTATCAACAGGAATTAAATCATCAGGATTCCATACGCAAAAACAGGTAATGGCAATCAGGCAAAATTTTAAAAGTAAGTTCATTGGTTCTGCACGTGTACAACGTTTTCTTGCCCGAAGCAAAAATTTTATTGTACCGGGCTTTGGAGACTTTAGTCTTTTCCAGGTATGGCATCCCTTCATGGTACAATTAAGGAGAAGCAGTCTTTCAGAAAGAGCGTCAGCCATTGCTTTCAATATTTTCATGGCAATACCTCCGACCTTAATTTTTATATTTACACTTATACCATATTTACCCATTTCAGACCGGTTAATTCAGCAGCTTTTTATGTTGATAAAGGATATTATTCCGGGCGAAAAAAACAACACAGTTATTATTACATTCCTTAATGATTTTTTGAAACAACCCAGGAATGACTTGTTATCGTTTGGTCTTTTGCTGGCGGTTTTTTTTTCAAGCAATGCTATGATGGGCATCCTGCGAGCATTTGATAAGAATTACGTTGGTTTCAAAAAAAGAAATGGAATTCAAAAAAGGCGAACTGCTTTGAAGCTTTCTTTGTCTATTTTTTTATTGATCTTTTCATCACTTCTATTATTAATGGCACAAGGAGCTGTTCTGAAATGGATGGGGCTTGAAATCGTTTGGCTTCGTGAATTGATTCACAACCTGCGCTGGGTGATCGTGATCTTGCTTATTTTCTACAGTGTTTCATTCATATACCGACATGGGCCAGCATTGATAGTGAAATGGCCTTTCATAACACCTGGTGCTGTCTTCGCAACAACTCTTATGATTTTTGCCACAGTGCTTGTAGCATTTTGGGTAAATAATTTTAGTAATTTCAATAAAGTTTATGGATCTATCAGTGTCATTTTTATATTAATGGTGCTCATATTTGTGAATGCCTTGGTAATTCTGATTGGTTTTGAACTCAATGTGACCCTTGCTGCGCTCAAAAAGGAACAGGAACTGCAGAGCATTACATAAATGGTATTCTGTTTTCAATTTTTTTTTCTGAGTTTTGAACTTATATATCATTAATTATGAAATCTCTTTTTTATATAGCTCTCATTACTATTACCACAGGTATCATGGCGTTTAATTCAATCGGAGAACTACCTATTGGTGCCGATATGCCAAATGCAGATGTACGAATGAAAGACGTTAATGGAAAACAAGTCAGCCTAAATGAAGCAAAAAAGAAAAACGGCTTGCTGGTAATGTTTACTTGTAACACATGCCCTTATGTAGTCAAGAATCAAAGCAGGACACTCGAGATCAGTAACGCTGCAACTAAAAATGATATTGGGGTAATACTTGTAAACTCTAATGAAGGATTACGCAACGGCGCTGACTCTTACATAGCCATGCAGGCTTATGCTAAAGACCAGGGTTATAAATGGCATTATGTAGTAGATGAAAAGTCTGGCCTTGCTGATGCCTTTGGCGCTAACCGCACACCGGAAACTTTTTTGTTTGACAGCAAAGGAAAGCTTGTATATCATGGAGCCATAGATGATAATCCTAATGATGATAAAGCTGTTACCAGGAAACATCTGAATGAAGCAATGGTTGACATGGTAGGAGGAAAAGATGTATCAGTGAAAACCTCTCGTTCTGTAGGTTGTAGCATTAAAAGGTTGAAATAAAAATACTTTTGCTTTCTTTCACTTGTCATGGTGTGGGACAGCCTTTACAGAATTTATTTCCGGAAACCATTGCATGCCAGAATTAGATTCTTCACCTTAGGCTCAGAATGACAAATTCATAAGCAATCAATTACATTTTAATTTCGTCAATGCTTTTTCCTTTTCCAACAAACACTGCAACAACACTACCTGGTTTTTTGCACGGATAAAATTTTGCCCGGGATATTTTGCACCATAATAAATGTCATTGTTTATATGGTCTGTAAAAAACCGCAGCGCCTGCATATAAATCATATATTTCCCCGCGAAGAGAAAATAATCTCTTTCGGTTTCAGTTAATTCGTCTTTCATTTCTTTACAATAGCCGCTAACTATAGCCTGATAAAAATCATTGCGTACTTCAATTTTGGTAAAATCACTCTCCTCTTCGCTTACGGGTGACAAATATGTCCGCATCATGTCGCCCACATCAGATATAAAATAACCCGGCATTACGGTATCGAGGTCAATGACACAAATGCTTTTACCATTTGTATCAAACAACACATTGCTGATTTTAGTATCGTGGTGAGTTACCCTCTGCCTAAATTCAGAATGGTGTTTAATACGCTCATATTCCGTTACAATATCAGAATGTATTTTAAGGAACTTTATTAACTCCACTGCTTCGCTGATGCGTTGTTCATTCCCTTTTTGTAATGCTTTTAAAAACTGACGAAACCGTAAAGTAAGATCATGAAAATGAGGAATCGTGATTTGCAGTTTGTCCACATCGAATTCAGCGAGCATTCTTGTTAATCTTCCGAATTGCAGTGCAGCTTCATAAGCCTGCTCAGGAGCTTCTACTACCTCCTTGGAGTGAGAGCCTTCTACAAACGGAAAAAGCCTGAAATATCCTTCACTCTTCAGATATATCATTTGATTGCCATCAAATGTGGTAAGCGGCACAACGAATTTGTATCCGGGATGATGCAGTTTCAGGTAATCCGCTATCAATTTAATATTATGCTCAATCCTGCCAGGCTTCTTAAATATGGTATGATTGATCCTTTGCAATATGTACTCACTGTTTGCTGCTGTTACCTTCCAGGTATGATTGATCAGTCCATTGCCAAAAGGGGCTACCCTTAACGAGTCTTTTTGAAATCCATAAGTTTGTAAAACAGTTTGTAACATTATCACTGTTTACCTGCTATTTTATATTACTATCTACTTCCCCTCAATATTCGTCATTCAGGGCAAATACCGGTTTCCGGTTTTTCCATTGTCCTTTGGTAAAATCAGGAAACTCAACAGTTTCATTTTCCAATTCAATTGATCGTTCGCTCAACGGAGTAATGGCGCTCCATGCTGCGGCATCATACACGTCCATGGGTGGTGGAGTTTTTCGTTTGACAGATTCGATAAACGAGTGGATAACAAAAAAATCCATTCCGCCATGGCCTGCGCCCGTTGCACTTTGTTCATGCCTTTTCCAAAGAGGATGGTCATATTTATCGAGCCATTCTTTTTGAGCTTCCCATTGATGAGATTTTGCTGATTTGCCTTCAATATAAATACTTTTGTTTACATCCATCCACAAACCCTCAGTGCCCTGCACCCGGAAGCCCAGAGAATATGGGCGGGGTAGATTTGTGTCATGTTGCAATAAAATTGTTTCTCCATTGGCGCACCTGATGTTTGTGGTCACCACATCCCCCAACTTAAAATTAATCTTTGCGTTGGGATGATCTGGTCCGCATGTTTTTACAATGTGTTTGTGCAAGCCTCTGCTTTTAGTTGAAAAAGAATTTAAATTGATAAACCGGTTGCCGCGGTTGATATTAATATAATTTGCAATAGGACCTATGCCGTGAGTGGGATATAGATCTCCGTTGCGGTTTACCGAATGTTGTGTACGCCAGTTGGCTTCAGAAAAACCCTTTTCGCCAAACTCACATCCATTGTCGTATGCCTGCACTCCATCATTAAATTTTACCTCCCTGAGATCATGCTGATAACCACCCTGCAGATGAATCAGCTCTCCAAACAAGCCTTGTCGCACCATGTTTAATACTGCCATTACATCTCTCCGATAGCAAACATTTTCCAGCATCATTACATGGGCATTATATTTTTCAGATGCTCTTACTACATCCCAGTGATCTTTGAGGGTAATCCCCAATACTACTTCTGTACCCACATATTTCAAACCTGCTTCCAGCGAGCCAATGATCATTTCTTTATGCCACTCCCAGGGTGTGGAAATAATTACTGTATCCAGTCCTTTTTTTTCCAGCATTTTCTTCCAGGCATATTTATTTCCGGTGAAAACTTCCGGCATCTTTTTTCCGCTCTTAGAAATTATTTCCCTGGAGCTTTTCAGCATTCGCTCATCAATATCACATATGGCTACAAGTTCTATATCATTTCTTCTTAAAAGAAGGTCAAGGTGATTCTGGCCACGCAAGCCTACGCCAATCAGCCCTATTTTTACTTTTGTATTTGTAGTTTTTGCAAGCAAATTTACTGCTGGTGCCAGAGCAACGGATGCGGCTGCAAGGCCGGTGTTTTGTATAAATTCCTTTCTGTTCATTGAGTTGGTAATTTTTTTAATCGAGATTTAAGGAATCGCGTTCTTTTGAATATTGAGATGTATTATTATTGAACAATTGAACTCAGCTTCTATATGGGATCGAAAATTAATATTTTTCGGAATCAAAAGAAAGCTGAGTCGGGACTTAAATAACATCCCATTCTAACAATTAAGTTAACCCTCAATTTTTTGTGATAAGGAACTACACTGCAGTAAAACCTTTTAGCGGATATTTCTATCTGATCATTTTTTTGATTTCTTTTTCCAACTTTTCTTTTGAAAGCTGGTCTTCAAAAAAAGACCTGTAACCGGTCTTATTGTTTATAAAAAGACTTGCAGGAATTGCTCCCGACCAGGCAGAATCAACAACAGGGCAAAATAGATCAGCATTGGTTTCATCAAGAAATTTTATAGGTGCTGTAAATTTTAATTTTTTTGCGAATATTTTTATTCTTGTTGGGTAAGCTTCAGGCAGGTCAAGACTTACTAGTATCATTTGCACATCCACACTGTTATATTTTTTTACAACCTGCTGGAAGTAGGGAATTTCTTTAATGCAGGGTTTACAGAATGTAGCCCAAAAATTAAATATTGTGGGCTTTTCAGCTTTAGCAATCGCATTTTCCAGATCGCCTAATTTCCATTTCTGAATCTCTTGTGCATGCACATTCAGAGCAAAGCAAAGCATTATTATAATGAGAAGTATTTTATTTTTCATGATGATATATTCCCCAATCGTGAATTAGTTGTTTATATTTTGAATTATCCAATTTCGCTTTTTCATAATGACCTGCTTTTGATTTCTGTCTGAATGCTTCATATAAGATGACGGCACAGGCAACACTTATATTTAAAGAATGTAGCATGCCTACCTGAGGTATAGTAATACTTCCATCGGCCAGCTCACTCAATTCTTCACTAATCCCATTCTGTTCATTGCCAAGCACCAGCGCAATAGAACCTGTGAGATCAACTTCATATAAACTTACAGCATCATTCTCCAATCGTGTTGTTAAAACAGTTTTATAATTACTTCTTACAGCAGTCACACATTCTTTTACTGTAATGTACTCATGAGCAGTAACCCACTTAATGGCACTACGGCTGCTTTTAAATCCCCATTTTTCATGCATCGGAATTTTTGTATTTAGTACATATAATTCCTGGATGCCTACCGCATCGCAAGTCCGCATGATGGCTGAGATATTATGTGGATCAAATACATTTTCTAATACAATCGTCAGATCAGGTTGCCGCCGGTTAAGTACAGATTCAATTCTTTGTTGTCGTTCAGATGTCATAATGATACTGCAAGCTAAAACACAACTGCGAATGGATAAATGTTTCTGCTTAAATTTGCGTCTATTTTCGGGACGTAGCGCAGTCCGGTAGCGTACTAGCATGGGGTGCTAGGGGTCGCAAGTTCGAATCTTGTCGTCCCGACAAGAGGGATCGCCCCTCAAAAGCGGGATCGTCCCGACGATTAGGGTGGTCTCGCCAGAAAGCCGGACCATCCCGACTAAACCATTCACAATATTGGATGGTTTATTTTTTTATGGTTTACGTTTATATAAGGACATTTTATTTTTTCTCTTTAAGAAATTTTTAAAGGCATGATTTTTTTAAAGGGTTAATCTTTTATCTTTATAGCTCATCCCTATAAAAATAAAATACCCGATATGAAAATTAAATTAGCTTTTGCTTCAATTGCATTATTAGGAATTCTATTTTTTGCCTGTAAAAAAGATGCTTCCACTTCTACCTTACAAATCAAAATGACCGATGCACCTACAGCTCTTGAAGAAGTAAATATAGATTTGGTGCAGGTCAATGTGAAGTTTGCTGATGACACCTCAGGTTGGGTTTCGTTGGAAACTACAAAAGGTGTTTATAATCTTTTAAGCCTCCAAAATGGCGTTAGTATATTAATTGCTCAAGGTACTTTCCCATTAAATGTTGTAAAAGAGATTCGACTTGTACTGGGCGATCGTAATTCCATAAAGTCAGATGGGCAAATTTATCCTTTGACTATACCAAGCGGATCAGAATCGGGATTGAAAATCAAAGTTGACAAGAAGTTAAATGCCAATCTTGAGACCCTGTTGATTGATTTCGATGCAGCCCTTTCTGTAAAACAAGAACAAAGTGGATACAAACTCCGGCCTGTTATAAGAATAAAATAATTGATAATGCAAAATAGGCTGTCTCGAAAAAGAGCATGGCATGTAAAATTATCTGGAATTATAATATTGTTCAAATCTCACTTCTTTATTTGCAAGTTTTTTAAGTTCGTTTAAGGTTTTTCCATAGGTTGCCTGAAGCGAAGACGCTGAGGCCAGCGCCTGTGGTTCAGATAACAAAAAATAATTCACAATCAAACTCTTCTTTTACCTTCAATCAATGAAAAATATTTTATGCAAAATAATGCTCGCTTTTATTTTTGCCCTTGCTTTTAATGAATCGCACGCATTTGACCGGCGTGAGTTTTATGAGATCAGGACTTATTATTTCGAGAATAAACAACATGAAAGCCAACTTGATGATTACCTGCAGAATGCATTGTTGCCTGCCTTTGAACGTTTGAACATTAGAAAGACTGGTGTGTTCAAACCCATCGCCAATGATACGAGTGCTTTAAAAAAAGTCATCCTGCTTATACCTTTCAAACAAATGAAACAGTTTCTAAGCCTGGAAGAAAAACTTGGAAATGACAAACAGTATCTGGTTAAAGGAAATGACTATATCAATTCTCTATACTTAGCCTCACCATACAAGCGTATGGAGAAAGTGCTGTTGAAAGCTTTTTCAGATATGCCGGTCTCAAAAAAACCGGTATTGAAATCTTCATTATCTGAAAGAGTGTATGAATTACGTAGTTATGAAAGTGCAACAGAAAAAATTTATAAAAATAAAGTGGAGATGTTCAATGAAGGTGGAGAAATTGCTTTGTTTGAACAACTCGGTTTTAATGCCATATTTTATGGTGAAGTATTGGCAGGAAGCAAGATGCCTAACCTGATGTACATGACCTCTTTTGAAAATATGGAAGTGCGCAATGAGCATTGGAAAACTTTTTCGGCAAGCCCGGTATGGAAAAAGTTATCAGCCGATCCACAATACCAGAATAACGTTTCTAAGATTGATATTATTTTAATGAGGAGTACTTCTTATTCCAGACTATAGATAAGCTTTTGAACTCCATAAGCTATCCTTGAATCTCTGGATTATTCTTTACAAAAAAGCTACTTTCAGTAATTCAGATTTTTTTCTGCATGATAATTTTTGCACTGCTGTACAAATAATCTTCTGCTCTTTCCTCTATCCTTCTTGCACAGGATTTATTGTGATGTTATTTTTTTGGTTAATCTTAAGACGAATACTACAATAACTCTTTATTCTTTTCTGATGGATTAAAAATCAGTTCGGTACAAGCATTCTCACATTATACATTCGTATGTCAACATTTTAGCAAGAAGAAAAATGCATCTCAATTATCTTAGGGCAAATTTCAATAAAACAAAATGAAAATATTAATACTCCTTTTATTCCCATTTTTTTGCTTTGCTCAAGAATATGTTCGTACAGCAGGAACACTCAAAGAATTACGTGCAATAACAATCAATTTACCCAAACCTGTAGGCGCCAAAACCTACGGTTATGAAACCCTAAACGATGGTGGCGGAGCAGAATATTACTATGATGCTGCAAGCGTGGCTAAGGACGATTCTGCATTTGCAATAAAGCCTGATAATATAAGCGGTGCCGGACGTTGGCATTTGTATTTATCCGACAGGAAAGTGAACTTTAAAAGCATCGGTGGCAGGCCCAATCATCAACCCGATGAAGTGAAAGATATAGCCTTCGATAATTACCCTATCTACCTGAAAGCGGAAGCCTACCACAAGGCAAATCCACATAAACTAATAGAAATAAATTTCCCGCAAGGACCTAAAACCAACTACGGAATATTATTTTATCACTTTTCAAAACCTATCGAACAGGCATCGTATTCATTAAAATTATCGGGTGATGACAACCATGCAGAAACACCTCCTTCAGGATTATGTTTTGAAGGGACAAACGCTTTTATAGGAGAAGGTCATGTAAACTGGAGGACAGGTGCTGCAGACTATTCAAAAGCATCCAACGGTATTCGTATAACTAACCTTTCGTTCAGGCATAAGTTCAAAGAGCGGTACATGGCAGACGGTGAAATACATGGTATTGTTCTTAAAACACACTATGATCTCGACAGAGTTACAGTAAGTTGGTTTCCCGGAAATGGAATAGACATCTATTCTAACGCGGCTGACCGGCCGATAAGCACAAATAGTAACAGTAGCAGATCAGACAGAGTTACATCTATCTATAATGCAGGTGATGGATTTTCAGAGCGTGGGGGCGACGTAAATGTCAATCTTCACTTACAACCAAACGCCTACGGTAACAAACATTATGGATTTTATGGAAAATCTTTTCTTGGAACTACTGTAATAAATGGGCACTTTGACGGTAATAATGTTTACGGTCATCCATCTAAACCTTATTCACTTCCATCAAGTTATGTATGGATCGAAGAAGGCGGTGTAAAGCATTACTTTGTTGCACAGCAGGATAATATCAATCAGAAACCAATAGTAGGAAAAACAGATAACTGGTGGACATATATGGGTAAAAAGGATACCTACGGATTATCTACTGCATGGAGAGCTGAAAAAAAAATAAGAGGTGGTGGAGCGTATGCCACATCCAATATAAATAATCGTTCTGTTTTTCTTGGCACTTATGTAGAAGATTACCAGATACATTCTTCAATACGCGGTAATACAACAGTGCTGGGTGGGCATCAGGTGGTTCCTGCTTATGGCAGTAATGGGGAAAGCGTTTACATGACCGGAAGCCATCAGGGATTCAACGTAGGTAATATTCGCCTTGCTGAAAATGGCTTGCACTTTTATAATGGGGGCGGATTACGATTGAATAAGCAATACCAAAGCCTTGAATTGAATGCAGGTAATTATCAGTTGAATTTAAAAAATGAGACAAAGAAGGTGATCACAATAGGTAATACCTGGCCTGCAAATATTGAAGTAGGTGAAGATGGTAAGCTTACATTAAAATCGCTTGAGCCTAAAGCAATAAAAAAATAATTAAACTTCAAGTATAATCCGTGTCTCCTTTATTAGGCTTGTGCTGTGGCAGGGACACAGCTTCTTATCCACTGATAGGTTCACCTCTTTACATCCTTAATATATAAATTGCAATACAAAAACGTACTTCCGTATTTTCACTTTAGTTGTTAAGGTTTTTCACAGCTTTTCCCTAATCCATTAACTTCGCTCATTAATGGATATTTTACTAAAGGCCGTAACCATCATTGATCCTTTATCGCCTTTCCATTCTCAAACAAAAGATATTTTTATAAAGGATGGTATTATTAGTTCAATAAGCGATTCTCATTTACAAAATGCCGATCAGGTAATTGATAAACCCGGCCTATTTATTTCACCGGGTTGGGTAGATATTTTTTCTCATTTTTCAGACCCCGGGCATGAATACAAGGAAACCTTGGAATCCGGAGCTGCTGCAGCAGCAGCCGGTGGTTTCACGGATGTCTTTCTCGTCCCCAACACCACTCCACCCGTACACAATAAAAGTGGTGTAGCATACCTTGTGCAAAAGAGTAAGGCACTACCTGTCCGCATTTATCCGATTGGTGCAGTTACAAAACACATAGAAGGAAAAGAATTTGCAGAAATGTATGATATGCAGCAAAGTGGTGCTGTAGCCTTTAGTGATGGCCTCAATTCTATTCAATCGTCAGGCGTATTGCTAAAAGCTTTACAGTATGTGCAGGCTATAGATAAAACAATTATCCAGCTCCCTGATGATAAAAGTATTTCTCCCAATGGCTTAATAAATGAAGGAGTTTTATCTACTCAACTCGGACTTCCTGGTAAGCCCGCTATTGCCGAGGATTTAATGATATCAAGGGATATAGAACTGGTGCGCTATACAGGTTCCAAAATTCATTTCACCGGTATAAGCACCAAAGGCTCTGTGGAGTTGATTCGTAAAGCAAAGACGGATAAACTTAATGTTACTTGCTCGGTCACTCCTTATCATTTATGTTTTTTAGATGAAGACCTTGCTTCATACGATACTAATTTAAAAGTGAATCCACCACTGCGGACACCGGCAGACAGACAAGCCCTGATGGATGGAATAAAAGATGGCACAATTGATTGTATCACATCACATCACCTGCCCGAAGACGTGGACCATAAAGTGGTGGAGTTTGAATATGCTGCCAATGGAATGATTGGGCTGCAAACATGTTTCGCCGCAGTATGCACAGCCATTCCTGAATTATCACCAGACCGCATAGTAGAATTATTCAGCAGCAATGCACGCAAAATATTTGAATTAGAAACTTGTACGATTGACCTTAATAAATTAGCCTGTCTTACTATATTCAGCAGGGAGGAATCATGGATGCCTGAAAATTCATCTAACTTATCTAAATCTGCTAATTCCGCATTTTTCAATAAAAAGCTAAATGGAAGGTCTTTAGGTATAATTAATAAAGGCAACTTATTTTTGAATACATAATGAGTACAATCGAAGAAAAAAAACCTGTTAGTCATTTTTCCGCAGGCCTGATCATAGCTGCTGTTATGGTAATTTATTCACTTGCCATGAGCTTTGCCGGACAGGGACAGAATCAGGCTTTGGGTTGGATAGCTTATGTCATTTTTATTATTGCATTAATATATTTTGTGAACCAATACGGCAAGGCAAATAACAATAGCCTTTCCTTTGGAAATTTGTTTAATTACGGATTCAAGACAACAAGCATCGTTACTTTGATCGTTATCATTTTTCTTGTTCTTTTCTTTTCATTCTTCCCCGAATACCGGGATAAAATGCTGGAAACATCGCGAGCTGCTATGGAAAAGCAAGATGGAATCAGTGAAGAACAAAAGGATCAAACGCTTGACATGATGAGCAAGAATTTCATCTTGGTTGCCGGAGCCGGTGCGCTTTTTATGTATTTATTTCTTGGTGCTGTAGGATCTTTGATTGGAGCAGCCATTACAAAAAAAATTCCTCAAAATTCTTTTGATCAATCAAGCCACTAATGGATCTCTCAATCGTCATCCCTCTTTTGAATGAAGAAGAATCACTTCCCGAGTTGAGTGAATGGATCATGCGTGTATGTAATGAGCAGCAATATTCTTATGAAGTAATTTTTATTGACGATGGCAGTACTGATAGTTCCTGGAAAGTGATTGAAAATTTGCGCTCAAATAATAACAATATAAAAGGGATCAGGTTTCAGCGTAATTATGGAAAATCAGCAGCGCTAAACGAAGGCTTCAAAGCCTCGTCAGGCGACATTGTGATTACTATGGATGCTGACCTGCAGGATAGCCCTGATGAAATACCGGAGCTTAGACAAATGATATTGGAAGAGGGCTATGACCTGGTAAGCGGATGGAAAAAAAAACGGTATGATAATAAACTTACAAAAAACCTTCCTTCCAAATTGTTCAATGCCGCCACACGAAAAGTTTCCAAGATCAGTCTGCATGATTTTAACTGCGGGTTGAAAGCATACAGAAGCAAAGTGGTCAAAAGCATAGAAGTATATGGAGAAATGCACAGATACATTCCACTGCTTGCTAAATGGGCCGGGTTTAAAAAAATTGGTGAAAAAGTGGTGGAACACAGGGCACGTAAATATGGTGTTACAAAGTTTGGCTGGGAACGCTTCATTAATGGGTTTTTAGACCTCGCCTCCATCATGTTTGTTGGCAAGTTTTCTAAACGACCTATGCACTTTTTCGGCCTCTGGGGCTCTGTTTGTTTTATGGTTGGCTTTATTAATATTTTTTTTCTAATCATTGCCAAAATATTTGATTCATCTGTTGCTCTTACCAATCGTCCGGGCTTTTTTCTTGCACTTACATTTACAATCATTGGTATGCAATTATTTTTAGCCGGTTTTATTTCAGAACTGATCGCCCGTAATGCTACAGGCCGCAACTTTTACCTGATTGAAGCCAAAGCCGGATTATGAGTTTGCGCATCGCAATTATAGGACCTGCACATCCCTGGCGGGGCGGTATTGCTACTTATAATGAACGGTTGGCCCGGCAGTTTCAATCTGAGGGTGATCGGTGTGAAATCATTACATTTTCCCTGCAATATCCTGCCCTTTTTTTTCCGGGTAAAACGCAGTTGAGCAATGAGACTGCACCTCCCGATCTGATCATACATAAAATCATTAATTCTATCAATCCTCTTAATTGGATAAGGGTTGGGCGATGGTTACACCAAAAAAACTTTGACCTGGTTATAGTCCGGTTCTGGATACCTTTTATGGCGCCTTCACTGGGCTCTGTTTTACAGCATATTCGAAAAAGCAGTCATACTAAAATTATTTGTATTGTTGACAACATGATCCCTCATGAGCATAGAATGGGTGATCGCACACTGACACGGTTTTTTATAAGGTATTGTGATGCATTTATTACAATGAGTGAAAATGTATTACAGGATCTGCGACAATTTTCAACTAAGGAAGCCATTGTGATTCCTCATCCATTATATGACAATTTTGGAGAAATAATCAGTAAAGAAGCTGCAAGAACATATTTGAATCTTAATCTTGAAAAAAAAATAATTCTGTTTTTTGGCTTTATCCGGAAATATAAAGGCCTTGACCTGCTCATTGAAGCCATGAAAGATCAAAGAATTCGGGACTTGAAAATTATATTACTTATATCAGGAGAATTTTATGAAGAAGAGACATTTTACAAAGACAAAATAAAAAAGGGGGTGTTAGAAAATGCCATTATTCTGGAAAATAAGTTTATCCCACATGACCAGGTTAAGTATCATTTCTGCGCTGCTGATGTGGTGATACAGCCATATCGCACGGCCACACAAAGTGGTGTTACGCCTCTCGCCTACCATTTTGAAAAGCCTATGATCGTTACTAATGTGGGAGGCTTGCCGGCTCTTGTGCCACACAAAAAAGTCGGCCTTATATGCGAACCAAATGCTATTTCCATAGCTGAATCTATTTTGTTGTTTTACCAAATGGGTGAACAACATTTTATTCCAAATATTCAAAATGAAAAACAAAAGCATTCGTGGAGT
>Ga0183260_10000089_pt1 | contig 63256 bp, 54 predicted proteins | sample AntDrymUQ4972206_2_FD_129768 | JGI IMG/M metagenome (GOLD analysis project Ga0183260, IMG submission 129768) | Polar desert sand microbial communities from Dry Valleys, Antarctica - metaG UQ497 (22.06) (version 2) (version 2) | ecosystem: Environmental > Terrestrial > Soil > Desert | place...
CTTCCCGATAACGATATCGCAAATCAATTTTACTAAAAAAACTCAGGTTGAACATAATGTATTAATGATAGGTGATGCTGCAGGTACCATCACACCCCTATGCGGCAATGGTATGAGCATGGCGCTTCACAGCAGTAAAATATGTGCAGGACTGGTAAATGAATATATGAAAAAGAAATGCTCAAGGGATGAATTAAATCAACGATACACAAAACAATGGAATGCGCAATTTTCTGAAAGGCTATTCACCGGAAGAATCATTCAAAGATTTTTTGGACATGAAATGCTCTCCAATTTATTTGTTCGATTTTTTAAAACTGCTCCATTTATGGCAAGAATGGTAATAAAAAAAACACATGGCATCCCTTTTTGAGGCATAAGCTTTGCATCTATGTTTTTTGAAATAGATTGGAAATGGTACAACAAAAAAAAACAGTCGTTTTAGGTGCTTCTTCTAATCCTTCACGTTATAGCAATATGGCTGTGCGCAGGTTAGAAAGTCATGGTCACCCCGTAATTGCTATTGGCAGAAAAAAAGGTTCAATAGGGAATACCGCAATTGAAACCGATCAACTTGCAATAACAGATGTTGACACTGTAACGCTCTACCTTAATCCTGATAACCAAGTTGCGTACTATGACTATATACTTGGCCTCAATCCAAGGCGTATTATATTTAATCCAGGTACGGAAAATGAAGAATTTTTTCAACTAGCCAAAGAACAGGGGATTAAGCCTTTAGAAGCTTGTACACTTGTAATGCTTAGTACAAACCAGTATTAAATCTCCTATCTCTTTTAGGAATATTACGCTTTCGATTCAAGTGTTTACACTATACTTTTAGAATCATTTCTTTTAATATTTCTTTATTTAATGGATTAGGTAAATATTGTGCAATTACCTAAGCAATACTCAGTATTACGAAGTGAGCTAAAACAATCCAGGGTTCTTAAAATACACCTATGAAATATTTAAAATCCGGTTTTATTTCCGTTTTCTTTACTCTGTGCTTTCTTCAGGGAATAACTCAAATTTCACCTACAACAAAAGATGAGTATCGGAAACCTAAACTGTTTGCAGATCTGCCTGCAGAAATGCCCTTAAAAGTTTCAGTCCTTAATTCTATTTTAGATTTTGAGAAGGGAAGATCCGTAAACCTTCAATTAGGATCGAATTTTAATTATCGCGGTGTAGTAGTATCCAAATCAGATCCTGCCGAAGCTTCATTGAAAAGTATTGTGATCAAATCTATAAACCGGCAAGGTGCTACACTCACATTTACACGCACTATCAATAAAGAAGGTGACTTAGTTTATTTAGGCAGGATATTGAGTTTTAGGCACAGTGATGCTTATGAACTGAAACTACAGGAAGGACAATACGTATTCATAAAAAAACGATCAGACGAACTCTTTAATGAATAATTGATAGTTGACTTTGGAATTCAAAATCCGCATTTCTCAAAACCCTCCAACCTAAGCTACATGAAAAACATTTACCTCCTATTACTCTTTACCCTTTTATTATCAAGTTCTCAAACTTATTCACAGGTGCCTGTGCTCAACAGTTATTCTTCTGCACCAGCAGTACTACTATTGGATTTTGACGGTCATAATGTAACCGGCACAAGTTGGAATGAGAATGGTGATATAATGTGTGCAGGAGCTAATTTATCTACGCAGGCAATCACAGAGATCTATAATCGGATAGCAGAAGACTATAGTCCTTTCAATATTAACGTGACAACAGATGAAACCAAATATAATGCAGCACCAGCCAATCGCAGAACCCGGGCATTGTTTACCACTACCAGCAGTTGGTATGGTTCTAACAGCGGCGGATGCGCTTTAGTGGGGTCTTTTACTTTTGGCGACAACACTCCATGTTTTATTTTCACAGCCTTACTGGGTAGTAATGTAAAAAATATTGCTGAAGTAGGAGCACATGAAGCAGGTCATACACTAAGCCTTAATCACCAGGCGAAATACGATGCCGTTTGCAACAAAACCGGAGAATATAATTATGGCTCAGGCACAGGTGTAATAGGCTGGGCGCCTATTATGGGTGTTGGTTATAATCAAAATACAACGACCTGGTTCAATGGACCTAATTCATTTGGTTGTGATAATCTTCAATCCGACGCCGACATCATAGCTAACAGTACTAATGGCTTTGGCTTTCGCCAGGATGATGCAGGAGAAAGTTTTCAATCTGCAGTGGCACAAACATTTTCAAACAGAAGATTTGAAAAGCAAGGTTTGATAACCAATCTTACAGATAAAGATATTTTTAAGTTTACAATAGATACTCGTCAACAAGTGATCTTGCAGGCCGATCCGGCAAGCGTGGGGCCGAATGATGCAGGCTCTAATCTTGATATTCAAATACAATTATTTAATAACGCCCAAACCCTGGTAAATACTTACAATCCTCCGCTTATAATGAGGGCAGGCATGGACACTGTTTTAGATCCGGGTACTTATTATTTTTCAATAGAGGGTGCGAGCAATGAATTTACACCGGACTATGGCAGCCTGGGCTCTTACAAAGTGACTGTTGAAAAAAGCCTGGCAGACGTGATAAAAGTACCGGAACTGGTTCCTACATTTAGTATGGAGCTTCAGGGATCAAGAGAAGGGAATGTCCACAAGCTATCATGGACGATGCAATCCAGTGAAACGATTTTGAGTCAGCTACTTGAAGTATCTACAGAGGGAGCAAATTATATTAACCTGGCTTCTCCGGGTATTACAGTTCGAACATACAGTTACCAAACCAATGCTTCTAATTTGCATTACCGATTAACAGTTACAGTAGAATCCGGAAAATCACAGACTTCTAATATTGTACATATCCGAAAATCTGGTGGGGGTAATACTAAAAAGCCTCATCTGAATAATACTGTCATTACGAATAATCATTTAGTACTTAATAGTCCTTTAAAGTATAATTATATAATCACTGATAATAACGGACGATCTATGTATAAAGGAAATATTAGTGAGGGAACAACATCTATGTCTATAAACAAACTCAGAAACGGAGCATATTTCATTCATTTTACTAATGAAAATGATCATTTTGTAGAGAATTTTGTGAAACAATAACATTAGCATAATTCGTGCTCTTTGGTAGGCAAGAGGTTTTCCTGTAATTTAGGGGAACCTCTTTTATTATGCGCTGGAGAAAATTCAATGGAGAAAATATTGAACTGCCTATTTACAATGCTGTTGAGCATGCCATAAAACGGGAAACTGCTGCAGGTTTCAAATTAAAAGTATGCATTGGCACAGACTCACAGGTAAAAGGCCGTGAAACTGAATTCGCGACTGTCATTGTTTTTTTGAGAGAAGGACATGGCGGTTTTATGTTTATACACAACGAACGCTCGACACAGCAATACAGTATCAAAGAACGCATGCTCGTGGAGGTGGCGAAGAGCATTGAAATAGCTTACGAATTATGCAACCTGTTTACTATTCACAATGTAGATATGGAGGTGCATGCCGACATCAACACCAATCCGAATTTTAAAAGTAACGATGCATTGCGGGAAGCAATGGGTTATATCCTGGGAATGGGTTTCGCATTCAAAGCCAAACCTGAAGCTTTTGCCAGCAGCAGTTGTGCAAATAAAGTTGTGAATTAATAATCTTTGAAAAGTAATTTATTTTCCTGCAGTGATATTTGTCTGCGAAAATGTCTTTACTACATAGCTATATAACTTATGTAATTTCTTACTATCACGTTCTGCGAAAGAAAAAGTAATAAGTACGGCTACAAATAATAATACGACAAGGTATCTTTCTGCAATTGCTTTTTTCATACTAATAGGGCTGCAAGATAACGTATTAAGTAAAAAATTTGCTATACCAGTCTATTTATATTTTACAATTTCATTTAATCCGAATATATATTGCAATAACTGTTTTATACCTGTATGTTTGGTTGCTGATGTAATGAAGTGTGGTGGTAAATCTTCCCAGCTTTCCTGTAAGACAGTTAAAAATTTTCGAATGTTTGCAGCTACTTCCCTTTGTGTACTCTTATCGGCTTTAGTAAATACAACTGCGAATGGTATCTGCCATTCTCCTAAGCTATTCACAAAATGAATATCTATATCCTGGGGTTCATGCCTGCTATCTATAAGCACGAAGAGATTCACGAGATTTTCTCTTTTGCGAATGTATTCTTCAATCATTTTTTGCCAGCTTTTTCGCTGCTTTATTGATCGTTTTGCATAACCGTAACCGGGAAGGTCAACTACATACCAATCTTTTTTATCAGATGATGTGAGTGAGAAATGGTTAATCATTTGTGTTTTGCCCGGTGAGCCCGAAACTTTTGCAAGGTCTTTTCTGCCGGTGATGGCATTCAATAGGGAGGACTTACCTACATTACTTCTACCAATAAATGCATATTCATGCTTGTCGGGCTTAGGACATTTTTCCACTGATGGACTGCTGATCAGGTAAGTTGCAGAAATGATCTCCATGATGGCAAAAGTAGTGAGGAGTGAAATAGTGAATGAGCAATAGTGAATACGTGGTGTGGTAAATTCATTGATTGCATATCAGCATTTATCTTTGCACCCCTATGAATGAATTTGCACATGACAGTATCAAACCTTTTTCAGATAACGACAGTAAGAAGAAACAGGTAAGTGCCATGTTTGATGCCATTGCACCCCGCTATGATTTTATGAATACTTTTTTAAGCGCCGGTACAGATGTAATGTGGAGAAAAAAAGCTATTAAACTTTTAAAAAAATCAAACCCTCAATCCCTTCTCGATGTCGCTGCAGGCACAGGCGATATGTCCATAATGGCTGCTAAACTTTTACAAACTCCAAAGATCATTGGTATAGATATTTCAGAACAAATGCTTGCAATTGGCAGGAAAAAAATTGAGCAGAAAGGATTCAATGAGCGCATTGAGTTGCAGACAGGCGATAGCGAGGCAATAAACTTTCCTGACAATTCGTTTGATTCGGTGATGGTTGCCTTTGGTGTGCGCAATTTTGAAAATCTCGAAAAAGGTTTACAGGAAATCTACCGGGTGATGAAGCCAAAAGGAAAACTTGTGATATTGGAATTCAGCAAGCCGGTAATACCAGGCGTTAAAAATTTATATAATTTATACATGGGCATCATCGCTCCTCAAATAGCTGGTTGGTTTACGCACAATAAAAAAGCCTATCAATACCTGAACAAATCAGCACGGGCTTTTCCGGATCGAAAACATTTTGTTGATATTTTAAATAGAACAGGCTTTATCCAGGCCTCATTTATTTCATTAAGTTTAGGAATATGTTGTATTTACGAAGGAAGAAAAGCTTGAGTGTGAACCCCAGAATATTATTCATTTTCATATCATCTTTTTTAAGTTTACTGGCACAAAGTCAACGCGATCTCTATCGGGAAGACCAGGTAAATAAACCATATTATTTCGGTATTACGCTTTCCGGTGCATCTTTCCGTTTTCACACTGAATTACATGAAAGTTTTCTGGAGCAGGATAGCATACTGGTGGCGGAGCCACAAAATTCCCCTGCTTTATCTGTCCGCCTGCTTGCTGCCATGCGGCTGAATGAAAGATTTGAACTTCGCTTTACACCAGGATTGATTTTTGGAGAACGGCGGATTGCATATACACTTAAGTACAAAGAATTTGACCAGGGACTTGCTGTATCAAAAAATGTAGAATCAGTGATCATTACATTCCCCCTGAATCTAAAATTCAAGTCTGACCGCATTGGTAATTTCGGAGTGTATATGATGGGTGGGGGCAAACTTGATTATGATTTGGCATCTAATGCCAATGCACGTAAGGCAGATGATATGATCAAGATCGGCAAAATGGATTATGGAATAGAAGCAGGTTTGGGATTTAATTTTTACCGGAAAATTGTGACTATATCTCCTGAGATCAAGATCAGCAACGGGCTTAAAAACCTCCATGCAAGAGACGTAAACCTAAAATACTCCAGCGTTATAGACCGTATTCAATCAAGGATGATTGTATTTTCTTTGTTTTTGGAAGGGTAAGATTTCTCCCTCTTGATAATTATTCACTTCTGGGATTATAATGAGTCTTTTCTATGACCATTTTCATCAAATATTTTTCTAAGGTAATCTTGGGTTTTGATCAATAGTATTAAACTAGACATTGTCGTAAGCATGATTCCAGGAGTCCATTGAAAAACATTCGCATGATGGAAAATAAAAGGGAGAAAAGAAATCAGGATCCAACAAATTCCTATCTGTATCATTGGAATTGAAACATACTTTGCAGCCTCTCGAAAAGTATCATTATTACGCAGGGCGGCTTTAATAAGAACACCATAAGACCATGAAATTTTCTTTGGTGGAAAAAAGTTATAGCAAACCCCTACGACTGTCATCATGACACCATATAACAAAGTAATAAAAGTAAAATCCGGTGCTGTTTCTATTTCCATAGATTTTAAATTAATTTTTTTTACCAGAGGTTCGGCTGAGCATGCATGTCGGGCAGACAGGTTTGCCGAAGCTTTTTTAAGCACTCTCTTTACTAAGATAAATCATTTTTATAACCCGGTGTTTTTTAAAAATCAAATTCCCTCCTGTGCATATTCCATCTTATACCTGCTGAGATTAAAGTGCTGTTATCTCTTTGAAATAATTGAAGAGGTGCTCTTTGCCTGCGGATTTGCCCATAAAGATCAAAATATAAATTCGGCTTAAATTCATAAGAGACCAGCAATGATGCCAATGATGTTTTTACAGGTATGCCACCTCCTATCTCGTATCCGTAATCACCCTTTCGATAGGGCGGCACATTAGGAAGAAAAATATTTCCTCCAAAAGATCTAAGGCCTGTATCTCTTCCCTGTTTCATATAGATTGCTTTCAACTGTACGAGCCATTTGGGGGCGGGCTGGTACCGGGTTATCGCTATCCATTCTCTGAAATTAGCTCCAAGAGGATGTGCAAGCGGTTGGTTGTAATGCGTATAGTTTGCCACCGAATCTCGGTGGGAATATGTAAAAGGGCGAACATGGTTTGCCTCTAATTGAATATCAAGATTTGGAATATTAAAAACATCAATGTACTTACCTCCAAATTGCAATCCCCATTTATTGCCCCACCATCCTTCTCCTTTACGCATTTCAACTAAATTGAATTCATCGAGCAGAGCCTGTCCATATACTTGTAATCTTTTTGCAATATTCGCTTTGGCATCCATACCCAATACAGAATTATCCAGGCTTCCTGTTTGTTGCTCTATAGATCTATAGAAGATTACAGGGTTCAGGTATCCAAATTCAAAATGATCTTTCCGCCCGAAAACAACACCCTCAAAGATTCCGACATTCAACCATTTGGTAACAGCAAGATCGAGGTGATGCATGGCAGCATATTTTTTGGGAAGCAAAATATCTGCACCTCCGCTTTCCCCATTTTGCAATTCCATAAAAAGGTTCTGGTAATTAAATTTCCAGATGCGTGTATTTAATTTTAGGAAAAGCGTATTGTTCGAAAAATCGCTTAAGAATAAACTGCGATGACCGTTACCAATAAAATTTTTATCATAGCCAAAAGCAACATCTATCACTTTACCCACCCCAAAAGTAAAATATCCTCTTGCATCGAAGTAATCCACTCCACCGGGTTTTTTAAAGCTTTTATAAAAGCCTGCGCCAGGCACGGCTTTGCGCTCATTAATGAACTCCTGCACGTACAATGGAGAACGTTCCTGATTGTCTGTAATGTAAGCAGAGAATCCAATTTTATCCAGTATGCGTCCGCGAAAACTAATGCCACGTGTGTTGAGAAATAAGTGTTGATCATTACCACTTTCTTTGGCTATGCTATATTGAATTACAGGATTTATAGCAATAAAAAAGTTGGGCAAATATTTTTCATAAAGATTTGCCGGAGTTTGATAAAAACTTTTTCCGATCGGCTTTTTACTTTCATACTCTGTACGCTCGCCTGAAGCCCATTCGAGATTACTGAGCATTGCTGTATGATAATTATAAGCGTCAACTTCTGTTGTTTTACCTAACGAGTCGAGCCTGGATAGATGGCTGATGAATTGCCGGCGGCTGTAGGGTTTGGTTTTGGAAAAATTAAATATAGAATCAGTCCCCATCTTAATTTCCAAACGATCAAGCAGAATGTTTTCTTTTGCTCCTTGTGGCAAATATGTGGTTTGAGAAAATGCTAAGAACGGGCTTAATAAAAAAACAAGTCTTATGAGTGTTTGTTTAAATTGCATGAAAGGTTTTTTACAGGAAACAAATTATGCAAAAATACCTGATTAAGAATATACATGTAGTGAATGAAGGCAGCATTTGTGTAGCTGATCTATTAATAGGCAATGGAAAAATAGAGAAAATTGATTCGCTTATAAAATCAGTGCAAGGTGCCGTAACTGAAATTAATGGAGAGGGGAAATATTTGCTACCGGGAGTTATTGATGACCAGGTACATTTTCGCGAACCCGGATTGACTCATAAAGCAAATATTTATTCTGAATCAAAATCAGCCGTGGCTGGGGGGGTAACTTCCTTTATGGAAATGCCCAATACAAAGCCTGCAGTACTCACACAAGATTTGCTCGAAGACAAGTATGCTATTGCGGCGCAAACATCTCTTGCAAACTATTCATTCTACATGGGTGTGTCGAATGATAATGTAGAAGAAGTGTTGCAGACCAATGATAAGAAAGATCGTGTATGTGGAATAAAGATTTTTATGGGTTCGTCCACAGGAAATTTACTGGTAGATAATTATTTATCGCTTAATAAGATCTTTGGAGAATCAGAATTGCTGATAGCAACGCATTGCGAAGATGAAGAAATTATCAGGAATAATTTGCAACGATTAAGATTGGAAGAAAGAGTTTTACGACCTGCAGATCATCCGCTCATCCGTGATGAAGAAGCTTGTTTTGAATCCTCTTTTAAAGCGGTGCAATTGGCAAAAAAACACAACAGCCGGTTACATATATTGCATATCAGCACAGCAAAAGAACTTCAATTATTTACCAACCTTATCCCATTGACCCAAAAAAGAATCACTGCAGAAGTATGTGTTCATCATTTACATTTCTCTTCAGATGATTATGACCAAATGGGAAATCAAATAAAGTGCAACCCGGCAATAAAAGCTGCTTACCATAAAGACGCTTTGTGGAAAGGCTTATTGGATGACAGGCTGGATGTAATTGCTACCGATCATGCTCCACATACATGGGATGAGAAAAAACAATTTTATGAATCAGCTCCTGCAGGTATTCCTTTAGCGCAACATTCATTGCAACTGATGTTGCATTATTACAAAAAAGGAGAAATAACCCTGGAAAAAATGGTTCAAAAAATGTGTCATGCAGTAGCTGATTGTTTTCAAATTCGGGATCGGGGGTATATAAGGGAAGGATATTTTGCTGACCTGGTAATTGTAGATATGAATAAAGCCCATGTCGTTTCTAAAGAAAATATTTTGTATAAATGCGGATGGAGCCCGCTTGAAGGACAAAGGTTTTCTTCAACGCCTACGCATACATTTGTAAATGGACATTTGGTATATGCCTGTCCCGATGAGTTCGGGAGAAATGGTATATGGGATGACTCTCATAAGGGCAAAAGAATATTATTCAAAAAGTAAAGGCCCCTGTCACCCATAGGGGACTTATAGGCGAACAACTTTGCAAACAGTTATACACGTTTTATCATGATTGTCGGGACGTAAAAGATGACAAATATGCTTTTGAGGTTAGGTATGCGGCATTTGATAACTTTACTTATTCTTCAGGTTTAAATATTGAAGATTGTTGTCTCGATATATATTTTAATATTAAATCTTCAATTTTAAATACCTGATGCAAATTGATAAAATAACTTTTAACGATATCTCTCTTTTTCATAGTGAAGAAGAATTTTCAATATTTCATAAGCTGAACTTTACAAAGACTGCGGGAGGTAAGGATTGGCTTCGCCGTTTTTTTCATGAGCCGCATAGCGATCTTAATCGCATTATTGGTACGCAAAATATCATCAAAACTTTTATTCAACATATAAATGAATGGCCGGCAGAGATCACCAATGGTACTATTTTGATGATTGAGAAATTCCTGGAATACAACCTGGATCCGGTACCCCAAAGTCAAAATATACTTCATAGTTATACATACAAGGTTTTGCATAGCCAGGATTATGCTATGGTTAAATATTCTGTAAGGCATTTTGCTGATTTTTATCGTGGATTGAAAAGATTATCTGCATTATTATCTGCTGCCCAAGTGCCTGCACAAATTCATTTTTACATAGAGCGGATCAATAAGGTGTTGACTGAAGCTCCCTTACAACAATTGTCTGCAACAACTACAGGAGTTGACTTTAGCCTGCAGCAAAACCTGTATTATGCTCATGCGCTGCGGAACAGGCACCGGCTTGATACGCTTGAAATGATAGAAGTGTACAGCAGGATGGAAGCTTGGTACTCAATGGCCGTAGCAGTGAAAACTTATGATCTCATTTTTCCGGATTTTATAGAAAGCGAGGATCCACTGTTGGCAGCAGAAGGGATGTATCACCTGCTGCTGCAGCAGCCCGTAGCATACAACCTGCAGATGAACCCTCAACAAAATTTCCTCTTTCTTACAGGAGCCAATATGGCCGGTAAGAGCACACTGATCAAAGCCATTGGATCATCTGTCTTTCTCGCTCATTTAGGTATGGGGGTGCCTGCAAAGAAAATGCAGCTCACCCTGTTTGACGGGCTGTTGACCAATATCAATGTTGCAGATAATATAGCAAAAGGCGAAAGCTATTTCTTTAACGAAGTGCAAAGGATAAAAAATACGATCTATAAAATAAATGATGGTAAAAAATGGCTTGTGCTGATTGATGAATTATTTAAGGGTACCAATGTACAGGATGCCATGAAGTGTTCATTGGCTGTAATTAAAGGACTGATTAAAATAAAAAATTCATTGTTTATTTTGTCAACGCATTTGTATGAGATAGGAGAAGAATTAAAAGAATTTCAAAACATATCTTTTAAATATTTTGAAACCACAGTTACTGACGATCAGTTAGAATTCAGTTATCAATTGCAGGATGGGATCAGCAACGATAGAATTGGCTATGTAATTTTGAAAAGAGAGAAAGTTGTTGAAATGTTAGAGAAGTTATAGAGTTTGTAGTTTGTGGTTTGTGGTTTGTAGTTCTAGGTTTGGTTTGTTGCGATTCTTATCGTGAATTCTAATTGTTTAGCCTTTAATTTTTTGCTTATTGCCCTTTGCCTATTACCTTTTGCCAATTCACCATTATGAAACTACTAATCCCATTATTTCTATTTCTCTGCTCATTAAATGGTATTACACAGCAGCGGATAGATGTGCAGCATTATAAATATGATATTGAATTAAGCGATCAATCGGATGTAATTAATGGTAAAGCCTGGATCACAACCAAGTTTTTGGAACCGGCTTCCACGGTGGTATTTAATCTTGCATCTGTTGAGGAAGACAAAGGCATGCAGGTTTTTGTAGTAATGGAGAATGGAAAAGCATTGAAATTTCTGCATAGAGATAATCTTTTGCAAATTGTTCTGCATGATGTTGCAGAAAAAAGACAAGTGAAGACATTCGAAATTCAGTATATGGGCAAACCAAAGGATGGGCTCATCATTTCAAAAAACAAATATGGAGAAAGAACATTTTTTGCAGACAACTGGCCGGACAGGGCTCAGCAATGGATCCCATGCAATGATACCCCGGCAGACAAGGCTACCATTGAGTTTATCGTAACAGCTCCCATTCATTACAGAATCATTTCCAACGGGACTTTATTAAGTGTAAAGGGTTTAACCAACAATAAAAGAAGAACGCATTGGAAAGAAGAAAGTTTGATACCAACCAAAGTAATGGTAATAGGTGCCGCAGACTTTGCGGTGAAACGAGTAGATAGCGCTTACAGCATTCCGGTGACTGCATGGGTTTACAAAAAGGACAGTGCAAAAGGCGTTTATGATTATGAGTTAGGTGATGATATTTTAAAATTTTATGAAAGTTATATCGGACCTTATCCTTTTAAGAAGCTGGCGAATGTGCAATCTAAAACCATCTTTGGGGGAATGGAAAATGCAGGAGCTATTTTTTATGGAGAAAATACAGTGAAGGGTGATCGGAGTTCAGAGGCCTTGATGGCACATGAGATTGCACATCAATGGTTTGGTAATACAGCAACAGAAAAAAGCTTTGCGCATTTATGGCTGAGTGAAGGCTTTGCTACTTATCTCACGCATTTATACATAGAACATAAATATGGTGTGGACAGCTTTCAAAAGCGGCTTAAAGAAGACAGGAATATCATTATCGCATTTTCTAAAAGAAACAACCGACCTGTAGTTGATTCCATCTCCGGGTATATGGATTTGCTGAATGCCAATAGTTATCAAAAAGGTGGCTGGGTATTGCATATGCTGCGCCAGGAAACAGGGGATAGTCTTTTCAAAAAAATAATCAGGGCTTATTATAAACTGTATAAATACAGTAATGCCGATACAAGAGATTTTCAACAGGTTGCGGAAAAAGTTTCAGGTAGAAATTTAAATTGGTTTTTTGATCAATGGTTGTATGGAACTGGTATTCCAAAATTAGAGTTGAAATGGAAAAAAGAAGATGATGGGATCAAAATAGAAATTGAGCAAAAGGGCAAGAATATATTTCAAATGCCTTTTCAGATTGAAATTATTACCGGGAGTGGAAAGCGCATTCTACAAATATTCCATTTGAAAGAGAAGGAGTTTAAAATAAAATTCCCGGTAACAGAAAAGGTAACTGATGTACGTTTTGATCCGTACGAACAACTTTTGTTTGAAGGTTCGGTTATAGAAAAGGACTAAGAATGAAATCTGTTCAGGTAAAATGGCTAATTCTCTATCTTTCACTATTGACTATTCACCATTCACCAACTACACCAACATCGTCACTGGGTTCTCTAAGTATTTTTTAAAGGTTTGCAGGAAAGCTGCACCTACCGCACCATCCACACTTCTGTGGTCACAGCTCAGGGTCACTTTCATTACATTGCTGAAGCCAAATCCCTCACCTTTACGGGTTACAATTTCTTTTATTCTCCCAACAGCCATGATGGCGCTGTCCGGCGGATTAATGATCGCTGTAAATTCATCTATGCCCATCATGCCCAGGTTAGAAATAGTAAATGTATTTCCGGTAAACTCAGGTGGTTGTAATTTTTTGCCTTTTGCTTTGTCGGCAAGTTCTTTTACTTCACTACCTATCTGGCTCAGCGTTTTCTGATCTGCAAATCGCACCACAGGTACTATCAATCCATCCTCAATTGCCACGGCTACACCTATATGTATGTGTTGGTTCTGACGAATAAAATCATCCTTCCACGATGCATTCACAGCAGGATGTTTGCGCAATGCCATTGCCACTGCTTTTATCACCATGTCATTAAAAGAAATTTTTACATCACTTACTTCATTCATTTGCGTACGTGCTTCCATTGCCTTGTCCATGGTTATTTCCATAGTGAGGTAAAAGTGCGGTGCTCCAAATTTGCTTTCAGCTAATCTCTTGGCAATCACCTTACGCATTTGGGAAACAGGAATATCTATATACCCTTCTTCACCTAATTGTTGCTTATTGCCAATGGCCTGTTGCCCTTTTTCACCCTTGTCCCTTGTCTCTTGCCCCTTATCTGCTTCCGGTTTAAAACTATCAATATCAGTTTTTGTAATTCTTCCATTATCACCACTTCCGTGCACTTGAAGAAGATCAATTCCTTTTTCTTTAGCCAAACGTTTTGCAAGTGGCGATGCTTTTATACGACCATCTGTTTCAGTTTGTGGTTTTTGGTTTATTGTTTTTGATTGCTCATTGCCACTTCCCTGTTCCTTATTGCTTATTGCTTGTTGCTCATTGCCACTTGCCACTTGCTTATTACCTGTTGCTGATTGCTTATTTTTTTCTGCCGATGCAATAATACCCTGCACATCTACTTTACCTTCTTCACCTATAATACAGAGCAACTCATTGACCGCTATTTTTTCACCACTCTTTGCGCCCTGGTGCAGTAGCTTGCCGTTCTTATAACTTTCCAGTTCCATGGTGGCTTTGTCTGTTTCTATATCTGCAAGCACATCACCTTTTTTTACATCATCGCCTACTTCCTTATGCCAGCTTGCTACTACACCTTCCGTCATGGTATCACTGAGCCGTGGCATCAGTACCACTTCTTCGAGTTTACTGATGTCCATTTGTGAAGTTGCGTTGTTTTGTAATTTCGGTTTAGAGTCGCCGGTTTGCGGTGGAATATCACCTTCGGCTTTATGAATAGAAGAAGATTCTTTGGTGACAGGTGTGGTCAGATCGGGTTGCCCGGATGTTACCGGTGAATTGCTTTTGACCTCTGTCCCTTCACCTTCTTCCTTTTTTAAATGTTGTGAAATATCTTCTCCCTGCTGACCAATAATTGCCAGAAGGTCATTGACCTGGATTTTTTCTCCTTTAGTAGCGCCCTGATGCAATAGGGTACCATCTTTATAGCTATCTAATTCCATGATCGCTTTATCAGTTTCGATCTCAGCAAGCACATCTCCTTTTTTTACCATGTCGCCCACCTTTTTATGCCATTCAGCAATCACTCCTTCCATCATTGTGTCAGTAAGGCGGGGCATCAAAATCACTTCAGCCATGTGTACCAGATTTTTAGCAGTTATATGAGCGTGAAATTAAAGCAAAAGAAGGAAACAGGATAAACAGACATCAAAGCAAAAAAGCTTTTTTATTTATCAAAAAAAATAAAAGAAATAATTAATTAGGCAATATTATGTTTTGACAAATTAGAATTCAATAGCTCTACCTGCAATCATATAAATCTCAATGGAAGTTAAAAAGAATTAAAAACCATAAACTATAAAAAAAACCATCTTAGATCGGCTTCCGCATCTTTGACGTATCCTTTCTCGTAGTGTCCGTAACCGGCTTTATGAGATAGCGATCCCTTATTTCGGCAGGAAGAATATTTGCGAGTTCTGCATTATTTTCCAAAGCAATAAATTTCCAACCTCGTGATACGGTATCGCTGATTGCTATTGCCTGTCTTTTAATATTTGCTGAAATGGTTCTTGTGGTGTCGTTATATATTACATTTTCGGTACCTAATGAAGACTTGAGAGCGCCCACCACCATATTTCGAACCTGCGGTGAAACTTGTTTGCCAAGGCCACTGTCGCGAATTGTCACAACTAACTTTAAAGCATAATCCATGCGGGCAGCTTCGCCCGAAGAAAAACGAATTACAGAATCCATGTGCAATACATTGGCTGAGTCCATTCTGATTTCGATACCATCAAGCACTTTGAGAATGCTTAAGCCCTGTATTACCTGGCTTTTGGGAATATACTTATATACGGTTGGGTATATGTAATTGGTTATTGAGTCAAATTGCATAGCCTTATTGAATGCCATAAACCTCTGCACACTACTATCTAATACGAGTGGAGTTGGTCTGGTGATGTTGGCCAGGGAATCTCTTCTGGCTAACTGTGCCGAGTCAGCAGGATTGCCACCGGCAGTAGTATCTGAATTGCTGCAGGAAGTAAAAACAATTGCAGCGATTGCTATCATTAAGTATTTCATGAATAATTAATTTTTTGATGGTTAAGTACTGCAATATTAAGCCATCAATTACATATAGCTTCCTGCATATAAATTTCCACAAAACAAACTAATAATCCAATTCCAGTCGCAGCCTTTCCTTTAATTCTTTTACAAGTGGAAATTGCTCAACAATTTTTTGGTATTGTTCTTTTGAATTCAGTGGAACATCCATTTTATTGTTGTCTGCCGTGGGCTCGATCATTAATATGGAAAATTGCAAAATCTTGTTGCATAGCTCCTGCTGAAAGAAAGCACATGCTTTTTTACGTTCTACCTCCAGGAATCTTTTTTGCAATTTATTGCTGACAGTTACTTCGAACTTACTGTTATCTATAATCACCCGTTGTGCTAATTCAAAACTTTGCCAGGCCGGATTTTTTTCTTCTTTTAAAAAATCTATATATTTCAACCAGGCAGCAGTCAGGGTTTTTTCTTCTAAGGGGTGATCAATTATTTCATCAGTACAGTTTGCTTCCCCAACTTGTTTGCGCAGGTTTTCCAGTGAAGATATTTTTGTCATCTTCCGGTCTGGTGACTTAGGCTGAGGCGTTAAATCTTCCTGCGTTTTTACTTGTTCTTTTTTTTGATTTCTTTCATCAATGATTAATTTGGCCTCTGCCTTTGAACTATTATCAGTCTTGCTTTTATTCCCTTTTATATTACTGTCAGTAGCCTGAGATGATCGTAAAATACCTACCGCTATTGGTGCAATATTCCTGAAAGCTATAGAACGTGCTTTGTCCGTATAAGTCGCTTTTTCTAGACCAGTAGTATCAGAACTTATCCTTATTGCCTGCTTTAAATAACAAAGCTTGATAAGCGTCAATTCTACATGTAATCTTTTATTTCTTGCTCCTTTAAAATGTATTTCTGCTTCATTCAGAATGTTCAAAGTACTTACGAGGTAACCTATATCTATTTTCTCTGCAAGAGCCGTATATCTTTTTTTGAAACTTTCCACTACTACCAGGAGTGAAACTATACGTTCATCTTTGCATATCAATACATTGCGAATAAACTCTGCCAGGCCATTCAGCACCATGTCTCCTTCAAATCCTTTTTTATCTATATCATCATATAAAAGCATCGCACCAGCAAGATCTTGTGTCAACATGCAATCCATCAATTTAAAATAGTAATCAGCATCGAGAAGGTTCAAATGTTCGATTGTATGATCATAGGTCACCTCACCATTGGTAAACGAAACAATTTTATCAAGAATGCTGAGTGCATCCCGCATGCAGCCTTCGCTTTTTTGAGAAATGAGTTGCAATGCTGCGTCTTCTGTTTCAATCTTTTCTTTCTGCGCAATGCCTGCAAGATGCGTAACTGTATCCTTTAGCGTGATTCGCTTGAACTCGAATATCTGGCATCTGCTCAATATGGTTGGAATGATCTTATGCTTCTCTGTTGTCGCTAAAATAAAAATGGCATAAGTAGGAGGTTCTTCCAGTGTTTTGAGAAATGCATTAAATGCAGATGAAGAAAGCATGTGCACCTCGTCTATAATATAAACTTTATATTTTCCTGCCTGCGGCGCAAATCGTACCTGATCTACCAGGGCCCTGATATCATCAACAGAATTATTAGAAGCAGCATCAAGTTCATGGATATTCATTGAAGTGCCTTCGTTAAAAGATTTGCACGAATGACAGGTATCACAAGCTTCTCCATCTATGCTGTTTTCACAATTTATGGTTTTGGCAAGAATGCGGGCACAGGTGGTTTTACCCACACCTCTTGGTCCGCAAAATAAAAATGCATGTGCCAGATGGCCGGTCCTGATTGCATTTTTAAGTGTAGTGGTTATGTGTTCCTGTCCCACTACTGTATCAAAAGTCTGGGGACGATATTTTCGGGCTGAAACGATAAATTTTTCCATGAAATTACCTCCGTTGCTAAGGTAGCAGAACTAGTGGAAAGATGTAAAAGTTTATTCGCCTGTACCCTCCTATTCATTGTAGTTGAGGATTTTTAATCTTTGAAAAGCATCAGCTGAAAAGATTCCATGTTTTCGCAATTATAAAATCGGATGTCTTTTATATTCTTTATTCCGATCGAATAAATAACGGTAAGTGTTAAGTATTCTGCTTCTATGTACATCTCCCAAACCTTCTGCTACATTGATCATCTTCGGATTGAAATCCCCTATCCATTGCATTTCATAATCGGTGTAGTCCATGTTAATCACTGTTTTATATGCTTCTCCCACTATGAATGCATCAATGCCTTTTCCCTGATATTTGGGAACAACACCAAAAACGATCCCTGCAAATTTTGTGCACTTCTTTATTTTTTTTATCCATAAAAATTTCAGTTTATGAATGAGGTCAAATTTTCCATTTAAGTATTTGAACCATTGATTCAAATCAGGAAGATTTACAAATATTGCAATGGGATCTTCATTATGGTAAGTGAACCAGATGATGCGTTCATCCATTACCGGCTTCATTTTGTTAAACATAATCAGCACTTGCTCATTTTTTAGTTCTTTCATTCCCCCATGACCTGCCCAGGCTGCATTATAAACAGTTGCAAAATCAGCGGCATACTTTTTTAAATTATTTTTTTTAATATTCCGCACTGAAAAAGATGGATCCTTTTCATAGTGTGCATGTCTTTCCAGCACTTTTTCACTTAATCTTTTTTTGGGAGCCATTCCAAAGCACACCTGGTGAAAAAAGGGCTTAAAACCATAGTCCTCGAATAATTGCTGATAGTAAGGAGGATTATAATTCATACAATACAATGGCGGTTGAAAGCCCTGTACTACCAGGCCCCACCAGCGATCTCTTTCTCCAAAATTGATGGGACCATCCATGGCCTGCATCCCTTGCTCCAGCAACCATTTTTTGGCGGCATCAAACAATAGGTTGGCTGCCTGCTGATCCTGAATACATTCAAAAAAACCAAGGCCTCCAACAGGCACGTCATCGCCTTTATTTTTATATTTTTTATTAGTAAATGCTGCTACTCTTCCTGCCAGGTTTCCATTTTCTTTCCTCAATATCCAACGCACACTGGTGCCAAAACGGTAGGTTTTATTTTTTTTTCGATCAAATACATCGTGTACGTCCTTGTCGAGTGGTCGTATATAAGCAGGATCGTTTTTATTCAATTCTACATTTACCCTTATAAATTCATTCGCTAATTCCGGGGTGGTTACTTCTATGAGGTGCATACGGCTCATAAGCAAATGTAAATGCTAAATAATTTAAGTCTCTGTACAGGATTAAGGAAATGATTAGAGGTAACTATTACAGTCTTTTAAAGATAGAAATGGCGACACCGCTTATTAATCTAATTGAGCATTTTTCAATGATGTGCAAAATGAATGTGGAAGATATTCCAGGATAAATCTGGCCAATATAATTTATCTGTTGGCCATCATTTCCGGTTGGTTGAACATTTTTTTAGCCAGCTTTTTATCATGCCCATATATATCTTCCCTGAAATTGAGCTGACCATTTTCGTCTGCCCAGGCTGTATTATAACTAATGAATACGGGTACTGGTTTTTTCACTCTTACAAATTTTTCTTCACCTGCATTCATTGCTTCATATATTTTTTCAGGGGTCCATTCAGGCTGATGGCGCAAAAGATAAGTTACCATTTTCTCAGGATTGCTCAGGCGGATGCATCCATGGCTGTAAGCCCTTTTATCCATGCTGAATAAGCTTTTAGCAGGTGTATCATGAAAATAGATGTCAAAACTGTTTGGGAACAAAAACTTTACATTTCCCAATGCATTTTTTCCTCCTGGTAACTGGCGTATAGTTGGATACTCTCCTTCATGCTTAACTATCTCCATATTTTGTATGGCAAGATAATCGGGGTTCTTTTCTATGGCCGGTAGTATTTCATCTTTTACAATGCTTTCCGGTACATTCCAATGTGGGCTGAAAACAACCTGGTTCAGGTCGCCTGTAAACATCATGGTATTGTGCCCTTCTTTTCCTACAACAACATTCATGCTCCATACTATTTTGTCCCTTTCATACATGTGCAATTCAAACTCAGGGATATTCACAACAATAAGGTTGTCAGACTTAGGTTGATTAGGCATCCAGCGCATGCGTTCCATATTCATTAATATTTGCTGAAGTCTTGTAGCCGCAGGCACATTCAATTCTTTAATCAATCCCGATCCTACCACTCCGTCCGGCGTATATCCATGACGTATCTGGAAGTTTTTCACCGCCATTTCAAGCGTATCATTAAATACCTGCGAACTGTCGGTACCTGCCAGATCCCCAGTCATTTGCAATTGCTTTTTTAACTGCAATACGGCAGCAGCAGTTTTTCCTTTCTTGAGACTTTTGCCAGCTATGGAAATGGAAGGCCACCCACCTTTAGCTACAATGTTGTAATACCTGTTCAGATGCTGCTTTAAAGCTCCGTAGCGCATATTTACATCTTCAAAATATTTATCGTCTTTGTGCTTTTTTTTAATAATGGAGTCAGCAATTTCAAGGGCTGAGCGTTTCTTATAGGGAACAAAGCGCTCCATTTCCTTACGTTTCACAAAACCCTTTTCATACTCCTTTCTCATGTAGTGGATGAAGTGTTGGGTGAGTTGGATCTCGGTATTTAGAATACTCTTATTGGAAGCATTCACTGAAAGTTCTTCTTCTGCTATAAGCGCATCCATACGCTTGGTAAGCGCTTTATCTGAAAGCGATGAATCCTTTACATAAGAAGTATGGTAATCATGCAGGTTCCAAAATCCTCGGGCCTGCTCGGTTAAGCCATCACCGGAAAACCATGCATATTGATAGTTGCGGGTATTATAAAAACTCCGCATGCGCCGCGATATGGAATCTGGAATTTTCTTTTCTGCCAGGTATGCTTCCAATGCCAGGCTATCCAGAAAAAGTGTAGAATAAGAATTTGAAATCGAAATGCTTTTATCTCTTTTACTTATTTTCTTCTTGGCCTCTTCTGTGTTTTCTTCACCTCCATCTCCGCCGTCATTTTCATTTTTACAAGCAATAAAAAATAACGGAAATAAAAGCAATGCGGAAAGCAAATAAGTTTTCATATGGTTTTTTCTACGTCGTGCATTTGTTTTAATATCCATAAAACATGTGCACATTTTATTTTTTAAGAAAGGGCAATAATTATTATAACTATCGGAAACAAATATAGTCCGGCGTATTTAAAAATTTTGTTAGCGTGTTGTTGCATTTATTCTCAGAATTGAATTTTAAAAAATTGTAAAACAGTGCCCAACGCAGCCAATAATGAACTATCTAGTTCAATAATTGTTAATAGCTGCAATGAATCTTGGTTATGCTTGTATCAACCTTACACTGGCTGAGCAGGGGATATTTACAAACAGAGGCATGATACGCCGCACATTTTTAGAAAAAGGCATACAATATGCATCAGCACTCGCATTGCAAAATGTAACTTCTCTCTTGAGGATTTTAGAATGGAATGTGGCAGCGGGCATAACAGTTTTTAGAATTACATCAGATTTATTTCCCTGGGCATCTGAATACAAGTTGGAGCACATGCCTGATTATAATGAGATCAGAAGCATACTCGAAACAGCCGGCAAGTTGCCTGTACGTATGAGCACCCATCCCGGACCATTTAATAAATTGGGAGGTACAGGTAATACATTAACAAATACTATTACGGATATTGAGCTACATGCTCAACTATTTGATCTCATGGGATTGGATCCTACCCACCTTAATAAGGTGAACGTGCATGTGGGTGGTGCTTACGGTGACAAGCGGGAAACTTTAGAGCGTTTTGCCATGAACTTTAAAAAACTTTCATCAGGTCTTCGTAAGCGTTTGACAGTAGAGAATGATGATAAGCCAGGGTTATATTCTGTAGCAGACCTGATACCACTTCGTGAGGCTACGGGGATACCTGTGGTTTTCGATTATTTCCATCACCGTTTGCATCCGGGATTGTTAACAGAAGAAGAAGCTTTTTTAGCGGCATTCAATACATGGGCAGTCAGGCCTGTTTTTCACTTTTCCAGTTCGCGAAAGGAGTATGAAGATCCCACTTGTAAACGTGAAGCCCATGCTGATTATGTGTATGAACCAATAAACACTTATGGCAGGGATGTAGATATAATCGTAGAAGCCAAGATGAAAGAGTTGAGTATTTTAAAGTACGGGAATGATTTTGGTCAAAAAAAATAATGCGTACATTTTAATAATTTGTAAAAAAGCGTATTTTTATTGAAACCAAAACAAATGCATGTAAAATATTCCACTTGAAATAAATATTTCACGGTAAGTCTGCTCCTATAAATCACCACAGCATTTTTTTAAACTTTTTCAACCAAACTAAAAACTGTATTCAATGAGTCATTCATTAGACGAATTTAAAATTGAAAATTCGGCAGCAGAAGAAAAAATTAACCAACACAGGGCTGACAAAAAAAATGGCGATACCAATGCCGTGAAATTCCGAGTAGGAGATTTGAAGCAATTGATCAATGAACATCAGCTTGAGGATGATGACCTTCTTTTTTTCAAGTTTGCAAAATACACCGAAGATGACTTTGAACGATACGAAAAAAAAGACTGGTTAAAGCACAAGCTCAAACGAGATGAATTTTGCAACCGCACTACTTTGATTGTAAATTTTTTATCGAGAAAAGAGCAACATACAGAACAGAAATCCATGAGGGATCGTTCTTCTGCCAAAATGTGTTATGACTTTGGTGGCATTTGCCCTCCACCAGAAGGCTGTGAGCCTGACTGGGACTAACAATTGTAACTGTTTCCTAACCAAAATTCTAATTATGAAAAAGTATTTTATTGTCTTTACTATTCTATCCATTTCCTTTTTTTGGAATGAAGCCCTCTGCCAATCTTCTTCCCAAACCCGCAATTTCACCAATGAAGATTGGAGAGAAATGGTGGATAATTATGATGGTTTATTCAGAAACCACAAAAAAACAGATGGCATTATCATTGATCCAAAAAAATTGTTGGATATCGTTAATAGATTTCCTGGCAAGAAGACAACCTTATTATATGCCAGATATCCTAAGGGGACAGTAGTAAAAGGAAAAAAAGGAAGAGTAACCTTGGTATTACGTATTCAGAATGGAAATAATATTAACGATGAAGAATATATAGATATGGGAGGCGATGCACTTTGCCCTGAACCGGAGTGTGCTCCAAAAAACTAATTATAAAACTGCAGTATCTTTTTCAAACTCAGCCTCTGTATTTGTAGGGGTAGGTTTTTTTATATTAGCCCAAAGTTTTTTAAAAGAAAATTCCTGGCGCATTTTTAAAAGCCTTTTAGACTCAAGAAATTTTACCAGTTTATGCTCAAGGAAATGCTGAAGAGGCACAAGCAGAGCGATAAGTAATATTTTAGCCAACCAAATTTTAAGGGGTTCACCGTGTGTAGCATGATGTAGATAAGAATCTACCAAAACAATAATAAATTCGAAGAGACAGATAAAAGCGAAAAAGCTTAAAAGCCTGATCGTGAACCGCGAGATGGGGAACATGCCTATTAAGATCATTCCCAAAAAAACAATAGCAATTGCGATTGTAATACCAATATATTGGAGATTACGTACCCGCCTTGCTTCTCTTTTCAGGTCTTCAAGGTCTTTTTCATATTGTTGATTCTCTCTTGCCACTTCCAATAAAACTACTTCTCTTTGATTAGCCAACTTTTCTAGAGATGATCTGGTTTGCATAGATTGATTATAGTACTCATAAGCTCTTTTGTAATCTCCTATTTTAGCATATAGTTTACTTAGATTTTGAGTTAAAAACGTATCGGTTTTCAAATCGTTTCTACCGATTCCTAACTCCAGTGATCGCTCATAAGATTGAATAGCATTCTTAGGTTGGCTTAATAAAATATAGCATTGACCTTTATCCTTTAAAATAATCCTTTGAGTGGAGATGCCAAATGATGATTTCAAACTTGAATCAGAAAGGTCATAATAGTAAATGGCGGAATCAGGTTTATTCGACCATTTATATATTGAACCAATATTGTAATGGTAGTAAGGCAAACCCTGATTAATAAAAGATTGTTTCACATCCTCATTCTCCCATAAAAATTGTAACGACTTAGTACTGTTTTTTTCTATTACAGTATAATAGGCTAAGAGTAGTCTTTTCGTGAACAATTTATAGCGCTCTGATTGTAGTTCGTTCGCAAGAGGTATGGCTGCTTGTATGTATTCCAGCTTGTCCATGTATCTTGCCAGATCAATATAATCCAGCAACAACCCTTTTTTATCTCTAATAGATTTATTTAAAGCAAGGCTTTTTAGTAAAGTCCTCTCTGCCATTTGCTTATTCTCGAGCGAATTATATAAGTTCGCCAGGTGATGATAGATTTCAGATTGCAGCGGGATGTTTTTTAATAAATAAGCGAGGGCAAAAGCTTCATTATAATTTTGATAAGCCGAAACAGTCTCACCTTTAGCAAGGAAAATATTTCCAAGTTCAATAAAAATGCTGGCTTTTGTAGAATCGTCACCTTTCCTTTGAAGTGAAGCGAAAGCAAGTGTAGCTTGCGAAAGAGCTGCATCGAACTCTCCATGTTTACGAAGCAGTGCAGATTTCCTTAGTTTGGCAAAGGCTATATAGTCTTCCCTTCCTGATTCCTTTGCATAGTTTTCTCCTTTTTGAATGAACTGCATTAACCGCTCATAGGTTTCATTACTTACCCATGATGTCAGATTGATTGAAGTTCCAAAAAGTGCAGAAAGAACTAAATTTTTATTGTTAGAAAGCTGTGCAACAACCAACTGTTTTTGCTGTACACTATCCGCTTTTTTATCCAGCTTATATACATAATAATAATCAGCCAGGTCGCCCAAAGCAACAATCTTATTTGAGTCATTTGTTGCCTGCTCAATTTTGGTAATAAATTTCTTTTCAATGACAGCAAACTGACCAAAACTTTTTCCCCCCCCAAAACAAAAGAATATTATGAGCAGCCGGCAGGTCATAAACTTTGAATAGTTGTGATGGTTTGCGAAGAGTAAAATACTCAATTATTAGTTTCTATTTCAAATTGGCAAAATCCCTGGCCACCCTTACCTTTGCACCCTGAAAAACAAAACCAAAGGCAAAGTTGTTATTTTTTCGTATTAATTCTTCTTTTTAAAAGCTATTTATGGCAAAAGTTGGTAAGGTGAAACAAATTATTGGAGCCGTGGTAGATGTACAGTTTCATGGCGCTCTTCCCGAAATATACAATGCACTTGAAATAAAAAGAGAAAACGGTGACACGCTTATACTTGAGGTACAGAACCACCTTGGTGAAGATAGTGTGCGTACCATTGCTATGGATGGCACTGAAGGGTTGATGAGGGGTGTGGATGTAATGGATACGGGAGCGCCAATAAAAATGCCTGCAAGTGACGATATAAAAGGCCGTTTATTTAACGTTACTGGCGATCCCATAGATGGACTACCTCCTGTACCCAAAGTAAACGGACGTGCCATTCATGCCAAGCCACCTGCATTCGAAAACCTTTCCACTGCAAGTGAAATATTATTTACGGGGATTAAAGTAATTGACCTGATTGAGCCTTACTCCAAAGGTGGTAAGATTGGTTTATTCGGCGGAGCTGGTGTAGGTAAAACAGTATTGATTCAGGAACTGATCAACAATATTGCAAAAGCTTATGCAGGTGTATCGGTGTTTGCAGGTGTGGGCGAACGTACCCGTGAGGGAAACGACCTTATGCGTGAAATGATCGAAGCAGGCATCATGAACTATGGGGATGCTTTTAAAGAAAGTATGGAAGAAGGCGGATGGGATTTGAGCAAAGTTGACATGGAGGGTTTGAAAGATTCCAAAGCAACTTTTGTATTCGGACAAATGAATGAACCCCCCGGTGCACGTGCCCGTGTTGCACTATCAGGTTTGACCATTGCAGAATACTATCGCGATGGAGATGGTACCGGTAAAGGAAGAGATATTCTTTTTTTTGTTGATAATATATTTCGTTTTACACAAGCAGGATCCGAAGTATCAGCCCTGTTAGGTCGTATGCCTTCTGCAGTAGGTTATCAACCCACACTGGCTACAGAAATGGGACTGATGCAAGAGAGAATTACATCTACAAAAAATGGTTCTATCACATCTGTACAAGCAGTATATGTACCGGCCGATGACCTTACAGATCCCGCCCCGGCCACTACCTTTGCACACCTTGATGCCACTACTGTATTGTCGCGTAAGATTGCGGACCTTGGTATTTATCCTGCGGTAGATCCATTGGATTCTACTTCACGAATATTAATGCCATCCGTAGTGGGAGATGCACATTACGATTGCGCCAACCGTGTAAAATTGATATTGCAACGTTATAAAGAATTACAGGATATCATTGCCATCCTGGGTATGGATGAATTGAGCGATGAAGATAAATTAACGGTATCCCGTGCACGTCGTGTGCAACGTTTCTTGTCGCAGCCATTCCATGTGGCTGAAGCGTTTACCGGATTGAAAGGAGTGCTTGTTCCCATAGAAGAAACGATCCGCGGTTTTAATATGATCATGGATGGTGAGGTAGATGAATATCCTGAAGCTGCATTCAACCTTGTGGGAAGCATAGATGATGCAATAGAAAAAGGTAAGAAGTTGTTGACACAAGCGCAGGGGTAGTAGGCCCTGTCCCCCGAAGGGGGAATTTAGGACATGAAAACTTTTTTATTTCATTAAGTCCTTTAGTAGATAGTTTGATGAATTGGTAATCAGCAGTGGAAATTCTATTAAACTTTTGTTGCGTCGCACTCTTGTACTTTTAGTTCTTTATTCAACATTAAAAAAACAAAGTTCACTTGCACAATTAGGGCTGTGAGTTGGGCTCTCCCCCACCGGGGGAGTTGGAGGGGGCCTCTTATGACATTAGAAATATTAACTCCGGAAAAAAAATTATTCAGCGGCGAAGTATATGGTGTGCAAATGCCAGGTATCAGCGGCTCGTTTGAAGTGCTTGATAGACATGCACCATTAGTAAGCGCCCTTAAAGCAGGAAGATTAAAAATTTTAAAAGATAAACAATCACACACTTCATCTTACGATATACAGGGTGGGTTTGTAGAAGTGCTGAACAACCAGGTGACAGTGCTGGTAGAAGGTGCAACAGAGGTAGAGTAAAATTAACTAACGGATACTGATTCTGCTTGTTAATGACTTGATGGGGGTGTAGTTTGCTGCTCCATTGGTATGTTCTAAATACAGAGCGATAGCTTCTTTCACATTCTCCCTTGCTTCTTCAATAGTATCACCACAGGAAAAGCAACCATCTAAATCTGGAACTCTTACCCAAATTGTATCATCTTTAGCTTTTTCAAATACAGCTAAATATTACATAAGATTTATATAAAAGAAAACATTCACCTAGGTTCTCCCTTCGGTGACAGGGGCCTTCAATTCAACTGCGGATCAATTGGGAAATTGCTCATCATTTCATAATCACCACCCATGTGCTTCAGCGCATCTTTCCAAATCTCTTCAGCTTTTTGATGAAATAAAAGCCTGCGGGTAGCTTCTACAGTAAGCCATGTTTTTTCCTTCATTTCCATATCCAACTGTCCTGTGCTCCATCCGGAGTAGCCGATATAAAAACGTATTTTATCAGGGTCTGCACTACCACTGTTGATCATATCAATTACTCTATCGAAATCACCCCCCCAAAAAACACCTTTCATTACTTCAATACCACCCGGTACTTCCTGCGGATAACGATGCAGAAAATGTATGGTATTCATTTGCACAGGGCCTCCATAATAGACAGGAAGTTTATACCCTTCCACTTCCGGTAACAGCTCATCCAAAGTATTTTCATATTGCCGGTTCACCACAAAACCAATAGTACCATCTTCTCGATGTTCGGTAAGAAAAACAACAGTACGCATAAAGTTAGGATCCTTCAAAAAAGGATCAGCAATCAGTAATATTCCGGGACCTGCCTCTACCATAAATATAATTTTCAATCACTGGTTATATTCCAGTAAGTTTTATTATCCTTAATAAACTTATGCCAATAAAAAGTCTCTGTGGCGCAGTTTTTTTTGCGAACCAGATTTTTTCCTTCAATTTGTAATCCGTGAAGCGAACTTTCCCAATTATTATAGTCCTCATCGTGATCTCCCTGATAGGTATTATTTGGATCCAGTTATCGTGGTTGAATAATATGGTGAAACTCAGGGAAGATCAGGTTGTCCAAAAAATTCAAAATGTTACTATAATGGTAGCCCAGGACCTTGCTGTGTACAAAGGGAGTTCTGCAGCAGCTGGAAGGTATCCTGGAATAGAAGATCCGCTTACATTCGATTTTACCAAACCTTATAATGTATCACAAAGGTTTACTACAAAAGAATTATACGATAAAATAAGGCTGGGTTTTATCAGCCAGGATATGGAGGACCTTCATTTTGAATTTGGATTGGTATCTGTTATACGAAACATTCCTGAAGTGGAAAGGCAGTCTGCACTTTTTGAAAAATGGAGTGCCGATACAATCAATCACAAAGAGTTTCAATATCCTATCCAACCTCTCAGTGGTTCAGCAGCGGAAAATTTTTCTTCTGATGAATGGCTCATCATTGTGGTTCCCAAAATTCAAAAAATTGTTACAAAGGTTTTGCTTCCAAGGATGGGTATAGCAGTCATTTTTACACTCATCATATTCACTGCTTTTTTTCTCACTATACGTACCATGCTCAGGCAGAAAAAAGTAAGTGAGATCAAAAATGATTTTATTAATAATATGACGCATGAGTTTAAAACTCCACTAGCTACAATATCACTTGCTGTGGATGCGCTTCGCAATGAGAAGGTGCAACAGGACGTAAAGAAAATGAATTATTTCAGTGAAATTATTAAAGAAGAAAACCAGCGGATGAACAGGCAGGTAGAAACTATCCTGAAGGCTGCGCTGCTCGACCGACAGGAAATACAATTGAACCTTAAGCCATTGCATATACACCAGATAATAACTGATGTAGCTGATAACTTTATTTTACGGTTGCAGGAAAAAGGAGGATCGCTTGACTTGCACCTCAATGCAGCAAACGATTTGATAGAAGCAGACGAAGTGCATATATCAAACCTTGTGAACAACCTGCTGGACAATGCAGTGAAATATGGTAAAGAAAATGTGCCACCTAAAATAAACATCTTTACATCTTCCGATCAGCGGACTTTCACTTTTCGCATTGAGGATAACGGCATTGGTATGAACAGGGAAACGGTGAAGCGAATCTTTGAAAAATTTTACCGAGCACATACCGGTAATATTCACAATGTAAAAGGATTTGGCTTAGGGTTAAGCTATGTAAAAAGCGTTGTAGAGGCACACAATGGCCATATAAAAGCTGAGAGCACACTTGGAAAAGGAAGCTCATTTACCATTGGGTTTAAAAAAAATCAGGCATAGGATTTTTCCATAATAAACTGCTATCACCGTAACTTAAAAAACGGTAATTATTTTCGAGCGCATAGTCATATATTTTTTTCCAGTCATCACCAACAAATGCAGCTATTAATAGGAGCAATGTTGACTTGGGTTGATGAAAATTTGTGATCAGGCCTCCTGCAGATTTAAAAGAATAACCCGGTACTATCAGAAGACTTGTTTTGCCCCAAATTTCATCAAGTTTATTTGCATTTAAATATTGAATTATTGTATGGAGGCTTTCGGCATAAGTAATTTCATTTGCCTCCATGTCATATACCTCCCATTGAGATATAGTAAAGGGTTCCTTATCTCCATTTATTAGTTTAATCCCCATCCAATAAAGGCTTTCAAGTGTACGCAGTGAAGTAGTGCCGACAGCGATAATGTTTTTAGATTTTATGAGGTTTTCTAATGCGCTTGCAGTAATGGAAAATGTTTCGGCATGCATTACATGTTCTTGGATTGTTTCTGTTTGTACTGGCTTAAAAGTACCGGCACCTACATGCAGTGTTAAGTATTCGGTATGGATATTTTTTTCGCGTAAATCATCAAAAACTTTATCACTAAAATGAAGGGAAGCTGTAGGCGCAGCTACAGAACCAGCTACTGTAGCAAAGATTGTTTGATAGCGATCTAAGTCCTGCACATTGGAGCTCCTTTTTATATAAGGTGGCAGTGGAATACTACCGGCAGCCTGCAGTACAAAGTCAAATGACAGTTCATTGGTCCAACTAAACTCGATTACAAAAAAATCTGAGGCTTTGGAAATATACTTTGCTGTTACTTCAAAACTTAATTCATTTACTGTAATTTCTTTTTTTAATATTTCTCCGGGTTTCCACTTGGACGCACCACCAATAAGACATTTCCACTGAACCTTGTTTCTGGCCCCCAAAGCTTCTTGGATTTGTGCCGGGTAATAAGGTTCAAGACAAAATATTTCAATCTTTCCCCCTGTCGTTTTTTGAAACAAAACACGGGCATTTATTACTTTGGAATTATTAAGTACTAATGTTGATGCTTCAGGAAGTTGATCTCCTAAGTTGCCGAAAGTTTCATCATGAATTAAATTGTTTCTATAGACTAATAATTTAGACTGATCTCTTTCTTGTAATGGCTGCTGAGCTATTCTATCATCTTCTAAACAATAATCGTAATTGGTGGTATGAAGTATTTTTTTCATGACAAAAACCTAATGTTATTAACTCCTAATCCCCATTAAATATGGGTTATCCACCTTATATCAACCACACATTCTCAAGTTCCTTATTTTTTTATGGCCGAACGTAGTAGGAATCAGCTCTTTTAGCCATCGAAAACCTGGGGAAAACTATATTCGTCTAAAAAATATAATGTGAAGTGGTAAAAAGTGTTATTTTGTGTCAAGTTATCTTATTTACCAACTATTTATTTTAAACATGATCTCATTCTTAGGCGAATATGAAGCTACTTTGGACGCCAAAGGACGTTTCCTTTTGCCTGTCGGGATCAAACGTCAGCTACCACAAAGTGAAACTACAAGATTTGTTATTAACAGGGGCTTTGAAAAATGTTTAAGCCTTTACCCCATACAAAGTTGGCAACCACTCTACGATCAAATTAGCCATTTAAATGATTTTGATCCCAAGGTCAGGGAGTTCAGAAGATTTTTTCTCAATGGTGCTATAGAAATAGAACCTGATTCTGCGGGAAGAATACTTGTGCCTCAAAATCTGAAAGAATATGCAGGTTTGGAAAAAGATATTGTGCTGGCAGCAGCTGGGAATAAAATAGAGATCTGGGATAAGGAAAAGTATAAAAAGTTCTTTGAACAATATTCAACCGAAGACTTTAGTGCCCTTGCACAATCGGTAATGGTAAAAAATGAAGATCAAAAACATGAAGGGAAGTAAAGACAAAAACTTGTCGCTGCACCCTGATGTTCCATCTGTTTACCACGTTCCGGTGATGCTGAATAAAGTAGTTGAAAATCTAAACATACAAAGGGATGGAATTTATGTGGACTGTACGTTTGGAGGTGGAGGTCACAGCGATGCCATATTGAAAAAGCTATCGGCAAAAGGAAAACTGATTGCATTTGATCAGGATGAAGATGCAAAGGCCAATATTCCCGACGATCCGAGGGTGCACTTTATACCTCATAATTTTCGTCACCTCAACCGTTTTTTGAGATTAGGTGGGTGGCAGCAGGTAGATGGCATCATAGCTGACCTCGGAGTAAGCAGTCACCAGTTCGATGAAGGAAGCCGGGGATTTTCAACACGATTTGATGCTGCTTTGGATATGAGAATGGATCAGCGGCAGGAACTAAAAGCTTTTGATATATTAAACGGTTACCCGGAGCAGGCATTACATAAGTTATTTGAAAAATACGGCGAAGTGACGAATGCAAAAACCCTTGCGAGAACAATTGTGGAACGGAGAAATAATTCAGACATATCTACAATTGAAGGATTTAAAAACGTAGTGGCAGGCATAGTGAAAGGGGTGCCTAACAAATACTTTTCGCAAGTGTTCCAGGCATTGCGGATTGAAGTGAATGATGAATTAGGTGCGTTGAAAGAATTATTGCAGCATGTTCCTGAGGCATTAAAACCGGGAGGGAGAATCGCAATCATCACTTTCCATTCCCTTGAAGACAGGTTGGTAAAGACATTTTTTCGGGATGGCACATTTGAAATTAAAAATGAAAATCCATTTGAGACACATAAACAAAATACAAATCCAATGAAAACAATAAACAAAAAACCAATACAAGCTTCTGCAGAAGAAGTACAAAAGAATCCAAGATCCCGAAGCGCCAAACTAAGAGTAGCAGAAAAAAGATGAAGAACTGAAATTTTAATATCCTTAAAGAAAGCATTTAAGACCAAAACAAAAATGGACGCTGAAAAAAAACAACTACAAGTACGCACTCAATGGAAGCGTCTACTTAATTATCAGTCTCTGGTAAGGCAAATGCCTTTCTTTCTTTTTCTTTCTTTGTTGGCAGTTGGCTACATATACAATGGTCATTATGCCGATAAGCTCAATCGGGACATCGCGAAAACATCTAAACAATTACAGGAACTACAGTATGAATACAAAACAGTAAAAGGAGAAGTATTGTTCAGAAGCAAACAAAGCGAACTAATGAAAGCTGTAGAGCCTTTGGGCTTAAAAGAATTAATTGCGTCGCCTGTAATATTAGTAGAAACAAAAAATAAATAATGTTTATCTAATAATAAGTAAGAAAGAAGTTGGAAATAAAAAGAGACATATTATGGAGAGTGTACCTGAGTTTTATCGGAATTGTATTACTCAGCTTAATGGTGCTTGGTCGTGCTTTTTACATTCAGCGTGTGCAAGGGGCATATTGGCGTAGCATGAGCGACAGCATGCATCAGAAATTTGTAGAGCTCGAGGCCGAGCGGGGAACCATTTATAGCGAAGATGGGCAGATGCTAAGTACTTCTATTCCTTATTTTGACATTTACATTGATTTCGCCGCTGAAGGCTTGCGTGATAAAGGGGGCAAACGTTTTCAACAACACGTAGATTCATTTGCATATGCTCTTTCTCATTTTTTTAAAGATAAAAGTACTGCTGCTTATAAAAGAGATCTTCAAAAAGCATATACACAAAAATCACGTTATTATCAATTGAGGAAAGGGCTATCATTTGAACAATATAAAATATTCCGCGAATTTCCATTGGTTCGCCAGGGCCGCAATAGGAGTGGAGGAATTGTAGAAGTAAAAACAAAACGACTAAATCCTTATGGTTTACTGGCCCGCAGAACTATTGGTCTTTCCCGCGAAAATGCACAAAATGTAGGATTAGAACGTACTTATGATACCTTATTGAAAGGCACTACAGGCAAGCGTTTGGTACGCTTCATTGCAGGGGGCGCTTATGTACCTGTAGAAGGCTATGAAATAGATCCTGAAAATGGAAATGACATTATCACTACCCTCGATGTGAACATACAGGATATAGCAGAGAATGCGCTGATGAAAATGCTGGTGCAAAGTGAATCGCAATATGGTACCTGCATTGTAATGGAAACAAAAACCGGAAAGATAAAGGCCATCGCCAATCTCGGCAGAAACAGAAACGGAGTATATGACGAAGATCTGAATTACGCATTACGAGCCACTGAACCGGGTTCCACTATTAAGTTAGCAACACTGCTTGCTGTATTAGATGCAGGCAGCAGTAAGATAGACGATATGGTAAATGTAGGTACATCGGGGCGACAGTTTGTAGGTGTACGAAATGTAACGGATGCAGAACGATCACCTAAAGCAATGCTAAGCGTGAAAGAAGCTTTTGCACACAGTTCCAATGTAGGCATGAGTAAACTTGCTTATAAAGCATTTGCAGATCAGCCGGACCAATATAAAACTTACTTAAAGAAATTTCACCTGGATAAAAAAACAGGTATTGGCCTGATCGGGGAAGAATCAGCTGTACTTCCTAAACTAAAAAGAAATAGAGAGGGATTATCGGACATGATTACTGCTTCATTCGGATATGCTGTTGCAGTGAGTCCCTTACATACATTGATGTTGTATAATGCTATCGCCAATGATGGAAAGATGATGAAACCTTACCTGGTAAATGCAATTAAACGCAGTGGTATTATCATCAAAGAAATCTCACCAACTGTACTTGAAGAAAATATTTCTAAACCAGGGGTGATTGCTGCAGCCAGGCAGTCTATGGAAGCAGTGGTGATAGAGGGCACTGCAAAACACGTATTTGCAGATTCACCTTTTCCAGTCGCGGGCAAAACGGGCACATCTCACGTTGCCGGTGGCAATATTAAATATCATCATGGTGTATATCAGGCATCTTTTGCCGGATATTTTCCTGCTGATAACCCGGAGTATTCCTGCATTGTGCTCATTAAAACAAAACCTCATGCGCCCATGCACTATGGAGGTCAGTTGGCTGCACCGGTATTCAAGGAAGTGGCTACCAAACTTTATGCAATGTATGTGCAAAAGAAAAGAGCTACACCTTACCAGGCGGTTGTAGACAGTTCATTATATGCGTATTCAGGTTTCACACAAGACCTCCGCGATGTGTTGCAATCATTAAGAGTATCCTATACTGATTCTGTGTATAAAAATTCTTGGGCGAAAATGAATGCAGGATTTAATGGAAATGTGATGATGCCGGTCGCGAACACAAAAAAAACAATGCCTGATGTGCAGCGTATGACCTTAAGAGATGCGCTGTTTCTATTAGAAAATCAAAATATGAAAGTTGCCCTTAGCGGCCGTGGAAAAGTAGTAGCGCAGAGTGTTGCTGCCGGAACACCGATATATAAAAACCAAAAAGTAACCCTGTTATTAAATTAGTGAAAAAACTGTCTGATATATTATACAAAGTGCCTATTACCGCAGTTGCAGGTACTACAGATATAGTGATCAGTGATGTACAAATAGATTCCCGCAAAGTCACCAACCGAAGCGTGTTCATTGCTATCAAAGGCATTGAATCGGATGGACATAATTTTATTGATAAAGCAATTCACCAGGGAGCAGGTTCAGTGATTTGTCAGGAAATGCCTTCGCAACAAAAAGAAGGTATTACCTATATACAAGTATCTGATGCTGCCGAAGCCGCAGGTTTGATAGCACACAATTTTTTTGATCAGCCTTCAAAAAAAATGAAGTTGGTTGGTGTGACTGGCACAAATGGGAAAACAACTATTGCTACACTTTTATATAAAACATTTGTTTGCCTTGGTTATAAATGTGGATTGGTCAGCACTGTTGAAAACATTGTGGCCGGTAAGGTAGTCGCTTCTACGCATACTACGCCCGATGCCATCAGCCTGAATGGTTTGCTGAAACAAATGGCTGATGAAGACTGTACTTATGTTTTCATGGAAGTGAGTTCTCATGCGGTGCATCAACATAGGATAACAGGACTTGAATTTGCAGGTGCACTCTTCAGCAACATTACGCACGAGCACCTCGATTACCATCACAGTTTTGATGAATACATCAAAGTCAAGAAAAGTTTTTTTGACCGCTTATCTTCCAATGCCTTTGCTATTACAAATGCGGATGATAAGCGGGGTGCCGTGATGTTGCAGAATACGGCCGCAAAGAAATATACCTACAGCTTGCGTACAGTAGCGGACTTCAAAGGAAAGATCCTCGAAAATGCATTGACCGGATTGGTAATGACCATCAATGATAAGGAAGTACATTTTAGGCTTATAGGAGAATTTAATGCCTCTAATATTTTAGCAGTATATGGTGCAGGACTATGCCTGGGAGAAGATATAGAACACATGCTACAATGCCTTAGTAACACTACCGGTGCAGAGGGCCGCTTCGATTATGCAGTTTCTTCCAAAGAAAATATTATAGGCATTGTTGACTATGCCCATACTCCTGATGCATTGGTGAATGTATTGGACACCATCAAAAAATTAAAAAAAGGTTATGAGCAAGTGATCACAGTTGTAGGCTGTGGTGGCAACAGGGATAAAACCAAACGTCCAGTCATGGGTGAAGTAGCTTGTGCACATAGTGATAAAGTAATTTTTACTAGCGACAATCCACGTGGCGAAGATCCATTGCAAATATTGGCTGATATGGAAGCTGATTTGAATTCTTCAGCCAAAAGAAAATACCTCGTGATTGCTGACCGCAAGCAAGCGATCAAAACAGCAGTAAGTATGGCGCAGCAAGAGGACATAGTATTAATAGCAGGAAAAGGACACGAAAAATATCAGGAGATCAATGGGGTAAAACATCATTTCGATGATAAGGAAGTGTTGATGGAAATGTTTGAGTTGCTGGGGAAGTAGATTGAAAGATGATTGAAGAAGTTGACGGTTGATAGAACAGGTGTCAATTAAGGGGAAATAAAAAAATAAATAGGTAAATGTTGTATCACTTATTTGAATGGTTTAGAGCAGAAGAGATACGCTTCCCTGGAAGTGAGCTCTTTCGTTTTATTACTTTCAGGGTGTTACTCGCAGTTATATTGTCTCTCATACTATCAACGATTTTTGGAAAAAAAATTATTAATATTTTATTGCGTAAGCAAGTGGGTGAAACAGTAAGAGACCTTGGTCTTGAAGGGGAACAATCTAAAAAAGGCACTCCCACTATGGGCGGCCTGATCATTATACTTGCCATTCTCATCCCCACTTTATTATTGGCCAACCTCGAAAAAGTATATATCCGCTTAATGATCATCAGCACCGTATGGCTTGCGATCATTGGTTTTATTGACGACTATTTAAAACTTCGTTCAAAGCGAATCGCTAAGCAAAAAGATGTTCCCTATTCAAAAGGTGACAGTGATGGTCTTGCCGCAAAGTTTAAAGTCTTTGGGCAGGTTATGTTAGGAATTATAGTTGGTGCCACACTCTATTTCAATCCCAGTGTAAAAATATGGCGTGAATACCAGGGTATTCCTAAAGCTGGCGACAGCACTGTTTTACATAGAATAGTTGATGGCAAACAAAAATTTTTTGTAGAAGCAAAAGACCCCATCACAACTATTCCCTTTGTAAAAGGGCATGAATTCAATTATGCTAAATTATTACCTGTTGGGTTGAGAGATTATACATGGATACTATATATCGCGATTGTTATTTTCATTATTACAGCCGTCTCCAATGGATCGAATATAACCGATGGACTTGATGGTTTGGTAACGGGTACATCTGCAATAATTGGTGTATGTCTTGGCATTTTTGCCTATGCAAGCGGCAACCTGTTTTTTGCAGAATATCTTAATATTATGTACATACCTAATCTCGGGGAGTTGTCCATTTTTATTGGTGCTTTCGTTGGTGCATGTGTGGGCTTTTTGTGGTACAATTCATATCCTGCGCAAGTTTTCATGGGCGATACCGGAAGCCTGACACTGGGAGGAATTATAGCTGCACTTGCAATCATAGTGCATAAAGAATTATTGATACCTATTATTTGCGGAGTTTTTTTAGTGGAAAGTCTGAGTGTGATGATACAGGTAGGTTATTTCAAGTTTACAAAAAAGAAATATGGTGAAGGCAGAAGGATTTTTTTAATGAGTCCGTTGCATCATCATTATCAAAAAGCAGGATACCACGAAGCCAAAATCGTTACAAGGTTCTGGATCGTGACTGTAGCCTGCGTAGTTTTTTCTATCGTGACGTTAAAATTGAGATAAGTAATATAGATGAAAAACCAAAACCAAAACAATGATGTCCAAAAAAACCACTCTCATGATTTGAGCTGATGAAATTTCATTATTTGTCCGTACCCTATTTTAAAAAATGAATCGAAAATTGGTCATATTAGGTGGAGGCGAGAGTGGTGTAGGGGCGGCTTTATTAGGAAAGAAAAAAGGATACAACGTATTCTTATTTGACGAAAGTTCTTTGAAAGATGATTATCGCAATGAGTTGTTAGCAGCCGATATCTCCTTTGCAGAAAAGGATATTGACGCCGCATCTATTCTGGATGCGGTAGAGGTAGTGAAAAGCCCGGGCATTCCTGAGCAGAACGATTGGGTGCAAAGGATAAGGAAAAAAGGATTGCCCATTATTAGTGAAATTGAATTTGCTTACCGCTACAAAGAAGAAAGCAAGATCATCGCCATCACAGGCAGCAATGGAAAGTCCACCGCTACAGCGCTCACATATCATATCTGCAAAACAGCAGGTATAGATTGTGCACTTGTTGGAAACATAGGGATTTCATTCGCAAGACAGGTCGCCTGCGATCCGAAACCTTTTTACATAGCTGAGATCAGTTCTTTTCAACTCGATGACATTAAAAGTTTCAGACCTGATGTAGCTGTATTATTAAATATCACAGAAGACCATTTGGACCGCTATGAATACAAGTTTGAAAAATATGCAAAAAGTAAAATGCGCATTGCGATGAACCAGACTTCAAACGATCATCTTATTTACAATATGGACGATGAGCAAATCGTAAAGTATTTAGCAGCAACAGAAATATCATCTCACAAAATAGGCATTAGTATGAAGCAGGAAGTAAAGACAGGGGGACACATTTTGAACGAACAGCTTACCATTAATATGAATAATGAACAACATAGTATGAGTGTTTATGATTTCGCATTGAAAGGAAGACACAATCAGTTTAATACAATGGCAGCTTGTGTAGCAAGCGCCACTATGGACATTCGCAAAGAAAAAATCCGGGAAGCCGTAAAGACCTTTGAAAATCTCGAACACCGTATGGAAACTGTATTAACGATACGCGGTGTAGAATTCATTAATGACAGTAAGGCCACAAATATCAACTCTACGTGGTATGCCCTCGAAAGCATGACTAAGCCCACCATATTAATATTAGGGGGTATAGACAAGGGCAATGATTATGCACTGATTGAAGATCTGGTAAGGGAAAAAGTAAAAGCAATTGTTTGCCTTGGTGTAGACAATAAAAAAATAAATGAAAAATTCAGTAATGATGTAAAAGTGATGAATACAACCAGTGCACAGAAAGCTGTGGAAGCAGCATTTTATTCTGCCGCCCCCGGAGATGTAGTGTTATTAAGCCCTGCATGTGCATCGTTTGATCTTTTTAAAAATTATGAAGATCGCGGAGTTCAATTTAAAGAAGCTGTAAAAAATTTATAATTATGTCAAAACTGTATGGCAGTATGCCTTATTAAGAAGCCTTATGAACCAGTCTATAGATATAAGATTTACTGAGCTTGCACAAAGTGCCAACTTACTGAAGAGAACCCGGGGAGATAAAGTTATTTGGGCTCTTGTAGGATTATTGGTATTGGTGTCGCTGTTGGTAGTTTATAGTGCAACCGGTACGTTGGCTTATAAAATGTATAAGGGCAATACAGAGATATACCTCTTCAAGCAGGTTGCTTTTATTGCCATTGGTTTTTGTGTGATCTATTTTGCGCACAGAGTAAACTATACGATCTATTCGAGGATCGCAAAAATTGTTTTTCTCCTTTGCATACCACTTCTTTTTTATACCCTGTTTTTTGGGGTAACATTGAATGAAGGCAGCCGCTGGATCAAACTTCCAATCATTAATCTCACCATGCAAACTTCTGATCTTGCAAAGCTTGCATTATTCATGTACCTGGCTCGTATGCTTAGCCGCAAGCAGAATGTAATCAAAGATTTCAAAAAGGGGTTTTTGCCGGTCATGTTGCCTGTTGCAGTTACCTGCCTTTTGATCGCACCTGCTAATTTATCTACAGCATTATTATTAGGCGCAAGTTGCATGTTGCTGCTTTTTATTGGCAGGGTAAGTACCAGGCATTTGCTGGTGACAGTGATTATAGCAGCTATCCCACTTATACTTTTAATAGGTGCAGCGGTTGTAAAACATCGTATTGTAGATGATGCACCGAATATAGGGGTAAAGGAAAAATCATCAAAAATTACGGGACGTGTGGATACATGGATCAATCGTGTAGAAGGTTTTATATATGGGGGCAATGAAGCGGATAATGATAATATGTATCAGACCAACCAGGCTAAAATTGCAATAGCCAAAGGAGGCTTTATGGGAGTGGGGCCGGGTAATAGTGAACAAAGAAATTTTTTACCGCAAGCATATAACGATTTCATTTATGCCATCATCATTGAAGAATATGGTTTAATCGGCGGCGCATTTATCATATTTATATACCTCGTTTTTTTATTTCGCAGCATCCGTCTTTTTAAGCGATGTCCCTATGCATTCGGAGCTTTTCTTGCATTGGGGTTAAGTTTTACCCTGGTGATACAAGCCATGGCGAATATGGCAGTGAATGTGAATTTGTTTCCCGTAACCGGAGTAACGCTCCCATTGGTAAGTATGGGTGGCAGCAGCTTTTTATTTACTTGCCTTTCTATAGGCATCATCCTGAGCGTAGCAAGAAATGTAGAACAATTGGAAGGGAAAAAACAGGAGACAATGATGGAAGCAGAACGAATTCAAAAAGAAGAGAATGAAAAAAAACAGGAATTGGAAAATGAAATGGATCCAGTTATTGAAGTGTAACCAATGAGTAAAAAATTTATTATAGCAGGTGGTGGTACAGGAGGACATATATTTCCGGCTATAGCTATTGCCAATGCTTTGAAAAGACAGGATAGTGGAACTGAGATATTATTCGTGGGTGCTAAAGGAAAAATGGAAATGGATAGAGTGCCTTTAGCTGGATATAAAATAATAGGATTGGATATAGCAGGTTTCAACAGAAGTTCTTTGATAAGAAATTGGAGTTTACCGATGAAGCTGGTTAAGAGTTTTTTGCAGGTAAGGAAAATATTCAGTGAATTCAAGCCTGATGGGGTGGTAGGTGTAGGTGGTTATTCATCTTTCCCTGTTTTACGGTATGCACAGGTAAAAGGGATTCCCACATTTATTCATGAGTCAAATTCTTTTCCTGGGAAGTCCAATATTTTATTAGGCAAAAAGGCTACGAAAGTGTTTGTGTCAACAGATGGAATGGATCGCTTTTTTCCGGCATCAAAGATCAGCATTACCGGCAATCCTGTACGTCCTGAGATCACAGAAACTGCATTGATCAAAAAAGAAACGGCATTGAAAACTTTTGAGTTGAAAAATGATGTTACAACTGTATTGGCAATTGGTGGAAGCCTCGGTGCAAGATCTATCAACGAAGCCTTGCATCAGCACATTGATCAATTTGAAAAAAATAATCTGCAGTTGATATGGCAAACCGGCAATAGTGAGACAGCCAAGTGGCAGATGTATGATAAAAAAGAAAATATGTGGGTAGGCCCTTTCATTACTGAAATGCAAAACGCTTATGCTGCGGCGGACATTGTGGTTTCGAGATCCGGGGCTATGGCAGTGGCAGAACTCTGTATAGTAAAGAAAGCCGTTGTGTTTGTTCCTTATCCTTTTGCAGCAGAAGACCATCAGACCGCAAATGCAAAAAAACTGGTGGATAAGGAAGCCGCTCTAATGGTAACTGACAAAGAAGCCATTGACCAGATAGTGCCCATGGTAGTAGCACTGGCAAAAGATAAAGCACTTATAGAAAAGCTTAAAAATAATATAAGCAAAGAAGCAATATTGAATGCTGATGCACAGATAGCAACAGAAATATTGAAAATAGTAAACTGAATGAAGAACGGAATAAATGCACAAGATAAAATTGTAATGCCTGAATTGAAAGGCCTTACAAACGTGTATTTTATTGGCATTGGCGGCATTGGTATGAGAGCCCTCGCCCGTTATTTTCTTGAAAAAGGTGTTCATGTAGGTGGATACGATAAAACTGAAACTCAGCTCACAAAAGAACTTGTAAAAGAAGGCGTTTCTATCAGTTATACTGACGATATAAATGCCATTCCTAAGAATGCAGAATTGATCGTGTACACGCCTGCAATTCCTAAAGAACATACAGGTCTTATTTATTACCAACAGAATGGATACACAGTTGTAAAACGCAGTGATGTTTTAGGTGCCATCACCTTGGAAGGCTTCAATATCTGCGTAGCAGGCACGCATGGAAAGACTACGATAAGTACCATGATCGCTCATATTTTGAGGGACTCCGGATTTGAATGTAATGCTTTCCTGGGTGGCATTTCAAGTAATTACGGCACTAATTTTTGGTCATATAATTCTGTCGAAACAGATGCCAAAGAGATAAGCGTAATTGAAGCAGATGAATATGATCGTAGCTTTTTAAAACTCTATCCGGACATTGCTGTTATTTCCTCGATGGATGCAGATCACCTTGATATTTACGGCGATGAAACTAACATGCAGGATGCTTTTATCGCTTTTGGAAATAAGGTGAAAGAAAATGGTTTATTGATCATTAAGAAAGGATTAAAAAGAACAAAGGATATAAACACAAAAAATAAATGGGATTATAGTCTGCAAAATGATACTGCAACTGTTTTCGCAAAAGACATTCAGATACATGAAGGAGGTTATTATTTTAATGTGCATTTACATGAATTAATTATTTCAGGTTTGAAGTTGAATGTAGGTGGAATGCACAATGTGGAAAATATGGTAGCTGCCATAGCCGTTGCCGGCAGATTAAAAATAGATGACGAAAAGATCAGGAAAGCAGTAGCAAACTACACTGGTGTTAAGAGAAGGTTTGAATATATAATTCCACCCATAACGCAGGAAAAAGGCGGGTACTTACAAACTGTTTTCATTGATGATTATGCGCACCACCCTGAAGAGTTAAAGGCTTTATTAAAAAGTACAAGAAGCCTTTTCCCACAGCGAAAGATCACTGTTATTTTTCAACCACATTTATTTACCCGTACAAGAGATTTTAAATCAGAATTTGCTGATAGTCTTTCCCTGGCAGACCAGGTATTGCTGCTGCCCATTTATCCCGCAAGAGAAAAACCCATTGAAGGCGTGAGCAGCGAAATAATATTTTCTGAAATAAATGTAGAGAAAAAGATTATTGAAAAAGGAGCGTTGGTGGATTGGATGAAAACCTATGTGCAGACTATAAATAAAGAATTTGGCGAAGTAATCATCACTGCAGGTGCAGGAGATATAGATGCATTGGTAGCACCATTGAAACACATAATTCAAAATGAAAGGTAAAAAATTAATATATAAAATTTTAATTCTTGCGGCCTGGCTGCTCGTAGGCAGTGGAATGATCGTGTTGCTTGCCGCTGCAAGTAAAAAGCAAAAACAACACTTATGTAAGGATGTAACGATTACTATTAAGGGTGATAGTAAACAGGTTTTCATTGACAAAAAAGAAATTCAAAATCAACTAAAACTGACTGCAAAAGGTTCATTGATCAACAAACCATTGTCAGGTATAAGTCTGTCACAACTTGAAAAGCGATTAAAGGATCATCCGTGGATCAGTAAAGCACAATTATATTTTGACAGCAGAAATATTCTGCATGTTGCCGTAGTTGAGCGGATTCCCATAGCAAGAATTTTTACTACTACAGGACAAACTTTTTATATTGATTCTACAGGCCACAGAATGCCTCTCCTTGAAAATATAAATCTCCGGCTTCCCATCATTACCAACTTCACCTCTGCAAAAAAACTCCATGCAAGCGATAGCCTGATGCTAAATGATATCACTAGAATGGTAAGTTACATTTCTGCTCATCTTTTTTGGTCAGCTCAGATTGCACAGTTTGATATTACACATGAAAGAACATTTGAAGCCATTCCTGTTGTTGGTAATCATATCATCAAATTAGGTACCGCCGAAGGATTTGCGAAAAAATTAGATAAGCTTTATTTATTTTATCATAACATCCTCAGCAAGACCGGCTTCGATAGATACAAGGCGATTGATTTACAATACCAGGATCAGATCATTGGTGTGAAGAGAGGTGCAACATCTAAAATTGATTCAGTTCAATTAAAAAAGAACATTGAGGAAATGATGAAACAAAGTGAAGAAGCGCTTGCCGATTCTCTGCTTGTTATGCAACAAAAGCCACCTTCAGAGGGTGCCTTACCTACTACCACATTTTATACTACACCTCCTACGGAAACGATGTCATCAAAAACAAATCCGGACAAAAAAAATATAAATGCATTGGCAAAGTCAACTATTTCTAAAAACAACAATAATAAAAGTTTTAAAATAGAGACAGAGAAACCAGCAATAAAGAAACCGTTACAAACAGAAAAGAAACAAGAAAAGATAATCAGGAGTGAACAAAAACCCAGGGCTGTGATGACCCGGAATGAGTGAAAGATTTTTTAATTAATGAGGAGATATGGAAAGCGCAATAGAATAAGAGACCGTAAACAATCAAACAACTAAAAACAACATAGAATGAAAAAAGAGCAGCCAATAATAGTGGGGCTTGATATTGGAACAACTAAAATTGCAGTGATCGCCGGTCGTAAAAACGATTTCGGTAAACTGGAAATTTTAGGTTTCGGTAAAGAAAAGTCTAACGGAGTAAAACACGGGCAGGTTCTCAACATTGATGAAACCATTAAAGCCATTCAAACAGCACTTGAAAATTGCTATGCTTCCAATCCCAGTCTGGAAATTAAAGAAGTCTATGTTGGCATTGCAGGGCATCATATCAAAAGCCTGCAAACCCGCGGCGACATTGTACGGCAAAATACCGACAATGAGATCACCCAAAAAGAAATTGACCAGCTAATTGCCGATCAATTCAAAACCTACATTCCTGCAGGCGATCAGATCATTGATGTAATTCCGCAGGAATATACAGTTGATAATTTTCAAAATATTCCAAACCCAATTGGTTTTGGTGGTGTGAAAGTCGGCGCAAATTTTCACATCATTACAGGAGATAAAAATGCTATTCGAAATATTAACCGCTCTGTTGAAAAAGCAGGATTGATCACAAAAGATCTCGTATTACAACCATTGGCATCGGCTGCAGCAGTGATGGCCGAGGAAGATCTCGAAGCCGGTGTGGCTATTGTAGATATCGGGGGTGGCACTACTGATTTAGCTGTTTTTTACGAAGGCATATTAAAACATACTGCTGTTATTCCTTTTGCAGGGGAAAATATTACGAATGATATAAAAACAGGATTAAGTGTACTGAAACAACAAGCCGAACAAATGAAGGTGCAATTCGGAAGTGCCTTATCTACAGAAACAAAAAACAACACATTTATTACCATCCCTGGATTTCGGGGCATGCCTACAAAAGAGATCAGTGTAAAGAATCTCGCCAACATCATCCAGGCACGCATGAGTGAGATCCTGGATTTCGTTACCTATCATTTAAAGCAGGTAGGACTGGATAACAAAATGCTGAACGGAGGAATTATTTTAACCGGTGGTGGTTCGCAGTTAAAGCATATCATTCAATTAACAGAATATGTCACTGGGTTAAATGCAAGGATTGGATTACCTACTGAACACCTGGCACCTGGTAATATTGAAGAAATAGCAAAACCAATGTATTCCACATGTTTGGGATTGATCTTGAAAGGTTATGATGATTTTGAACACAACCGAAGGCCATTCGATTCCGAGCCCATAAAATTAGAAACCCCTGAAGGATTGCATCCTGCATTTGCAGAAGAAGAAATAGGAGAGGAGATGCCCGATACCCGTGGGCGTAAGAGACTTACAGGGTTTTGGAAAAACTTTAAAACACAATTGATTGATGTGTTTAAAGAAGAAGAGGATCAACACTTAGGCTAATAAAATTATAATAGAAAGTTTTTCTATTTGAAAATTGTATGAGACTAACAACAACTATAAAAATCACTAACCAGTCATCAGGCCGCCTGATGACGCAAATTAAATTCGTATGATACACTTTGATCTCCCCAAAGAAAAATCTTCCATAATAAAAGTAATAGGGATTGGTGGTGGCGGAAGCAACGCTGTTAATCACATGTACAGCCAGAATATTGAAGGTGTAAACTTCATTATTTGTAACACAGATGCACAAGCCATTGCCCAAAGCAACGTGCCCAATAAAGTACAGTTAGGACCACATCTTACACAAGGGCTTGGAGCAGGCGCTAACCCTGAAATAGGGCGACAAGCTACAGAAGAATCACTTGAAGAATTGCGTAGCATACTTGAAGTAAATACCAAGATGGCTTTTGTGACTGCAGGCATGGGAGGTGGCACCGGTACAGGCGGAGCTCCTATCATATCACAGATATGTAAAGACCTCGGCATTCTCACAGTAGGAATTGTAACAACACCCTTTGCTTACGAAGGAAAAAAACGTCAGCAACAGGCTGAAGAAGGCATTACAAAACTGAAGCAATATGTGGATACACTCCTGGTGATCTCCAACGATAAACTGCGTCACCAGTTTGGCAATCTTAAAATGCGTGACGCATTTGCAAAGGCAGATAATGTATTGGCAACTGCTGCAAAATGCATTACTGATGTCATCAATAGTACGGGCCAAATCAATGTGGATTTTGCAGATGTATGCACTGTTATGAAAAATGGTGGTGTTGCTATTTTGGGTAATGCTGCATGCGATGGTGAGAACAGGGCGCAGAAGGCTATAGAAGATGCACTGAATTCTCCATTATTAAATGACAATGAGATCCGCGGCGCTAAATGGATATTGATCAATATCAATTCTGCAGAAGGCGATTTTGAATTTACTATGGATGAAGTTGAGATCATACAAAATCACCTACTGAGCCAGGCAGGTGAACATACTGATGTAATACTTGGTCTTGGCTACGACAATACATTGGGGGAAAAAATAGGAATTACACTTATTGCTACAGGCTTTGAACATAAAGATCCATTTGCCAAAGAAGTGAAACCAAAGCAGGAAGTGAAGACCGAAGAAAAGATAGTGATGACATTGGGTGAAGAGATCAGGTTGAGAGCAGAACCGGTGAAGATCCAAAGTCAACCCGCAATCATGACTAAGGCAGAAGAGATGGTGCAAGCAGTGGAATCTCCCCGATCAGATATGCATGTAGCTAATACTACAGCAAAGGAAATGGAAAAAGAGATTGATCAGCCTGTGCACATGAAGCTCAAGATCAAAGATGAAGATGCTGATAGAGAAAAAGAAAAAAATGATTTGGAATTGAAAAAACAGCAATTAAACGATAAATTTGAACAATTGCGTAAAAATATACTTGCGCAAACAGCTCCAAAACAGGAGCCCAACTCTATCCCTACGTCTGCAGCGTCGGGAGGTTATCTATCAAGACCATCCAATATTTATGCAGAATCCAAAGCTGAAGTTTCTACTTCAAAAGCTGCCGAAGAACCGGTTCCACTACCTGATGTAAAATTGGAAGAAAAAGAATCTTTTGATATGCAACTGGTGATCAGGAATGACATTCCTGCGGCGGATATGCCCGCGGCTCAAAAAACTCAGGAACCGACAAATGCTCCGGCAGAGGAAGCCCGTACCGGGAACGATGCCGAAGATGAAAAACGAAGGGCGACCGAACGATTACAGAAACTGCGCAATCTGTCGTTCAATATCAGTGCAACTGACCCCAACAATGAGTTTGATGCAGTGCCGGCCTATATCCGTCGCAACATGGAATTATACAACAACACATCGAGTGTAGAAAACTTTTACAGCAACTACACTGTAAAAAGCGATGGAAATAACAGCGCACAGATCAGCACCATCAATACATTTTTAGACGGTAAAAAACCAGATTAATAATTGGTGAAAAATGTTTTTTTAGTTGTTCCCTCATCGTTTAAGCGGTGGGGGTTTTTTATTGTTTGACTTTATAGAGTTTTGGTTTCCGGATGTATTGCTACTAATATATTTTAATGAAACGCTAGTCCAAAACGCTTTGGCAAGCCTGTTTGCCGACAGTGCAGACTCAGCATGATTCCGATGGCTATCGCCATTTTTTCAAAAAAGGTTTTTAGTAAGAATTTTTATATTTCCGATAACTTAACAAACGTACAGACACTTTATTTTATTTAATGCAATGTTTCTACATTGCTAATTACTTGAGAATGGAATAACCAGGCCAAAATGAATGCCCAGTTGATTAACAGCAGTGTTGTAAATTTTACCTATTGCATGTTCGTGTACTTCGTTAGTTGCACTTTGAAACTTCACCGAGTAATCAATATCTTCTTCATTATCATCAGTGTTAAGCCGTATGTAATCTGCTTTTGTTCCTTTTCTGTAGCTAAACCCAATATCAAAAAGGATGCTTCTTCCCGCATTAGGTTTCCACTTGGATGCGAATCGCAGACCTCCTTCAATTTTGCCTATGAATGATTTATCAGTCTGAATATTGTCTGACTCTAAAGCATTACAACCATCCGAATCTTCAGGGTCTTCAATTACATAATTAGTGTTGTATCGAAACATACCTATATTCAAGCCTGCATAAGGTTTCAACTTTCTGTTTTCATTAAAAATATACCGTAATCCGGAAGTCAATTCAAGAATATTACTATTGTATTCTATTGTAGTTTTGGTTAGCACGTTATTAAATTCAAATTCATAAGGCATAGATTTTACGTCATTGGTACCTGCATCTACATTCATTACAATTTTCAATGGAGATGCTTTTTTTACTGTCAGCTCAATACCAATACCCATGCCGTAAGCATTTTTGAATTTACCTACCTGTTCACCTAACGGTGTGTTCATGTTTGCTCTTGAAGTGAAACTGACCTTTTGTGCGCCGGCTTTAATAAAAATGGAGCAAGCTAAGAGGAGTAGAATTGACTTCATAAAATAGAGTTTTTATATTTTAAATTTACGAAATCTTTTTAATTTATAAGGTTCGAAAAATTGTTGGAGCAATTAGGCGAACGGGATGTTTTGGTATAGCGTGTCTGGTCTTGCCGACCCGGTGTAATTATACCAATCTCTTTTCCCCTAACGTTCTTTTGCAAAACGATCCCGACAAACGTTTTCAGCGTCTCTAACACTTTTTTTCTCTGCTTCGTTGAGCTGCGTAAAATATTGGTACAACTCCTGATCTATTGTATGCCATAGAATTCATATTTCTACGAAATTAATTTTAATTTTTATCCCACAGATATGTCCAACTTCAATCCTTAGGTTTTTCAATTATTTGTCTGCATCGTTGAGTTTCAAGGCATTTACAACTTATCACTTCTGCTTTATAGACTGTACCCAATTACTAATAGCATACTTTTCATCCGGTGAAAGCCTTGCATCTTTATGAATCCATAAATAAGAAGGTAAAGGCATTTTGCCTGTTTTGATTTCTTCAGCAATTTCTTCCAGCTTTTTTCTTTGCTTGTGAGCTGGGTAAGCGGCAAATTGATTGAAATTCAATTCAAGTTTGCCTTCATCCACATGAAATTGCATCCACCAGCCAAACGGTTGTATATTACTGTACCAAGGATACTTAGTATTATTTGAATGACAATCATTGCATGACTTTTTAAGGATTTGTGAAACATCATAAGGTATTTTATATAAAGTAGAAATATCATTTTTTTTTGCAAGTGCTTCTGACTGAGCGTTTCTGGTTGGTCTTATCAACTGTACTGCTACAAAGAGAATAATAATACCAATTCCAATTTTTCTCCACATAGATAAACTCCTCATAAGTGTTTGACAATTTCATCGAATGATTTTGTGCTGTAATCTATATTCACCCATTTAGCCGCCACCTTTCTCTTTTTGTATAATAGAACAGTGTTTTTAGCCTCAGGATTGATTTTGTAGATGCCACAGGTTTCTGTATCTGTTGGCGATGGCACCATTGTCATAGCTACCTTTTGGAAGTTCTGTTCATCGCACCATTTTTTTATTTTATTCTTAATTAATTCTTCTTTTGTGCGTGGCATTGGAATTTTGAATGGGTTCATATACATTAAAAACACCCGGAATTTCTTTTCGCCTCTTTTTATCATTTCATTTTCCAGTGATCGGATAAATCCAGTCATATGGTCAAGGTTGGCGTGGTGGAACCAGACCATAACGCCCTGTCCGTATCCATACTTGCACATGGGACAAGCTTTTTTACCAACATCTACTCCAGAAAGATGCAACGGATCAAAAGCAGGACAGTTTTCACCAATAGCTAAACCTGATTGTATTTTCACAGGCGCTGCTGAATAATAAGGAATGTTTTTTCCAAGAATAATATTTCTGCGGCCCTGTTTTATTTCTTTGTCCTGAACAAGTTTGATAATTCCATCACCACCTCGTTTTTCTTGTTTCACTCTTTGTGCCTGCGTTAACAGGGGATCATCATCAAACATAAAGTCATCAATCCAATATACATTTTTGCCTGGCTCTTTTAAGGATACATGAATGTGTTGTGGGTCGCTCCGGCCTGGGTATGCTGAGGGACGAAGTGTATAAAACTGATAAAAACCATTGGCATCTGTTTTTACCCAACCCCGGAGATATCCATGTCGCTTGCCCCATCCTGCTTCATTCCCTTTGGTTGGATAATGCCCGTTCTGATCAGTATGATAGAAATAAAGCACTATGTTTTTTGCCGGAGTTTTGCCATCCGGTTCATAGACTATACCACTGATTTCAATTTTAGGTCCCGGTAAATTAAAATCAGGAAAGGTTATGGATGAAGTCAATTGCTCGTGAGGAACAGGACTTTCATAGATTGCTTCGCATCCTTCACATCCGCCTCCTACTACCTGTTGAATGGGTTGGATTTGTTTTTCCTTTTGTGAATTTACTTTTCCGCAACCCCCCATCATTAAAGCATTACAGAGAAAGGCAATTAATAGTTCATGTTTCATATTTAAATTATTTGCTTCTGCAAGTTTGTCCTTTACTAAACCAGATATCAAATGAGTTACACTAAATGTCATCCTCGCTTGATGAAATGAAATACTGCAGATGGTCTCGCAATGAGCGTATTTGGTGTAAACCATGTATGCTTACTTAGTTGTAGATTTAGTTTTGAACCATGAGGCCTTTGCACGTTACATACAAATCTTTTTTTCTGCACCTGCTTTTTTGGGCGCTGATTGCATGTATCTGGTTTTATTTGCGTTACCAGGATTATACTACGATGCAAGAAGCTATTTGGGTAACGGTAGTGAAAGTAACTGACCTGGCAATTGTGATATATTTTGCCAATATGCTATTAGTGCCAAAGCTTTTGTACACCAAAAGATATGGTGTATTTGCATTGGCATTTGTATGTACTATTATTTTCAGCAGTACAATCAAGATGTGGATAATGAGCTTTGTTCAGCAGGATTATGATTTGATCGGTTTCTCTAATATAAAACAAAAGGTATATAACAATTTTGTTACACAATTTTTTTTAGTGCTTGCAAGCATTGGTTTAAAATCAGTCTTTGATTATCTAAAATTGCAAAAGCAAATGGTAGAAGTGGCAAAGGAAAAAGCAGAGGCCGAATTGAATTTTTTGAAATCTCAGATCAACCCTCATTTTTTATTCAATTCACTCAATTCAGTTTATTTTTTGATTGATAAAAACAATGAACCTGCACGGGCGGCCTTGCACAAGTTTTCCGATATGCTTCGGTATCAATTGTATGATTGTAACGGGCAAAAAATTCCGGTAGAAAAAGAGATCAGTTACCTGAAGGATTATATTGACCTGCAGTGTTTACGGATTAATAAAGATTGTGATGTAGAATTTCATTGTGAAAATGATGTAAACAATTTTACTATTGAGCCTTTGTTATTAATTCCTTTTGTTGAAAATTCATTCAAGCATGTTTCTCACTACAGCAATGGCAAAAAAAATGAAGTGCAGGTAAACATTTCACGGGACGATACTGCATTACACTTTAAAGTATGCAATACTATAGAGGATAAACAACAGGTGGAAAATGAAAGAAGTGGCGGCATTGGATTAGCCAACGTAAGAAAGCGGCTGGAATTATTATACCCAGGTAAACACAACCTACAAGTAAATAAAACAGATGGACGGTACAGTGTTGCATTGACATTGTGTATTTAAGAATAACAAAATCATGACTATTAATTGCATCATTATAGACGACGAACCATTGGCACGCAAAGGCCTAAGGGAATATATAACTGAAATTGATTTTTTGCATCTTTCAGGCGAATTTGAAAATCCGGTAAAAGCCCTGAATATATTAACAGCGGGTAGTATTCAGTTATTGTTTTTAGATATTCAAATGCCTGCAATTACAGGACTTGAATTTTTTAAAATGCTCCCGCATCCCCTACCGGTTATATTCACTACAGCTTATCCTCAGTATGCATTAGATGGCTTTGATCTCAATGCACTTGATTATCTGGTGAAACCTGTTTCTTTTGATCGTTTTTTAAAAGCGGCTTTAAAAGCGAAAGAACATTACGAATTGCGTGAACAAAACAAGAGTGATAACACCGCAACAATCACGGATCATTTTTTTATAAAATCCGATAATAAGCTGGTCAAAATTGCTTTCAATGAAATCTTATTCATTGAAGCCTTGCAGAATTATGTAAACATTTATACGGAGGACAATAAATACATTACCTATCTTACTTTCAAATCTGTGGAAGAATATTTACCGCCTGAATATTTTTTAAAAATTCATAAATCATACATCATCTCGCTTGAAAAAGTAAACAGCATTGAGGGTAATGAGATAAAAATTGGGAATCATGCAATTCCTGTCAGCCGAAATTTGAAGGATGATGTGATGGAAAGATTACTAGGCAATCGTTTCCTGAAAAGATGATCCACTATATGCAGGTTTTTTTATTCCGATAAGATATTACTCATCCATTTCATCCAATATTTCTTTACTCGGCGTTACGAGTACTTTATCAATTCGGTGTCCATCCATATCAATCACTTCAATTTTAAATTCTTTCCATTCCATAATTTCACCAGTCCGTGGTATATGCTCAAGTACATGAAGAATGCATCCGGCAAGTGTATCGTACTGATGTTCTTCATCTGTGATCCATTCGGTTTTATTAAAACGGCTTAAGAAATCATAAAATGGAATCTGTGCATCTACCAGGAAAGTTCCATTTTCTCTTTCTTTTATTTCATAATCATCGGCATCCGGTTCGGGCATATCGCCTATTATGGCCTCCAGAATATCGTTTAGCGTGATCATGCCCAGCACACTTCCATATTCATCTACAATAAAACAAGAATGTATTTTTGATTCTTTAAATTTTTCCATTACCTGGTATGCTGTATTGTTATCAGGTACGAAAAGAGCGGGCTGCATCAGATCTTTAAATAGGGTAAGGTCATCTGCTACATATAAATCTTTGATTGATACAACACCTTTAATATTATCTAGTTCACCTGCACATATTGGATAAACCGAATGGGGGCGAACGATGATTTTCTCCCGGATCATCTCTTCATTATCTGTTACATTAAACCAGATCATATCACTGCGGTGCGTCATCAGGGAAGTGATATTCCGGTCTCCCAGATGAAAGATCCTTTCGATCATGTCCTTTTCTTCTTCTTCAATAGTACCTGCTTCAGAGCCTTCATTGATGATGGCTTTAATTTCTTCTTCTGTTACTGAATCATCTTTAGAACCTTTGATATTAAAAAGCCTGAAAAAAAGATTGCTTGTTTTGTTCAACAACCATACAATGGGATGTGTCATTTTTGCAAACACACGCATTGGAGCCGCCATCATTATGGCTATTTTTTCCGATTTCAGCAAGCCGATTCGTTTGGGGATCAATTCACCAAATACAATAGTGAGAAAGGTGACAAGGATAACAACAATAATTGTGGAAATGGTTTGAGCATAAGGCTGCAAGACAGGGATGCTATCGAACACTGGTTTTAGATAACCACTAAACTTTTCTCCTGAATACACACCCGTTAAGATGGCAATAAGCGTTATACCAATTTGTGCAGCAGATAAAAATATCTCCGGATTATATGAAAGATCGAGTGCATTTTTTGCCTTGCTATCACCTCTGTCTGCCATGTGCTCCAATCGTGATTTTCGGGCGGAAACCAGGGCGATCTCTGACATTACAAACATTCCATTCAACAAGATCAGGCCCAGCAATATGAATATTTCCATCTAAACTTTAAGGTTATTAGCTATAGCAAAGCTACCTACTTTATTATTAAAGAAATATGCAGTAAGTAGTCCGGCTCCTGTACCTACACCTGCACCTCCCAGCACGTCGAGCGGGTAATGTACGCCTACATATACCTGGGCATAAGCTATAAAAAAAGCCCATACATAGCTAAAATAGATCCACTTTTTGAATGTGGCATAGAAGGTAAAACTTACAAATGTTGCAATACCAAAATGGTTGGCAGCATGATTGGATATAAAACTTGAACTTCCCGAACAGTGCCTCAGCAGCAAACGTACCTGCATCATTAAATCAGGTTCCTGGCAAGGCCTTAGTCGGTCAAAGCCTTCTTTAAATATTTTCGCTCCTACCATATCCGCAATGGCTACTGTACATAAAAATCCAAGACACCACCACCACCCTTTAGTACCATAATTGATAACGATAAATGCAAAGATGAAAATGTATAAGGGCGCCCAAAAAACTGAATCACGGAAATAGGGAAGAATGAAATCAAAAAAGGAATTTGTCCATTTTGTATTTAATAATAAAAAAAGCTGCCTGTCCCAGTTTTCCAACAGTTGCCAAATGGTAATGGATAGAACGCCGGTCATGAGGCAAATGTAGGCGATGGGTAACAGGAATGAAAAGATTGCCATTAAGCTCCCAAGGCTGGAAAAGCTGCAAAAGGCATAGACTATATCCAACCATTTGGGACGAATGAAAAGTTAATTCATCGAAAAACTTTTACAAACCATAACAATTTCTTCATTTTTGTAAACGTTTTGTATCAAATAAACTGCTTATGAAGTATGCTGATTAGGACCGGGATGCCAAAAACTTTGTTGTGGGTAATGAACTTGCTGTTCATTTATTTGCTTTTGTTCACAGGATTTCGTCTGGCTATGTTACTCACTTTTTTTCCGGAAGAAGAACAATACACTAATATAATTCCTTCATTTTTATTAGGCCTTCGTTTCGATATGCGATGGATCAGTCTGGTATTATCACCAATCGTGGTTACGAGTTTATTACCAACCTATTCACCATTCTATTCCGAAACCAATCGGAAGTACTGGACCTGGTATCTTGCCCTGATCACATTCATTGTAGTGTTCTTTTTTGCTGCTGATTTCGGTTGTTTCTCGTACAACCACACCCGGTTAAATGCTAGTGCACTGAATTTTGCTGAAGATCCCGGTACCTCATTTTTAATGATGTGGGAATCTTACCCTGTTTTATGGATGCTGCTTGCGTTGGTTGCATCCGTATTTTGCCTGCGCTGGATGTTTCGAAGAACGCATGTATATGTGATCAGCAAGACAGATGGTAGAAGAATCCCTTATCAGCGAAAATGGTTTGTATCAGCTACCCTGCTTTTAGCCTTTTTTATTTATGGCAGTTTTTCATGGCAACCGTTGAGGTGGAATAATGCATTCATTTTGCAGGATGGATTCCGTTCTTACCTCGCTCTGAATCCATTTCAAAATTTTTTTACAACGCTAAAATTTCGAAACCCTCAGATTAATAACGAGAGTAAAAATGACTATTTCCCTACTATGAAAGAGTGGATGGCACTTGCTCCTGAAAGTGTAAACTATCGAAGGGAAAATACAGTGTCTTCAAATGCGATCACCACTTCGCCCAATGTAGTATTGGTACTTTGCGAATCCTTCAGCATGTACAAAAGCAGCATGAGTGGTAATCCGTTAAATACCACTCCCTTTTTCAATTCATTGGCAGAAAACGGAGTTTTTTTTGACCACTGCTTCGCACCACATTTTTCCACTGCACGAGGATTGTTTGCTACACTTACAGGAATTCCGGATGTACAGCTTTCTAAATTTTCAACCCGTAATCCTGAAGCCTTAAATCAGCATAGCATCATCAATGATTTCAAAGGGTATGAAAAAATGTATTTGCTTGGAGGCGATCCTCAATTCAACAATTTTGCCGGCCTATTGCAAAATATAAATGGACTGGAAATGGTAACTGCAGGAGCTTTTAAATCGCTACCTGTGAATGTGTGGGGCATAAGTGATAAAGACCTTTTTTTGGAAGCCAATGAAAGGTTTGCAAAAAAAACAACACCTTTTTTTGCTATTGTTCAAACCGCTGATAACCACCGTCCGTTCAGAGTACCTGCAAATGAAAAAGATTTTAAAACCGAAGTTGTTCATCCAGATACATTACATAAATACGGATTTGAGTCTCTGGATGAATATAATGCTTTTCGTTATTCGGACTACTGCTTCAAAACATTTATGGAAGCAGCAAAGAAAAAATCATATTTCAACAACACTGTTTTTGTATTTATTGGTGATCATGGGGTAGCAGGTAATGCAAAAGCAATCTACGATCCGGTGTGGACTACCGAACGGCTAACTGATGAACATGTGCCTTTGTTATTTTATGCACCCAAATTTCTAAAACCAGAAAGGAAAACCGGAGTCGTTTCGCAAATTGATGTTTTACCCACGATTGCCTCACTCACAGGTCAATTATTTACAAATACCACATTGGGAACCGATGTAATGAATAATAAAAGGGATGGGAATCATGCATTCATTATCCACCACGATAAAGGCCAGATCGGTATGGTATCAGATGATTTCTACTTTACAAAAAACCTGAATTTTGTAAATGAAGAACTATACCTTTTTTCCGGTGCTAACTACTCGCAGATGCAAAAAGATTCCATCAAACAAAAAATGTCATCCCTTACTACTGCATTTTATGAAACGGCGAAATGGATGCTGGTGAATAATGGCGATTAGCTGATTAGCTGATGTGTCGATATGCCGATATGCTGATAGCTTATCGGCGTTTCCTCACATCCATAAGAAGCTTTTTATTGTGGTTTTTATTTTTTGATTAATGAGCGTCGTACAAATAAAAGAAAACTCACTTTCAAAGGATCAACTGTATAACTCATCGGAAATCGTCACATTTGCATATCGTTACATCTTCTTTCATATTTTTTTCGCAATAATGATCATTCGCGGAGTATTATGAAGATGATATGAACTTAAATTATAATCTCCAAACACTTCTGTTACCTGCATTTTTTGAAACGAAAGCATATCAGTAAAATCACCAAGGCTGAACTTGGCTACTTTTTCTACATGCACAATCGGCTGTGATAGCAAAGGGTCACTAACCACTATTTTTTTAAAGAAATGATCTTCATCCTGCCATCTTGTAATATCATAAACCGTTTGGTCAATTTCTTTTTTTTCAATGGAGATCAAATGCGTTTCTACATAATGTACATTCAGGTAATCAATCACCAGAGTAGCTCCGGGTCGCAAGCTGCCTGCTATAGTGCGCATGGCATCATCATGTTCCCGGCGGGTAGCAAAGTATCCAAATGAAGTAAAGAAATTAAAAGCAAAGTCGAAGTAATTTATCCAGAAAAGCAATCTCATATCGTGCACATAAAAATGAAGTGTTTCCGTTTCATTTTGTTTTGCTTCAGTTATACTATCCGGGCTTATATCAATCCCCGTAACATCAAAACCCTTTTCCGCCAGAAACCTGCTATGTCTTCCTTTTCCGCAGGCCACGTCCAGCATACGACTTCCATTTACGGGTTGTAATTTCTCAAGGAGTCGTGTAATAAATTTTTGTGCTTCATCATCATCGCGGTCAAAGTAAAGTTTATGGTAGTAAGTAGAATTAAACCAGTCTTTATACCATTCTTTTTCCGCCATGAATAAATTTTTGCAAAAGTAATGTTTGCACTCATTGTTTTATGTGCAGCTCACCTAATCGAAAAGCTTATTTTTGCGCCCTTAATTTCCTATTCTGTGGCATTGATAAAAAGCATTTCCGGCATTCGTGGTACTATTGGCGGTAAACCAGGTGATAATCTCACACCTATTGATGTAGTTTGCTACACCACTGCATTCGCAACCATACTTTTCGAAAATCCTCCGGTTGATAATGTCCAGCGAAAGGTGGTACTAGGCAGGGATGGAAGGATAAGCGGTACATTGGTTAGCAACCTGGTTGTAAATACTTTGATCAGTCTTGGTATAGATGTGATTGACCTGGGTTTGTCAACCACACCTACTGTAGAGATCGCTACTAAAAAAGAAGGTGCAGCAGGCGGTATCATCATCACTGCAAGTCATAATCCTAAGGAATGGAATGCGCTCAAGTTATTGAATGGCGAAGGTGAATTCATTTCTGCTGCTATAGGTGAAGAATTATTGAAAAGAGCAGAAGAAATGGATGTCACTTATGCTTCAGTGGAAAAACTGGGTCAGCATTTGACTGATGATTCTTACCTTCAAAAGCATATTGATCTTGTGCTTAATTATCCCTTGGTCAATATAAAAAATATACAAAAACACGGGTTTAAAGTGGTGGTGGATTGTATCAATTCCACGGGAGCCTTAGTGGTACCGCAATTGCTGAAAGCTTTGGGAGTGGAAGATGTAATCATATTGAATGGTGAAGTAGATGGAAAGTTTGCACATAATCCTGAGCCGTTGCCCCAACACCTTAGTGCACTGAGTAATGAAGTGGTGAAACAGAATGCAGATTTTGGCATTGCTGTAGATCCTGATGTGGACAGGCTATGCTTTGTATGTGAAGATGGCTCCATGTTTGGTGAGGAGTTTACATTGGTGGTAGTTGCAGATTATATTTTGAGTAGAAAGCCAGGCAACACGGTAAGCAATATGAGTAGTACAAAAGCGCTCAAAGAAATAACCATTAAGCATGGAGGGCAATATTTTCCTTCCGCAGTGGGCGAAGTGAATGTAGTGAATAGAATGAAGGAGGTGTCGGCAGTGATTGGGGGTGAAGGCAATGGAGGAATTATCGTTCCTGATTTTCATTATGGTCGTGATGCTTTAATTGGTATTGGTTTATTCTTATCGCATTTTGCGGCGCAGAAAAAAGGCTTAAAATCTTTTCGGCGTAATTATCCTGATTATTTTATTTCTAAAAATAAAATAGAATTACAAAAAGACCTGGATGTTGTAGCCATATTCGAAAAAATAAAATCAAAATATAAGAATAATCCTATCAATACAGAAGATGGATTGAAAATAGAATTTGATGCCGACTGGGTGCATCTAAGGACTTCGAATACAGAACCTATTATTCGCATTTATGCGGAAAGTAATTTTGAAACTACGGCGAACAACATAGCCATGCGATTGATGAAAGACATTAAAGAATTTATATAGTAACTTCCTTTTTAGATAGAAAGTAAAGGATTTAATAAATAGAATATTGACAACAGGGCCCGCTATACATGTGCCTTCAAGCGCAGGAGATGAGATAAAAGACAATCGCATTTACCTGGATAATGCAGCTACTACAGCATTAGACCCTGAAGTGCTCGAATCTATGCTGCCCTACATGACCACTCATTTTGGAAATCCCTCTTCCATTTATTCTTATGGCCGTCAAACCAGGATGGCCATTGAAAATGCACGAAAATCAGTTGCACGGTATCTGGGTGCTAGAACAGGTGAAATATTTTTTACTTCCGGTGGTACAGAAAGTAATAATACTGCTATTACCACTGCCATCCGTGATTTGGGTTGCAGACATATTATTACTTCGCCTATTGAACACCATGCAGTTTTGCATACAGTTGAATTTTATGCAAAACAGGATATGGTGACTACCGGGTTTGTAAAGATTTCAGAAAATGGTGAAGTGGATTATGAAGATTTAGATATCCAGTTGCAAAATATCACTGTTCCTGCGCTGGTGACGCTCATGCATGCAAATAATGAAATAGGAAACATTATGAATATTGAAAGAGTGGGTGATATCTGCACAAAATATAAAGCCATATTTCATTCAGACTGTGTGCAGACCGTTGGTCACTACCCTGTTGATTTGAGTAAAATGAATGTACATTTTATCTCTGCTGCCGGGCATAAATTTCATGGCCCGAAAGGGACAGGTATTTTATACATCAAGGAAAATATAAAAGTAAACCCTTTGATTATAGGAGGAGGGCAGGAAAGAAATATGCGTGCCGGTACTGAGAATGTGTACGGAATAGTAGGCTTTGCAAAAGCATTGGAAGTAGCAATGCGGGATTATGAAAATGACAGTAATTACATCAAAGGCTTGCGTATGTATATGATGCAGTCTTTGCAATCTGCAATCCCGGGTCTTCATTTCAATTACAGTGATCAATCATTGTATACTGTACTGAGTGTATGCTTTCCAAAATCAGAAAAATCTGAAATGGTATTATTTAATCTCGATATCAATAATATTTGTGCCTCGGGCGGAAGCGCCTGTAGTAGCGGAGCCGATGCAGGTTCGCATGTAATGAAAGCATTGAATAAAACAGATAAATGGATGACTATCCGCTTTTCTTTCAGTAAATACAATACGAAAGAAGAGATAGATCAGGTAGTTGAAAAATTAAAAGAGGTGATTTGATCTGAAATAATTGGGCGCTTTAAGATACCAACTATAAATTCCAAATAGGATTACGCCTTGCTGCTAATATATATCTTTTCATGTTCATCCAGAATGCCATGATCATATAGATGATCACCGGCGAACCCAAAGTCAAAAAAGAAGCATAAATAAACCACATGCGTATCCGCGAAGTGGCTATACCTATTTTCTCTCCAATAGCAGTACACACACCAAACGCCTGCCATTCAATAAAGTTTTTAAACTTGTTCATTTAGCTAATTTAATTTTTATCTGTCACTTCACCAACTATCTCATAATCCTGTTGATATGTGTTTTTCAATAACTTTGCTGCACTTTGGAAATGGATATAGCCTTTTCTGCGAAAGGATAACTTTTATTACTTCCAATCCTCTAAATTTGATCTCATGGTGTTTGACTTAGAATTAATTAAAAAACTATACAACCAACTACCTAATAAAGTTGCATTAACCCGAAAATTATTAAATCGCCCGTTGACACTTGCAGAAAAAATTTTATACTCACATGCTTTCACACCTGCTACCCGCATATTTGAAAGAGGAAAAGATTATGTGAATTTTGCCCCGGACCGAGTCGCTATGCAGGATGCAACCGCTCAAATGGCGTTGTTGCAATTCGATACCTGTGGTAGAAAGCAGGTGGCTGTACCCTCAACTGTTCATTGTGATCACCTGATACAGGCTAAGGTAGGTGCGGTAGAAGACCTCCATGCGGCAATAGATACCAATAAAGAAGTTTACGATTTTTTATCATCTATCTCAAACAAATATGGAATTGGTTTCTGGAAGCCAGGTGCCGGTATCATTCACCAGGTCGTATTAGAGAATTATGCATTTCCTGGTGGAATGATGATTGGCACTGATTCGCACACACCAAATGCTGGCGGATTAGGCATGTTAGCCATTGGTGTGGGGGGAGCTGATGCGGTGGATGTGATGGCTGGATTGGCCTGGGAATTAAAGATGCCAAAAGTAATAGGTGTAAAGCTTAGCGGTAAAATGAATGGCTGGACATCTGCTAAAGACGTCATTCTGAAAGTGGCCGGTATTCTTACAGTAAAAGGAGGCACAGGTGCTATTGTGGAATATTTTGGAGAAGGTGCTGATAGCCTGAGCTGTACAGGAAAAGCTACTATTTGTAATATGGGCGCAGAAATAGGCGCTACCTGTTCTGTATTTACTTATGATGATAAGATGGCTGCTTACCTGCGTGCTACTCAACGTGCAGAAGTAGCTGCAATTGCAGACAATATACGCGATGATCTCAGACCTGATAAAGAAGTATATCTGAATCCTTCAAAATACTATGACCAGGTTATTGAAATTAATTTAACGGAATTAGAACCTCATGTGAACGGTCCTTTTACTCCTGATCTCGCAACTCCAATATCCAAAATGGCTGCGGCGGTTGCTGCCAATGGTTGGCCTGATAAAGTGGAAGTGGCTTTGATCGGGTCTTGTACCAATTCTTCTTACGAAGATATCAGCAGGTCTGCTTCTATAGCTTCGCAGGCCAAAGCAAAAAACCTCAAAGCCAAAAGTGAATTTACGGTAACACCAGGTTCCGAGCTTGTACGCTTCACTATTGAGCGGGATGGGTATCTCAATACATTTGATAACATAGGAGGAGTAGTACTGGCTAATGCATGCGGACCTTGCATAGGTCAATGGGCACGGCATATAGATGATCCCAACAGGAAGAATACAATTGTAACTTCATTCAATAGAAATTTTGCAAAGAGAAATGATGGCCTGGCATCTACACATGCATTTGTAGCATCGCCTGAAATAGTGACTGCTTACGCCATTGCAGGAAAACTATCCTTTAACCCGCTTACAGACAAGCTTACAAATGAAAATGGAGAGCAGGTGATGCTTGATGAACCCAAAGGATATGAATTACCCCCAAATGGTTTTGATGTAGATGATCCGGGTTACCTGGCGCCCGCTGAAGATGGGAGCACAGTAGAGGTAATCGTAAAACCCGATTCGCAACGATTACAACTTTTGGAACCCTTTCCTTTTTGGGAAGGCTCTGACCTTACAGGCTTGCGCTTACTCATCAAAGTAAAAGGAAAATGTACAACGGATCACATTTCCATGGCAGGCCCCTGGCTGAAATACCGCGGGCATTTAGATAATATTTCCAATAATATGCTGATTGGGGCGGTGAATTTTTTTAATAACCAAACTGATAAAGTAAAAAATGCACGTACCGCGGAATATGATACTGTGCCTAACACACAGCGCCATTATAAAAGATCGCGGATAGGTACTGTAGTAGTGGGAGATGAAAACTATGGCGAAGGTTCTTCACGTGAACATGCTGCCATGGAACCCAGGCATTTAGGAGTACGGGCAATTATAGTAAAAAGCTTTGCACGGATACATGAAACAAATTTGAAAAAACAGGGTATGTTGGGTTTGACCTTTGCTGTAAAAAATGATTATGATAAAGTGCAGGAAGCAGATGTGGTAGACATTACAGGACTAAAAGATTTTGCACCGGGAAAGCAATTGACCATGGTGTTGACTCACCTGGATGGTAAAAGAGAAAAGGTGAAATTAAACCATACATACAATCAACAGCAGATAGAATGGTTTAAAGCAGGCAGTGCACTGAACCTGATCCGCAAGCAATTTGGAAGTAATGAATAATAAGTTGTTTTATTCAGGTATATTTTCCCCCCACCTATAAGTATTATTTTTCAATTCTGCAAGATCGAGTACACGATCTACTACCGTTCCAGCAGCTTCTTCCATATTTTTTGGCACACTGTAAAACGACGGACTAGCCGGGCAGATGATACCTCCTGCAAGTGTAACGGTTTCCATATTGCGGATGTGTATCAGGCTATAGGGAGTATCCCTGATAACACAGATTAGTTTTTTACGTTCTTTCAACATCACATCTGCACCGCGTGTCGTAAGATCGTTTGATACGCCGGCTGCAATTCGACCCAGCGTTCCCATGGAGCATGGAATAATGATCAATGCATCATATTGAGCAGAGCCCGATGCAAAGGGAGCAGTAAAGTCTGTTTTTTCAAAATATCGAAAGGGGAATTTGGCATAAGACTCATCGCCAATTTCTGTTTGCCATACGTATTTGGCATTATTGCTCATCACTATAGATACTTCAGCAAGTTGATCGCCAAGCAATGCTAATTTTTCCAATATCAATTTTGCATAAATTGATCCACTGGCACCTGTGATGGCAATTGCAATCTTTTTCATTCATTATGAAGATACAAAGGGACTTGCAGTTTCTAAAAGTATATTGCTTTC
>Ga0183260_10000090_pt1 | contig 62903 bp, 75 predicted proteins | sample AntDrymUQ4972206_2_FD_129768 | JGI IMG/M metagenome (GOLD analysis project Ga0183260, IMG submission 129768) | Polar desert sand microbial communities from Dry Valleys, Antarctica - metaG UQ497 (22.06) (version 2) (version 2) | ecosystem: Environmental > Terrestrial > Soil > Desert | place...
ATCAAGCTCTGAAGACGATAGCGCAAAATCAAGCTCTGAAGACGACAGCGCAAAATCAAGCTCTGACAGCTCTCGTTTGATTGCTCCTCAAAGTGGAACTACATCAACAGAAACAGGTACACCATTAGCTCCTCAAAGTGGAACTACATCAACAGAAACCGAGAAACCATTAGCTCCTCAAAGTGGAACTACATCAACAGAAACCGAGAAACCATTAGCTCCCATAGTCTAATCAAATTGACAATGATTAGGTTAGCAGGTGCGAATAAAAAATTCTATTCCTGCTACCCTGAAACCATCTTTTTTATATTTTTGATTTATTCAGATTATTAATTTCTTTTTTCGATATAATACTTATGGTCATTCAATGCATAGTATAATCAATTTCAGAAAAGAAGATTCCACAAAGTACTAATTGTCAGTCTGAAAAAAAGGCCATTTTATTTATAACTAATACTACTATTATTGTAAATTTACAAATCTCTAATTTACCAATACTTACCATGTGGTAGTACAAACTTGTAGTTTGATTCTCATTAATAACGTTTCACGAAACGGTTTCAAATATTTTTTTAAGATCTTCTTTAAGCGCTTTGTATTTATCCAATCTTGTTCGTCCTTCCTCTGTGGAAGGTATATTCTCCAATAATTTTCTTTGTTCTTTTTCTGTCATACAATCAACGGAGTTCAGGATGTCTTCTAGTTCAGACTTTGATAACTCAAGTGTGATTATTTCACTAGGACGATTCGTTTTAACAATTTTTATCATGTTCATATTGATATGTCCAAATTAATATCTTTGTTCATAGCCAAAAATAGATTGGGCTAAATTACAACGAGTCTCGACATCAAAATTAATTGCAGTGGTTAAGATTAAATCTTGATTGATCCAAATAAATTCATATCTTAAATGATTTCAATTTATCCCTTTAATGCAATTAATTGATTCTCTTTTAGATATTGTAATGTTACTGCTGTAATATGGTATTTCTCAGATAAATGTGTATTCTGAATTCAAATAGGATGATAATACATAAGATGTCATTAGTCTCAAGAATTATCTTACTCTTAGACTTACTTCTTCACCATACCCGATTGGGACAGTTACCGATTGAACTAAATCTTTTTTTCTTATATGTTCCAAATATTTAGACATAGTTGGCCTATACTCTTCAGGATACAATACATTATCTGTTACAATTACTCCACCTTTCTTGACCATTGATAGGGCTAAATCAAAATATTCTGTCAAATTTTCTTTATCTGCATCCAAGAAAATCAAGTCATAATATTGATTTCGATCGTCTGGATTTTCTTTAACTTTATTTGATAATTGCTTTAGAACCTCTACAGCATTTCCTTCAATTATTTCTATTATATCGTTTACTCCAGCATTCTTAAAATTTGTTATTGCTTTCTTAACTTTAACCGGATTATTATCTATGGTTATAATGTTTTTTTTTGACAAGTGAGAGTTTTCTTTATTCTGATAAAATGAATATGCTATCCACAGAGTTGAATATCCGACAGATGTTCCTACTTCTAATATCTTATTGGCATTCATAGATGATAGCAAGATACTGAAAAATTTTCCGGTGTCATTGGTAATCGCGAGCATCGAATCTTCATGGGAGATATCTGTTAAGCCTGATCTTTCTAATTTTGATTGTTTTTCCAACTCAGTTAAAACTTTCATGATTCTCGAACATGCATTAAGATCCACGTCTGACATTTTCTCTTCCTATGATTACTTAGTTATCCTAATATTAAAAGGAAATATTTTATATCCTAGGTTGACGAAATTTTATAGTGATTATTTGTTTATATCGATTCTACATGACAGAACATGACTCTTCAACTTTAGTAAATTAATATCGTAATAATATTAAAAAACGTATGAATATCTAAAACAATTTTTTGATTATGTTTGCATGCTTGTGAAATTACACAAATTGTATTTCATTCATGTCTTCATCACCAGATCCTACTATGACGAGAATCCCTGGATATGTGTCGTTTCCAACCGCCGGCAATCTAAGCTGGGCGTCTGTCTTTATTCCATCGCCTAAGTCTATTACAATATCTCTTTTTTTATTGTTCCAAGGATGGGTTGTGGTAAAGCTTGTAAATGTGAAAGAGGTGTAATCAAAGATGTTGTAGAAATTATGGATTAAACTAGAATAAATAAAAATAGGAATCGAAACACGGAAGGATTAATGGTATGGGAGTATTAAAACCGAACTGAAGAATTAAGTAAGAATTTAGAACCAAATAAAAATCACAAATATTCGAGTATTACTTGTTAATGAGGGAAATTATGAAAATACAAGTAAAGAGATTTGAAAGAAGTATTAAGAATATAAGAAAACTTTGCTAAAATAGAGATATTATTCAGGTAGCACTGATCCTTAGTAGTAACTGTATGTCCTTGTCCTGTTAACCTGACGTAATGATCTCCCTTAATGGGACATCTTATCAGTTTTTTCTATTTGTAAAATTGCATTGACGTCTTTGGGAAAAGACAAGGATAATGTAGAAGGATAGACATATGAGTGAGGAGTATCATTTCCTTTCTTAACACGATCATCCCAATCAATAAAATCATTCAATAATATCTCTAGGATTGGAATTTATTCACATCGAATTCTGTTTTTGTTCTTCTTGGTATCAAATGGAGTTTGTAACCTCTATTGATATGAACATCTATTTTTGACTATTAATTTTGTTGATTCAAATTTGTTAATGAAATACGTCTTCTTTTGCTTGAAAGTTCAAGAATAAATATTTTATATCTATACCTGAAGGTAGCAGAGGAAGCAGGGATAGCAAATCTATACTTTCGGATATTCAAATGATTACAATCTATTAAGCATTTTTTTCTCATGGTAATATATTGTCAACAAGTAGGAAACAAAAGGAACAACTAGTAAAAAAATAGACAAAGAAGGGAAAACCACTCGCAAAATTTCTAAAATTGCGTATGTTTCGTTTCGAGAAATAGGTAGAATAATACGTAAATCGAATGGGGAAAAAGAATCCCAGGTTAAGAGTAACCGATCTAAAGCTTATCGCATGTTCTTAAAGGGTATACCAATTATCAAAGTTGTAATTCGTCATGACTTGGTTTTGAAGAGGTAAAACAATACTATTTAGAGTATTTGTCTCTTAACGGCAAGGAAAATCTTGTAAAATTCTTTAAAGATAATGATAGCCTCTTGCCTTTTATTAATCGCGTAGCTGAGAAAATAAAAAGCTGTGAACTTTCTGGTTCGGATGTTAGTGATTTCATTGGCGATTTAGATGATATTAAAGTCATGAAGGATGCTAAGAATAAGCTTCAACATGAAATTAATATGTTAACCATAAAACGAAATGATCTAATAGAATCCAACAAATCAGAATGATTTGATATATCTTTGATGAGAAAATGCGAATCAAGTGCTATCATAAATAGAAATCAAAGCCTCTAGAATTTAAAGAAAAACTGGGAATGAATTTTCAGCGAATGAGCAGAGTACAAATGCTTGCAAAATATTGTAAAACCGCATATCAAGATTGATTATCTCTTTCCACTGTTCTAGTAGGAGAGATATTGTAAAAGTGCTCTTACTATTTCGAGAAATAAAGATTTCGGTCCTAAATAATCGTCTTTTAATAAGCATAATTGACGATGTTTTATTAGATGATACAAAAATAATACTCGTTTAGTAAAATTTGATTAGTGTATTACTAAAAAAATACTTTTGTTCAAACTAAGGTTGAAAAATTGCAAATATTTTTAATAAAGTTCGTATATGTATACTTCATAGAATGAAAACCCTTCAAATTGCTACCTTTGGTGACGATGATCAAGATGGGATTGCATTGGGGATTCGAAATTTTCCAATTCATCAACTCATACTAATATGCTATTCAAGCGATGAAGCCAAAGCCATTGAATATTCAAAGAAGATTGAAACAATAATTGGTATTGGTTCAGAAATAATTCTTGTTCAGAAGGAAAATGTCGTAAAGGATACAATTGAAAGAGTTAATGAAGTGTTATTAAAGAAAAGTATGGAATATCACCAGATACTAATGAATGTAAGTTCTGGGGATAAATTAATCAGTTGTGCCGCACTCTCATCAGCATTCATTAATGGAATAAAGGCATTTGCAATGGACCATGGTCACACAATACCGCTCTTATTACCAGTACTCAAGTTCAGTTACAGTGAAATCATATCAGATACCAAAATAAAAATACTAAAAAGTATTGATAGCATAGGCGGAATGGTAAGTAGCTTGGAAGAATTAGAACAAATTTCAGGATACGGAAAACCTCTTTTAAGCTATCATGTTCAAGGCGGTAAGGAAAATAAAGGATTAGCAGACTTGGGTCTGGTAGAAGTAGATAAAGGTGACAGAGGCAAGACAGTAATTAATATTACTACTTTAGGCAAACTAATGGTTACATCTAACCTCGTAAATTCTTCTCAGCATTAATATTATGTTAATCTTAAAAAATATAATGATCTGACAGTGTTAGATGGGCTCGTAGCGCAGACTTTGGATTATCAAAGGCGCATAATGGATAGCGCGGACGCCTCCTAAGCGTCAGGCCGAGGGTTCAAATCCCTCCGGGCCCGTTGGTCTATTTTTGAGTAACGATTTTTATATAAAAGTAAAATGTAAACAGTTTCAAATTTGGTAGAACAAGGATTAAAGATTCTAAGTATCTTGACTTTTTCATTTCTCAAATCTTAATTCAAGTGATCAAATGAAACTAATTGGGTGACTCCGCCTCCAGGGCAAAAATCATTTTTTATCATGCACTACAAATATGATGAAATGTTTATTTTTCAGGTGATACAGGGTAAGAATTCTCGCTTGTTCCATTCTTATTGATGATCAAAATATCTATACCATCACCACTTGCAGAATCCCTTTGAATGGATGATCGAATGGCTCTTAATGCTAGATTAGTTGCTTTCTCCTCGTCAAGGTTTTCAGAGAACTCTGCATCCATTACTCCTAGTGCCATTTCAGCGCCAGTTCCTACTGCAGCATATCTATCGGGTAAAACTGAGCCTAGTGGATCGAGAGTATAAATTTCAGGTTTTCCGGTTGTAACGCCACCTACTACAACTTGAGTCAGTAGTGGGTAGTATCTTCTTTCAAACATAATAACGGACATCAATTTTGCAACCGAATTTGGTTCAACATTACGTCGAGTTTCCAATTTCCTGATTTTTGATAAAGCGCTTACCTGTCGTACAAGTACCTGCATGTCGGCAACCATACCTGCACAGGCAGCACCTACATGATCAGTAACATTAAATGTTTTTTTAGTATTTTTATTAACTACGAAATTGCCATATGAAACTCTCTTTTCAGCAGCCAAAAGTACTCCATCATTGTAAGTAATACCAACTGCTGTTGCTCCGGGCATAAATTGAAAAGCCATTTAATAATTAAAAAAAAAGAGTCAGATTTAGTCGTTTCTATATTGATGCCTACTTTTTCAACATCGAGTAGTCATGAATCTTGATTGCTTCGGATATTAGCTTATTTTGAATTTCTAGAATATCCCTAGCTTCTGGATATTTTGATCCAACCACTACCTCGGCAACAATATTTGTTATATGTCTGAATAGAAATTCATCTCCTCTCTGAGCTTCAACCTTATAGGTAGAATGAGCCTTATTTACAAAGACAATATTTTCATTCGTAAAACTATATCTCGGATCAGTTTCATCTTCATAGGGGATCACCTTGTATCCTATTTTTTTTAGCGTAAACGTTTTTTTGAGAATTGGCTTTCTAACAGTTTTTCTAATCATCCCGTTATCGTTATTAGAAAGATGGTCGTTGTGATTATTATTTAAAGTCTGAGTTAAAGAAGCACCATCTTTATTGATAGAATCGTTGCGGGCATATTCATTTGGTGAATTTGGGATTTCAGAATTGTTTAAAATTTTGTCTCTATTGTCTATATAATTGTCTGACGAAGAGGTTTTTGTATCTTTCTTTGTATTCGAATCATCAAAAGTTGAATCAGAATTTAGTTTATTTTTGTCATCTCCGATGCCTAAATCATAGTTTTTATCTATCTCTGTTGAGGTAAAAGATACATTATCGTTTCTGTTATTTTCCTGACCTTCCACTGAATATGTATTACCTGGGAGACTATCATCTGGGTGAGTTGAGTCAGCTATTCTGTTCTCGTCGGCGGGGGATGAAACCTCGACTGATTCAAATCCTTGAATCTCTTCTACTGGTTCAAGGGTTTCCAAAACAGCTTGACCCATGACTTTGTCTATTTCCTTATAAATTTTTGATTCTTCCCTTGTGATGAGGACGTCTTCATATTCTGTTAGGCTTGGAAGTACGTGATTAATTATGAAGGTTTTTACATTTTGATTGAAATTGTTATAGACATCATTCTCAATCAATGCGGATTTATCGGCAAATCTAGATGTAAGTTCGTCGCATTTTACATACCCTGTAACTCGGCTTAACTTGTTGTCAAATCCAAACGTGCTCCTCAAAACCACGTGATTACCTACCATTATTGCTATTCCCTTCTCATCCTGTCCCAATGGCCTTCTAGCAATAGTTATTTCACCGGTGATTCTTGGATTGTCTAAATTTACTTCTAGCTTATACCCTTGAATATCTGGCGAGCGTATTACTTGGGAATCAGACATATCCCATTCTTTAATATTGCTAGCAGATTTGATATACACGTCGAAGAGTGGATATTTTAGAATAGAGAGTTTCTTAATCTCTTTGGAAAGTTTGTTTATGTCAATGCTAATTTTAGATCCTATCAACAAAATTTCAGTACCATTTCTGTTGAGTTTTGGTTCCCTTGATTCACGTAGTTTTGCTCGTCCGGTAATTAGCTCTTCTAATGTATTTCCGTCAATAGATATGGTTTTGCTAAAATCATCCAGCCGAGTTTTGATTTTCATTTGATCAAACGAAGTCAAAAAGGATAATCGTCCTGTACCATATCTTCCAGTTCTTAATCTTTTCAATTTTGGTGACAGCGTCTCTTCAGCTTTGTGGGGTGAGCCTAATATCAAAAACTTGTCCATTGAATTGGAGTTCATCCCTGCATTATCTTCTATTATCACATTGCCGTTGTCCAGTACAGTTACAAGGACATTGGTTGCATCCTCGTCAAAGGCATTTTCAATAAGTTCTCGCACTATTTCGTAGGGAGATATCCACGTTTTCGTGGCAAATTCTCTAAAAAATGATGGGTGAACTTTTAATTCCATAGTCGATATATTTTAGTTTTTAGGAGAAGATTATTTAAACAAATATTAAAAATTAGTTGACTTGATTACTAATTTTTTTTGACAGTTTCAACAACAGTGAATCTATGTTGGGATTATGCTGGCAAAGCCAAGAGTTATAGCCTTTGGAATTAAATCTACCAAACCTAAGGTTATTTTAGGCGGATGAGTTTCGATGAATGGATGTACTGTTGTGTAATAAATTAACAAAACTGGAACTGCAGCGCATCCTGCTATAGTTAAAAGGATTAGCCAAGTAGCTGTCATCTTTCCCGTAAGCATGTCATTTTAAAAATGGTTTGGATATATAAAGATAAAGTCATCCTACGTAGTATTATTTAGTATCATATCCGAAACGAAATTTCCTTGAAAGCATTCCAGAATTTGTCACCAACATAGTGTAGATTGTTAATTATCTGTCCCTTTTGTAATTCTTTGGCGTTAATGCTGTCCTCCAGTGCTATACCGACAGATAAATATTTTCCATATTTTTCTTCCTTTGCTACTACTATGTCATTCTTCTTGAACTGACTAAACTCCACAATACCTGGACGCAATATCTTTGCTCCATTACATATGAACTTTATAGAACCCGAGTCTACAATTACCGAAGGGAATTTTTCCAGTACTTCCGTTCTGCCTAAAAAAGGCAATATGATCTCCTCAGAAATGAAAACTGCAACAAGCGAATCGATAACCAAGATACTCTTTTTCTCTTCAATTTCAAAAACTTTAATATTCTTAGTTTTGGGAATCGATATCTTTTCCTCCCATCCATTGACTATTGTTTTGAGTATTTTTTCCGTATCTTTCTTGGATATCACATACGTCTTCAAACAGCTTATTGAATTCGTCATAGATAATAAAGATGTATGATTATTGACTATTGACTATTGATTATTGCCTCTAGCATTCCAGTTTTAGATCTCAATATATTATGCTGAACCTCAAATTAATAATTTTGTAATCTGTATAGTCTGTTTTTTTTACTAGATACTTTATTCCTTAATTTGAAAAAAAAATTTTTATAAATAATCAGACCATACATAGAATCTAATTGAGATGAGTGAATCTCCAGTTACAAAATATGAGGTACCAATAAAGCAGGTGGAAAAAACCTTGAAAATAAGTGATAGAGCTAAAGCTGAGCTAAAGAGCTCAGGGATGATGGATGATAAGGGTAAACTAAAGTTAAAGGGTGTCAGCCCAAAAATGTTAAAAAGAATGAAGTTAGAATCTGTAGATTGTCCTGTATTCAAAGAGGAACTTGGCTTTGTGCAATGCTACGTTTGTAGCAATTTTCAAAGTAGGATTAGTGGCGTAGTTTATTGCAAGGGTGAACCATTAGAGTAGTCTCGTTAATTTTTTTGTAAGTGCTGGAAATGACAGCATAAGCTTCATAAATAGAAATCCATAGCTATCTTTTGATTAATTGGACCAGAAAATCAGCAAGGAATTTGGTATTAGTGTGAAAAAAGATGAAAACTTTAGCGAGTGGTATTCTCAAATAATAGAAAAAGCAGGACTGGCGGATCATATTTCAGCAAAAGGTTTCATTATCCTTAGGCCATATGGTTTTGCCATCTGGGACCTCATTAAGAACTACTTGGATCAGAAATTTAAAGAGACAGGACACCTTAATGGATTCTTACCATGCTTGATACCTGAAAGTCTGTTGAACAAAGAGGAAAAGCATTTCAAGGGATTCAATCCAGAGGTCTTTTGGGTAACATCATCTGGTGATTCTCTGTTGAGTGAAAAATTAGCGTTGAGGCCCACCTCCGAGGCTCTACTTTATTCAATATTTCCGAAATGGATATCAAGTTATAGAGATCTTCCACTTAAAATGAATTTTTGGAATACCGCTTTGAGGGCTGAGATAAAGTCAACAAAACCCTTCATACGAAATTCGGAATTCTTGTGGCAAGAAGGTCATACAGCTCACGTCGACAAAAAAGAGGCGGAGGACGAAGTGATGACAATTTTGTATCTCTACAAACATTTTATTGAAAAAGTCCTTTCAATTCCTACGATATCTGGCTATAAGAGTAACAAAGAGAAATTTGTTGGTGCAGATTATACTACTGCATTAGAGGGGATGATGCCTGATGGAAAAGCCCTACAACTGGGAACTTCCCATAATTTGGGTTTGAATTTTTCACAACCATTTGAAATCAAATTTTTGAATAAGAATAATATTGAAGAATTTGTTTGGCAAACTTCTTGGGGAATATCCTGGAGATTGATTGGGGCCCTAATAATGGTCCATGGAGATGACAAAGGTTTGATATTGCCTCCAATTGTTGCTCCAATCCAAATAATTATTATTCCAATTTATAAAAATGTAAATGAACATTTAGTTAAAGAACACGCTAATAAATTAAAAGATAGTTTAGTGGCTTTGGGCTATAGGGTTTTTGTAGATGAAAGGGATGAGTTTACCGCTGGATGGAAATACAATGAATGGGAAATGAAAGGGGTCCCTGTCCGAATAAATATTGGACAAAGAGATATTGAAAGCAATAATGTAGAGATAGTGAGAAGAGACAATAGACAAAAAAGTATTATACCTGTAGAGAATTTGAGTAAAGAAATTGAGAAAATTTTTCAGAGTTTACAATCTGATTTGTATTGCAAAGCCGAAACCTATCTTAAGGAAAAAACAAAGATTATAACAAGTTTTGATGATTTCAAGAGGAATTTGGATAGTTATTCAGGATTTATGGTGACAGGCTGGTGTGGTAATGAAGATTGTGAAGTCGGAGTGAAGGAGAATACTGGAGCAGACATTAGGGTAACCCCGTTTGATATAAAAGACCTCCCAACCGGCCTCGATATGACGTATGACGTAATTAAGGATTGTATTTATTGCGGAAAAAAGGCAAATAAGACCGTTATCTTTGCAAAAGCATATTGATGCAATACTTTTATTTTAAAGTCCCTAAAATGTATGAAATAAGGACAATTAAAATTTAAACAGAATGTTTATGTAAGGTTTAAAATCCAAATCATTTATTACAAGTTGTCAAAAAAGAACAAGGATAACAAGAGGAAAGATATAAAGATAATTATAATCATAGTTGTAGTTTTTGCTATAGCATTTATTTCTATTAGGACTCTTTTAGCCGACTCTAATCCGTTTTATGTAGTGGCAAGTGGTAGTATGATCCCTGTCCTCAACATAAATGATTTGATAATAGTTTGGGAGAAAGACAATAATACTTTTGCCAATGCGAATTTAGGAGATATCATCGTTTTTAAAGCCCCGGATCCAGCGGAAGAAAATAAGACCATTGTACACCGGGTATCAGCTATCATTGAGAATGGAAATAATTTGACAGGAAACGTGATCCTTTGTGCTCCTATCGGTATAAATGAAGTCATACAGGAAAAAACAATCTTGACAAAGGGAGATGCAAATGAGTGCTCCATTCCTGGAATAGATTTTCCAATAACAGATGAGAAATATGTAGGGGAAGTTATCTATACAATCCCACAAGTGGGTATCATACCTCAGGTATTGAAGCCCCCTGTAAACTATATAATAATGGCTGTAATCGCTGGATTATTGATATGCTCATTCATTCGAGGAGGTAAAAAGGATAAACAGGAAGAGGAGAAAGAAAAATTAAAAGATGAGTGAATCCAGTGCGATACCATTAGAATTGGCTGTATTGATGTATAGACAGGATGATCCAAACAAATGCACTGCATCGCGACTTGTTAAATTTAATATGGCTAAGGAGGTAAGAAGGGTTCCTACTACATTTTTGGTACTTAACCCTTTCGCTGAAAAAATGGTTACCCCTGCTGATATAAAAAAATTCAGAGGTATTTGTGCTATTGATTGCTCTTGGAATTTAGCAACACAGGTAATTAATACGTCAAAAAAGTTCTTTAATAATAGAAAGCTTCCTGCCTTATTGGCCGGAAATCCTACCAATTATGCCAAATTAGGAATGCTTTCAACGGTTGAAGCCATATCGGCAGCATTGTATATTCTGAATTACAAAGAAATGTCTAGAGAAATATTAAATAAATTCAAGTGGGGGCATACATTTTTGGATTTGAACTCAGAAATCTTGGAGGAATATTCCAATGCACAAGGACAAGATGAGATAATAACAATAGAAAAGGATTACTTTCCACACATTTTTAACTCCTAACAACAAATTCTACGAAAGATACCGCACTAAAGAGAGAGTGCGGATTACCCTAGAAGGCTAATTTTATTCATAAAAGTTAATTGAGGGATTCAAAATAATCCAATATCAAGTTTATTGGATTTAGAAGAGTGTATTAGTTTTATCTTCAACCAGAAAGTTTATCCCATAAACGATTAGTCGATAAGAAAGTTAATAACTTTAAAGTTTCATTTTTACTTGTGAGCTAGCGAGCAAGTTACTTCTTGTAATATATAACGAAGAGGAAACTCCTCCCTCACTACGGGCACCTGAATTAGCGATAATTAGAAGGAGACTTCTGGCAACGAAATAGAAAAGGATCCAGTTGAGATCAAAGGCAATGATGATTAATAATCTGAGTGATTCCAATCTTGGAGTGAAACTGTCGACCTAGGTGGAGAAAGGCCAAACAGAGTTAGGAACCCGTACGTACACTCAGGTAGGCTGCTTAGCTAAATCTTGCTTAAAACAAAAGGAGGGTTACTACTAGGACACACGATATGGGATTCATAATGGAAAAGTTTCCAATTTGAATCCCATACTATTCATACTATTTATCTTCGAATAAATTTCAAAAATCTATTAATTCTAATTGCCACTACTGATAAATTGTAATATAGAATGGATGAAAATTTAGGCTGTCCAGTACTTATAACGGGTAACGAACATTCTAGGTTCTTATCAGAAAGATATGGATATAAAGAGTGGATGATATCTAGATTTCTAAATTTTATTCCTTATCCTGAAAAGATGCTAGATTATATCCATGATAGTAAAAACTTGCATCATTACATAAGAGTTAATACACTAAGAACTAATCCCCAGGTACTAAAAAGGCGACTCGGTGAGAAGGGATATCACTTAAGCGATACAGTTCTAAAAGAAGTATTTGAGATAAAGAACCCTAGTTACGGCGATATTAAAATTAAGGACGCCAGGAGCACGATTGCTCATCACAATAATAATGATAGTAATAATAATAATAATGATGTTGCCACGCAAACAGATTGTGATTTGCCATATGGCAATGATAATGACCATGGGCCCAAACAGGCTAGTATTGGTTCAACGATTGAATATTTGAAAGGATACTATTACATCCAGGATTTGAGCTCCTGCATTGCAGTAGAGGAGTTAGAAATTCATGAGGGACAAGATTTAGTTGTATTAGATATGGCTGCAGCACCTGGGGGCAAGACGACACATATCGCTCAAAAACTAAATAATAAGGGAGCAATTTTCGCTTGCGAATCGAACTCCAACAGACTTTCATCTCTATTTTTTAACTTGTCACGTTGTTTTGTACAAAATACGATTGTGCTTAATACGAGGGCAGAAGAGATAAACGAACTTGAATTACAGTTTGATAGGGTACTGCTTGATGCACCATGTACCTGTGAAGGGATTATTATGAAAGATAAATCTAGAAAGAAAAGTCGTAATTTAGAGGATTTGGAAACCTGCAGTAATAGGCAGAAAAAAATGATAGTATCTGGTTTTAATGCTTTGAAACCGAACGGACTTATGATATACTGTACTTGTTCCTTTGCGCCTGAAGAAAATGAGATGATAATACAGCATCTCTTAAGCAATCGCAAGGATGCAAAAATAGAGCCATTAAATTATGGAATGAATGGTTTGACAAGCTTTTCCAAGTACCAATTCGCTGAGAAAATGGTCTATACCAAAAGGTTCTATCCTCATATCCACGCAACCAACGGATTTTTTATAGCAAAAATAAGGAAGAAACCGGAATAAAATGCCTTATCGAAATTTGACTAATGTTGAAGAGACAATTCTAAAAAGGTCCTTTAATAATTGGGGAATTTTTGAAATATTTGGAACACTAAGGATATTAATCCTAACGCCGGCTTTAGAAGCCCTGATTAGTGATAAAAAGCCAAACATTTCAAAACTTGATACCATTCCAAACGAAATTCGACGTCACAATTCACGCGGCAGTGGTAGTAGTAGTATTATGGCTGAAAAATGTAACAACAATGATGCAGGACGATTTCATACCTTAACAAAAGGATACCCAAATACTATAGAATTCTCTGAGTCGGAAAAAAACATAAAGAGAACAGAAGTTTTCGTTCATTCCAACATCAAATATGACGATATGCTGTTTAAAAAATTAAAGCCCGTTATTATCGGTTTAAAAATCGGTACGATTAAGAACAAGAAATTCTTTCCAGGGTTAAATTTTGCCGAGTTTGTAGTCAAGCACAATAGGAATATGGATTATCCGCATGTTATCATCAATACTAAGGCTGAAAATCTAATAGTTTTTGGTAGGGATATAATGGGAAGTTCAATTCTTTCCTTTTTCAAAGATATCAAAGAAAATCAACAATTGATAATATTAAACCCTAACAAGGAGGTTATTGGATTAGGTAAATCTAGGTATTCGGGGAGCTTGATTACCCAGCCTAACATGATAACGATAGACACTATTCAGGATATTGGTACGTACTATCTAAAAAATGAAAATCGACATTCTAAAAGTATTGACAAAAGTATTGATCATGTATTATAAACAAAAACAATAAAAAAAATTTTAAATTCTATTGATTATTTTCTGGCTTTTACTAGTACTAGGATTGCCACTCCTGCCATCATAGCTCCAAATATCAATAAGACTGTTAGAGGAAAGCTACCAGAAGAAGTAGCCACACCTTGAGGTGCTTCGGTTGATACAAAAAGATATTCTTTATCTCCTGCTTGTTGAATTTGGGCAAATCCACCTACCTGCATTTGTCCACTTGGAGGTGCTGTTAAACCATTCACAGTAACAGTTACTCCATCAATATCGGCTGAAGCAGAAGTCTCTTTTACTGTGTGTGTCCCTTCTCTGAAACTACTCTCACCCAAAGAATAAATCGAAACTATCTTTGAACCTCCTTCTATGACGGAAAACCCATAGCTCGCAGCACCTGCCTGAGCACCAGTTGCGTCAAACAAAAAGTGCCAGTTATTCATTGACGATCCAAATTCTGCAAAATCTAAAATAGGGGTATTAAATGTAGCAGCTAAAGTTGTATTTTGAATTTTAGCAGCTAACTCTGGAGATAGTTTTTCCAAACCTCCAATAGGGTGATTAATGTCAATCTGACCATATTCGGGGGTAGTCACTATCAATAGTTCATCCAATACGATACTTCTCCAATCTACATCCAAAACAGACGTAGAAGTTCCGTTTGATGCCGTTACAAGATTAGTAATAGTTGGATGCAATTCCACTTGGTATGAAATAGATGCGGTTGTGGGTCCTCCATTGATGGCTGCTCTATAATCCAGTGTGGCATTTTCAAATTTCACTAAACTTTGTTTTTGAGAAAGTAATAAACTGTTTATTTTATCCAAAATCTCGGTTAAACCATTACCGCTATCTGAAGAATTCAATGAAAATGATATTGATTTTTTATTTCCATCTAAGATTTGTGACATAGTACTGTTAGCGGGATACTTTAAAGTAATAATTCTATCACCTGTAAAGGAAGCGTCCGCCACATTTTTTGCAGGGGAAACACCTGCTTCCATTTGTATGGCAAAGCTTTGATTAATAATCCCGCCAAAAAAAACAATAGCCAATAATACTATTACATAATCTAGAGACCTTAATTTCAATATTTTTGAATTCCATTTAGCCTGTTTATAATCTTATTGAAATATCTCTACTTAAAATGAATTCACATTGAATACTGCATAATTAGATTCAAAAATTATATTTTATCCAATTTAAAAGTAAAAAAATCATAACATTCCTAAGAGAAAAAAAAACAAAGAATAAAAAAAAGAAAAAAAGTAGAACTGTAGGGTTGATTACCATTTTAGCCGGGGGAACAGGGTCCGTTAAATTAGTTAGAGGAATGTATAGAGAATCAGAAAACATTACAATTATTTCAAATGTCGCTGATAATTTTTGGCATTATGGGCTCTACGTTTGTCCAGATATCGATACGATCATCTATGGACTCAGTAATAATTTGGACAAAAAGAAGGGCTGGGGAGTCAAAAGAGATTCTTTTAATTTCTTAAAATATATGGCTACTCTTGGAACTGAAACATGGTTCAATCTCGGGGATAAAGATTTGACAACCCATGTTTTAAGAACACAGCTATTAAAGAAGGGTAGGAGTTTAACTGAAATCACAAAATTCTTTACCGAAAAATATGGTCTGTCACTACTCGTAGCGCCCGCTTCTGATACTCATTATGAATCAAACATAGTGACTGAAGGCAACAAACGAATTCATTTACAAGAATATTGGATAAAATACAGGGGTTCAGTACCTGTGTATGACATTATTTACAATAACATTGAAAAAGCCCGGGTAACTTTGCAAGCCCAAGAAACGCTTGAAGAATCAAAATTAATCTTATTTGCCCCTGGAAATCCAATCACCAGTATTGGACCAATAATAAGCATACCTGGTATGAAAAACCTTTTGAAAAAGTTAAAAAATAAAATTGTAATGATTTCTCCCCTTATTTCAAATAAAGCAGTCAGTGGCCCCTGTGAAATTTATATGAAGGCGAAGAATATACCACCTAATTTGAGGGGCTTAATTGACTTTTATTCAGAAATTGCTAGTACCATGATCTTTGATCAACTTGATAAATCTGAAATTGAAAGAAAAATAAAAAACGATTATCCTGAAATAAAATTTTGTTATACTGACATACTTATGACGAATTTAAGAAAAGAAACATCACTAGCGCGATATATAATTTCTAATTTTTAAGAATAGAATAGGGTTATTTTTTGAGCAACACAAGAACTGCAATAATTATTCCAATAAAAAGATTTGAAAAGAGTAAAACACGGTTGAGCGGCTTTCTTAGTCAAGAACAAAGGGCCTGGCTTTGTCATCTTATGGTAAATGATTTGATTGAAAAAATGTCTGAGTTAGAAGAAAGTAAAATGTTTTTGGTTACAAATGAAATTGTTCCAATACCCGAGAAATCAAAAGAAAAGGTAGTGGTGTTATTTGAAGGTCGCAGCAGCGGAGTAAATGATGCTGTTAAAATTGCAGATTGTTATATAGACCGCCACAAATTTGACAGCTCGATTGTGATCCCAATAGATATACCTATGCTAACGCTAAAAGAAATAAAAGAGATCATTTCTTTCGCACAGAACTATAAAGAGATTATTTGTATGGTTCCTTCAAATAGATTCGATGGGACTAACATATTGTTGAGAAAGCCACATTCGATAATAGAAACGAGTTACGATGATAACAGTTTTTTCAACCATTTTAAAAAAGCTCTTGATAATGGTGTCTCGCTGAAAATATTTTACCATGATAATTTAAAGATGGATATTGATACAATCGATGATGTGATGATGGCTTTGAAAAAATATAATTTAGCTGGGTCTACTATCGAAATGAGTAGCTCGGAACAAAAAAAAATACACAACAGTGAAAACAAATCGATAGAATATCTATTGAATATCTTTCAGAACAGGAATGAACTTTGTTATTGAGTGCTATGGATTTCAATTTAGTTTTTTGTTGTGATTGTGCTTCATAAGAAATCTGGGTAGGTTGAAATGAAAAATTCTTTCATTCAAGATATTTATTGGTAGTATAACAATAATTAATGTACTTGTTACATAATATCATTGCCATCATAGTCATTTCATTCATAATAGTGGGTGCTTTATGGGGCATTGGTAGTTTATTAAATACTCCTCAAGAAAAAAATATTCAAAAGTCAAATGATTCGATCCTGTTAGTAGCTCAAAATAATGCCTTTAACCAGACAAATCCTACATTATATGTGAATGCAAGTCAACCTACCAGACTGATAATTCTTAATAAAGATTTTGTGAAACATGATTTCATATCTGAGGAACTTGGTATAAATACCGCCTACTTGACAACGGAGCAAGATTTTGTAACAGGAATTGCAAGTAATAAAACAGGTAACTACACATATTATTGCTCTTTTCATCCCGAAATGAAGGGAGAAATCGTTATAAAATCATCAAAAATATGATGATGGAACATGAAATCACATATATTTAAAGAGCGGTTTTCCACTTTTAGAACTATGTTTTAAAATGAGGATTATGTGAATTTCTTCTAAAAATATTATTAAATAACCTTTTATCTTTTTACTTGCTAAGCGATTACTACATGTACAGACCCTCAGAGGATACTTATTTCATGGAGGATATTCTCGCAACTTATAGAGGTAATATTGCCCTTGAGGTAGGCATTGGATCTGGATACTTAACTAGATTATTATGTTCAAACTTTGAGTTTGTTGTTGGAACTGACATTGATGTTAATTCTATCATGTATGCAAAAAATAATACTTTAGCAAATATTAGTAACAAACTATTGGTTTGCTCTGATTTGAGTCTACCATTGAAATGTAAATTTGATTTGATTATTAACAATCCGCCATATTTACCAAAGGATCTCGATAATTTTGACGATACTACCGTTTATGGAGGAAAAAAAGGAATTGAATTGACTATTCGATTCTTGAGATCAATTCAATTACAACTTAGCGAAATGGGAAAGGTTGTGATAATGAGATCAACCTTATCGGATTATCGGAAAATGGATGGTTTCATTGATAAATTGTTTTTAAACAACAAAATAATCGCAAAAAAGACATTCTTTTTTGAATCTCTAGAAATATTGGAACTCTCTGGCGTAAAAAATAGTTTTACAATTTGATTATCTCAAGAAAAAAGGAAAGATGTGTATTGTGTGTATTGTAACTAGGACAATAAAAAGAAAAACCTAAACTCAAAAGGGATTAGTTGATTTTCGTTATCGATTTTGTGATTATTTTTTGAGTAATGCTGCCGACCTTTGAGCAATTGCCTCTGCCATTTTCGATAATGATGATGATCCGCCCAGATCGTATGTCAAAAACTTTCCCTCGTCTATCGTTTGTTCAGTGGCTTTAAAAATTGCTTCTGAAATATGCTTTTCTCCCAAGTATTCAACCATCCAAGCGCCTGACAATATGGTTGCCACCGGATTTACTTTGTCTTGCCTAGCATGCTTTGGAGCGCTCCCGTGAGCAGGTTCAAACATTGCATATGTATCACCATAATTTCCAGAATAAACATTACCGATAGACCCTACATGTCCTGATGCACATTCGGAGATTATATCCATAAATAGATTTGTACTCAGTAACAAACTATTGTTGAATCTTTCTGGATTTTTAACTAATTGTTGAGTCATGTTATCTATATAATATTCTTCGACTTCGATGTCTGGATATGTTTTATTTGTTTCCACTACCGCATTCCAAAAAATCCCATCGGTTTCCTTTAAAATATTTCGTTTGGTTATTGCGAATATCTTTTTAAATCCTTTTTCTTTAGCTAATTCAAACCCCTTTTTGACTACCCTTCTGCAACCCTTTCCAGTGGTTTTTCTGATCGCTACGGCCGAATCATCACTTGTCTTAAACTCAATACCCGCATACAGCCCTTCTGTTGATTCTCTTACGCAAATAAAATTTAGCTGTAATTTCGAAATCCTGTATGTCTTGATCGGGCGGATATTTGCGTAAAGTTGAAATGTTTGCCTTATGCTTACTGCAACACTTCTAGGTGCTTCAGGATTTGGGACTGTAGTGGTGGGACCTTTAAAACAAGCATCGGAAGATTTCAGAGTCTCCCATACCTCATCTGAAATATAGGAATTACCTCCATTTTTTCCCCACCATTCAGAACCCGCCTCACATGTTATTAATTCAACGTTAGTATTACATGATTTTAACACTTTTATCATCGCATTAACTAATTCAGGACCAGTACCGTCACCATTTATTACAGCAGCTTTTTTATTACTCAAATGAACTCAAAAAATGTTTGATTATATTCATATTTATTTTTTCAGTTACTTTGGAATAAAATCAATCCTTCCAAAAAATGCATTGGAAAATGGTGGGAACTGACTACTATTTACAATTTTAGTAAACTCTCCTTGATCCGAATAATAAGAATACTGAATGTCATAATCGGCAAGTTCTAGAGTGCTATTTACATATTTGCCAGTAGAATTATCTACTAAATTAACTGTTTTATTGTCATATGAATAGATTTTCATCAAGTCAGGTAAAGACAAATGAACCGGTCTAATATATTGGACATGCAGTGTATCCCCTATCGAATCAGTATGAATTGGTTTTAAACATTCTTTGCCATCTATGAGTTGCCTGCCTACGTTATCAGGCAACAAATATTGTTTATTATCTACAAACAATTGGACCCTAGGATAAACATTGTAAGTATCCAATGTATGTGCTTTAAGACAAACACTCAATATTTCTGGAGGTGGCACAATCTGTGTAAATACGAGTCCAAATAATACAGCTACCCCTATAATTATCGGAGGCAGAAGTAAATCCTTCTTACCCAGCCTTTGGAAAAATTTTTTTCGTGGGGTCCCCTCTTTTATCTTTCTCTTGGGCACAAAATCAGTATTCTTCTAACAATATAAATTCTTTAGAAATACCGATATAATATAATGACTTTTATCTTTATGGTAAAAAATAAAAAAAAAATAAATGTAAAATAGTTTTTTTATAATATTTGTTGTTGGACGTACATATTGATGGCGCAAGTAGAGGAAATCCGGGATTAGCTGCAATAGGCATCATGATAAAAAGTGATGATAAAATAATAAAAGAACATTGTGAATTTATAGGTATCCGGACTAATAATCAGGCAGAATATGAAGCATTACGACGAGCACTCGAAATCTGTACCGAAATTGATAATGAAGTAAATATTCTATCAGATAGTGAATTATTGATAAATCAGAGAAACTTAAAGTACAGAATACGAAGTCAGGAACTAAAAATAATTTCAAGAGAAATTTCAAATCTAGAAAAAAACTATAATAAAATTACCTACAAACATATTCCGAGGACAAAAAATAGTCGTGCAGATTATCTTGCAAACAAAGCTCTTGATATACACATTGGTACGAACGCAAAGAAATGACCATTATAAATCAAAATTTTATCGCAGAAAGTAGAAACCAATATTTGCTATAACTTAATTGTATAAACGTAACTAATACATCGTCCACTTTAGAAACAAAAAATCAAATAATCGGTAGATAATATACAGATGCGTAGGCGGCTATGAGGAATCAGAGTTATCACGTATTCAATATGAAGAAAAGGCATTTGACTGAGCCGCCAAAAATATTTACTATTTAAAGAGCGTTTATTTTCTTTACAATTGTAAGGACATCTTCATCAATAATCCTGTGTTCTAAACCTACCTTTTGACCTCCAAATTTTACACTTTTGCCCCATACCTGAGCAAACTTAAAGTCTCTGACCATGTTTCTGTGAATCTTGTTACAAATATTCTGGATAGTACTATTTCTTGGCATTATTAGAGGCTCTTCCAAATCGGCATCTTGCCCTTTGGGTTTCATATATATTCGAACAAAGTCTAATTTACTGTAGATTTCCCTTTTAAGAAGTTCCATATTCTTGTTTGTGTCTGCCGACACGGCAGTATATGGAATTTTAAGTTTAGATGTTGCCATCTTAAGATATTCCGTACCAACCAAATCGATTTTATTTATAACGGCTAACGAAGGAATGTAAACCCGATTCCCGGATAAAACGTCTATTAACTGGTCAATGGTCAGACCTCTTTCTCGTATAGTGATACGTCCGTTGTGGATACCGTTTATCCGCATCACATTTCTGATAAAGTTTTCATCTACTTGTATTGGAACCTGAATATTTACTGAAATACCTCCTGTAATGGTCTTTTCTACAACAATATCAGGAGGTATTTCATCGACCTTGACTCCTATTTCAGATAGTTCCTTTTTTAAGACCTCTAGATGGTTAATCTGGAATACATCTAAGACAATCAACACTAAATCTGCATTTCTGGCAACCGATAACACTCTTTTTCCCAAACCTTTGCCCGCAGCAGCGCCTTCAATTATACCTGGTAAATCCAATATCTGGATCCGTGCACCATTATAGTCCAACATACCTGGCACAGCAGTTAATGTAGTAAATGAGTATGCTGCTGTTTTAGATTTTGCGTTTGTTATTGCATTCAATAAAGTAGATTTACCTACACTGGGGAATCCTATTAAAACGACAGTGCCATCTCCGGCTTTCCTAACGTCAAAGCCCGCACTGCCTCCTCCAGTAGAGACGGTCTTTCCATGGGTATTTTCTTCTTGTTCTTTTTTTAGCTTTGCTATCTTGGCCTTTAGAATGCCTACGTGGAACTCTGTTGCTTTGTTTATCTGTGTTTTGTGTATCTCATCTTGAATGGCCTGGATTTTCTCTGGTATTCCCATTGGTTTTAATATTAGTTTATAAAAATAACAATAAAAATTTTGTTAATAGTGTTTTAACTGTCCATGCTTTGCTATTTCAATACCATGAAAAATTTGAGACCGTATACTATTGCAATGGTGGTAATGAATCCTAACATTCCTAACCATGGCAATGCCGGAATCTTGGGAGTCTTTATTTTTATTTGATGATCATCGATAATATTTGTGATATAATCCTTAACTATCGAATGCCATAGTTGATATTCAATACGATGTTTTTTTAAGATGGTCTCAATTTCATACACCACAGGTACTCTGACTGATTTTATATGCTGGAAATAATTTCTAGAGATTTCTACCTCCGCATGGATTCCAATCAAACCTTGATTAAAATCTAGGAGTCTTACATGCATCTCCCATGGTTTTTTTAGTTTTTTTGAGAAACCGCTACCAATTTGAGTAGGCTTTTTATGTTCAAATTTTACCATTTTAAACCCTTCAGAAACTAATGTATTGACAATTTCATCTTTTTTTATTTTAACCATCAAAAATAAATGATCGAGCTCGACTTCTTCTCTTTTAATAAGGTTCTGAATCCCTTGTAGAAGATTCATTCTTCTAGGATAAAATGTAGAAAATTCAGCCATGAACAGTTTTCTCCAATTACATTTGATATAATATTGTTTGATATTTATAATTTAAAAAATTAAAACTTTTCAAATGTAATATGACGCGTTTCTCTTTGAAAGTCCTCGCACGTAAATGTCAAATTTGCTATCAATGTTCAACGTATCACTAGAGACAGGCTTGTCAGTCATTTTAATATTTAATCCTCTAATTATTATGACTGGAGTCGATGCGTCAGATTCTCCCATTATCATCGTCCCAATGGAAGCCAGACAATCTGCAAGATTTTGAGACGTATATTTTAGGACATTTCCAAAAAGATCGATAGTCCCTTTCAGATCGATTACTGGTTCAAACCCACAGCAAGCTAACGCAATACCCACTGTACCTTTTCTCATAGGTAAAATTCTACTATCTGACAATACAATCCCAACCCTTTTCCATGAATTTATCATAAATTTCTGTTTGAGGATCTCTATGGAGTGGTAAGGATATTTTGGATACAAAACAACACTACCGTTAGGCACATTTGACTTATCAATACCTGCATTGGGAGCCAATATTTTATGAACAGATGTTAGAACAAATCCATATAATCCACCAAAAATTTCATCCGACTCCCTGAGAATCAATTCCATTATTTTTGGGTTTATGTGATACAATTTAGAGGCTTGAGTAGCTTGACTGCTTGGTTTTATCCCTGTTAATTTCTTAACCCTGCCTTCACTGATCGAAAGATATTTGCTTGATATGACCAGTACATCGTTATCTTCGATGTTTATTTTTTCCTTATTCTTGTTAATTTTTTCATACAAATCAAATCCTGATGATTCTCTATCTAGGTGGATGGGGATAACTTCCAAATTATGATATTTCTCAAAGCAAAGTACATAATTAATTTTATCTTAAGGAATTTTCAAATTTCTTTTGAACCTGAATTCAAAAAGTATTAATCTTTAGCAGTCATACTTAACTATATTGCTATGGGAATGACATTAACCGAAAAAATCTTGTCTCATTCCTCAAATTCCAAAACAGTTACTCCTGGAGACATCATATTTTCCAACGTTGATAAAGTCATGATGCATGATGTTTCAGGTCCTGGAGTTATCAAGGTGTTTAAGGAATTGGAAAAAAAGGGCTACCAATTGGAAAAATTATGGGACCCTGATAGGGTGTGGATTTCTGAAGATCACTTTGTTCCTGCCTCCGATAGGATTTCTGCTGACAATGTGATACAATTAACGAAGTGGGCTCAAAAATATGGTATTAAAAAACACTTCAAGTATGGAATGGGACAATACGGTATTTGTCATACGATTTCCCATGAAGAGGGGTTAGTGCTACCTGGAGAAGTTTATGTTGGTGGGGATTCACATACTAATACTACAGGCGCAATTGGTGCTTTTAGTGCAGGGCTAGGTCATACAGATATTGCTTATGTTTTAAAGCATGGTAAAATATGGTTTAAGGTACCAGAAACTATGCTATTTAAGGTAACAGGAAAAAAACCAGATTATATTATGGCCAAAGATATTATTTTGAATATTATTTCTGATATAGGGACCGATGGGGCAAATTACAGAGCGATGCAGTTTAGCGGTAGTGTTGTAGATGGTATGGAAATGGAGGAAAGGTTTACTTTAACCAATATGACCACGGAGGCCGGTGCAAAAAATGGAATTATTGAACCGGATAACACTACTGTGGATTATTTAAGGACAAGGCTTGGGCGAATAAACTTTAACCTAATTAAAGGAGATCCAGATGCCGAATTTAGTGAAATATTTGATTATGATTGCGAAAAAATGGAACCTTCTGTGGCAAAGCCATATTCTCCGGAGAATGTTGTTCCTGTAAGGGAGGTTCAAGGTACAGAAATAGACAAAGCATACATAGGATCTTGTACTGGCGCAAAGCTTTCCGACCTCAGATCTGCAGCCAAGATCTTGGAAGGAAAAAAAGTTAAAGTACGAACCGAGGTACTCCCTGCTGCTCAATCGATCTATATGAAGGCTATTAAAGAGGGCTTGGTTACCATTTTTATGGAGTCTGGTGCAGTTATTGGCCCACCTACCTGTGGAGCTTGTTGTGGTGCGCATATGGGTGTTTTAGGTAAAGATGAAATTTGTGCAAGCACGACTAACAGAAATTTTCCGGGTAGAATGGGAGATGTAACGTCCAAGACATATCTTGCCTCTCCGATGGTTGTAGCTGCGTCAGCGATTACCGGAAAATTAACGGACCCGAGGGATTTATAACGGCTTTAAAAGGTACTGTGCATAAATACAATAGGCCGAATATAGACACGGATGTTATCATTCCAGGTCCGTATCTTAAAATACATGATCATGATGAACTTGCAAAACATGCAATGGAAGGACTAGATCCTAATTTTACTAACAAAGTTTCAAAAGGTGATTTTCTCTTGGTGGGTCATAATTTTGGGTGTGGATCGAGTAGAGAACATGCTCCAATTGCTCTATCAAAAACAGGTATTAAAGCTATCTTATCTCCATCTTTTGCAAGAATCTTCTACAGAAATTCTATAGATGGTGGTTATTTGCTACCTATTGAAATTGAAGAAAATATTTTAGAAAAAATAGATGATAAAGATGAAATAGAAATTAATTTAGACAAAAACAGTATTTTAAACGTTACTAAAAATGAATCGTATCCAATCAAACCATTTAGTAAAATAATTTCAGATATCATTGAAGCGGGTGGGCTTTTTAACTATAAAATCTCTTGAAAAATATCATAGCATACAGATGAAATAAATCCCTGTGTATTTCTTTTTTTCTCTACTTATTTTTTATTTTTAGGACTTTATTCTTACATTTTGATTTTTTTTGTCAAGGCAGCTTTGATTCTTAATATTTCCTCTTGACTCTTTTTTCTCTTTTCCGTTAACTACTATCTTTCTAAACCAATGATTGAATTAAAGCAAAAATTTTGATTAATTTCTTTAGTGATTTAGTGATTACTTACTGTCTCCATTTTAAATAATTACGCAAGTGGTATAAATTATTAGATTCAAAACACATGAACTTAAGATCTATTCATTTGATTATTGTAACAGACTAAGAATCAATAGGTTCAAATTCAAAAACGCTAGTCCGGATGTTTTTTACTAAAGTAGGAATTTGCTGATTGCAATATACTTGCAGGATTTGGGTACTCGAAATCAAAATTATTCTGAGAATGATAAAACATGATCTGTTCCTTTCTTTCCTTGTCTATAACATATGAATTGGAATAATATACTACAAGTTCAAAAGAACCCGATTCTTTGAATCGTTTTGCATGGGCCCACTGTATATTTCCGTGTCTAAAACAGAGTGAGTGTGCCAAGGCACATGCAAATTCGAAATTCTTTCCCTTGAAATTATCGATTACAAGATTAGGGGATATTGTTTCAAGCAATTCGATTCTATTTGATTGATGGCTGATATTGTAATTATTTTGCACAGTTTCGCCTACTATCTTGTTCTCAAATAATACTTTTATTTCGCATTTTTTTAAAACCATTCCATCATATACCGCCTTCTCCGCTCATTAACCCTATGATGTAATCCAACTTATTTATTTGTGGAATTATTTACGAATTTCTAAAATAGCCTTTTGAATTTTAATACGAGATTACTTGAATGCAAGATAAATAAATTTCTTTAGGTGAATAATGATTGCCAAAAAAACCAGTTTTTACTCAATCTCAGTGAAATTTCGCCTATTTTATTTGTCACGAGAAGGTTCCAGTTAATTCTCTATATACCTCTAGGCCACTCTCTATGTCGTTTTTTATAACCGAATGAAATTCTTTTCCACTAAAAGAATAACTAACCAAAAAAGGTTCATTTGTTATAATACGTAATCCATTCCCCGAAAACTGGACACTACCGGTGTTGTTGGGCTCGTCAAGTAAATTACTTGGAATTACCGCGGTATCGTTAACAGGAAAGGTATATAATGTTCCAAATTGTACTGGTAGTTTCAGACTATTATTTATCGTCAAAATATTTATGGATTGTATTTGTACGGGTTTACTCGAAGTAAAAGTCAATACTCCTGAATAAGTAGTGCTTTCATTTTTGACTGGGAAAATAAAAAATGATTGTTCAAGGCCTGTACTGTGAAATGTTTCGGGATTTGAGGATACTGTTCCACTAAAAGAAATGTCATGGGATCCTTGATTGGTATCATTCATATTATTTATGGCTAGAGCAGAAAGTGAAAAGCCTGGTGTAACATATATAAAAAAAATTACTAATAGTACAATTAGAGTGAGTCGTAGCATACTATATGAGTCACATTGTGAGCTGTTGTTGTAATGGATTGATACTTTGATCATTGGACTTATTATATATTTGATTCTAAGGTTGATAATTAAAACTATTAGGATTTATTGAGTTAAATCAACTATGCTCTTTTGAATTACTTGCTTAGCTTCATTTGATATACTATAACAATCAAGTATTTTTTTGGGGCTTTTTATTAGTCGTTTCCTGAATTCGGGTTCACTGGCTGCCTTAAGCAAAATTTCACTTATAACTTCAGCTTCTATATTAATAGAACTCAAGTAATTCCTCAAGAGGATTTGCAATATATATACTTTATCTATTCTAACCACTTTTTATTCGTCTTTAATCCACCCATGCTGGTTGGATAATCGTTTTCATCGTATTAACCCAATAATTAAAATAATATCCTATAGAAATGAAGAATGTAAATTCTGATTGAAAACTACATCTCAATTATTATTGAAATCTAGAAAAAAATGGAATACGATGGGTACATCTAGAATCCAGCCTGTAGAACTAACTTTAGAAAAAGTAAATTCCTTGATTCGTGAAATTGGGATTACAAGAATTGCAGATATTACAAATATGGATAGGCTTAAAATACCTAATTTTTCAGCCGTATTGCCAGGAACAGAGGATTACATCTGGGTATATAGTGGTAAGGGTCCAACGAAAAACCATGCAAGGGCTAGTGCTATTATGGAAAGCATTGAAAGGTTTTCATCATTACCTGCAAATTATGACGGAAAAATTCTAAGGGGAACTTTTAAAGAATTATCTCAAAGTTATACTGTTCTAGAATATGATGAAGTAGTGGAACCCGTTTCATTCCACTTAAATGAGGAAATGATAATGGACTATTGTATTGGTTATGATTTAATGAATAACATGGAAGTATTGGTGCCTGCTCCATTAACAATTTTCAGGTATACTCCTACGCCGCCGTCAATAAATCCTTACTCCTTTTTCCATACAAATGGATTGGCTTCTGGGAATGTAATGGAAGAAGCAATTTGTCACGCCCTATGCGAGGTGGTAGAAAGAGACGCAGTGAGTTTGGCGGAATTCACTTCTAGTGCATTTCAGTATCATGTATTGAAAACCATTGAAAATTCGCTTGTAAAAAGGGGTTTTCAATTAAAGTCATTTGACTCAAAGAGTTTTATGGATGATAATTCTATTTATCCAGAAATTGATCTGAACAGTATCGAACACGTTCCTATCAGGAGTATCGTAAATAGATTTAGACGTTCTCAAATACCATTGACAGTAAAGGATATTACTTCCGACCTTGAAATTCCAACTTTTATTGCTAGTAGTGCCGAATGGGTTAATCATGAATATGGATATCTGGTAGAAGGTCATGGAACTCATCCAGATGCACGAATTGCATTGATGAGGGCTATAACAGAAGTATCCCAATCAAGAGCAGCTAATATTCAAGGATCTAGGGATGATCTAAGAAAAATGAAGTATGATCCTATAAATAGTGATGAAAACAGATCATGGCAATTCATAAAGTCAAAAGAAAAGAAATCTTTTTCAGATGTTCACACATTTTCCTATGATGATATATTAGATGACATTAAACTTATTCTGAGTAATTTAAAAGCAAGAGGTCTAAAAAAAGCAATAGCAGTAAACTTGACTAATTCAAAATTAAATATACCAGTTATTAGGGTCATTGTTCCTGGATTGGAAACATTCAAAATAAATAAAGCAGTTATCGGTCGAAGAGCCAAGGAAAGTGTTAAAAAATGGTTAGGTCCAAACCTGTAATATTTTTAGGACCCTCTCTATCAAGGGAAAAAGCAAGAAAAATTTTAGACGCAGATTACAGACTACCAGCTAAAAAAGGAGACATTCTGCAGTTGATACTAAAAGAAGTGGATATTGTTGGTTTGGTTGACGGATATTTTCTTCAGGATTATCCACCCACACCAATTGAAGTGTATAACTTAGTCAGAAAAAGAAATGTAAAGGTTTTTGGATCATCGAGTTTGGGTGCACTTCGGGCTGTCGAACTTGGCAAGTATGGAATGATAGGAATAGGAAAAATTTTTAGACTATTTAGGGATGGAATCTTGGAGTCTGATGATGAAGTTGCTGTGACGTTTACGGATTATACAAATTACAAGTCAGAAGCATTGATTGATATTAGATACAATTTATTTTTAGCTCAAAAATACAAGATCATAGACAATATGACGAGAAGATCGATCCTTAGAATATCAAAACAGACATATTTTCCTTATAGGACATACGAAGATATTTTGGACAAATGTAAATCAAAGTATCCTGAAATCAATTCTCAGCTTGAAAGTTTTAGAGAGTATATTCTGAACAATAAAAAGAGTTTGAAGGAAAGAGATGCTGTACGATTATTAAAACACATCAAAAATATCTATGTACCTTGAACCAATAAAGTTAATTTTATATTCGCTCCAATTTATCTAGAGTACTACTCATGAATAATACGTTGACCAATTTTTTTCATAGTGTTGATTCACGCTATGTTTATATAATATTTTTCTATTTTTCAGCATTCATGATGCTGTACATAACAATATTTGGAATGTATTGGAGTTGGGTGGAATATGATAAAACCGGTGCACTAAATATAGGAGAAACAATCGTAAAAAACGATTTGATCTTTGATGGATCTGGCAAATTGGTTACCTATCTTGCAATTTTCTCAGTTATCGCATGGTTTTGTGTTACCAAAATCGGTTATAGCAGAGTACAGAATACACCCAAAATAGTTCGATCTGTATTATCTGTATTATCAATTGTCTTGATAGTTGTTGCAGCCTATGAATTTACTTACAATTTTACTGTGTGGGGGTCGTTGATTACTGTAAATACAATCAATAACTCTTTGAATTTTGATGAAATCAATATAAGCTATCCTAACCCCGAAACACCATGGAATTTAGTTTTTGCAACTAAGATGACTCTTGCGGCTCTGATAATTTCTTGTCATGCTTTTTATAAGATTCATAGATCAGACAAGAAAGAATCTATCTATGTGAAAAAACGGTCATGAAATATATCCTCATCCTCGCTCTTCCTCCTCCTCATCCTCGCTCTTCCTCCAAAATTCATCCCTTTATCACCTATAATAATAATTCAGAGTCTGTTAAAAAACAAAATTTATGACTACGTAGTTAAGAAAGATTTTGAAATCTGCGATTCACATACTACTAAACCTGTTTAAAGCATATTAATTTCAAAATTTAGGCACTCGGTATTGGTATTGGCAGGTTTTAACTTGCTTTTTGAATGTTACCTGACCAGGTGTCACTTATGAAAATCACAAGATTTTTTATGATGGTTAAAAAACTATTGATAGTGAAAATCGGCGTAATCTCAGATACACATGATGATGTTGAAAATACTGAAAAAGCAATAAATATTTTTAACATGCTGAAAGTAGATTATATTTTCCATGCAGGTGATTACGTGTATCCCGGAATGATTAGTTTATTCAAGAAATTAAATAAAGAAACAAAATTTTATGGCGTTAGGGGAAACAATGATGGGGAATTAATGGGTATCACAAGACAGTTCGATGAAATAGAAAATGCTCAATTTCTAAACGAATTTGGAAAACTCTTAATTTCATCAAAAAATATAGCCATATATCATGGAACAAACTCTGACTTGTCAGAATCCTTAGTGGAAAGTCAGTTATTCGATATTTTGATACTCGGTCATACGCATATTAAAAGAATTGAAAAAATGGGAAAAACACTTGTATTGAACCCAGGGCCCCTGAACAGAAATTTCTTTTCTAAAAATACCAATGACGGTCCTTGTGTAATCATCTATGATGAAAAACGCGAATTGGCAGAATTTATAAACATTAATAGTACTCAGAACATACAGTGACACTTTAGGAAAAGATTTGCAATTTGCAATTTGCAACTTGATTCCGTTTATAGCCGTTTATAACAGGCCAGTTAGATTCTCGAGTCCATTCATAGCCTAAAAGCAAGATCAAAAAGGAAAAAATATTTATTGATACTTGTCACTCCTACGATTTAGTCACTCAAGGCAAATAATATATAAAATCATTGATATGGTACTTTTGTTATCACATGAACCGAGGGAAAAAATGGAATTGAACGAAACAAGTTCGGATAAAAACAGCAGCGTTGATAATGATGTAAAAAATAACAATGATCAAACTACTCAAGTTGGAACTCAGACTAGTCATGATATTAAAGCCACTGAGGAAATTCTGGGTAAGAAATTTACTGCTAACGATTTTGAGACTCTTGATAAAGAAAATCCCGCCCTTGTTGATCCGGTGGCAAGGTTAACATCAAACTATTTTTGCTTCGAATGCGGATCGGTCTTGACTACCCTAGAAGACAAAAAACAACATGAATTATTCGAAATTGAAAGAAAGCATCGAAATGATTTAGAGAAAATTGATTAACTAAAGAAGGAAGCAATACCGCATCACTTTTTTTTGTTTTATTGTTAGAAATGTTTGAGGACTAGGCCTCGCATTTTTGATGTTATGATATATCAGGTATCGTTTTGTTCATATCTTTCAATATCTATAACTACTTTATCCCCGACCTTGATCTTTAGTTCATCATATTCTTTCATGGTTACTTTGAAAGTAGGGGCATCGCTTACTGCGCCTCCACCGAACATATTAGATATATTTGACATGGCTTTAGGTAGATTCTTCATCAGGTCTTCTGGAGAAGTAAAAGCCATTACATTGGAACCAAAAGGATTCATTTGCTTATCACCAGATTTTAAATATTCATTTGGATCCTTGAATGATACATATATATAAGGAGAACCATCCGTGGATGCTTCAATTTTGGCAACTATGAATTCTTTTTTCATTTATACTTATTAGTGGTATTCGATATAATAAATATTTAATTTTAGAAAAAATTAAGAGATTTTATATATACTTCCATTTGCTAAGGAAACGATGTATACATCTCCACCTGGACCTGTTTGTATGTCAGTAATGCTGCCAAATCCTGTTCCTATAATATAATTATTTAATTCTTCCTCTGAATCAATAATAGCGTCTTGAATTTCCAATCCGTCTCTTTCGTCATTTAATTTAAAAAAATACAGGTTACCATTATTATGATCTCCTACCAAAATATTGTTAGTGTAATCCGGTCCCAAATTAGTACTATTGATAAAATCTATGTCTGTGAGTGCGATAGGCTCAAGCCAACTTATCTCCGGATCTGAATAATTAGAATTGGGCGAAAGGAACACCAGATCTTCTATTTCGTTAGTTGACGGGGCAGGACCCATTATTGATCTCCAACCGCTATTAAATCCCGGCTCGACCAGATTTATTTCATCAGAAAAGGAGGGACCATTCTCTGTATCCCAAACAGCTCCAGTAATCGGATCTATTGTAAGACCAAAGGAATTTCTAATACCATATGCAAAAGTTTTATCAATATTTGGAACATCGCTCTCTATAAAAGGATTATCGACAGGTGCAGAACCTGAATGCGGATCAATCCTATAAATAGAACCCGTATAGTCTGGATCTCCTCCATTCTCAAAATTCTGTAATTTAGTTCTGTGGTTCAAATCCCCTATTATAACGTAAAGATTGTTGTCTTTTCCTAGAGTTAACTTACCACCATTATGATTAGGTCCAGGTACGGCGGGCAAATCTAAGATCAACTTTTGATTAATAAGATTAGTACCGTCCCATTCAAAACTATATACTCTATTACGTAAATTCTCATTGGGGTCTGTCACGGTTTGATCAGCGCCGTTTTCGGTAATGTAAAAGAAAACTAGTATGGAGTTATTTTCTTTCATTACTTCCACTCCTAATAAACCGCGTTCACTTTCAAAATTGACATCAAATTGCTTTAACGGAGTTTCCTGTAATACGCCATCTGAAATTAATTTTACATTACCTTTTTTTTCTATTACTATAATATTATTTCCAAAATCGTCAAGAAATGCCATTCCTGTAGGCGACGTAAAACCATTGTAGACTTGTTGCAAACTGAGGTTCGGATCGTTAAGAGTTTGAGCACTACTCAATCCAATATCAAATGACTTGGTCTGAGTAATCAATAAAATCAACAAGCAGGTCCACACGGTCAATAGGCCCGTACAGCATAAAGACCTAAGTTTAAAAGCCATTGGTATAATATTTAGAACATTTGTTATAAATTAGTATTATATTTTTCACATTCAAAAACCCTGCAAAGAATGCGGTTGTTTTGAAGATCCTTTGGTGATTTTTGACCCAAATACCTATCGTCTATGTTTTTGGTCGTAACGCTTCTATGGGGCTCACCTTTGATGCTTTCCAAGCTGGCAATAATCCTGCGATTACACTCAAGACAACAGAGATTATCCATACTGTAATCATATCGCTCATAAAAAAAAGGGGGATGAGGGGAGGGTCGCCTTCATTTCTGGGAGTAGCCTGGGACAGTGCATAACCTCCACCAACACCTCCAATTAAGCCCAGAGAGGCACCAAGCATACCTATTATCAAAGCTTCAAATACAAACATTGTCAAAATGTTAGAGCTTTGTGCACCTATTGCTTTTAATGTACCAATTTCCCTGATTCTTTCAACCACGGAAGTATATAATGTAGTAATTATTCCTACTGCACCAACAATTAATGAGATTATGGCTATGCTCAACAGGAAAGAGGTAATCCCGCCTGTAAATTGTTCGATGGTCTTAAGTATGGCTTTTACTGTGGTTACCCCTATGTCATTTCCATACAATTTCTTAATTTCGCTTTCGACAACATCAACTAATTCGTTGGATGATGCTACTACGAATAAAGAGTCATATTTACCTGATTTTTGAAAAAGGGAATCGCCAGCATCCAAGTTAATGACTGCTGCATTGTCTATGGTTGGATTACCTGTAGACTCCATTATTGCAGTAACCAAAAAATTCTTCGATATCGTATCTTGTTCACCAGTTGTGTCATCAATAAATGAATATTCTAATTCTATGGTCTCTCCCAATGTTACAAATGGATTGTCTTCGCCAGGAGGTTTGGCAATGTTTTCTGCTATTACAATTGCGGATGGATCATTTTGTTTAATTTGAGATCCCTCTTGTACATCCAGGGTAGGGGCAATTACAAATAGTTTATTTGGATCGATAGATAATGCTGCATTTGTTTTTTCCTCACCTCTAGATTTCACCAATACTTGTGACTGATAAGATGGGATAACTTCCTCGATAAATGGTAATGAATCAATTCTGTTTATTACAGCTGCATTTAATGTGATCTTGGAGCCAGCAGAGCCTCCGCCTCCTCCTCCTTCAGTGGAGCCGATTGTACTTGAGCCCTGTTGCTGACCACTTGTAACAAATAGAATGTTAGGAGCTAAATTGCTAAACTGTTTGTTAAAGAATTCTGTAAACCCAGCTCCTACACCATTTACTGCTACAAGTAGGCTTGTTCCCGCCATAACCATTAAAATGGTCAGAAGAGACCTGATTTTTCTCTCTTTCAGAGCCTGAAATGATAAAATAAATATTTCCCTAATATCCATAGAATCTATCCCTTCTAACTACACGTTCATAATTAGATCCAAATCTTATTTGAGGTGAACTATTAGGACAATCTTGGAAAATTTTCGTTAAATGGACAATCAAAAAACCAGTGATATTTAGGATCAAAGGGAAATTAAAGTGAGATGACCTACGGACCTTATCGTTAATTAAAGTGGATTTGTAAATTTGATGATTCTTTTTCGTCTTTTTATTTTCTGTCACCACTGCTTTTATCCGTATCATTGTGATCATCACAATTATTACTATTAGATATATCAAAATAGACTTAAAGTTATCTAAGAAGTAATGAAAGAGAATAGATTTGCATATCTACATCGTTAAATTTATAAGAAAAATATTTCATGTAACTATTTTTTCTTCGCGTTCTATTTCCCCGTCCTTGAGATATATTATTCGATCGGTTTTAATTGCCAACTCAGGATTATGCGTGACCATTATTATGGTCCTATCGTACTTATTAGATAACATCTTTAGCAAATTAAATACTTCATTACCCGTTTTAGTGTCTAAGTTACCCGTAGGTTCATCAGCCAAAATTATGGAGGGATTGTTCATTAAGGCTCTAGCTATAGCAACTCGTTGTTGTTGACCGCCACTCAAATTGAATGGTTTGAAACTGCCTTTGTCCTCAATTCCAAGCAATCCCATGATTTTTGAGGCTCTTTCTAACCGCTCCTTTTTATTTAATCCTGATATTATACAGGGAATTTCTATGTTCTTTAAAACAGAAGCTCTATTTATCAAATTATAAGACTGAAAAATGAATCCAATCGCATTATTTCTTAAATAAGCCAGATCATGATCATTTAAAGAAAATACATCTACACCATTGATATAAATATCTCCGGTTGTCGGTCGATCTAGAGTCCCTAGTATATTTAGAAGTGTAGATTTACCGCTACCTGAGGGACCTACAATAGCCACAAATTCTCCCCTTTTGACCTCAAAATCAATATTCATTAGTATTGGTGTTTCTCCAGCTGTTGACGCATAACTTTTGTAAATTCGTTCAACTTTAAGAATCGGATCAGAAGAATGAGATGAAGACGCCATTTAAGATATCAATTCAAACTTATTACTCATCAAGCTATATAAAAATTGAAAACAGTTCTTTTAAATTTACCACAGGATCTTTTTTGCTGAATTATTCTCGGTACACCTATTGTTATCTTCAAAATGTGAAACCAAATGTAGCACTTACTCTACTGGGAGGGAGATATATTATCAAAGTTCCCATGTATAAACAAATAAAGCGATTCAGTTCTATGCGCCTGGCCTGACCTGATACTTCATACACAAAACAAGGATCGATGGGTCGAGGTATGTATGCATGGAAGGATGGATGTGTGGCTGTATCTATGTATGGTAATTGTATGGATTTTACAATAAATCAATTTGGGCATTTTTACCTGATGATCAGAAATTTAATGCTTGTAGGATTTTCATTTCTTGAATCTAAATGAAACTAATTTCGTGGGAATTTGATCTGATTTCACTATTGATTCAACGCTATAGTCAAAACTTAATTATTGATTATGGTAAAATTAAATATAACATTCTTATGAAAAAAATTAATTTAATAATATTATCTACTTTTATTATATGGGTAATGTTAATAAATTTAGAAATTAGGGGTATCTTGTCTCATGCCCAGGAGAATATTGATAGAAATATAATACCTTTGCTTATTCCTCCGTACCAGCTGATTAAGAATCTCGGATCATCAGATTTAAATAAATTTAATGTAACTTATGTCAATAATATTCCATAAGAAATAGATAGTTTATTGTACAAAATAAATTTCTAAATTAATAATATAGAAATATTTATCAAAATCCATTAATATGTAAATCTAATAATTCAATTAGACATATGAATCGTGGATTGAATTTTTATGGTATTATACTCGTAACGATAGCTACTCTAGTTTTTTCTGTTAATGACTTTGGAGTGGTTCATGCCACTACTGGTATTGATCTAGATAATAATCCCGCTCAATCTAATCCAGTACCTGACTTAAAATCCGATCAAAATGACAACGACAAGAGCAGCAGCAGTACCAGCAGCAATAATAACGACAAGAGCAGCAGCAGTACCAGCAGCAACAATAACGACAAGAGCAGCAGCAGTACCACTACCACCACTACCACCACTACCACCAGCAGCAACGATGATGTGCCTATGGCTTTGCCGTTTAATTCAAATATGGCAGACGAATCTGACGACGAGAAGGATTATTCAAGTGTAATCCCGTTCCCATGATTTTAAAAATTTTTTGATTAATACGTTAGCCGATTCTGTGTTTATTCTTTTATAATATGATTATTTGATCCTATAAATTCGCCATGTCCCAGATTTTCAGGAAATACCACACCATTTTCCATAATTATTTTGCCCCTTGATATGGTCACGATGGGCCAGCCTTGCAATTTAATTCCATCATATATTGTGTAGTCTGAGGAAGATTGTAAGAGGTCTGGGGTTACTTTTTGTACTAAATCTACATCAATAATGACTAGATCTGCATCTGAACCCTTTTGTATAGAACCTTTCTTAGGAAACATTCCAAATATCTTTGAAGTGTTGTAACTGGTCAATTCCGCCAAGCGCAGTATTGGTAGATGTCTTAAATTTACTCCATAATGCAGTAAGACGGGTAGCATAGTAGCCACTCCAGGAAATCCTGCCAGTGCAGTCCAAATATCATTATTTTCCCCTAACTTTAAACTCAAGGTATTTGCAACATGATCGGTTCCTATCGTATCGATTACTCCGTTTTTTATAGCACTCCATAAACTAGCTATATCATTCTTGGAGCGTAAAGGTGGTACAACCTTACCCCTTATATCGTTAAAATCAACTGGGTGAGTCAAATAATGTGGACACGTTTCAATATAGGCATTACATCCTCCAATTTGCCGTTCATAAAGAATAGCATCCAATGCATCATTAGATCCTATATGAACAAAGTAAATATTGGATCCAAACTGTCTAGCCATATTCATTATCTTTTTTATAGCGATTACTTCGCTCTTGGTAGGTCTACATTTAGACCAGGTGTCTAGCGGGTTATCCTTGCTAGGGTTCGCTGGATTATTTTTTTCATTTTCAGTACTCGTATCTAAAGTCCTGTTTTCTAATTTCGACTTTTCTAGTTTCTTTTCCTCAATGAGATTCGCACATGTATTATGGTCTTCTGCGTGCACTAGAACAACCGAGTTCTTAAATGCTGAAGATTTGCTGAGGACGCTATTACAGAGTTCGTCTGAAACATATGCATTTTTTGGTAGACGTAAATTTCTATACGGGTACATATCCATTAATATCCTATTATCGGTCGAACCTAGATTCATGTAGAGTTTGAATGAATGTATTCCACTTTGATACAAATATGAAATATCCTCAACTTGATCAAAATTCAGTATTGAAGCATGTATGCCATAGTCTATGAAATGGTTCTTTGCACTAGCTTCTAGGTGCTTGGATATTTCATCTTTGTATGATTGGTATACTCTAAGCATGCGCATGATAGTGGTAACCCCACCAACAGCAGCAGATTTGGATTCGGTTGTTGACGCTACTTCAACAGGGGAAAATACTCCGTAGTGCACGTGGGGATCGATTAATCCTGGTAAAACATATTTATCATTTGCATTTATTGATTTTGAATAATTGACACTAGTTGATGAATTCGTTAGCTCCTTAATTTTTCCATTTTCTATTAGTATATTTGTTTTAATAACACCTATTTTAGGTATTACAACATTTGCATTCTTTATTATTAGATCACAGCTATTACTATTACTATTGATATTACTATTACTATTACTATTGCCATTGCCATTATTATAACCGTTACTCGTATTCATCAACTCATGAGCGAAAAGATTAGATCTAGCTAAGTTGTCTGGTTAGATTCGATGGATTTTCATAGACTTTGTATAGGTTATTCTCAAGTGCGCAATAACAAACGTTTGCAGGTCGTATAAAGAACCCGGTCTCAATAATCCCTGGTATTTTCTTTAGTTCCATATCCAATTGAAGAACATTAGAATAATCGTTAAACATGACGTCTAGAATAAGATTTCCATTTTCTGTTATATAGGGATAGCCCTTCTCCAAAGTTCTGAGTATTGGCACACCATTTAATTTATCCAGAAAAGGTATCGTTGCAGTTCTCCCAAATGGAAGTATTTCCAGGGGCACCGATCTTGAAAAGAATGGCACAAATTTTGATATGCCTCCCACAATTATTGTTTTTTTAGACGAGTAGTACAAGATCTTTTCACGGAATAGGGCTCCGCCGCCACCCTTTATCATAAAGAACTTACTATCAATTTGATCGGCTCCGTCTATTACAATATCCAAAAAGGGGATCAATGATTCATCTATTACACTTAGTTTTTTCCTCTCGGCTTCAATTTTTATTTGTAATGAGGTACAAATAAATTTACACCTTTCGATTATGGAAGGTGGTAACAGATTTACAATTTTAGATACAGCTCGCCCACTTCCTAATCCAATAATAAGGGGTTTATCGGATATATGATTTTCAATGATATGTTGGGCTATGTTTTCAAAGCTTTTATCTATAGATCCATTTTTTTGAGAACCGGAAGTGGGTGAAGACATAATTATTTATAATGAAGATGATGAAAGTATATTTAAATCGATTGAAGAAGAAGCAGCCCCCACCACCACCACCGCAACTGCAGTCATAATACTATTGTAATTCCGATAAACTGTTTTGTGCTTATTTACGAACCCCCTAATCTTTTTAATGTTTTAAGAATGTCGTTTTGTATTTTGTCAATTTCGTTTAAGTCAATGTTTGTATTCATGGATTGCTTCGAATCAATTGGAGTAGATGTTCTTGTACCTCCTTCACTCATTGGAGTACGCTCTTTGTTCATATCGTTAATTGATCCTCCTGTTTCATTCAATCCTTCTATACCAAATACTGATTCCCTTTTGTTGTCGCTATCAACCTGTGGAAATGATTCCTTGTTTCTCTTGTTACTAAATTTTATTGTTTTTATTTTATTTAGTATCGAGTTAGTTTGTTTGGGGTATGTATCTAAATGGTCCTTGTCCTTGTCCTTAAAATTTGATTCATTATTGCCTAATCCCAAACTTGTTAGCTTTATATCTATTTTTTTAACATAGTCTGATAGAATTGAATTTAACTGATTTCTGTACTCGTATATTTCTTGGACCTCTAGTATTGGGTTCAGTTGAAAGGCACGCTTATTGTACTCATCCAAAAGATTGATATATTTATGAGATAATCTGTCCCTTTCATATTCGTCTATTTTTTTTTCATCAAAATGTTGGTTTATCTTGTTCAGAGCTTCTAAAGCAACTGATTTTTCAAAGTAAAGACTGCTTAACTCATACTTGATATTGCCGAGGATTTTTAACTGACTCTCTCTTCTTATTTTTATGATTTGGAAAACAAAAAGGGCACAAATTACTCCTAACATGGCCGAACTGGCAATTATGAGTATGATTATCATATCTATATCTAATTATAATAATATTCTGTTTTATAAAAATAAAATAATGTTAAATCAGTAAAAATTAGAAGGTTATTTTACCCGTCTTTTTATCCATTTATATTTTCTGAGCTTTGGATCGGGGTATCCGCATTTTGCACAGGTTTTGCCACGTTTGTGAAATGAATTATGTCCGCATCTCCTACATCTAATATGTGTCTTCTTGCGGGTAAACTTACCCATAGATGTTGTTCCTTTTGTCAATTCCTTTTACCTCAAAATTAGTTGTAGTTATTTGAACTGAGGAGGAGAAATTATAACCACATTATCTCCTCTCACAACGATATTTCCAATCTCGTCTGTCTTTCCTTCTTCTAATATTTCAACAGAACTTTCTAATAATAAATTCATATGTTGATCAAAACCCTGTAAGTTTCCTCTAATAACCTTGCCACCCTTCAATTTTATCAAAACATCCCTACCGAGGCTTTCATCGAGGACTTTAACTGCCATATCTACTGACAACTTTATCTAACCTATTTTCTATCAAATGGGTGTCCTATATTAAATTTAGTTTTTACTTGCTTAAGCGATGGTAAAGGATTACTTATATTTAGGGTCTGTTATTAAAGACAAAATTTTCTCTATTACCTGAGAAAGCATTTTCTTTCCTTCTATGGCGTTGGCATTAAAGGGATTTCCCCATATTCCATTTTTAGTAAATTTCACAAACCCTGCTGGATTGTTAATTGACATGTTTGAACCCAATTTATACAATCCGCTTTCTTGACCTTTTATATCCAATCCTGTCTTTGCAAGATCCATACGGACGAGATTTGGATGAAGAGCCATCATGATGGAAGTTTCTACTTCTCCTGCATGATCAAATCCTGCTTCAAGCATTTGCCAATAGTTAATAAAATAAAAAAAGTCTGAATTCATAGCATATTTTGATAACAAATTCTGTCCTACATATTGTAAGAGGCCAATATTCCCGTGATGCCCATTGATAACATAAATCCGTTTGATACCATGCATTGATAGCGACTGACATATACAGGAGATGAAATCGACTAAAATGTTATAGTCTATTGAGATATTAAAGAGTGGCTCATGTTCATATGATACGCCATAGAAAAGAGAAGGAAGTAAGAAGGCCTTCGATTTAATTGATACAATATTCGAAATATGTTCTACAATAAGGGTATCTGTCGAAAATGGCAAATGATCTCCGTGCTGCTCTATGGAACCAAGAGGCAAAATGGCGGACTCAAAATTGAAATCTTTTACTAAACTGGAAAATTTGTTTTGACTGATATTCTTGATTTCCATTATTAATTTAATTAGGATCGTTGCGCTGTGCTATAAAACATATTTGATTATTTATAACTGACTTTGCCCCAATATACCTCTAATTTATCTTCTACAAACAGCTTTACTGCTTCAAGCAGTGCAAGAGCTTCAGCAATTTGACCTTTTATCTTGATAGTTTCCAATGTGTCTTCTGTCAAAACCTTAAATGATTCTTGAATAATTATGGGTCCTTGATCTAGATCTTCTGTTACAAAGTGTGCGGTGCATCCAATTATTTTGGCACCCCTTTCATAAGCTTGTACATAGGCAAAAGCTCCAGGAAAAGCAGGCAATAAAGATGGATGAATGTTTATAATCCTATTTGGATAGCGCCATACAAAATTAGGTGTTAGTATTCTCATATACCTTGCCAAGACGATGAGGTCAATGTCGAAATTTTCAACCAGTTGTAAAATTTCACTCTCTGCAACACTTTGTTCCACGTGGCTTACAAAATAGAATGGTATGGAAAAGGAATCTGCAATCGATTTTAGTTTTTCATCAGAACCAATTATCAAAGAGAAATTGCAATTTATTTCTCCAGAGGCGCGAGAATTTAGAATCTTCAACAAACAATGGTCTTCTCTACTTACTAGGATTGCCACGTTCTTGACTTTGTTCTCCTCATGGAAGTGTACTTTCACTTCCATGGCTAGTTTTTTGCCTAACTCGTCCAATTCCTTTTGCATTTTTAATTTATCGATTGTTGGAAATGACGCCTCAAGATGCATTCCAAAGAGTCCTTTTACCACATTCTGGTTTATCTTTTCAATGTTTCCACCGTTTCTAAATATGTAGTTAGTCGTATCAGCTACTATTCCTTCTTTATCTTTACCTACAATAGTAACTTCAACATGTGTTTTAGTATTCTTAGAATCTGTAATATTTGTACCGGTATCTCCCATTTATGATGAGAGATATTGATTATCCGAGATAAATATGATGCAGCTACACTTGTAGAAATAAAGCTTTTTAACGCATTTACGTCGGGCTGCTCAAATTTGATACATTCTTACCCATGTCGGTTGCGCCGTGAACCAAATAACTGAAAAAATGCATAGACTGGTGCAAGATGTGAAGCGTATAAATGACAATCTTATGCTACATTTATTGGTAGGCAACAGTTTTGGGATGAACTTTAGCAATAAATATAATAGTTTTTTATTTAGTAAAAATCTGATATAAGATAGTAGTATATTTATTTTAAGAACTATACATATTATACACATTACCTTAACTTATGATGTTTACATTAAACAATAAAAAACCACTCATTATAGCTGTGGTTGCAGTGGTAACTTTTGCTCTGTTTTTGAGTCCCACTTTGGCTGTGAATGATGTCATGGCAAAAGAAAAGAAAAACAAAGGAAATGACGCAGATCAAGACATCGATCAAGGTCAATCTTCACGACAAAATGCACAATGTGTCTCTGGTGAAGATGTGATAGCATCTTGTAACAATTTGAGCTTCCAAGACCAAGACAATGAAGGAAATAATGCAGCAGGACAACAGAATGGCGGAGATAACAAAAAAGGTAAAGGAAATGACGGAGAACAAGAAATCGAACAAGATCAAGACAACAAACAAAACAGTCAGTGTGTAGCAGGAGGTAGTATTGCTGCATCTTGTAACAATTTGAGCTTCCAAGACCAAGACAATGAAGGAAATAATGCAGCAGGACAACAGAATGGCGGAGATAACAAAAAAGGTAAAGGAAATAACGGAGAACAAGAAATCGAACAAGATCAAGACAACAAACAAAATGCACAATGTGTATCTGGTGAAGATGCAATCGTATCTTGTAACGATTTGAGCTTCCAAGAACAAGTCAACAGCGGAAATAATGCATTAGGTCAAGACTAATATCTTCCTTCAATTTTTTCATTTCATTATTTAATTCATTAATTTAATTTTTTTTGTCGTTCGATATACTTCAGGATTGACTTTAGCATTCTGTTTAGACTTTATCATTAAACAATCAATAATACATTCGTTCTTTCTTTCGTTCATTTGTTCGTTCCAAAGTAAATTTTAAATTTAAAAAGTTAATTTGAAATTAATAAAACATATATCTTGTATCCCTTTTGCAAAGGATCAAATTAATTTATTAAAAGGTTGAATTTATTATTAAGTATAAAATGGGTAGTAGGAAGAGAAAAGCTGCAAGACCAGTACGTAAAACAAAGTCTACTGAAGGACGATGTCCAAAATGTAAGACGATAGTAAGATTCAATGTTTCTGGCCAGGTGGGCACCGAGATCTATGAATGCATAGGTTGTACTACGAAATATAAAATTGATGAGCTGTAATTATAAAATGGAACAGTTTATTGGCAGAATACCTGATGTTATATCACGGGAATGTTTTTTTATTGCAAAATTTTTAGGTATTTAGTGTCTAATAGAATAGAGTACACCGATAAAGTCTATTTATACAGCAGTGGGATGCCTGCAGAATTGATAGATAGAAGTAAAGAAAAATTATATGAACATGGAGTTAATCTAAATGATTTAATAGTAATTGAATCACCAGAAAATGTTCCCGAAGGAGCAATTATGATAACTCTCTGGCCGCACTATTTGTCTGTAGCAAAAGTGAAGAGAGTGAGAGAAGGGTCTATCTATGCGCCTCAGTTATTTAACATAGATTTATAGCTTTTTACAAAACAAAGCATGTTTTTAACTTTTTTTTGCAAAAGAGGCAAGCACAAAGAATGTCCCGGTAATTGGCCCATGGACGAGACTTGTGGTCCCGACGAAGATTGCTCCTTTGATATTAAAATGGTAAGATGCGAATGTGAATGTCATGATACAAACACAAATACGAAATAGCTCAAATAAAGTAGGGATTAAGAAATAAGTCTAGTTTTTGTTTTAGACTCAAATATGTTATTGTACCAAAATTGTATTTGTCCGTAATTATGTACTAAATTAAACAACAAACCCGTGGAACAAATCTTACCGTGTATTGTAAATGAGTTGAAAAAAGGTGTCTTTTCTTTATTTCTGATTATTTAGCAGAAAACAAGAAATAATAATGCTTTTTAAAGCAATACAATTACAACTGTATTAACGATGGAAAATAAATATAATAATCATCCCAGTAAATCTGTTTATCATGAAAAGTGTATCGCATTTTTGAACATTTCTGAAAAGATTCGATATGTTGGAATAATTAATAGATTTGGTAGAACGGTATCAGGAAAGCTGCGAAAGACTATAAAACCATTGTTGTCTCCAGATCAAGCAAGAGATGAACACTTTATTGAATCTATTAGACAACAGCTTAGAAATTCCTTTGAATCATCGATTGGAAAAACCATATTCTCTATTACAAAAAATGAATTTGTTACTCTGTTATTAATTCCATCTAAAACTACTGATGATGTTCTGTATTATGTGACTTTAGACAAGGACGTTCCACTAGACGAAGTCAATGACATCATAAATAAAGTAATTGAAATAGAAGGGTAAATAGAAAAAAAATAATTTTTACTAATCTAATTAGTTATAATTTATTCTACTTCTCATTTCTTTATCCTTCATAATAGATGGGTGATTTGGATCTACTAGTATTACTTCAAACCAAGAATACATTCCGTCTTGATAAAGCAAATATGATCCCATTACCCTCAAATTGGCGTACTTTTCGTGGACACGTCTTTCCGCTACTCTTTTCATGCTAATGCTTTGTTTAATGTGAACTACACCGAGGTGCTTTGGTCTTCTGCCTGATACAGGACGTTGCTTTCTCATTCCTCCTCTGCCAACACGAGCTCTTACTATAATTATGCCTTGTTTAGCTTTGTAACCTAGTGCTCTAGCCCTATCTATGCGACTTGGGTGTTCTATCTTATGTATTGTAGGCTCTCTTCTCCATACATACGCTTTATTCTTTATTTCTGGAGATCTCGTTTTCAACATTGTCTTCCATGTTTCCGCAATATGGCTGTACATGTTTTTGCTTTGTTTTTACCCATTAATATTTTATTTGGGTAAAAAACCATCAAGACGATTTTGGTTAAATAATAAACTTAAATAATTTAGGAAAAATTAGAAAAGACAGAGCAGAGCAGAGTTATTTAGCGTCTACCCATTCTTTCTGGCTTTTTCTGTCCTGGTTGAATCCTTTTTTCAAATCTTTTTATGAAATTATTCTTATTCCTAACTTTAGATGAAGGGCTAGTTCTTTCACGTGCTTGTATTTTGGGAGTTTGACCTCTAACCTTTCCAGCTTTAGTTAATGATCCGTGAGTCGGCATGAGCTACTAATGCTACTAATATTGAAACTCATATTTATTATATGCATTTTGAAATTATAATATATAGGCAACAATTACCCACATTGAAATATTGATGGCAATCAAAGACTAAATCACCATTATTTAAATTGAAGGATCTCATAATTTGATTTGCAAGTAATGGCTGTATTGAAACTAGACTACACGAAGGAAATTCAAAGACTAAAGAAAGAAAAAAATGCAATAATTCTGGCTCATAACTACCAAATTTCTGAAGTCCAAGATATATCTGACTTTGTCGGAGATTCTCTTAAATTATCTAAATTAGCAGGGGAAACCGATGCTTCAGTTATTGTATTTTGTGGTGTCCATTTCATGGCTGAAACAGCTTCAATAATAAGTCCAAACAAGAAAGTATTGATACCCGATTTAGAAGCTGGATGTTCACTTGCTTCTTCTATTAATCCACAAGAACTCTTAAAATGGAAATATGAAAATCCGGATGCCATGGTTGTAAGCTATGTGAATACATCTGCAGAGATAAAGGCTCTATCAGATTATTGCTGCACCTCATCTAATGCAGTAAAGGTAGTACAGAGTATTCCAAAGGCGACTCCAATCCTATTCTTACCCGACATGTTTTTGGGAGCTTATGTTGCAGAGGTAACGAAAAGAGATAATATCAAAGTATGGCCTGGTGAATGCCATGTACATGCTGGTATTACAGACAAAGATATCAATTCGATGTTACAAAAATATTCAAAAGCCGAATTTTTGGTCCACCCTGAATGTAGCTGTACTTCCTCTACACTTTACCACGTATCTAAAGGGGATATAAATAGAGATTGTAAAATATTATCAACAGAAGGGATGATGAAAGAGGCTAGCACATCAAAAAACAATCAGTTCCTAATAGCCACAGAAGTGGGAATACTTCATAGAATGCGGGAAGAAAATCCATCTAAAGAATTTATCCCTGTAAAAAAAGACGCAATATGCAAATATATGAAAAAAATAACTATCGATAAAGTCTACAATTCACTCCTCAATGATGTTTATGAGGTTAAAGTTCCTGAAAATATAGCAAGAAAAGCCATAATACCGATAGAAAGAATGCTGGCAATCTCTTGACCTGTTTCAGTCCTCTTGCTCACCATCTCACCATCTCACTTGCATCCTTTACCATAGCTATGATGGTGGTAAAGTTACAGCAACCAACTGCACCTGAGAAGTGCAGACATACACTTGATACGTTCCAATATATAATAACAACAAGAACAATTACCGCTACTACTATCACCACCACCACCACAACTACTATCACCACCACCACCACAACTACTATCACCACCACCACCACAACTACTATCACCACCACCACCACAACTACTATCACCACCAGTGCCCATACAATTAATTCCATTTTTTATAACTCAATAGAATTGTGAAAAATAATTGAGATGGTCATTTGGTACATGCATGTAGCATTACCCAGGAATTTCAAGGCTAAAATCTATTGATTGAACTGAATGAGTTAACGACCCAATAGAAATAACATCTGGTTTAGCGATAGCATAATCATAAATATTATCCAAATTTATCCCCCCAGAAATTTCAATAATGATTTTATCGCGTAAGCCTAATTTCCTAATTCTATCTAGCGACTCTTTGACCTCTTCTGGTTTAAAATTATCTAACATTACTATGTCCGCCCCTGATTCTATCGCTACAACAATGGCACTAAAATCAATTACCTCGCATTCTATTTTCCTTTTATTTCCATACACTGACCTGGCCTTTTCAATAGCTTTTTTCACAGAACCAACAATTGCGATATGATTATCCTTTATTAGTATCAGTTGATCAAGTCTTACTCTATGGGATATGCCACCACCGATGACTACGGCTTTCTTATCAAAATACCTTAATCCTGGAACAGTTTTTCTTGTTGAGGAAATCCTTACGGTTTTTGACAATTCTCCTAATTTTTCGATAAACTGGTTAGTCCGCGTAGATATTCCGCTCATGCGCATTAAAAGATTAAGTGCTGTTCTTTCTCCTTTTAGAATCGATCTTGCTGACCCTTCTACTGTTAGCACATCAATACCTTTTGCAATTTTTGCTCCATCATCAACTAATCGGGTGGCTTCGCACCCGCAAATATCAAAAATAATTTTGGCCTCTGAAAGTCCGCTAACTATTATGCTTCTTCCGCCGTTTTTACAAACTATTGTTCCCTTAGATATGGTCTCTTCTGGAATCAGTAAATTACTGGTAATGTCTCCAGTTCCAATATCCTCGTTTAAAAAACCGACCAGCGTAGCCCTTTTTTCTACTTCGGATTTGAATGGTTGAACCTGCTCTTGCTCCCTCTCCTGCTCTCGATTTAAATCGCTTGAATTATAAAAATTGTTATAATTTTTCAATTCAATAAATTATTATGTAACTTTTAAAGCATATTTGTGAGGAACTGATATTCCCAATGTAGCTGCGACCTTTGATTTTTCTGGATGAAGTATCAATAAAATTCCAAACCAGTCTTTGGATAATTCAGTAGACTTACAAACTGAACACATTTTTCCAGTGGTTAAGGCCTTGCATTTCTTACAGGCGAATTCTCTTGGCAACACTATCACTACTCGGTATAATTTTTATCTCTTGTCTTTTCTTGCCGCTCTAGCTTGTGGACTATCTGCGTTTTTTTTGTCCGCATTGCTACCCTTACTGTTAGAATTTTCTCCGCTTGCTCCCCCTTGTGCGCGTCGTATCTCTTTTTCCACCCATTCTAGTGCCCCTAGAAATGGTTGTCTACATGTGATTCCTATTTTGCCCATTGATGCACTCTTTCCTAAGCTAATTGCTGTGATTCTAGCACGTATTTTGGAGCTTATTCGTAAAGTCTTTTCAGATTGATTTGATAATATTAAACCTTGATTCACATCGCTTTTTAAGTAATCATCTGTGATCTGAGATAAGTGTAAAAGAGCGTCGGTTGGACCTATTCTAACAAATGCACCAAAATCGGTAATTTCTACCACCTCACCCTCTACGACCTCGTGCAGTTTTGGATAAAAGGTTAATGCTGTAAAACTTACTTTGTGGTATGTAGCTCCATCCCCAGCAATAACCTTACCTACAGAGTTGGTTTCTGCATCTATAATCAAAATAACATACCCTAATTCTGCATTGACCATACTTTCATATTTTTCTTTTAGGATACCAATTGCAGTTAACTTTAGAGAATTAGTTAGCTTACTAGGTGGAATTCTTACTACATCGGACATATGTGCTATAGCAAACATAATAAAGATAAAAGATATCCAGAACTATCAGTTTATGAACTTTATGTTTATTTTTGATTAATTGTGTGAAAAAAGTTATCTTTAATTACTGTTTTGGCTTTCATTATTGCTTTTGAGAATGAATGATTTAAATAGAATAGTTACTCGATTTTTATATCGTCATGGTTACTGTAGATAAAGTCATTAGTGCCTTAAAGAATGTTAAAGATCCTGAATTACACAAAGATATAGTATCTATGGGTATGATAAAAGATATTGCTATTAACGAAGATAAACTTGCTTTTACATTGGAATTAACTACACCTGCATGTCCCTTTAATAGCGAGATTGAACAGGATGTGAGAAATGCTATTTCAACTTTAGGAATCAAAGATTTAGAACTTAAAGTCACAGCCAGAGTAATGGAGGGCAGGACAATAACTATGGATCAGATTCTGCCTGGAGTGAAAAATATACTAGCTGTTGCAAGTGGGAAAGGGGGTGTCGGAAAAACCACTGTTTCTGTAAATTTAGCCGTAGCCCTTGCAAAAACAGGTGCTAAAGTTGGTATATTGGATGCAGACGTTTATGGGCCCAGCGTACCTTTGATGTTGGGACTAAAAGAGGTCCCAGAGGTTACAGGTGGTAAGATTCAGCCTCCAGTTACTGAAAATGTTAAAGTAATGTCGATGGGATTTTTTTATGAACAGTCTCAACAGGCGGGAATATACCGTGGGCCTATTATTGCAGGTATAGTAAAACAGTTCATAACAGACGTAAATTGGGGCGAGCTTGATTATCTTATTATTGATTTGCCACCTGGTACTGGTGATGCTCCACTTACCATGGCACAAACAATACCGATTACCGGAATCCTAATTGTGACAACGCCTCAAGAGGTGGCTATGAATGTAGCGGTTAAATCAATCGGTATGTTCAACAAATTAAACATACCGATAATAGGTGTGATAGAAAATATGAGCTATCTTAAATGTCCTAATTGTGATGAAAAAATACATATTTTTGGGGAGGGTGGAGGAATTAAAATTAGTGAACAGTTCAAGGTTCCTTTTATTGGCGAGATACCTTTAACAACTCAAATTATGAAAGGAAGTGATAGTGGAGTATCTGTCATAATTTCTGAACCAACGTCTGAATATGCTCAGGCTTTTAATAAGATCTCCAAAATAACCGCAGGAAGAATAAGCGTTATTGCATCAGAATTGATGGATCAAGAAAAAGAACAAGAAAAAGAACAAGAAAAAGAACAAGAAAAAGAACAAGAAAAAGAACAAGAAAAAGAACAAGAAAAAGAACAAGAAAAAGAACAAGAAAAAGAACAAGAAAAATAGAGTTCTGGTCAATAATTCATTACATGGAACCTTTAGAGACAAAAAGCAAAAAAGAAACTATTGTAAAATTTTACTAAAGGGGAGAAAAAAATTTGAAAATCGATCAATCCCAATTGGGTCTTTTAAAGGAGCCTTTTGGGGTGCTAATTAAAGACGATAATATCAATAAAGAGTCCTTAAACCGAGAAATTGGTAGTGCACACAAGATTATAACGATAGGAGATACTACTACTGAAAAATTGGTGTGTTTGGGGTATATTCCTGACATCTCGGTTGTAGATGGAAAAGAAAAAAGGATAAAAAAACCCAAAATCTTTGAGTATCCCACAGACAAAGTTTTACATTTTGAGAATAAACCCGGAGAACTCGATGAACATGTAATTACAAAAGTAATGCAATTAACTCAAAGCAATTTGAAAAGCAAGGTCCAATTCATTATTGAAGGCGAGGAAGATTTGGTTGCACTTCCGTTCCTCATGTTTTCGCCAGATAATTGGGTTATTTGTTATGGACAACCATATGACGGCTTGGTAATAGTACGGGTGAACGAAGACTCTAGAAACAGAGCCAAGTTAATATTTAATAAAGTCTTTAACATTTAAAATTCAATAATACAGGGTATGATGATACGGTGGCTGTATGAATGTACAATAAAAGATGATGATTTGATATTACCATTTACTGACCCTGAATTTGTTCTTTGTTATTATTGTTATCTTCTTTTTTACTGATTCGTTTTTAACAAAAAAGCTAGTGAATCATGATTTGATCCTGACTGAAGAATAGGTTTGTCAAAATTAAATTAAATTAAATTAAATTAGATCGATTATTTTTGTATCTATTTTTTTATGTCGAAACTTTTCTTTTGCTTCTATGATCTGACCTTGTCAGCAATCACATCCACAACCATCTTTACTATTATCAAAAGTACCAATACCATATTTCTTCATACAGGCATTGCACACACTCTCAGATTCATTAATCATGACAACATCACAAAATGAACATACTTTTGTCAATACATGCCTTTAGAATGATTAAAAATAAATCCTTATCTAAATTTGACTTTATCTTTTTATTAAAGTTGAGTTTAAACGTGAATCAGATGCTTATGCGCGGTTAAGGTAAAGTTTGTATATTGATCCTGTCTCGTCACTGATATAATTCCAGTTTTCAGGATTGATGTCGACAACAGAAAAATATTCTTGTTCCTCTTTTGTTAGTACATCGTAAATTAACTGTCCTACTATTATGTGATTAACTTTAGCATAAGTAGTCATTTTGGTAGCAATACTTATGGTATATCCTAGTATATCGTAAGACGGTTCCTTATCGGATATCAATTCGCTAGTTTTTGGAATGGGTTTGTAATCATACCGTGTTAGGTCGTTTACATTCTCTACATATGGATAATATTTTACGATTACATTATCACCGTAATCAATACCAATTCTAACACCTATTTCAGGATAATCATATTGACTGAATACCGGATTGAACCCCTGATTTATGACTTTAATCATAGTACGGGCGCAATTTATTGCGTTAATACAGAGGGTATACAAATGGTCAGAACTAACATTAAAAAAACCAATTATTGCATCACCAATGTATTTTAAAACATATCCTCCATAGAGGCGGATGATCTTGGTCATCTCTTGAGTAAAAGTTTGAATTATTTTAGACACCCTTTCTATTGGGAGGTTCATGGACAATTTCGTAGACCCTACTATATCGATATTTAGGATTAGAAGTTTAATTTTTTCATTATAATAGTTGCTGAGAATTTCTTGTGTTTCATCAAATGGAGCTGTAAAAATGGGATCTGATCGTAAAGCTTTCCACATACTTGATTGGGAAGCAGTAATAATTTTTTGAATATCTATTAGAGCATCTACGTAAAAAACAGAGGCATTATGCACCTTCTTGTTGCCAATCAACCTGTTATTCTTATGATCTTTTTTTTCATTTAAATCCTTGATAACATCTTCAACTTCCACTACCTCTATATCTAACTGCAATGCGATAATCTCTGGAGGAATTCCGGAGTCAAAAAGATTGACAATCGTTTGATGTTGCTCATATTTGTCAATTTTGTTTATTTCATCCTTTTCTAAATTGTTTTCATCTGATTGGGAAATTCTCTTTTCACCTACAATGATATTAAATCATGGTTAAAAGTCTATAGCAGATTATCATTTATAATTTTTGTCAATACCAGATGGTTCAATCCAAGTAATTATCTCTAAATCCTTTGCAATTGTGGAAAAAGGACAATTTTAATTTACCTCATCAAATGTTACTGGTTTTTTATCGGGCCTTTTTGTTGTAGTATCTATTTCATCACCTACACCACATACACCGTCTCCTTCTTCATCATCACCGCCCAGTCTTTTGAGGGCAGTCAAAATCTCTTTCTCAATTTTATCTATTTCTGTGTTTGTATTTTTTTCTATGGGACGATCTATATCAGTTAACCCGTTGTTTGAGGATTCATTATCGTTCTGCCCAAAGTTTATTGTTTTATCATGGACAGTAGAATAATCGGGATGATTGCTGGCCGATATCTCTGTAGATGAATCCTGGTCAGGGGGGACGGACGATTTGGCTGCAATTGAGGGTACTAACGTCGTCGATGTGGATGTCGACGCTAGTGTTGAGGGGGAACCGGATGTCGTTTCTGGTATTGGTATGGATTTATTTTCTGGGACTTTTGATTTAGATGGAGTTAGTCTTGCGTCTATTAATTCAGAATCTGTTTTATTTTGATTCTCTAAGGTGGGATCTGTTAGTAGATTTAAAGAATCTGATTCGTAATTAGTGGTATCTTTGAATCGGTAATAAGCAGACGGATCCATGGAAGATACGGAGGAATTGAATTTATCCGGATTTGTGGATATTGCTAGGACTTGGTTAGATAAATCAGATAATTTTGAATCAAGACTGTTAATTTTATCTTCTATTTTTTTATTTAAATCAATATTCTTATGATGAATTTTTTTTATTTTTAAATACATAATCAATATTATTAAAACAATAGCAATTGTTTGCGCAAAAATTGCAATGATCAATAAATCGGATGTAATTTCAAAACCAAACACTTCAGTAAACAATAACGGTAAAATTTTTCTGGCTTTTAAGTCTAATTATTAATTAATCGAGTCTGGGTGTTAGTGATTAAACTCGAACAATGTGTTGCCGTTTCTACACAAGATATTTATCTATAAAAAAGGTGGGAGGAAGGGAAAGGAGGATCTATGCATTCCACCGAATAGAATCTGTATTTCGAATAAGATATGAAATTCGTTTGAAGACACTTTTTGCATCATCTCCACACCCATATTGGGAATAAAAATTGTTTCTGATATAACAGGATTTTGAAAATTTCTGATCCACTAATTGGACATTCTTATATTTTATCAAGCCTAGGTTTATTTTGATCAGGTCTTTGATTACTTCTACTAATCCCTTTCTTGAAGCATATGCTTTGTCTCTCTTTACATACCAAAACATCTTAGTTGGATCCTTGGAATAATTATTAAATACTAATTCCTTTAGTTCGGTGGACTTTTCAATATCAAAGTGTCCCAAAATTTCTATCTTTCTTTTCGATAGATGGTAAATGGCTTGAGCAAATTTAGAGCAAGAAGAACAATAATTATCATATATTAGAACTGGAAAATGAAACTTTACGTCTTTTTTTCTCATATCTGTTATTATGCATCCTGACTTTTATTTTATTAACAAGAATGTTGAGGATTTTTTTTCCAACATGCTATGGCCCGATCTTGAAATTTGCAAATGCTACTAATCGATGCCTTTATCTTATCCATAGTATTTTTAAAACTGCACGAAAAATCTGTCCCTTGACTTTCGAGGGTGGATTTAGTAGATTATTTTAAATCAGTATGAATAAAACAGCAATATGTTTTCATCCAAAAACTCGATGGAGAAATCCAGTCCTAGCCCTTCCTCATGACGTTTTTGAGGGAGGAATGGGTCGTCATTTACCCGTCATTTTCCCGTCATTTACCCGTCATTTAATTGGTTTTTATCATTGTGAGGGATTTCCGGGACGATTTTTTTTATATAAACTATTTAAATATTATATATTATATACATGGGAGGAAGAATTCCATCGCTAATAAAAATAGAAGTAATAAGGAAATGGCTAAATGGTGTGTCGAGGGACAATATCGCCATTAATAACAACATAGCCGCAGGGTCCGTATCCAACATAATCCAAGAATTCAAAAATAAGGAAGTTCCAGATATTGACCTCCTACGAGAGGTATCTATAGCATTAAAAAGGCAAGATATGGATCTAATTCATTTTGCTAGTTCTATGAGGTTAAGGAAAATGCTTGATAATCTTGAGGTATCCGAAGAGCGAATTGAAAAATTCTTAGAACATTTATGTGTCTTCTTTTACAAAAATGATGATAGAAGCGTTGAAAAGTTTTTGTTGCAACTAGAGTCAGTCTACGAGATGGCATTGAACCTTGATGTATCAATATATAATATTCCAGAGGAAGTAGATAAGAGAGGCAGAATTAATTGAACTGGATAATAAAATAGCTATTTTGAAACAACAAGTTGAGCAAAAAAGATTTGAATTCAATAGAACTGTGAAGGATATTGAAAATTATCGTGCGGCTCGAATGTATAGAGATCACACTCCGAAGTAAGTATGATAATGTGATTACTTTGTATGACCCATTCGATCATAAAAATTAAGTTTTATGTTGACCATGAAATTACAGTAGCAATATTTGAATCGTGAATTTTCAAATATCTGCGGTTTTGAACGCTATATAGGTTCTTCAAGTTTAATGAACTGGTGTAAAAATAGATACCTCAATTAGTAGATGTAATGAGCAATCGAATATTAGAAGAAAATATTTAAATTGAAAAAAACATTTCAGGGTAATGTGTGGAAGATTTTAATTCCAAAAAAAATAGCATACGGGGAAAATGCCGCAAAGGAATTTGATTACCCTGAAAATGCATTAATAATAACTACTACAGAGAGCAAGATTTATGAAAAATGGATAGAGTATATGGGAATAAAAAATTATCACATTTATGATAAAGTCACTCCTGATCCAGCTATTGAAACCATTGAAACCATTAAAAATGAATTTGATGGAAAAAATGTATCATGTTATATCGGGTTGGGCGGTGGTAGCTCACTTGATGTGTGTAAATACTTGAGCAAGATGACTGGAGTCCCAAAAATTCTGATTCCCACTACATTTGGAACAGGGGCCGAAATGACCACGTATGCCGTGATTAGTTTTGATCATAAGAAGAAACTTTTGCAGGATGAGGCCTTCTTAGCTGATGCAGCTGTTATCGATCCCTACTTTTTGCCTGGGACTCCTTTTAATATTATGCGTAATTCAGCATGTGATGCTGCAGCACAAGCTTCTGAAGGATATGATAGTAAGTTGGCAAATCCTTTAACAAAACTATTTTGTAAAGAGGCATTTGATATCTTGGAAGACGCCATAATCCACGATAAACCTGAGTTATTGCCTTATGGGGCTATGCTTTCAGGCATAGGCTTCGGCAACTCATCAACTACCTTAGGACATGCCTTATCTTACGTTTTTTCTAACGAGGGCGTGCCTCATGGATATTCTTTATCTTCATGCACAAATGTTGCCCACAAGTTCAACAATTCTATCTATTATGATAGATTCAAGAAAATATGCCAAAAACTAAAATTTGAGCCCTTAAAACTTAACCAATCTCTGGATGCTGCAGCTGATGTGATTATGCCTGATAGGGGGCATTTAGATAACAATCCGAGAGAAGTTACAAAACAGGACATTATAAAATGTCTAGATGAGATTTTGAATAGTAATCCGCTTACATAAAAACTCATACACTTTTTCTATTATGGCTAGGAAAAACTATAAATTCATATTAATTATTTATCAAGTTATCTTATGACTACCATTAGTAAGAGTATGGATATTGCTGCTCCGTTGAGCGAAGTTTTTACTTATTTTGCAAGACCTGAACATATGGCAGATCAATTTCCAGAAAATATGGGTCTAAACGTAATTCCATTAGAAGTTAAAAACGGGTTTGGAGTAGGTACAATTTTTAGAATTAGCGGTGATTTTGATGACAAAAAATTAGAATGGGATTGTGAAACCATTGATTACATCCCACATAAAAAAATAGTTGCAAAAATGATTGAAGGACCATTTAAGCATTGGCAGATTACTGTTGATTTTGATGAATTAGAAGAGAAAAAAACAAGGACAACATTAACAGTTGAATACGATATGCCTATGGGACCTCTCGGAGGCTTACTTGATAAGGTTAAGCTAAAGAAAATAGCTGAAAGAGGAATGGAAAATGGCTTGTACAGAGTAAAAGCATTGTTGGAAGGCACAGGCTCAATTCCAGTCTATATAACTCTAGAAGCTTATAGAAAGGTCTTAAAAGAGAAAGAGAGACTGAAATGCTCAGTTTCTGAGGCAATTGTTGATATCATCAATCAGAATCAGCAAACTGCTAAACCAATCCAATAATTTTTTTAAATACTAATTATTTAGCAAAAGAAGAATGTTAGTTTGATTTAAATAGTGTTTAGATAATTTCATTTAAACGTAGGGTTCGTAGCTCAGCCAGGTAGAGCGTCTGGCTCTTAACCAGATCGAAAGAGGTTAAAATGTCGTGGGTCCGAATCCCACCGAACCCGCTTAGAAATACACACTAATATATAACATTTGGACTACAAATATTGACCATAATGTTATTAGCAGAATCGACTCCCTATCAGAATTTTCTTTATGCTCTAAAATCAAAGGATGTTAAAAGACAATATCCTGTAATGCTTATAAGGTTCTTGAAGTTTATAGAAACAGACGGCGAAACCATAGAAGAAAAATGTTTGACGTTATATAATTTTGCTGTTCAGCTTGATAATCGAAAGAAACTGGAATATCATTTGATGCTCTATATTGCCTTTCAAGAAGAAAGAATAAAGCGTAAAGAAATTAGTTCAGGTACATTGCGTAACTATCTAAAGGCAGTAAAACTTTTTTTTATAATGAATGATATCCTTGTAAACTGGGACAAAATAAAAATCGGAATGCCTGCTGTCAATCAAACCTCTAATGATAGAATCCCACAAAATTCAGAAATTATTCAATTATTTGAGTATAATGACATAAGAATTAAGCCGATAGTATTAACTATGATTTCTTCAGGTATTAGGGTAGGCGCATGGGAGTGGTTAAAATGGAAACATATTATTCCAATTGAAAAAGAAGGATCAATAGTAGCCGCCAAGGTCATCGTGTATGGAGACGAACCAGAACAATACTTTTCATTCATTACTTCCGAAGCATATAGATCTTTAAGGAATTATATGGATTTTAGAAAGTTACACGGGGAGATAATTACTGGTGAGAGTTGGCTCATCCGGGATCAGTGGCAGAAAATAGACAAAGTCCATGGACACCGTATAGGATTAGCAGGAAAACCAAAAAAACTAGATGCTGAGGGGATTCGGAGGCTAATTTATGATTCGTGGAAGATTCAAGGAGTTTTAAAAGTCCATGAGTCAGAGTCGGCCGAAAAGCATCATCCTTTTAAATCGTCACATGGATTTAGAAAATTCTTTCAAACAAATTGCGAAATGGTGATAAAATCTGAAGACGTTGAAATTCTGATGGGTCACGGGTCTTCTAAACGAGGATTAAAAGCCAACTATTACCGACCAAAGGAAGAATATCTTCTTGAACAATATCTCAAAGTAGTAGATATGTTGACGATAGATGAAGGAAATAAATTAAAAAAAGAGGTAAAAGAGTTAACAAAGAAAAACAAAGAGAAGGAATATCTGATAAATGTTGCGTTAATGGAAAAGGATAGAGAAGTGGATAATCTAAAAAAACAAGATAAGTTAAAAGAAGAGGCATTATTAAAGCTCTCCGATCAGGTAATGATTCTTATGAAAGATATGCAGAACATCAAATCTATTTCAAATATGGAAAAATGATCTAAATTGAGATTAGATCGAAACTACTACCTTTACATTCTTTACAAAGATTTTTTATATAACTGTAAATGATGGCATCAGGCTTATTTTGAAACAAATACATGATATATACAATAACAGGAACTGAAAAACAGATATATTTATTACAACATGTGCTACATACTCCTTCTACTATAATTTTATTATATTGTTCTTTATTTTTGTATCTTACATATTCATAATTAGAATAATCATTTATTTTATTTGCAATAATTCTATTAACATGAACTCTAAGATGGTTAAAAATAACTTTCCATAATACGGACCTAAGCTCATTAATGATTCATTCCAAAGATTCCATAACGTTGCATTTTTTATATCATTCTTTTCAAATCTTGATAATATCATTTGTGTAAATAAATCGTTATTATTCTGGATATTTTGTTTACCGTAAATCAAGGTTTCTATATAAAATTTTGCAAATTTGTTGAAAATTCCTTTTTCTCTACATTTATTTAAATATTTTAAGCAAAATATATCTAGAGAAGTAGGATATTCACATAAATAGGATCTCCAATTTTCAAATAGTTTATCAAACTTTTCATGCTTATTTGTAGATAGTCTTAGTCAATCATTAATCCAATTGTTATTCCCAAATTTGTTAAGCAATAATCCTCTGTTTCAACACCTCCACGAGTACTTTTGGTGGGGGAGGAATGAATCAATTTCCATCCCTTAAGATCTTTTAATAAGTCATTAAATTGACGGTTTTGATTTTTTTTTATTTGAAATGGTTTTCTATTTGTATCTACTTTAAATATTTCTGGTGCCTGCGATAACACAGCATTTTGTATTTTAGTGATTTTGAACGATTCTTTTATATCTGTTAAAAAAAATTTAATTATATATTGATACCGCTTTGCTTTGTTTTTCATTCTTTGTTTGTTGCCTGAATAAAATATATTTTCCATAAACATGGAGGCATAATTGTTGTATTGACTTGACATATGCACTCGTCATTCCCTTGAATGAAAATGAAATAAATGGTGAATCATATTATTATTTCAAAATTCAAATAACCTTTACTACACCTTTGACAAATTGTTCTTGAAACATTATCTCTGGGTTCAACAGATTGTATATATGAATCCAAATATTCCAAGCTATTCATATATTCCACCAAAAATCCATGACAAAAATTACAAAATCCTTCTAAGACTACTTCATCTATATCTTTAAATTTTTTCATACGTGTGATTTCAAATTGTGCCAAGTTCCTACTCTTGTATTCATGCTTTTCTTCAATTGATAATTTAAGATTTAGCATAAACATTTCATATATTTCACGGTTGTATTTTTTCATATGCTCCATGGATTTTTTAAAAATTTGGAACATTGCTGAATCTCTAAATACCAAATTAAGGAACTTTATTTGGTTAAGAAAATCTTCTTTATTATTAGAAGCAGTAAATAACAACTTTATCAAATAGTTCAATACTACATTAAACTTTTCTTCTTCTTTACAATAATCAAAAAATACCAAACATGTTTTCGAATGGGAATTTTTCAAACTATTATAAAAATCGTAGATTTGAGAGTAAACCATGTCATATGTTTGTGTATCTATATTTTTGATTTTATCACATAAGAGCAATAGCCCTACCATTCTTCCAAGTTTGGTAAATCGATATTCTTTTGAAGTTTCGTTGTTGTTGGTTGTATATTGTTGAAATTCAAGCAATTCCAAAACTACCAACTTTTCTAAATTTTCTACTACTCGTGGATTCATACTCGCTTTCCGAGATGCTATGTTCATTTTACTACCTTTGTATAAGTCTACATAGTATCTACAATTGTCAAGTAGGTAATTTTCACTTAAATCTCTACTTTTAAAATAACTTTCTATGCCATATTCTATACTATACTCTAATATGGATTGTAAAATTTGTGCTTCAACCGTAGGCCATTCACTTTTTTGCTCTGTTTTCTTATCATCTTCATCAGAATTAATGTCTGGTAGTTTGCTTTTGGTTTCTATTAGTATATCAAATCCAAATCCTTCACTTGCCTTCTGCAACATTTTAGTTGTTAACCATTTGAAATTTTAATATTTTTTCCGTGCACTTTGTTTAAATTTCGATTTTTTCAATTATCATCATATCTTTATACATGGTAATATGTTTTCAATAAAAAATATAACAAAGGCATTAAAGGGAAACGAAAGTTTACTTTTAATTCTTCCCAAAGAAATAAGTGCTGAGCTAAACATTGCCGACCAAGACTTGTTAGAATATGAAGTTAAGGGCATGCAGATTGTGATCAATAAATTAAACTTTGATAAAAAATCAACAGCCAATGTAACAAAAGACAGGGGAGTGGAATTATAAAATGTTAGATAAAATTAGGATTAGTTTTATATTTTATTATAAGAGATATAAAACGCTAATTCTTAATTTTCATTTCAATCTTATTAAAACATTGGCGGTAGGCAGAGGGATATGACTTTGAAAGAATACCATAATCCTCCCTCTTGCAACAGGCCTAAGAAGAATGTACCATTGCCATCAACGAAAAATGTACCTAATGGGAAATTAGTCCATAATACTAAACCTAGAAGATACGCTAAAAGACAAGAGGTAAGAGATTTAGCAAAAAAGAAATATGCTGAAAGTGGTGAGGCCATCACCATATTAGACCTTGAAACCGTTTTTGGACGAGGCAAAACTCAAGCACAGAGACAAATAAAGCATCTTTATAAGAAAAAGTTCTTTTTTACTGCCGATGATCTGAAAAGGCAAGGAATAATTTTTAAGGGAAAGAAAAGAACAAGACCACAAAAATATTACTTGACAGAGATGAAAGCCAAGATAATTGAAGATAACAAAAATAATGTCCAAAATGATATCACGGGGAATAGCCTACTTGAACATCAAAAAATCCAGTATCTCCAAGATAAATTATCCCTTATTTCTCAGGTATTGCTTTACATACATAAACTACAGATTCGTACTAGCATAGATAAAAAATATTATGAAGATATAAAAGATGTCATCCCGGCGCCGCAAAGCGGCGCCAAAACCATTAATCAATGGATTGGTCATGCTAATGGACGACTCAATGTAAAGTTCATGATATACCCAAATGGCACAGTCATGATTTATCTTAGCTGCAGTGACAATCCTTTCAGGATAAAGTACGAAGACGATGTTTCTGCAATTATGACTTTCTTAGGTCGCTTAGAGGAACGGTTGCATGACCTACTGTCTGATACAAGAAGCATCATTGTCCCTCCAGTCAGTAAGTGGATACTGAAGGGATGTGATGTTAACAAAGATATTGAAATCGATGGAATGTCTCAACTAACCTTAACTGATATGCAAATGCCTCTTGCGGAAAAAGCACAGAGCCTATGTGAAAGTCATAGGCGATAAAGCTTATCTTAGAGTAGAGAAGAGTATTGCGTCGGATAAACCAGTTGAAGAGGCTTTGATGAATATAAGAACTTCGACAGATTTGGATAAAGATTTCTTGACGTCTTAATGAGTCGATTATGGCGGCCAGCTTCTAGCTGATAATTTTTAGTGATGCTGTTGTTACCGATGATTGCTATCGTTGGTGCCATGATCTTCAATTGCTGCTATTATAAAGCCTTTAGTTTTATCTTCTAATTCAATCCGCGAGTTGCTTTAAGAGCAACTCGCTTTACATATCTTCTCCAAGCATTCAAGCATCATGGGGATATGGAAACCAAAAGCGAAGTGACATCCATCTATTTTAATGATATTTACTTATTCATGGAAACAAGTATTGGAATAGGATTGTTTTTTGTTTAAGTATTGTATCTTTTGCAGGATACTTCCCTTGTTATTTAATTTTTGGATTTAATGTCTTTATTGTAGGTTTATGTAACCTGAATCCCCAGAAATGAACACTTCTTCATATAACAAATTCAAAGATCTTTAGAATAACATATTCATTCATTTCAATATTTTAAAAGGCATTACATTTTTTGCTCATAAAAATAATTTCTTTCAATACCCTGGAGACAACTTCATGTCAATATGATATTAGTCATTTTTATTGGAATTAAAAAAATAGAGGATTAAGTTTATTGTTTTTTAATCCTGTCTATGATCACCGCTGTTACCGGGTGGATCTAATGCATCGCAACCTACCCCTTTGGTAACTTCATCTAAGGCCTCTGTGGAATGTCCCCCTTGGCAAATCCCTTCATGAAATCTGAAATCTTGTTCACTTAGGCCTCCTGTATTTTCATGTACATTTTCGTCTGCTCGTTCTAATCCGTTGGAACCAGAACTCTTGGCAGCAAATGTGGGAGTTATTGCAAGAGTCGTCCCAATAGTCATAGATGCAACAATGGCAAAAATAACAAATGTAACCTTTATCTTCATTAGAAGTGGTAACTAGCGTTTAGTATAAAAGTTTTACGCAAAATGGAATTAGTGACATTACATACCCATATCTATCTAAATTTTCAAATATGGAAAAAAAATGAAATTAATTGAAAAGAGTGTGAATTTTAAGTTAAATGTCAATTGCTGAATTAATAAGATTTTGCCATTAAGAAAAACTTGTTCCTTGAAATAGTTCTAATTAGATGTTTGTTTAGATGCACTGGGCCTGTAGCTATTACGCGCCGCCTTAAAGAGGCGGCGATGTGATGACCATGAGGCGATACTGGGTATGATTGTCTATCTATCATTATTATAGACCTGACATAGATGAAAGACTTTCAACTTCGTTCCAATATTTTTCAAAGAGTATTTCTTGAATCAACACTGTGTAGTCTTCATTTGAGAAACTGGCGATCAATTTATTTTGTTGATTATATTGAATATAAAGTAGATGTTTATTATCAAATATCATGACCATTTCTTGTAGA
>Ga0183260_10000091_pt1 | contig 62847 bp, 54 predicted proteins | sample AntDrymUQ4972206_2_FD_129768 | JGI IMG/M metagenome (GOLD analysis project Ga0183260, IMG submission 129768) | Polar desert sand microbial communities from Dry Valleys, Antarctica - metaG UQ497 (22.06) (version 2) (version 2) | ecosystem: Environmental > Terrestrial > Soil > Desert | place...
GCCTGCGCGAGCAGTTCGGCGGCGTCGTCGAGGCGGCCGTCGTCGCGGGCGAGCGCGGCGAGACTCCACGTCGGCCACCACAGCAGGTTGCGCCACCCCGCCGTTTGCGCCGACGACAGGCTCTCGTTCAGGAGCGGACCGGCGACGTCGCGTTGACCGGTCCGGCGAGCGAGCTCGCCGCGGCTGTGCAGCGCGGCGGACAGCTGCGCGGCCTCGTCGTTGTACCGGGCCATGGCAACCGCCTCGTCGAGGGTCTGCTCGGCGATGTCGTAGGCACCGGCTTCGAGCGCGGCCCAGCCCGCGAGGTTCAGGATGCGGGCGAGGGCAGCGTCGTCACCGAACTGACGCCATGCGGCAACCGCCTGGTTGAGATGCCCGCACGCCGCCTCGGCGTCGCCGGCGGTCAGCGCCATCTCACCGAGCGTCGTGTGCAGCCACGCGACCGCGTGCGTCGCGCCGAGAGCGCTCCACAGCGCGAGGGCCTCGCCGAGATGGGCCGACGCGGCGGCGCCGTCGCCGTCGGCCGCGGCGATCCCGGCAAGGACGGTTAGGTGCTCGGCCACCATCTGACGATCACCCAGCTCGCGTGCGAGCGCGACGCCTTCGTCGGCGAGCGCGCCGGCGGTAACACGGTCGCCGTCCTCGAACGCAACGAGCGAGAGCGCATGCGTGAGCGTCGCGACGAGGCGCTTGTCACCCTGGGCCCGCGCCATCGGCAGTGACTCGTCGTAGAGCGAGCGCGCGTTCTCGTGATCCTTCTGCTGCGCGGCGAGCAAGCCAAGGTTGCGCAGCGAGATCGTGCGCAGCCGCGGATCGGCGGCGCGCTCGGCGAGGTCGAGCGCTTCGCGCAGACGGGCGCGGGCCTCGTCGTAGGCGAACCGGTTGCGGGCGAGCGTGCCGAGGTGGTTGAGGACGCGCGCGGTTCCGCCGGGCTCGTCGAGCGCGCGCCACTGTAGCAACGCGTACGCGAGCAGCGGCTCGGCGCCGTCGTGATCGCCCTGCTCGATCGCCAGCGCTCCGGCGCCGTCAAGCGCCCGGGCGACGATCGGATCGGGTCGGTCGATATCGGCGTCCTCCAAGCCGCGCTCGAGCCACGCGCGGCCTCCGGACCAGTCGCCGCGCACGAGCCAGTACCGCCACAACGCCACCGCGATCTCGAGCCCCGCGGGGCCAAGCCAGTCGAGCGCGGCGCGCAGATTGGCGTCGTCGGCTGCCAACCGGGCCAGCCACTCCGCCTGCTCGGGCCCGGTGAGCTCGGGCTCGGCGGCTAGCGCTAGCGAACGGAAGTGGGCCGCATGACGATCGCGGGTTGCGGCTACCTCGCCGCGATCGTTGAGGCGTTCGAGCGCGTACTGCCGGATCGTCGTGAGCATGCGATAGCGCGACGCCCCGTCCTGTTCCTCGACGATCACCAGCGACCGGGCGACGAGGCGCGCCAGCCCGTCGACGACGTCGATCGCGAAGATCGGGTCGAACCCGGCAACGGCCATCGCCGCCTCGAGGTTCCAACCTCCGCTGAACGCGGTGAGGCGCGCCAGCAGGATCTGCTCGTCCTCGCGCAGCAGCGCGTAGCTCCAGTCGACGGCGGCGCGCAACGTCTGCTGCCGCGGCATCGCCGCGCGGCTGCCGCCGGTGAGCAGCCGGAACTGGTCGTGCAAAAGATCGGCGATCTCCTCGACGCTGAGCGCGACGACGCGGCCGGCGGCGAGCTCGATCGCCAGCGGTATCCCGTCGAGGCGCCGACAGATCGCCGTGACGGCAGACGTGTTCGTCGCGTCGAGGACGAACGCCAGCCGGCGCTCGGCGGCGCGCTCGGCGAAGAGCCGGACGGCCTCGGCATCGGGGAGCGACCCCACTGCGAGCACGGTCTCGCCGGGCATGCCCAGCGCTTCCTGGCTCGTCGCGAGGACGCACAAATCTGGGCAGCGCCCGAGTAGCTCGGCCACCAGTGCGGCGGCCGCATCCAACAGGTGCTCGCAGTTGTCGAGCACTATCAGAAGTCGCCGGTCGGCGACCGCGGCGGCGATCGTGTCGACATCCGCGTTGCCGTGCTCGTCGCGCAAGTCGAGCGTCGCCGCCACTGTGGCGGGCACGGCTTCGGGGTCGGTGATCCCTGCCAGCTCGACCAGCCACGCGCCGTGCGTGTAGCCGTCGACGACGTCGGCCGCTACCTGGAGCGCCAGACGGGTCTTGCCGCTACCACCGCTCCCGGTGAGCGTCAGCAGACGCGCGCCCGAACGCAAGCGGCCAGCGGCGTCGGCGCGCTCGCCGTCGCGGCCGACGAAACTCGTGATCGGCTTCGGCAGGTTGCCGGGCACGGCATCGGCGCGCACGCCCGCGAACACCGACGGCAATCCCGGGCGCGTCAGCTGATGCAGGCGAGTCGGCTCGGGCAGATCCTTGAGCCGGTGTGCGCCGAGGTCGATCGTGGCCGAACCCGGGGGCGGCCCGCCCGCGTACGCGAGTGTCGCCGCCGAGGACAGGACCTGGCCGCCGTGGCCGGCGGCGCAGATCCGCGCCGCCTCGTGCACCGCGAGGCCGACGTAGTCGCCGTTGCGCACGACCGCCTCGCCCGTGTGGATGCCGATGCGCACCTTGAGGGGCGGCGTCGGCCATGGATGGGCGACCACCGCCGTCTGCGCGTCGAGCGCGCCCGCGAGCGCGTTGGCAGCGTCGGCGAAGGCCACGAAGACGGCGTCGCCGCGGGTTCCGATCTGGTGACCGCCGTGACGCAGGAGGGCCCGACAGAGCAGATCGAAGTGCGTGGCCAGCAAGTCGGGCCACCGATCGCCGTGCGCTTGCACCAGGTGCGTCGAGCCCTCGATGTCGCTGAACAGGAACGTGACCGTGCCCTCGGGCAGCGCGGCGTCGGTCATGGTGGCCCGGGTCAGGTTCGGCGCGGACGGGCGAAGGTCGCCAGCCCATGGAGGACGACCGCCAGGCCCCAGCTCAGGATCACCCACGCCGGCCAGAAGGAACCCGCGCCCGCGAGCGCCCAGATACCGACGAGGAACGCGTTGATGACCACATAGGAGCGGGCGTGTCCAACGAACACGCGCTGGGCGACGACGTCGCGGCGTTCGCGTCGTTCTTCGGGTAGCACGGGCGCAGACTACCGCCCGAGGTCGGACGAATCAGGCGTGTGTCGCGTGCGGGTCCTGGAGGTGCGACTCCCACGTCGCCCACATCGTTGCGTACGTGCCGCCCCTCGCGACGAGCTCGTGGTGGGACCCCAGCTCGACGATCCGACCGGCATCGACCACTGCGATGCGGTCGGCGCGCCGGGCGGTCGAGAGGCGGTGGGCGATTACCACCGCGGTGCGTCCCTCGAGTACCGCGTCGAGGGCCCGGTCGATGATCCTCTCGGAGCGCAGGTCGAGGCTCGAGGTGGCCTCGTCGAGCACGAGCACGCGGGGCCGGGCGAGCATTGCGCGCGCGAGTGCCAGCAGCTGGCGCTCGCCGGACGAGAGCGAGGAACCGCGTTCGAACACCGGTGCATCGAGACCTTCGGGCAACCGGCCCACCAGATCGTCGAGCCCCACTTGCGCGCACGCCGCCAGCACGTCGTCGTCGGTGGCATCGGGACGGGCAAAAGCGACGTTGTCGCGGATCGTGCCGTGGAACAGAAACGGCTCCTGCGGGACGACACCGAGCTGGCGGCGTAGCGATCGCAGCGTGACGTGGCGGATGTCGTGGCCGTCGACGAGCACGCGACCGCTGCTCGGGTCGTAGAAGCGAGTGATGAGCTTCGCGACGGTGGACTTGCCCGCGCCCGTGGAGCCGACGACTGCGAGTGTCTCGCCCGGGACGAGCGTGAGGTCGACGTCGCGCAACACCGGCCGGCCGGGCTCGTACTCGAACGACACGTGCTCGAGCGTGATCGCGCCGTGGATCTCGGGCAGCTCGTAGGCATCGGGACCCTCGAGGACGCTCGGCGCAGTGCCGAGCAGGTCACGCAGTTTGGCGATGGCGGCTTGCCCGGACTGATAGGTCGTGTAGAGCTGCACCAACTGCTGGATCGGCGCGAAGAACGTCGCCAGGTAGAGCACGAAGGCCGTGAGCTCGCCGACGCTGAGCTCGTCGTTGAGCACCAGCCGGCCGCCCACCAGGAGGATGAGCGCGGTGCCGAGCGCGCCGACGGTCTCGGCGCCGGGGCCGTAGATGGCCGAGACCCGGGCCATGCGGAGGTTCGCGTCGCGGTGACGACCGACCGCATCGCGGTGCCGGGCGGTGTTGAACCGCTGGCGGTTGTAGGCGGTGACGACGCGGATCCCGGCGAGGTTCTCCTGGAGGTCGGCCATGACGTCGGCGATGCGCTCGCGCACCGCCGCGTACCCCTTGGTCGACGACGAGCGGAACCACAGCGTCATCAACGTCATCACTGGGACGACCGCGATCAGCACGATTATCGCCAGTTCGGCGTCGAGGGTGAAGAGCACGGTCACGACGATGACGAGCGTGAATGCCTGCACCGCGAGATTGATGATGCCGTCCTGCAACAGTTCCGACAGCGCCTCGATGTCGCTTGTCATGCGGGTCATGATTCGTCCGGCGCGCTCATCGGTGAAGTAATCGAGCGACAGGCGCTGGATGTGGGCGAACACGCGGAGGCGGAGCTGGTACATCAGCTTCTGGCCGAGCAGTCCGGTCTGCGACGTGCGCACGCGCAGCACGACCGTGTGTAGCGCGACCGCGGCCAGGTACATCAGCCCGACGGTCAGTACGACGCCGAAGTCGCCGCGGAGCACGCCGCGGTCGATGGCGCGACCCGTCAGCCACGGACCGGCCTGCGCGGCGAGGGTCTCGACGACGACGAGCGCTATGCCAAGCGCCAGCGCGGGGAGGTGCGGGCGCAGGAAGTGGCCGAGGGTGAAGGGTCGCGTTTCCGGCGGGACGTGTGAGAAGTCGACATGGGGCAGGCCGCGTTCGGGTTCGGCGGCGAGCAGACGCTCGACGCCTTTTTGCATCTCGGCCGGTATGCCCCCGAACGGCAGACCCGTGGGGCCGGGTTGGCCCCCCATATGGCCGCCGCCTCCGAAACCTCCTCCTCCGCCCCACGCCATCAGACCGGGGCTTCCTTGGTGTGCGCGCGCACGTATTCCTCTTCGGCGCTGGCCAACACCTGCCCGTACTGCGGCACGGTCGCCAGCAACTCGTTGTGCGTGCCCGAGGCGACGATGCGGCCGTCGACGAGCAGCACGACGCGGTCGGCAAGGCTGATGGTCGACAGGCGGTGGGCGATCACGAGCGTGGTGCGGCCCTGCATCAGGGTGCGAAGCGCGTCGTGGATCTCGGACTCCACTTGGACGTCGATTGCGCTCGTGGCGTCGTCGAGCACCAGGATGCGCGGGTTCGTGAGCAGCGTCCGCGCGATTGCGATGCGTTGCCGCTGCCCGCCGGAGAGCGTGTATCCGCGCTCACCGATCACCGTCGCGTAGCCGTCTGCGAGGTCAGCGATGAACTCGTGGGCTCCCGCGGCACGCGCCGCCTCTTCGACCTCGGCGTCGCTCGCATCGGGACGGCTGTAGGCGATGTTGTCGCGCACCGACTCGGAGAAGAGGAACGGCTCGTCGAGCACCAGGCCGACGTGGTGTCGGAGGCTGGCGAGGGTGACGTCGCGCACGTCATGTCCGTCGACGCGCACCGACCCGCTCGTGACGTCGTAGAAGCGGGGGACGAGCCGAGCGACGGTCGACTTGCCCGTGCCCGTCCGGCCGACGAGCGCCACCGTTTCGCCGGGCGCGAGGTGCAGGTCGAACCCGCGCAGGACCTCCGGCCCGGATCCGTAGGAGAAGTGGACGTCATCAAACGTCAGATCGCCGCTCGGGTCGACGAGGTCGACGGCGCCGGGGCGCTCCTCGACGTCGGTGGGTGCGTCGATGATCTCGAAGATGCGGCCGGCCGACGCCGCCGCTCGCTGGGCCATCGTCATGATGAAGCCGAGCATCATGAACGGGGCCTGCAGCATCATCACGTAGCTGTTGAACGCGACGAGCGCGCCGACGGTGACGTCGCCTTCGATCACGAGCCAGCCGCCGTAGACGAGCACGAGAACCGAGCCGACTCGCGGCAGGTTCTGCATCAGCGGCGCGTACTTGGCCCGCATGGCCACGACCAGTCCGTTCGCCCACCGGAGCCGCTCGGCGGCGCCGGCCAGCAGCCGCAGCTGGTGCTCCTCGGCCGCGAAACTCTTCACCACGCGCGTCCCGGTGATGTTCTCCTCGACGATCGTCGACACGTCCGCCATGCGCGAACTCACGATCCAACTCGCCGGGAACATGATCGACCGCATGCGCGTACCGGTGAGGTAGACGAAGGGGATCGTGGCCACGGCCACCAGCGCAAGGGTGACGTGGATCGAGAGCATCAGCGCCAGGGCAGCCACGAAGCTCACCATCGTGATCGCGACCGTCGGCGCGAACGCAAGGAACATCTGCACCGAGCGGATGTCTGAGTTCGCGCGCGAGATGAGCTGGCCGGTCTGGACGCGATCGAAGTACGAAAACGAGAGCCGGCCGAACTGCGAGAACACCTCGTTGCGGAGGTCGTATTCGATCGCGAGGGCGGTCCGCTGGAGGTTGAGGCGGTAGACGAAGCCGAGCGCAAACCGGGCCACTGCCAGCGCGGCGATCGCCCAGACATACGGGGTGAGGGCATTGGTCCGGTCGATAAGCGCTTTGTCGATCGCGTCCATCGTGATGCGAGGGATCGCGATCTGGAGGCCGAGCGTCGCCGCTGCACACCCCAGGCCGGTGGCGACCAGCCACGCGTGCGACCGCAGGATCGGGCGCATCCGGCGCAGCCAGGGCAGCGACGAATCCCTGTCGACGTGCCGACGCGGCGGGGCGTACCGCGAGCCCGGAGGCGCGGGCACGTACGGCACGTCGGACCGACGCGGGGCCGTCGGAGCAAGGGTCACACCGCAAAGGTAATGGCTGGGTCGCGGGGCTCCGGAGGCGCTGTGGCAAACTGGCGACAACAACCGAACACGACGTGGGGACACGGGGAAGCCGGTGAGATTCCGGCGCTGTGCCGCAACGGTGTGTGCCGCGACCTTGGTCGCCGCACGAGTCCGATACCCACCCCCACGTCGGCGAGACGCCCTTCGAGCGAAAGGGAGGCGCCCCATTGACGAGCCGAGCGCAGTGCTGCTGTTCCTCGTTCTTCCGTTGTTCTTCGAATCCTTCAACTAGGAGTCTGTCTTGAGGCGCCTGTCTCTTCTGGCCGCGGCCGCGGCCGTGGCTGTTGCCGCGTCCGTCGCGACCGGCGCCGTCGCCGCCCAGAACGCTCCTGAGCGCGGCGCGTCGTGGCTTGTCTCCCGCCAGGCACCCAATGGCGCAGTACCGGACAAAGCGCGGCCCGACGAAGTGGCCGAAGCGGTCGTCGCTCTCGTCGGCGGTGCTGCTCCGGCCGACGCCGTCGACCGGGCAATGGCGTTCGTGACCGAGCGCGGCCGCGCGGAAACGACCCGCGGCGCCTACGTCGCCCGCGTCATCCTCGCTGCGGTGGCGTCGAAGCGCGATCCCCGCGCGTTGGGGGGAGTCGACTACGTCGCCCGGCTCGACGCGGAGTACAAGCAGGGCTCCGGGACTTACGACATTGGTATGTACGCGAACGGCCTCGCGTACCTCGCCAAGGTCACGGTCTCGGGCTCCCTTCCGGACGCGTCGCGGACCTTCATTGCCGCCAGCCAGTGCGGTGACGGGGGCTTCGCGTTCGACCCGAGCTGCGCCGACGCCGATACCGACACCACCGCGCTGCTCGTTCGGGTGCTGAAACTCGACGGCGCGAACCCCTCCGCGCTCACGCGGGCGCGAAAGTGGCTTGCCGGGGTGCAGAACGAAAACGGCGGCTTCCCATTCAGTCGTGGCGGCGTCACCAATACGAACTCCACTGCGCTGGTGCTGTCGGCACTGGCGGCGTTGGGCGAGAAGCCGGACGCAGCTCCGTGGAAGCGCGGCGGGGGCACCCCGCTCGAAGCGATCCTCCGTTTGCAGATGGACAACGGCGCGTTCCGCTACGACGCGCCTGGCGTCGAGAACCTGTCTGCCACGGTCCAGGCGGTGCCCGCAGTCGCGTCGTTCATCGCCCCGACCCGCGTCGAGAGCGCGACGGCGGCTGGAACTCCGGTCTCAGCCCCGCCCGCTGGCGCCGCCCCCGGCCGCACGCCGCGCTCCGACCGCGCCGCCGATGTAGCTGTCGCGACGACGCCCACCACCTCAGCCGTAGCAGAAGCGGTCGCGAGCGGCTCCGATGCGGCGAGCGTGATCGACGCCGCGAGCGATGTTCCCGCCGCGACCGATGTCTCGAAGGCGGACGAATCCGCGCCGGCGGCGGGCGCTTACGCCGCGGCGGCGGCCGTCGCGCTCGCCGCGGTGCTGCTCGGAATGTTCGCCATGCATCGACGCCGCCTCCTGTGACCCGGCGGGCTCGAGCGTGGGCCGGTGTCTTGTTCGCTCTTGCGACGGTGTTCGGCACGAGCGCCGCCTCTGCCCCCGATGCGTGTGCGGAGACGAAGAACGCCGCTGGCCTCGTGGTGCGCACGAGCAAAGGCGCGATCAGCCAGGAATGCGTCGGCATTGAGGCGGCAAGCGATCCGATCGCCCTGCTGACGGCCGCGGGTCACCGCGTCGAGACCAAGGACTACGGGGGCGCGCTGGGCTCGCTGCTCTGCGCCGTCGATGGCGACGGGCCCAGCGCCGGCGCCTGCCCGGGCGACGCCGGCCACTGGCACCTGTGGCTCTGGTCCGCCGCGGGATGGGTCGAGTCTCAGCTCGGCGCGTCCTCGACCGTGACCAGACCGGGTGACATCGTGGGCTGGACGTGGGAGGCCAACGACACTGCCGTCGCGCCGCCGGCGCCGGACAATTTTGCGTTGTGCGACGCCGGCCTCACGTCCGCGCAATCGCCCGCCTCCCAGGAGCGACAGTCACGTCAGAGTGGGTTCGCGTTCCTGCCGGTGGCACTGGTGGGCGTCGCCGCATCAGCGCTCGTCGTGATCGCGATCAGGCGACGCGGCGCCGAACGTTGACCGCGACCCATCCGGGTGTCTGGGCGCTCTGGGGCGTCGCCGCGGTGGTTTCGATCCAGGTCGCGCCCAACCCGGTGTACGTCGCCGCGGTGCTCGGGTCGTGCGGTGCTGTCGTGTTGGCCCGAGGCCGGCCCGGGCCGCTGGCGCGTGCGTTCCCGATGCTGCTCGTCGTAGGCGCCGCCTTTGCGCTGATCCGCGTCGTGCTCGCCGGCCTCACGACGCGCGGGAATGGCCCAGTGCTCCTGACGCTGCCCTCGGCGGAGCTTCCGGCGATCGCCGGCGGTTTCACCATTGGTGGTGCGATCGATGGAGGCGTGCTGGCGCGCGCCGCGGCAGAGGGTTTTGTGATCCTCGGCATCATGGCTGTCTGCGGTGCGTTCAACGCCGTGGTCGACCACCACCAACTTCTGCGCCTCGTGCCTCGCGCCTACGCCGAGATGGGCGTCGCACTCTCGGTAGCGATCGCGTTCGTGCCCGAGTTCATCACCGCGGCGTCGACCGCCGCCGAAGCCGATCGCGCAAGGACCGGCGGCGTCACGGTCCGACGCGGACGCATACGTCGCCTCGCCGGCCCGATCGTGGAGCGGGCACTCGACCAGGCAATCGCACTGGCCGAGTCGATGGACAGCCGCGGTTTCGGGCGTGACCCGGCATCGTCGGCTGACCGCAGGGCGACGGCCGCAGGCGTGGCTGGCCTGCTCGCGATCGCGGCCGGGCTGGCGGTCCTGACAACGGGGGAGAGCGCGGTGGCCGCCGCGCTCGTGGCTGTGGGGGCGCTGGTCGTCGGCGGAGGCGTGATCGCCGCGTCGCGTTCCTCGAAGCGGACACGGCATCGCGTCCTCAAGCCGACTCGACGCGACCTCGCACTCGCACTAGTCGTGGTTGCCGCCCCGGCGCTTCTCGTCGCGCTGGGGATCGCCGGAGACGGCACGCTGCGGTGGCTCGCCGACGACACGAGGTGGCCACCGTCGACCGCGCTGCCGATTCTTGCCATCGCGCTCCTCGCCGCCCCGGCCTACACCGGCCGGGCGCCACGATGACCGCACCGCGCTACCGCGACGTCGGATTCGCGCCTGCCGACGGTGAGACCGTGCTCGACGGTGTCGAACTGGTCGTCGAGCCAGGGGAGATGCTGCTGGTCGCCGGCCCGTCGGGGTCGGGCAAGAGCACGCTGCTGCGATGCGTCAACGGTCTCGTCCCGCACGCAAGTGGCGGGCGCTTCCGCGGCGAGGTGCTCGTTGGCGGACGGTCGACGCGCACCAGCAAACCGCGCGAGTTCGCGGCAGTGGTCGGTTTCGTGCATCAGGATCCCGACGCGCACGCCGTCGTCGACCATGTCGAAGGCGACATCGCCTTTGCGCTCGAGAACCTCGGGATCGAACCGACCTCGATGCGGAGACGCGTCGAGGAGGTTCTCGATGCCGTCGGCATCGCGCATCTCCGTGACCGCGCCGTCACGAGCCTCTCGGGCGGCGAACGCCAACGGTGCGCGATCGCCGGCGCGCTTGCGGCCGGCCCGGGCGTGCTCGCGCTCGACGAGCCGACGAGTCAGCTCGATCCGCAGGGAGCGGAGGACGTGCTCAGTGCGGTCGGCCGGCTCCGCGACGATCTCGGCACGACGGTGCTCGTCTCCGAGCACCGCCTCGAGCGCGCTGCGCCGCTCGCCGACCGTGCCGTGCTGCTCGGCCGTCTTCCCGTCGGCGCCCTGGCGCCGGGCGCGGTGGCGGAAGTACTCGCGTCGTACGCAGGAGCGCCCGCGGTGACCCGTCTCGGGCGGCTGCTCGGGTGGGACCCTCTACCGCTCACTGTCCGCGACGCGCGCCGGCACCCGCCGCCCGATCTCGGAGCGCCCGAGCCCATCGTGCCCGCGGCCGGTGAGGTCGTGACCGCCGCGAGTGCCATCACCGCGACCCTCGGGGGCCGGCGTGTGCTCGGGCCGCTGTCGATCGAGGTGCGCGAGGGCGAGATCGTGGCCGTCCTGGGCCGTAACGGCTCCGGGAAGACCACGCTCCTCCGGACGCTCGCCGGCTTGCAGTCACCGAGCTCGGGTGCGCTCGACCGTCGCGGCCGGACCGCCTATCTGCCCCAGGACGCAACGACGCTGCTGCTCGGCCCGACGGTACGCGACGACCTGCTCACCACCTGCCGCCTGCTCAAGCGCGACCCGTGCGACATCGACGCGTACCTGGAGCGCTACAGGCTGGCGGCGTTGGCAACGCGGCACCCCCGGACACTGTCGGTGGGAGAGCGTCAGCGCGCGGCGATCGCGGCGATCGCCGCCGGCGCGCCCGATCTCCTGCTGCTCGACGAGCCGACACGGGGCATGGACGCGCCCGCCAAAGCCGCACTCGCGGCTGCGCTACGCGAGCACGCGACGTGCGGTGGGGCGGTCGTCCTTGCCACGCACGATGTCGAGCTGGCGGCCGAGATCGTCTCGCGTGTCGTCGTGCTTGGCGACGGCGAGGTCGTCGCCGACGGCCCCGCGCGCGCCACCCTCACGGGGTCGTTGTTCGCCCCGCAGGTCGGCCGCGTCATGCCACCGTTCCTCACCGTCGCCGACGTGGAAATGGCGCGGCGATGAGATGGGCCACACGGCCTTCCGTCGTCTACACGCTCGTCGCCCTCGTCGGCGCGGCGTCGTTCCTTTACCCCTTCTGGCTTCCAGCCGAAGCACTACCGGGTGCCGCCCACGCGGGTGACGCGCCGCTCGTGGCGGCCGCGCTCGGCGCGCTCGTGGTCACTGCCGCGGCCCTCGAACTGCGGAACGGCACGATGAACGGAGCCAGCGTCGCGATCCTGGGCGTGCTCGCCGGAGCGGGTGGGCTACTGCGTATCGTCGACCCGCCGGGAGGGGCGAACGGCATCTTCTTCCTGGTGATCCTGGCCGCCGTGGCCTTCGGCGCGCGGTTTGGCGCGCTTCTCGGCCTGCTCTCGATGGCCGCCGGCGCGGTGGTGACCGGCGGGATCGGGCCGTGGCTGCCGTATCAGATGCTGTCGCTCGCGGCGGTGGCCGCGCTCGCAGGTGGCCTCGGTGCGCTGACCCGGCGGTGGCGGCCACGGCCGCGCCTCGTCGCGCTGGCCGCATTCGGGTGGATCGCCGGGTTCCTCTACGGCGCCGTCATGAACCTTTCGTTCTGGCCGTATTTGGCCGGCGACGGGCCGTTGGCGTGGCGGCCCGGGCTCGGTTTCGTCACCACCGCACAGCACTACTGGTCGTTCTACGTCACGACTTCCTTCGCATGGGACGCGGCTGGCGCGGCTACCAACGCCGTGCTGATTCTGAGCTTGGGGCCGGCGCTACTCGCGGCATTCGGTCGGGCGGCGGCGCGGCTCGAACCGGTCGTGGTACTTGACGACCGTGGCCCCTTGCAACCATCGAACCGGTAACCTCTGCGACACATCCGAGAAGGAGACAACATGCAGGTACGCGACACGATCTACATCGACGGCGCGTGGGTGCCCTCGACCGGCAAAGGCACGCTCGAGGTCATCAACTCGACCTCCGAGGAGGTCATGGGGTCGATTCCCGAGGGGACGGCGGACGACGTCGATCGCGCAGTCGCGGCCGCCAAGGCGGCGTTTCCGATCTGGTCGAACACGCCCCGCGAAGAGCGGGCCAAGTACCTGCAGCGCATCACCGAGGGCCTCGGCGCCCGGATGCAGGAGATCGCCACGCTCATCGCCGGCGAGGTGGGCATGCCGCTCAACCTCTCGATGATGATCCAGGCCGGGCTGCCCACGGCGAACTTCGGTGCCGCCGCCGCCCTCCTCGACTCCTTCGAGTTCGAGACCCAGGTCGGGAACTCGCTCGTGGTCCGCGAGCCGGTCGGTGTCGTCGGCTGCATCACGCCGTGGAACTACCCGCTGCACCAGATCGCGCTCAAGGTCGCGCCCGCGCTTGCGGCCGGCTGCACCGTCGTCGTCAAGCCCTCCGAGGTCGCGCCGCTCAACGCGTTCATCCTCGCCGAGATCATCCACGACGTCGGCCTCCCCAACGGCGTGTTCAACCTCGTCACGGGCGTAGGCCCCGTGGTCGGCGAGGCCATCGCCGCGCATCCCGATGTCGACATGGTCTCCTTCACCGGCTCCACCGGCGCGGGCAAGCGTGTGGCCGAGGTCGGAGCCAAGACGGTGAAGCGCATTGCGCTGGAGCTCGGCGGCAAGTCCCCGAACGTCATCCTCGATGACGCGGATTTCGAGCGGGCGGTCACCGACGGTGTGGGCAAGGCCTTCTTGAACTCGGGCCAGACCTGCTCCGCGCTTACCCGCATGCTCGTGCCCCGCGACAAGCTCGCCCAGGCCGAGGAGATCGCCGTGCGGGCGGCGTCGGCCTACACGCCGGGTGATCCGATGGAGTCCACGTCACGCCTCGGCCCGCTCGTCTCGGCCGTCCAGCGCGACCGCGTCCGCGGCTACATCAACAAGGGCGTCGACGAAGGCGCAAAGTTGCTCACCGGCGGCGCCGAGGCACCCGAGGGACTCGACAAGGGCTTCTTCGTGCAGCCGACGGTCTTCTCCGACGTCACGAACGACATGACCATCGCGCAGGAAGAGATCTTCGGGCCCGTGCTCTCGATCCTCCCGTACGACTCGGAGGCCGACGCGATCGCCATCGCCAACGACACGATCTACGGCCTCGCCGGTGGCGTGTGGTCAGGCGATCCGGAGCGCGCGAAGAAGGTCGCCCTCCAGCTGCGCACGGGCCAGGTCGAGGTCAACGGAGGCAGCTTCAACCTCTCGGCACCCTTCGGTGGCTACAAGCAATCCGGCATCGGACGCGAGGCCGGCACCTTCGGCCTCGAGGAGTTCCTCGAGGTCAAATCCCTCCAGATGTAGCTGCCGCACCGGGTACCGCGGTACCGCAAGACGCAAAACGACCCGAAGGGTCGTTACCCGAGCAAGGATCCGGCTTTGCCGGTCCTTGCCTCTCATCGGGGGCGAAGCCGCCGATACCGACTTTGGTTCGGCGAGCAAGCTCCGCTTGCGAGCCGACGCGATTACTGTGACCGACGTCACATCAGTGGGGGACGGTGACACACTCGATCTGCTGCCCACGGGCCGCGGAACAGGGAGAAACCATGAATCGCACGACGCTCGCTCGCCGTTACGCACCGCTCGCGTTGCTGGCCGCCGTCCAATTGTTCATCATCGCGGTCGTTCCGTCGAACACGCCGGCCACCGTCGACTCGACGGGGTCCGGCGCCGCCGCCGGATCCCAGGTGCCGGGCGAAGCCGCAATCGAAGGCGAGGCCGGTTTCACCATCGACCCCGCGACGGGGCAGCCGATCGCGGCTGGTCCGGGCGGCGTCGCAGGTGTCGCCGGGAAGGCCACCGGGGCCACGGGCGCAGCGGGCGGGCCGGGTGCCGTCGCAGCAGGCGACACGAGCCACTGCGTCGGGGGGCGGCAGTACGACCCGAAGATCTACTACTACGCCCCGCCGTGCGTTGGGAAGTCCACCGGCAAGAACCCAGGCGCGTCCTACCTCGGCGTCACCGACAAGACCATCAAGGTGATCAAGTACGAGGGCAAGCCGAACCTCGCCGTCGATGCCATTTTGACCTCGCTCAACCTGAACCCCACCGACGAAGACGTCCAAACGATGGTCGATGCGGCCACGAAGCTGATCAACGACAAGTACGAGCTGTACGGACGCAAGATCGAGATCAAGCGCGTCAAGGGAAACTGCGACACGGTCCCGCCCGACTACGACTGCCTCCGCGGCGAGATGCGCGGCCTGGTGCAGCGCGAGAAGCCCTTTGCGGTGCTGTGGCTCACCACGCTCGCCAGTCCCGCCTTCGAAGAGCTGTCGGCACAGAAGGTCGTGAACATGGGCGGGTACCACTTCCGTGACAACTTCGGCGTGCGCAACCGTCCGTACCACTACGACGAGCTGATGGGCGGCACCACCGTCGCCAAGAACGTGGCCGAGTGGTACTGCAACCGTCTACACGGGTTCAAGGCGGCCAACGCCGGCGAGACCGGAACCGATCCGCAGAGCCAGAACCCGCCGGCCAACGACATCCGCAGTCGCACGCGTGTGCTGGGCGTGATCTCCACCGACGACCCCGAGAACAAGAATGTCGTCACCGAGTTCAAGGCCGAGCTGGCCAAGCGTTGCGGCGCACGCGTTGCGCACGAGTACTACTACGCGCAGGACATCAACCGGGCCGAGGAGCAACGGACACTGGGCGTCGCCAAGATGCGTGAGTCGCCCGAGTCGACGACCATCATGTGCTTCTGCGACCCCGTCGCGCCGGTGTTCCTCTTCCGCACGTGCCAGGAGCAGAAGTACTTTCCCGAGCACGTCGTCGTCGGTACCGCAGGCATGGACACCGATGTCGTGGCCCAGGCGTATGACGGCACGCTCAACCCCGGCGGGCACCAGTGGGAGAACGCCTTCGGCCTCGGCAGCCAGCCCAAGGAGAAGCCGCTGAACTCCTCCGCGGCGGCCGACGTCGAGAAGTACGCGGGCAAGGACGGCAAGATCGCCGCCTCGTACGCGGCGGCGCCGAGCGACCTCGCGTACTACCTGTCGCTCGCCGGGATGATCCAGATGGCCGGGCCCGCCCTCACGCCCGCGAGCCTCGAGCAGGGCGCGTTCAGGATGGGCGCCCGCGGCGGCACCGCCGAGATCCTCGACCCGTTCCTCAACTTGCGCCGGTACGGGCCCGGTGACTACACCGCGCACAGCGACATGCGCGAGATCTACTTCAGTCGCAACAAGACCTCGCAGTACAACGATAAAGCCGGTGCCTACGTCGACCTCGGTGCTGGCAGGCGGTTCGTCCCGGGATCGTTCCAGAAGGGCGAGCTGATCCTGCCGCCCAAGGCAACGCGCTAGTGGCGCTTGCATCGCTCGCCCGGGTCACCGACCGGGTGAACGCGCCGGTGCAGCGGGTGCTCGCCCAGCCCGTGGCCGGACCGGCGATCAAGGGGGTCCTCGCCGCGGTCACGGTGTTTGTCGTCGCCACCCAATCGTGGGGGTTCGGCGCGCCGAACTCCATCGTCGTCGGCGGGTTGTCGATCGGCGTCCTCTACGGCCTGATCGGCGTCAGCGTCATCCTCATCTACCGCACGAACCGCATCATCAACTTCGGTGCCGCCGGCATCGGGGCCGTCCCGGGCGTCACCGGCGTGTTCCTCATCGTCAACTGGGGCTGGTCGTGGTACGTCGCCTTCCCGATCGCGTTGGTCGGCGGCTTCGTCCTCGGCGGCCTGATCGACTTCGTGGTGATCCGTCGTTTCGCCCGCGCTCCCCGGTTGATCCTCACCGTGGCCACCATCGGCATCAGCCAGTTGCTCGCGTTCATCGCCATCTACATCCCACAGTGGATCGAAGGCGACGACGTGGGCTTCAACTCGGCCATCAAGACCCCGTTCTCGACGAGCTTCTTCCAGATCGGCGACCGGCCGTTCTCTTACGACTACATCTTCGCGGTCTTCATGGTGGGGTTGCTCGTCGCGGGATTGGCGGCGTTCTTCCGGTTCACCCGCATCGGGATCGCGCTACGGGCCTCGGCGGAGAACGCAGACCGCGCGTCGCTCCTCGGCATCCCCGTTCGCCGGGTCGGCACGGTCGCATGGGCGATCGCCGGGTTGTTCGCGGCGACGACGATCTTTCTGCGCGCCAGCCTGGTGGGAGTACCCGTCGACGGCACCCTCGGCGCCACTGTGCTCCTCTACGCGCTGGCCGCGGCGGTGATCGCCCGCATGGAGAGCATCCCGCTGTGCATGGCCGCCGGAGTCGCCATCGGCACGCTCGACCAGGCGTCGGTGTTCAAGACCGGAAGCAACAGCGTGGCCGGGGCGATCATGCTCGTGGGCATCCTCGGAGCGCTGATCGTGCAGCGCACGAGCCTCAGCCGCGCGCAGGACAGTGGCGTGAGCACATGGCAGGCGGTCAAGGAGTTCCGCCCGATCCCGGCCGAGCTCAAGAACGTGCGCGAGGTCCGCATCGCCAAGGCCGTCCTGGCCACGGTGGTCGGTCTGTTGTTCCTCTTCGCGCCGATGATCGTGGGCGACGGCCGCGTCGGGCTGCTCGGCCTCATCCCGATCTACGCCATCGTCGCCGTTTCGCTCGTCATCCTCACCGGCTGGGCCGGCCAGATCAGCCTCGGGCAGTTCGGCATCGTCGGCATCGCCGCCTGCGTCGGTGGCGGCCTCGCCGCCAACCACAACATCGACTTCTTCCTCGCGCTTCTTGCCGGCATCGTCGCGGGCACGATCTTCTCGATCATCATCGGCATCCCCGCGCTGCGGGTGCAGGGGCTCTACCTGGCGGTGACAACGCTCGCCTTCGCGGCGGCAGTGCAGGGCTTCTTCCTGCGGCCCGACTACCCGTTCGGCCAGGCGTTCCGACCCGACGAAGGCGCGCGCATCGAGCGCCCCAAGCTCTGGCAGCGCATCGACCTCGGCACGGAGAGTGAGCTCAACCTGTTCGGCCGGCGCATCTCGTTCCTGCCCGACACGAAGTTCTATTACCTCTGCCTCGTGTTCCTCGGCATCACCATCCTTGCGGCGCGCGCCTACCGTCGGAACCGCTCCGGCCGCGTGCTCATTGCGATCCGTGACAATGCCCGCGCCGCACCGAGCTACGGGATCAATCTCGCGACCAACCGTCTGGCGGCGTTCGCCATCTCCGGTGCGATCGCGTCGCTCGGCGGCGTGCTGCTGGCGTACCAGCAGGGGGCGATCGACCCCTCGGTCTACGGCATCGGGCCGAGCATCGGCATCTTCGTCATCACCGTCGTCGGCGGCCTGACCGCGCTGCCCGGCGCGGTGCTCGGCGCCGTCGTGATCCAGGGGCTGGAGTACTTCGGCGAGGAGATCCTCGAGGGGTTCTCGCTCCTTGTGACGGGTCCCGGTCTCCTGGTGATCCTGTTGTTCCTCCCGGGTGGGTTCGCCGAGGGCATGTACAAGGTCCGAGACATCTTCCTGCGGACCGTTGCAAATCGCAACGGCATCATGGTGCCCTCGCTGTTCGCCGATCGGCGCGTCGACGACGCCAAGACGACCGCGATCGAGGACGCCGAGCACAAGGTCGAGGCCGTCGGGTTCGACGTGCTCGCCGGCCCGACAGTGACGTGCCCGGTCTGTGAAGAGGTCATGACGGCCGACGTCGCTCCCGATCACGAGCACTTCAAGTCGCTGGCGAAGGCGGGCGGGGGACCGCGCTCGCAACCCGGTCGAGTCGGGGGCTCGCGGCGGTCACCGGTGGCGTTTCCGCGCTGCCGTTGTTCCTGCTGATCGGGCTGAATCTCGTCGACGAGTTCGACCGCGTCGCGTTCAACGCGCTGGCGCCGGAGATTCAAGAAGCCTTCGGGCTCTCGTCGACCGAAATCCAGGCAGTCGCACTGATCGCCGGCGTGCTCACGCTGGTGGCCGCACTGCCCATCGGCGTGTTCGCCGACCGCTTCAACCGCGTGAAGCTCTCGATTGCGGCGGCGACGCTCTGGGGCGTCATGTCGGTGCTCACCGGCATCGTCCCGACCCTCTTGTTGCTGTACGTCGTGCGGATCGGGTCCGGGCTCGGCCGGATCATCAACGAAGTCGTCCATCCGAGCCTGCTCTCCGACTACTACCGCCGCGAGAACCATCCGCGGGTCTTCGGTTGGCACCGCGCTGCGAACGCCTTCGGTGGTGTCGCCGGGCCGATCGCCGGGGTAGTGGCCAAGCAGATCTCGTGGGAGGCGGCGTTCATCCTGCTGTCCCTGCCGACCGCCCTCTTCCTGACGCTGGCCGTGCTGCGCCTGCGCGAGCCCGCCCGCGGCGAGTCGGTCGACTCCGAGCTCGCCGCCCAGGCGGCGGAGGAAGAGGCCGTCCCTTACAGCGAGGCGCGCCGGCAGCTCTTCGCGGTGAAGACGCTCCGGCGGCTCTGGCTCGGCGCGTATTTCCTGGGCATCGGCGCGCTGCCGATCGGCACGTTGCTGAGCTTGTTCTTCGAGGAGGTCTACAAGTACGACTCGGTCGGGCGCGGGTACGTGCAGTTCGTGTTCAGTGCCGGCCAGGTTGCCGGCCTGGTGATCGGCAGCCGGCTCGCGTTCCGCGCCACATCCGCGGGTCACCTCAACCGGCTCGCGGTGATCACGGGCCTTTCGTTCGTCGGTTTCGCCGCCGGGCTCATCCTGCTCGCGCTCACGCCGTGGTCGGTCGTCGGTCTTGCGTGCGCGTTCATTCTGTCGGTCGGCGTGGGCAGCTACCAGCCGGCGTATTTCTCGCTCGTCGGTCTCGTGTCGCCGCCGCGGATCCGCTCGCAGGCGTACGCGTGGGCGATCGTCATCTACGGCTGCGGCGGTCTCAGCTATCTCCTCCTCGCCGGCATCGGCGAGGACGGCTCCGCGTCGAGCTACCGCGTCCTGACCATTGTCCTGGCCTGCATCGTGGCGCTCGCCGGGCTGATCGGCGCTTCTGCGCAGACCTTCGTGCAACGCGACGCCGACCAGGCGGCCGCAACGCTCGCTACCGCGGCGCGCATCCGTGAGGAGATGGAGGCAGGTGGCGAGCGTCCGCTTTTGGTGTGCAAGGGCGTCGACGTCGCCTACGACACCGTGCAGATCCTGTTCGGCGTCGACGTCGAGGTCAGAGAAAACGAGATCGTCGCGCTGCTCGGCACGAACGGCGCCGGCAAGTCGACACTGCTCAAGGCGATCAGTGGGCTCGTCGACCCGATCGGAGGTGCCATCTTCTTCGACGGCCGCGACATCACCCATGCTGACGCGGTGCAGTCGGCGAGGCTCGGCATCGTCCAGGTGCCCGGCGGCAAGGCCGTGTTCCCGACGCTCACCGTCGCGGAGCACTTCAAGGCGGGTACGTGGCTGTACGCCGACGAGGACGACGCAATTGTCCAGGCGCGCATCGACGAAGTGCTCACCCAGTTCCCGCGGCTCAAGGAGCGGTGGGGTCAGCTGGCTGGGAACATGTCGGGCGGTGAGCAGCAGCAGCTCGCCCTCGGCATGGCGTTCGTAGCGAAGCCGAAGCTGCTGATCATCGACGAGCTGTCGCTCGGCCTCGCGCCCACCATCGTCGAGTTGCTGCTCAACATGGTGCGCGCCATCCACGCGCAGGGATGCACGATCATCCTGGTGGAGCAGTCGGTGAACGTCGCGCTTACCGTCGCCGACCGCGCGTACTTCATGGAGAAGGGCGAGGTCCGCTTCTCGGGGCCCACGGCCGAGCTCCTCGAGCGCGGTGACATCCTGCGCTCGGTGTTCCTCGAGGGCGCGGGCTCCAAGCGCAAGGGCACCACGAACGGCTCGGCACCCGCGGCCGCCGTCAAGGCTGCCGCCATGGCCCGCAGCAACGGCAAGGACTCGAACGACGGCCCGATCCTCGAGGTCGTCGGTCTCACCAAGCGCTTCGGCGGCATCACCGCGGTCGACGACGTGAGCTTCACGCTCGACCCCGGCCAGATCCTCGGTCTCATCGGACCCAACGGCGCGGGCAAGACCACGATCTTCGACCTGATCTCGGGGCTATTGCCGCTCGACGGCGGCCGCGTGTTCTTCAAGGGAGTCGACGTCACCGACTGGCCCGGCCACAAGCGGGCCGGCATCGGTCTGGGCCGGTCGTTCCAGGACGCGCGCATCTTTTCCTCGCTGAGCGTCGCCGAGAACATCGCCATCGGCCTCGAGCGTCACCTTGAGGTGCGCGACCACCTGGCGGCTGTGCTCGATCTCCCGGCCTCGCAGGAGATGGAGGTCGACGTCACGTTCACCGTGAACGACCTCATCGAACTTATGAACCTCGGTGCCTACCGCGACAAGTTCGTGGCCGAACTGTCGACCGGCAGCCGCCGCATCGTCGACCTCGCCATGGCCATCGCCCACGACCCGACCGTTCTCATCCTCGACGAACCCTCTTCGGGGATCGCGCAACGTGAGACGGAGGCGCTCGGTCCGCTGCTCCGGCGCATCCAGGCCGAGACCGGTTGCGCCATGCTCATCATCGAACACGACATGCCGTTGATCACCGAGGTGTCCGACGAGATGATCGCGCTCGAACTGGGCGCCGTCGTGGTCCGTGGCACTCCGCAGCAGGTGATCAGCAACCCTCAGGTCATCTCCGCCTACCTCGGCGGCGACATCGACGTGATCAACCGCTCCGGCGCCAGTGCCGCGGCCAAGAAGCCGAAAGCGACTCGGGCCAAGAAGAAGATCGCCGCGGGGGCGCGGAAGTGAGACGGCGATTCAGTCACCTCGGTGCTGCGTTCTGCGCGGCGGCGGCGGTCGCCGTCGCGCTGGCGCCCGCGGCGTCGGCCGAGCTTCCCGACCGGGTCGGGTGGTGGAACAAGGCGCAGCAGATTCCGATCCTGCCGGGGGTCGGGCCCGTGAACCTGCCGCTGCCCCCGAATGTGTCCTCCGATGATCTCCCCGTCGCCAACGACGGCACACCCGAATTCCTGCTGATTGCCGCCCTGCGCTACGACATCCCGCTCGGCGCTTCGGCCAAACTCACCTTGGTCGACACGGACAACCGCGCCCTAGTGATGCCGCCGGGCACGTCCATCAACGTGTGCCCGACGACCTCGAACTGGGACGGCCTCATCAACGGCCGCTGGGAGTCGCGACCGAAATACGACTGCACGGTGCTGTCGGCGGTTTCGTCGCCGGTCGCAGCAGGGACGGCCCTCACGTGGGACATTCCCGCGTCGTTTCAGCTGACGCCGGGCGTTATCGACGTGGTTCTGGTCCCGTCTGGAACCGCGGCGCCGTTCACCGCCGTGTTCGCCGGCCCCACCGACGAATCGCTCGTGCTCACCGACGTGCCCGAAACGTCGGAGGAGACCGCGGAGGAGCTGAGCTCAGTGCCGCCGCTCACCTTTGACGACACCTCGTTCGCGTTCACCGACCCGCTCGGAGGAGTGACCGACTTCACGGAGCCGCTGCCGTCGCTCAGCGCCGGTGGAGCCCCGACAGCGTTGGGTGCGTCGCGGGCCAACCGGTTCTTCCCGACCCCGAGCGTGATTCCGGACTCGCGGGCCGAGCGCACGCTGGCGTTTATGCTGCTCCTGGCGCTCGCCGCGGCGCTGTTCTGGTTCGGCGGGCGTACCACGCGGGCGCCGCGCCTTCTAGGCTCTCTGGGCGGAGGAGCGGTGCCCATCGACCCGGGAGCGATGGCGGGTGTGGGACGCTTCGCACGACCACGTGGAGGACGTGATTGATGTTTGCTGGGCACGGGGGGATATCGAGAGCCATGGTCGCCGCGGCCCTCGCGGTCGCCGCGCTGAGCGTTCTCCCGTCGATCGCCACAGCAGCCGCGCCGGCGAGTGCGCGCCAGCTCACCGCGCAGGTCGACGCCGCCCGTAAGCGGGCCAACGCCGCTGCGGCCAAACTCAACCGGGCCACCAGTGAGCTGGCGCGGGCCGAATCCGAGATCGCCAAGCTGCGGTCGAAATCGGCGGCGAACCGCAAGCAGATCGACGAGCTCCAAGTGCGGCTGAAGCAGCACGCCGTGCGGCAGTACACCTCCGGCGGGCAGGTTGGCGTGGAGATGGGCGTCGGCGACGCGGCACAGCTGAGTCGCAACCGGTTCCTTGTCCGCAGCGTGACGCTCGGTTCCGCGGACGAGCTCGACGCCTATCGCGTCGCTCGCTCCGACCAAGCCCTCAACGAGTCCGCATTGGAAAAGCGAGTGACGGAGCGGCGCAAAGTCGTCTCCCGGTTGCGTGGCGATCAGGCCAAAGTGAGCGCGGAGCTGGCCAGTTTGGGCAAGACGCTGAAGGCGCTCCAGGCGGTCGCTCCCAAACGGGCATCGCGCTCGGGCGGGGCCCCGGCGGCTGCCGCGCGCTCCGGCCCCGCTGCGCTCTCGGGCTCCGTCGTGGTGAGCGGCGCGTGGACGTGTCCGGTACAGGGAGCGCGGGCCTTCACGAACGACTGGGGCAACCCCCGTTCGGGCGGGCGGCGCCACAGGGGAACCGACATCTTTGCGGCGTCGGGAACCACTGTCGTCGCGCCGGTTGCCGGCACGGTCAGCTATCGCAACGGCGGACTCGGCGGACTGTCGTTCTACCTCCAGGGTGTCGACGGCAACACGTACTACGGCGCGCACATGGCCCGTAGCGGCGCCTCCGGTCGGGTCGCTCAAGGGACGGTCGTGGGTGCGGTCGGCAGCAGCGGAAACGCAAGCGGCAGCTCGCCCCATCTGCACTTCGAGTTGCACCCGGGCGGGGGCGCTCCCACAAACCCCTACCCGACCGTCCGCGCCAACTGCTGAGGTCTGTCGGTCCGGACGACCGACAACGCAACGATCGCGTGCAAGGCTGACCGCATGCATGTAGGCGTTCTCGGGGGTACCGGCCCCGCCGGCTCCGGGCTCGCGCTGCGACTCGCGTCGATTGGTCTCGAAGTGACGATCGGCTCACGCACCAAGGAACGAGCAGTCGATGCTGCGAGCGCGCTGATGGCCAAGTGGCCGGATGCGGACCTCGCGCTCGACGGCGGTGAGAACAAGCGGGCTGCCTCGGCCGATGTGGTCGTGCTGGCCACGCCCTGGGACGCGGCCGCGTCTACGGCGGCGACGGTCGCCAACCAGTTGGCGGGCAAGGTCGTGATCTCGATGGCCAACGCGCTGGCGAAGGTCGGCGACGAGTTCCAACCGCTGGTTCCGCCCCGCGGATCAGTCGCCGCGTCCGTTCAGGCGATGGTGCCTCAGGCCCACGTCGCCGCCGCGTTCCACCACCTGCCGGCACGAGAACTCGCCGACATCGCCCATCCGATCGAGAGCGACGTGCTCATCTGCTCCGATCACGTCGAGGCCACGGAGGTCACGGCCGAGATCGTCTCGCGCATCCCCGACCTGCGGGCCCTCGACGCCGGCAAGCTTTCGAACGCCGCGCCGATCGAGGCGTTCGCGGCGGTTCTCCTTCAGCTGAACGTGCGCTACAAGACGCGCGCCGCGGTGCGCCTGACTGGGATCGACGTTTGACCGTGCGGCTGTATGACACCGCCCGACAGGCGGTGGTCCCGTTCGAGCCGGGCCCGACGGTCACGATGTACACGTGCGGGATCACCCCGTACGACAGCGCGCACATCGGGCACGCCGCGACGTACCTGGCCTACGACGTCCTCCAACGGCGCCTCCGCGACATGGGTCACGTCACCCAGTGCGTCCGGAACGTCACCGACGTGGACGACGACATCCTCCGCAAGGCCCGCGAGATCGGCGTGTACTACCTCGATCTCGCAGCCGAGGAGATGGCGCGCTTCGACGACGCCATGCGCGGACTCGGTCTTCTTCCGTCGTTCTCCGAACCGCGCGCGACATCGGCGATCCCCGACATCCTGGGTTTCATCGGCATGGTGCTCGACTCGGGGCACGCGTACCAGGCCGGCGGCGCGGTGTACTTCGAGGTCGCGAGCTTCGAGGGTTTCGGCCAGATCAGCCACCTCGACCGCCCCGCCATGCTCGCACTCGCGGCCGAGCGCGGCGGCAACGTCGAGGACGCGAACAAACGCGATCCGCTCGACTTCGTGCTGTGGCAGCCGTCGGCACCTGACGAACCGTGGTGGGAATCGTTGTGGGGGAGGGGGCGCCCGGGATGGCACATCGAGTGCTCGGCGCTGGCGATGCGCGAGCTCGGCACCACGATCGACTTGCACGGCGGGGGCGGGGACCTGATCTATCCGCATCACGAATGCGAGGCAGCGCAGTCGCGAGCGGCGACGGGGGACCCGTTCGTTCGCCACTGGATGCACGCGGGAATGGTCCGCCTGGAGGGCGAGAAGATGAGCAAGTCGCTCGGCAATCTCGTCTTCGTCGGCGACCTGCTCAAGGAGTGGGACCCGGGGGCCGTGCGCCTCGCGATCCTCGCTCATCACTACCGGCCCGGATGGGACTGGACCGACGCGCTGATGCCTGCGGCCGAGAAGAGACTGGCGGCGTGGCGCGGTGCCGGCAGCGGCGACGCCGCGCTCGATGCGGTGCGCGAGGCGCTCGACGACGACCTCGACACTCCACGCGCGCTGGCGGCGATCGACGCCGCGGCTGCGGCGGGACATGGCGTGTCAGCGGCCGCCGCCCTGCTCGGCGTCGCGTTGTAAGTACATGTTGTAGGTAGAGCTCGAACCGATACTCGTTCGGAACGCGAAGAGCGGCTCCCTATCCTTGGCGGATGGCCGACCAGATCACCATCGCGCTACCCGACGGATCAACCCGCCAGGTGGACGAAGGAACGACGGCGGCTGACCTTGCGGCGTCGATCGGGCGGAGGCTGGCCGCCGACGCCGTCGCTGCGGTCGTCGACGGAGAACAGGTCGACCTCACCCGCCCGCTGCCGGACGGCGCGACCGTCGCGATCGTGACTGCGGGGACCGACGACGGCCGTCACGTGTTGCGTCATTCCACCGCGCACGTCCTCGCCCAGGCGGTCATCAGCCTGTGGCCGGGGGCCAAGTACGCCATCGGGCCGCCGATCGAGAACCCGCCGGGCTTTTATTACGACTTCGAGCTGCCCGACGGCGCGCACTTCATCGAGGACGACCTCGAGCGCATTGAAGGCCGCATGCGCGAGCTCGTAGCCGCCGACCAGCGCTTCGAACGCGAAGAACACTCGGTCGAAGAGAGTCTGGTGCTCTTCGCCGAACAGCCGTACAAGGCCGAGATCATCCAGGGCGTCGACGCCGCCGAAGGTGCCGGCGACGGAATCGTGACCGCGTACCGCAACAGCGACGAGTTCGTCGACCTCTGCCGCGGGCCCCACGTCCCGAGCACCGGCAAGCTTGGGCACTTCAAGCTGATGCGCGTCGCCGGCGCGTACTGGCGCGGCGACGAGAAGCGCGCGCAGCTCCAACGCATCTACGGCACCGCGTGGGAGTCGAAAGCGGCGCTGGCGGAGCACTTGCACCGCCTCGACGAGGCCGAGAAGCGCGACCACCGTCGCCTCGGCGCAGAGCTCGACCTGTTCAGCTTCCCGACCGAGATCGGCAGCGGTCTCGCGGTTTTCCACCCGAAAGGCGGCACCGTTCGCCGCGTCATGGAGGACTACTCGCGCCAGCGCCACGAGGACGCCGGCTACAGCTTCGTCAACTCGCCGCACATCACCAAGGCCGGCCTGTTCGAGACCTCCGGTCACCTGGAGTGGTTTGCCGACGGCATGTTCCCGCCGATGGACGTCGACGGCACGCCGTACTACTTGAAGCCGATGAACTGCCCGTTCCACGCGCTGATCTTCCGGGCGCGCGGGCGGTCGTATCGCGAGCTGCCCTTGCGCCTGTTCGAGTTCGGCTCGGTGTACCGCTACGAGAAGTCAGGGGTGGTGCACGGGCTGACACGCGTCCGGGGGATGACCCAGGACGACGCGCACATCTTCTGCACTCGCGAGCAGATGGCCGGGGAACTCGCGAGCTTGCTCAAGTTCGTCCTCGACCTCCTGCGCGACTACGGGCTCGCCGATTTCTACCTCGAGTTGTCCACCAAGCCCGAGGACAAGGCGGCTGGAACCGACGAGGAGTGGGACGAGGCCACCGCGGCCCTGCGCACCGCGGCCGAGCGTGAGGAGCTCGAGCTCGTGCTCGACGAGGGCGGCGGCGCGTTCTACGGCCCGAAAATTTCGGTGCAGGCGCGCGACGCCATCGGCCGAACATGGCAGATGTCGACGATCCAGCTCGACTTCCAGACCCCCCAACGCTTCGAGCTGTCGGTCGACGCATCCGACGGCACCCGGCAACGGCCGGTGATGATCCACCGTGCGCTCTTCGGATCGGTCGAGCGCTTCTTCGGTGTGCTCGTCGAGCACTACGCGGGTGCGTTCCCGGTGTGGCTCGCGCCGGTGCAGGTGAGCGTGCTCCCGGTCGGCGAGTCGCACGGCGCGTACGCCGAGGCAGTCGTGGGGCGGCTTCGGGCGGAGGGCTTTCGCGTCGAGCTCCACGCCGCGGAGGAACCGCTCGGCGCGCGCATCCGGCGCACGAAACTGCAGAAGGTGCCGTACATCCTGGTCGTCGGCGACGACGACCTTTCCGCCGGCAGCGTCGGTGTGAACGCGCGCGGTTCTGATCGACCTGAGCGTGACGTGGCGCTCGACGACTTCGTCGCCCGCGTCCGCGCCGAGGTCGAAGACAAGTCATGACGTTGCAGCGCCTTTGGGCGGGGTGGCGAAACGACTACGTCAGCGGAGTTGCCAACGTCGAGCCGGGCGAGTGCGTGTTCTGCGCGCTGTTCGAATCCGGCGCGTCGGACCGCGAAGCGCTCGTGATCTGGCGCGGCGAGCACACCGTCGCGATGCTCAATCTGTACCCGTACGCCAGCGGCCACCTCCTGGTGATGCCCGAGCGGCATGTTGCCGAGCTCGACGATCTCGAGCCCGGCGAGAGCGTCGAGCTGTGGGGAGCCACCGTCGCGGGCGTCACCGCGCTGAAGCGGGCGTACGCGCCCGACGGCGTGAACGTGGGAGCGAACCTCGGCCGCTCGGCGGGCGCGGGGGTGCCCGGGCATCTGCACGTCCATGTCGTGCCGCGGTGGGCGGGCGACACGAACTTCATGACCGCAGTCGCTGAGGTCCGCGTGATGCCCGAGGATCTCGTGACCACGTACGACAAGGTGCGCGCCGCGTGGCAGCCGCCGGGAGACCCGCTTTGACCGAAGACCATCGCGACACCCTTCCCGCCGAGCTCGACGCCGGCTACGTCGGGCCTTACACCTTCCCCGACCCGGCGCGCCGTCGAGGCGTGGGTGTGATCTGGCTTGCCGTCGCGGCGACCGCCGGGCTGGCAGTCGTGCTGCGCGGGTCCGACGGTGTGCTCGTGAACGGCGCCCTCGCGCCGCTGGCGATCGGCTGTGCCCTCATCGGGGGCTACCACCTGATTGCCGGTTACCACCTCAAGGTCCGCGAAGGCGACGCGCTCGTGGCCGCGTCCCGGGAAGTCGGCTTCTCGGTGGGGCACGCTTCTGCGCAGCTCGGCTTCCGCGGGCTCCGCTCGCGTCCGACGTGGCGACTGTTGCTGTACTCGGCCGAGAATCCGCCCGAACAGCGCGGACTCGTCCTGGTCGACGCGATCAACGGTCAAGTGTTGGACAAACTCGTCGAAAATAACCCCGAAGATCCCGCTATTTGGGCGGGCGGCTAAACATTGCCGGTCCGTGCCGGTATTCTTCTTCTTATGCACAACTCGACTGCCGCGCCTGTTGCTTCTGCTGTCACCCGCGCCGCCCGGATCCTGGCCGTGCTCGGCATTGCCGCCGCCGTGCTGGCCCCATCACCGGTTGACGCTGCGCAGCGACCCGGCACGACGGCTTCGCCGGGGACCTCGGTAAGCAAGTCGTACCCGCCGCTCGTCGCGTCTGCGCCGACCTCCGGCGTCGTTGATCTCGACCCCGAGACCTGCGGCGAGGAGAGTGTTCTCTTCTGCGACACAGTCCCGATCAACGTCACCGCCGCCGGCGTCGTCACGATCCTGGTGAGCTGGAAAGACATCACCGGCCACGATGGTGGCGAAAGCGACATCGACGTCCTCCTCTACAACGGCCTCGTGAAGATCAATGGTTCGGAGACCAGCGCGCACCCGGAGCAGATCAAAATGAAGCTGCCCAAGGGGCCCGTGAACCTCGTGGTTGTGCACTGGGGCGGCGCCAACGACGGATATAAGGTCGCTACGACAGTGGTGCCGGCCAAGCCCCGCTCGGCCGTGAAGTCGGTAGGCGCAGCACCCGCACCTGCGCCCGCAGCAGGGAGCGGCCGCACCCCCTCGGCGCCGGCCGCGCCGCGGAACCGCACCCCGTCGTTTGCCTCGTTCGGCACACGTACCGCGGCCCCGCCGGTGGCCAGTGACGTCGCGACCCAGGAGCGCGGTGCGGTTGCCAGCCTCGGCGGCAACAACCCCTCGGGCGATGCGGTCACAGCCGCGCCCCCCTCGTCGCCGGTGGCAGCCAACCGCCCCAGCGATGCCGGTGGCGACCTCGGCTGGTTCGCCTGGATCCTCGCCGGGCTCTCCCCGTTCCTGATCGGCGGGGTCCTCGTGGCCAACCGCCGATCGGATAAGCGCGCCGCGGCGGTCTGAGCGGCCTAGCGGCGCTAGCTCTTAGTGGTCCTGCTTCTTCGCCACCTTGTCGTACAGGTGCTGGGGGAGCAGATCGTAGTGATCGTGGCGGGCGCTGAACGTTCCCCGTCCGCCGGTGAGCGAACGTAGATCGATGGCATAGCGCGAGATCTCGGCGGTCGGGACGTGCGCGGCAATGGTGACCTCGCCGCCCTCCGCGATGTCGGTTCCGTGAACCCGGCCGCGACGGGCGTTCAGATCGCCCATCACATCGCCCTGCTGCGCAGCGGGCACGGTGATCTCAACGGCCGAGACCGGCTCGAGGATCACCGGCGAAGCCTTGGCCATGGCTTCGCGGAATGCGATGGAGCCCGCCATCCTGAAGCTCATCTCCGAACTGTCGACGGCGTGGTACTTGCCGTCGATGAGCTCGACCTGGATGTCGACGACGGGGTGGCCGAAATGACCGGCCTGCGCCATGGTCTCGGCGATGCCCTTCTCCACGGCGGGAATGAACTGCCGGGGGATCGCGCCGCCCACCACCTTGTCGACGAACTGGAAGCCGACCCCGCGGTCGACCGGTGACACGGTGATGGTGCACACGCCGAACTGGCCGTGGCCGCCGCTCTGCTTCTTGTGCTTCCCCTCGGCGGTGGCCGACTCGGTGATCGTTTCTCGGTAGGGGACCAGCACCTCTTCGGTCGTCACCTCGACGCCGAACTTGCGCGTGAGGCGCTCGGCGACGAGCGCGAGGTGCGTTTCGCCGGTACCGCCCAGCAGCGTCTGGTGCGTCTCGTCGTTGCGGGTCACGACGAGCGTCGGGTCCTCGTCGCACAACCGGTGCAGGGAGGTCATGAGCTTGTCGTCGTCGCCCTTCGACTTCGGGCGGATGGCGACATTGATCGCCGGCTCGATGGGATCGGGCGCGGGCACGCGAACCGGCATCGAGCGCGGCGCCAGCGTGTCGTGGGTTCCGGTGTCGGCGAGCTTCGCCACCGCGCCGATGTCGCCGGCGGGTACGTCCGAAACGTTCTCGTGCTCCTTGCCCCGGAGCGTGAAGAGCGCGTGGAGCCGTTCGTCGGTGCGGGTGCGGGTGTTCGTCAGTACTGCATCCGGCTTGATCGTGCCCGAAAGGACCCTGAACAGGCTGACGCGGCCGACGTACGGGTCGGCGATCGTCTTGAACACCACTGCGAGCGGCTGGCCCGCCGGGTCGCACGCCACGGTCTGCAGGTCGTCGCCGGCTTCGACCACGGCGCCGGGTCGATCGAGCGGTGAGGGACCGATCTCGCAGATGAAGTCGGCGAGCCGGTCGACTGCGATCTGGCGCGTCGCGGATCCGCAGATCACCGGGAAGACGCTGCCCGACGCAACGCCGTGTGCGAGCGTCTCCTCGAGCTCTTGGACCGAAGGCACGTCGCCCTCGAGGTAGCGCTCCATCAGCGCGTCGTCGGCCACCACGATCCCCTCGACGAGGTTGTCATGAACCTGATGTTCCAGCGCCTCCATCTCGTCGGGGATGTCACCGACGACCGCACTACCGGTGTCGTAGGTGATCGCCCGGTCGGTGAGCAGGTCGGCGACGCCGCGGAACGCGCTCTCCTCGCCGATCGGCAACTCGAGCGGAGCGATACCGGCGCCGAACACCGATCGCAGCTGGTCGAGTGTCCGCTCGAAGCTGGCGCGTTCGCGATCGAGCTTGTTCACGAAGATCATGCGCGGGAGACCGAGGCGTGCGGCGATGCGCCACGCGGCCTCGGTCTGGACCTCGACACCCTCGACGGCGCTGACCACGAAGACCGCGAGGTCCACGACGCGCAGCGCGGCTTCCACTTCGGGAATGAAGTCGGCGTACCCCGGACAATCGATGAGGTTGATCTTGTGGTCGTGGTGCTCGAACGGAGCGGGCGCCATCGACACCGAGATGTGGCGTTTCGTCTCCTCGGGCTCGAAGTCCGTGACGGTGGTGCCGTCCTCGACGCGCCCCATGCGATTGACCGCACCCGCGCCGAAGAGCAGCGCCTCGGCGAGCGAAGTCTTGCCCGAGCCTCCATGACCGACCAGGGCCACGTTGCGGATCCGATTCGGCGGAAAACTCTTCACGGATGGCGCCTCCACTGTGATCGTCGTTGCGACGGTGGTGCGAGGATAGACACCCTCGCTGGTACCATGACGGGCACAGCAACCCAACAAACGGGAGTTGGTAGCGATGTTCGACGGACGCTGGCGCTCCAGCGTCGAGCGGGTCACTTATCCGGTAGGCCGGGGACTCGGACGCACAGGATTGTCCGCCGACCACCTCACCGGATTGGGTCTCGTGCTCGCAGTGAGCGCGACGATCGCGATCGGCTCCGGCAGGTTGTTCCTCGGTGCGGTGCTGTTCACCTGCGCCGCAATCCCGGACCTGCTCGACGGCGCGGTGGCAAAGGCCTCGGGCACTTCGTCGCCTCGCGGAGCCTTTTTCGATTCCGTCGCCGACCGGGTCACGGACATGGCGATCCTCGGCGGGATCGCGTGGTACCTCGCCGGCCGCGACGGAGGCCACGCGGCCATGCTACCGATGGCGGCGATGGGCGTCGCCACGCTCGTGTCGTACGAGCGCGCCAAGGCCGAGGCCCTCGGGTACCGCGCCAAGGGTGGGCTCATGGAGCGCGCCGAGCGAACGATCGCGCTCATTGCCGGACTGGTGATCCCGGGCCTCCTGGTGCCGGTGCTATGGATCATGCTCGCCCTCACGAGTGTCACCGCCGTGCACCGCTTCGTCATGGTGTGGCGACAGGCCAACCGGCCCCCGAAGCCGGAGTTCGCGCCCCGGCGCGCCCGTTCCGGCGCCGAACGCCGTACGTGGGCCGACCGGGCGGAGCGCTGGCGCGCCTGGCGTGAGCAGTTCGCCACGGATGCGCGCCACCGGCCAGGCGGCGCGCGGCGCGAGCGAATGGCTCGCCGCCGCTCGTCGAACCGCCCGTAACGCTTCGCTCTGCGCTGTGCGTGCGTCGCCTGCTGAGCTGCGCCGCCTGGCGCCCTATTACGGCTATCGCGCCGGCGCCGCGCTGGCGCGTGCGCTGCCCGCGCCCGTCGCCCTGAAGCTGGCCGAGACCGCGAGCAGATTGAGCGCCCCGCGCATGGCCGCGCGCCTGGCGACGTCGCGCGCCCACCTGCGGCGCATTCACGGCGAGGCCATGAGCGAGGAAGCACTCGACCGGGCTGTTGCCGCCACCTGGCGTTCCTACGCCCGCTACTGGACCGAGGCGTTTCGCCTCTCGTCGATGACGCGTACCGAGCTCGAAGCGGCGATGTCGTGGGAAGGCGTCGGGCACGTCGAGGACGCGCTCGCCGCCGGGCGCGGCGCGATCCTGGCGATGCCCCACCTCGGCGGGTGGGATTTCGGTGGGGCGTGGTTCGCGGCAACCGGCTATCCGTCGACCGTCGTCGTCGAGCGGGTCGACCCACCGGAGTTGTTCGAGTTCTTTCGCAAGATGCGTCGCGGATTCGGTGTCGACGTGGTGCCGCTGGACCAACAGGCGGGCGCCGCGATCCTGAAGGCGCTGCGCCGCGGCGGGATTATCGGACTCGTCTGCGACCGCGACATCAGCGGTCAGGGCATCCCCGTCCAGCTCTTCGGCGCCCGCACCACGCTGCCGGCCGGTCCCGCCACGCTGGCACTGCGTACCGGCGCGGCACTCCTGCCCACGGCGGTGTACTTCGACGCCAACGGCCAGCACCGCGGCGTCGTGCGTCCGCCGATCCCGACCGATCGCAAGGCCGGACTTCGCGAGGCCGTGACCACGACGACGCAGCGCCTCGCCGATGAGCTCGAACACCTGATTCGCATCGCGCCCGAGCAGTGGCATGTGTTCCAACCGAACTGGCCAGACCTCGTCCTCTAGGTTGACCGCCCATGCGAGCTGCGGTGTTGCGCAATGGAGAAATGGTCGTCGACGAGGTGGCCGAACCCGTTCCCGGCGCGGGCCAAGTGCTCGTCGACGTGCTCGCATGCGGGATCTGCGGCTCAGACCTGCACTTCGTGCGACATGGGCGGACCATGGTCGAGCTCGCCGCCGACGCGATGCCGATGCCGATGACGCTCGACTTCGACCGCGACATTGTCATGGGGCATGAGTTCGCGGCCGCCGTGCTCGAGGCCGGGCCCGACACGGTCGCGCCCGCGTCGGGCACCGTCGTGACGTCGATCCCGGTGCTGTTGGAGCCGACCGGCATCAAGAACCTCGCCTACAGCAACGACTACCCGGGCGCGTATGCCGAACGCATGCTCCTCAGCGCGGCGATGCTGCTCGAGGTACCGAAAGGTCTGGCGCCGGAGCACGCCGCGCTGACCGAGCCGATGGCGGTCGGCGTCCACGCGGTCAACAAGTCCGGGATCAAGCCCGGCGAAGCCGCGGTGGTGCTCGGCTGCGGTCCCGTCGGCCTCGCGGTTATCGCCTCGTTGAAGTTGCACGGCATCGAAACGATCGTGGCCGCCGACTTCTCTCCTGCACGCCGACTGCTCGCGTCGACCATGGGGGCGACCGAGGTCGTCGACCCCAAGGACGAGCCCGCGGTCGAGGCGTGGCGCCGGGTCGACGGGCGCCACACGCTCGTCATCTTCGAGGCCGTGGGCGTCACGGGAATGCTCGGCGCCGCGATGCGCGACGCGCCGCCGGCGGCGCGCATCTGCGTCGTCGGCGTGTGCATGGAGGAGGACCGCATCATTCCGTTCCATGGGATCGGCAAGGAGCTGAACGTCCAGTTCGCGCTCGGCTACGACCCCGGCGAATTCGGCGCCACGCTGCGTCACATAGCGGAGGGTGACTTCGACGTCGCGCCGCTCATCACGGGCACCGTCGACATCGCCGGAGTGCCAGCCGCGTTCGACGAACTGGCCTCTCCGGACAAGCACGCCAAGATCCTGGTGCGACCGCGCCGATAGCTCCGTAGGCTCGGCCGATGCGCGTGGGGATGGTGTGCCCGTACAGCCTCACGATCCCCGGCGGCGTCCAGATGCAGGTACTGGGACTTGCGGCCGCGCTGCGTACGGATGGCCACACGGTTCAAGTACTGGCGCCGTGCGACGGGCCGGCGCCGGACGAGAACGTCGTCGCGCTGGGCAAGTCGATCCCGTTCGCGACCAACGGATCCGTTGCGCCGATCGCACCTGACCCGTCGTGCGCCCGGCGCACGATCCGGGCGCTGCGCGAAGGCAAGTTCGACGTGGTCCACGTCCACGAGCCGCTCGTCCCCGGGCCGTCGTTGACGTCGTTGCTTTACAGCGACGTCCCGATGGTCGGGACCTTCCACCGCTCCGGTGCCTCGCGTGCCTACAACCTCTTCTCTGGCCTGACCCGCCGGGTGGGTCGCCGCCTCGGCGCGCGTGTCGCGGTGTCGGAGGACGCTCTGAAAACCGCTCGCGACGGCATCGACGGCGAGTTCACGGTGCTCTTCAACGGAATCGACGTCGAACGGTTCGCCGCGGCCGAACCGTGGCCCACCGACGGCCGGCCGACGGTGCTGTTCGTCGGCCGGCACGAGTCGCGCAAGGGGCTCGAAGTCCTCCTTCACGCCAGCGCGTCGCTACCGGCCGACGCGGCGCTGTGGATCGCCGGCCAGGGCCCGGAGACGGATCGCTTACGGGAGCGCACCCACCAGGACGCCCGCATCCAGTGGCTCGGGCGGGTGTCCGACTCCGAACTCGCCAGTCGACTCGCGGGAGCCGACGTGTTCTGCGCGCCGTCGCGGCACGGCGAATCGTTCGGGATCGTCCTCGTCGAGGCGATGGCGGCGGGAACCGCCATCGTCGCGAGCGACATCGCCGGGTATCGCGCCGTCGCCCGGAGGGGCGAGCATTCGCTGCTCGTCCCACCGGACGACCCGCCGGCGCTCGCTTCAGCGATTACGCGCCTGCTCGACGAGCCTGCGACGCGTGCCGCGTTGGTGGACGCGGGACGGGCCCGAGCGGCGGAGTTCGCCATGGACAGCCTCGCAGCGCGCTACGGCGAGCTGTACGAACGCCTGATCACCGAGCGCTGATCACCGAACGCTGACTCCGAACCAACGGACCGAAGCGCTGACGCGACGGAGCCCCGGTCGAGTGACCGGGGCTCCGTACGTTGTTCAGGTTGCTGCGGTGAAGCGGTCCTGTCAGACGGCCCGGTGGGCCACGATGGCCCGGCGTCCGACGAGGGCGGCGATGGCGAGGCCGAAGCCGAACAGCGCCACCTGGGACTCGCTACCAGTGCGGGGGAGCGTCCCACCCGTGCTGGCCAACGGGGTGGTGAAGCTGGCGCCCGAGGAAATGCTGGCGAGCCTGAGTGTTGCGCCACCGGCGAGAGCCTGGACCGAGGTTCCGAGAAGGGTCTCGAAGGAGCCCATCACCGTGGACAGGACCGGGACCGTGCCGCCGGCGCCGGTGATCGCCGAGGCGATGCCACCCGCGACCGGGAGTGCTGCGACGACTGCGGCGAGATTGGCCGGAGGCGTGACCTTGGCGGTCAGGGCGGTGATGCCGGCGACGGCCCTGGTGTAACCGGCTGCGCTGGTCACGCCCGTTGCCGGATCCTTGTCGAACATCGACACGCTCACGAGGTTGGCGAGGCCGGGGTTGACCGCACCGAGGGTGGTGGACAGCCGGCTGTTCACGTCGCTGACGAGGCCGTTGACGGTGGCCAGGGTCGAGGTGAGATCGACGCCGGGGAGGTCGATGCCGCCCAGCGAGATGGATCCGACCTTGGCCACGATGCCGGCGGAGGAGCCGGCGACCGTCTCGGTCGCCTTGGTCACTGTGCCGACTTCAACGCCGTCGACCGCCAGGAGCGTGAGACCGTCGAGGAGCGCGAGGGCCTTGGTGAGGAGCTCGGCGACGAGGGCCTGGACGTCATCGACGACGGTCTGGATCGTGGCGACGGCTGCACCGCTGTCGGGCACGGGGAGGCCGAGGCCGGTGAGGACCGGGTCGGCGGTCGTGCCGACGGTGGTGGTGATGGTGCCGTCGATCTGGTCCTGCAGCGTGTCGACCGTGCCGCTCAAGGTCGTCAGGAAGCCGGCCAGGTTGGTGGACGACGGCACACCCGGGACGGGTACGCCGAGACTGGCGAGGATCGAGCTGACGGCGCCGACGGGCAGATTCCCGAGCGGGATGCCGACACCGTCGAGCAACGCACCGAGGTCGAGGACGGTGACGCCGTCGGCCTTCACGGTGCGGCTGCCGTCAGCCGAGCTCGGGTTGGCGTTGGTGGACAGCGACGACGCGACAGCGTCAACGCTCACCAGACCGCCAGCGAGGTTCACGCTTCCGAGACCGGCAACGAGCGCCGACCTCGCGCCAGCGGCGTCAACCGCAGACGTCAGGGTGGCCGGCGCCACGGACCCACCGAGGAGAGCGGAGGGCAAGGTCACCGACGAGAGCGGTGCACCGAGGTTGAAGGCCGGTCCCGTTACGGAGCCAAGGCCGCCGGGCGAGCGCGACTCGAGTACGGGCACCGAGAAGTTGTTCAGGGGGGCGGGAAGTACGGACGACGTGATGGACGCCGCGCTGAGGCGACTGAAGGCCTCGGGGCTGGCGACCGTCGGGTCGATCGTGGCGCGCGCCTCGTCGGCCAGGACCTTCAGATCGAGCAGGGAGCCGTTGGTTCCGAGCTCGATGTCGAGGACGCTTGTAGCGGCGGCAGCCGTGCCGACACCACTCGCGGCCTGAACCGGTCCGGACGTCGTGGCCGCCGCCGCGATGGCTAGGGCTGTGGCAGTAGCTGCCACTCGGGTAAGTCGCATTGGGTTTACTCCCCAGGTCAGGTGGATGTCGGGTGGATGTCGGGTGGATTGGGTGTCCTGTGAAGCGTGCCGGGATCGGTCAACTTGAGCCATGCCCCGAGCGGACCATTTCTCCGTGGTCATGTGACTAGTGCGAACTAGTCCGGGTGGTCCATGCGGCGATGGATGCCGGCCGTAGGATGCCCGCATGGGAATCGTCATTGCGCTCGTCGTTGCCGCGGTGCTCGTCATCGTCGGCATCGGGATGTACAACCGCCTCGTCAAGCTACGGAACCGGATCGAGGGCGCGTGGTCCCAGATCGACGTGCAACTCCAGCGCCGATATGACCTGATCCCGAACCTGGTCGAAACGGTCAAGGGGTACGCGGCGCACGAGAGCGGCGTCTTCCGCGCCGTCACCGAGGCGCGTTCCAACGCCATGAACGCTCAAGGACCCGCCGACAAGGCGGCCGCCGACAACATGCTCACCGGCGCGCTCAAGTCGCTCTTCGCGGTCTCCGAGGCGTATCCCGATCTCAAGGCGAACGAGAACTTTCTGGCGCTCCAGGAGGAGCTCACCTCGACGGAGGGCAAGATCGCCTACGCGCGGCAGTTCTACAACGAGTCCGTCAGGACCTACAACACATCGATCCAGTCCTTCCCGAACAACCTGATCGCCGGTCAATTCCGCTTCGCCGAGCGCGAGTACTTCGAAGCCGGGGAAGGCACGCGCGGCCCGGCGAGCGTGCAGTTCTGATTTCTTGTACGACCAGGTCGCATCCAATCAGCGCCGCTCAGTGGCACTCGTCGTCGCATTCGTCGCGCTCGTCGTTATCGCCGCGTGGGCGTTCAACGCTGTAATCGGCTACGGCGTCGCCGGCCTCGTCGCCGCCCTCGTGTTCGCCTTGGGCGCGTCGGCGCTCTCGTACTGGAAGTCCGACGCGATCGCGCTGGCGATGAGCCACGCCAAGCCCGCGGACCCCACGGAGTACGCGCGCTTCCACAACGTCGTCGAGGGTTTGTGCATCGCCGCCGGTCTGCCCAAGCCGCGTCTGTATGTCGTCGACGATCCCGCCCCGAACGCGTTCGCCACGGGCCGTAACCCCAAGCACGCCGCGCTCGCAGTGACGACGGGGCTCCTCGAGAAGATGAATCGGGTCGAGCTCGAGGGCGTGATGGCCCACGAGCTCGGTCACGTCAAGAACTACGACATCCTGGTCTCAACGCTCGCGGTGACGCTCGTCGGCGTCATCGCCTTGATGTCGGACTGGGCGCTGCGTTTCGTGTTCTGGGGTGGGTCGCGTCGCCGTAACGACTCGGGCGGAGGCGGGGCCGGCGGTGTCGTTGCACTCCTCGGCTTCGTGCTGCTCATCTTGACGCCGCTCGTGGCGAAGCTGATGCAGTTCGCGATCAGCCGCCGGCGTGAGGCGCTCGCCGACGTCTCGGGCATCACGCTGACCCGGTACCCGCCCGGCCTCATCTCTGCGTTGGAGAAGCTCCGGGACGACGACACCGTCGTGCACTCTGGGTCGCGGGCTACCGCGCACCTGTGGATCGAGGCACCTGTTGCCCGTGTCGAAAGCGAAGGAAAGCTCGCGTGGCTTGGCCGCATGTTCAACACCCATCCGCCGCTCGACGAGCGCATCGCTGCCCTGAGAGAGCTGTGAGCGCCGCATTGTCGCGTTCAGGCCTGTCGCGTTCAGGCCTGTCGCGTTCAGGCCGGTCGCGGCCAGACCGCGTGCGTGCCGTCGCCGCCCCGGCGCTCGCCGCGCTCATGGTGCTGGGGGCATGCGGTGGTGGAGACAAGGACGAGAAGAAGGCGGCGCCGTCGACCACCGCAGCACCGGGCACCACGGCGGCCGCGCCGCTCGACCCGTCACGCGCGCCGCTGACGGGCCTACCGCTGGCCGCGCCGATCAACCGTCCGGCGCTCGTAGTCAAGATCGACAACGCCCCGAAGGCGCGGCCGCAGTTCGGCATCGCCGCGGCCGACCTGGTGATCGAGGAAGGTGTCGAGGGCGGAATCACCCGCTTTGCAACGGTCTTTCACTCACGCGATGCGGGCAACGTCGGGCCGGTTCGCTCGGCGCGATCGACCGACATCCATCTCGCCACACCGTTGCAGCGTCCGCTCTACGCGTACTCCGGTGCCGCGCCGCAGATCGAGGCGATGCTCGATCGGTCGCCGTTCGTGAACGTCGGTATCGGGCGCCTCCCCCGGGCGTATCGCCGCGAGCGGACGCGGCCGTCGCCGTACAACCTGTTCTCGTCGACTCAGGCACTGTTCGCCGCCGCTCCGGCAGGAGCGACGAACCCGAAACCGCTGTTCGACATCGGCGGGGCCGACGAGCGCCCGCAGGGTGGCCCGGTCACCAAGATCACACTCGCGTGGGTCGGCGTCGTCAGGACCGACGTCACCTGGAACTGGGACGGGAAGAAGTTCGCGCGCGTGCAGAACGGCACGCCGCACGTCGATGCCGGCGGCGGCGAGATCGCGCCGCGCAACATCGTCGTGCTGTTCGTCCGCTACGAGGACACCGGCAGCCGCGACAACTCCGGAGCGGCGGTGCCCGAGGCGAAGTTGATCGGGGAAGGCGAGGCCTTCGTCGTCCGCGAGAACACGATCGTTCGGGGGAAGTGGCGCAAGCCGTCGGACGAAGCGCCAATCCAGTTGCTCGACGCGCAGGGCGCGACCGTGCGCCTCCTGCCGGGCCAGACGTGGGTGGAGCTGCCGGCACCCGGGATGGGCAGTGCCAGTTAGTCGCCGCAGCATCGGAGTCTTGGCTGCCGTATCTCTGACGGCCGCAGCCTGCAGCGGGGGCGCGGGTGGTAACGACGACGGGCCGTCGTCAGCCGCGCCCGCCGGCACCACGACCACCGTGGGCACCGTCTCGTCGCCGCTCACTGGTCTGCCGGTCCCGCGCGAGATCGCGCAACGCCCCGCGGTCACCGTCAAGGTCGACAACTCGCCGGCGGCACGGCCACAGGCAGGGCTGGGCCAGGCCGACCTGGTGTACGAGGAGCGCGTGGAAGGCTCGGTCGTGCGGTTCCTGGCGGTGTATCAGTCGGCGGATGCCGCTCCGGTGGGACCGGTGCGATCGGTGCGGTCGAGCGACGCGGCGATCGTCGCTCCGCTCGGTGGTGTGTTCGCGTTCTCGGGCGGGATCGCGTCGTTCAAGGAGAAGGTACGGGCCACGGGTGTGCGCCTCGTCACCGAGGACGACAACGCCGGCGTCAAGGCCCGGCCGGGCCGCCGTCGCCCGCTGGCCACCTACGCCGACACCGAGGTCCTACGCGAGGCATCGCGCACCGGCGCGCCGCCGCCGCTGTTCGCCCGCCTCGCCCCGCCGGACACGTTCTCGCGGCGCGCGCCCGAGGCCGTGTCGCTGCGAGTGGTGTTCGGGAGTCGCACGACGGCGGACTGGAACTAGGATGCGGCGCGCGGCGCGTGGCTGCGCAGCACGAACAACACGCCGCACCTGCTGGAGGGCGGAAAACGCATCGAGGCGCAATGCGTGGTCCTCCAGACGGTCCCGTACCGGCCGACGCCCCACACCGACCAGAGCGGCGCGCAGGTCGACGAGGCCGTGATTACGGGCACGGGGCGCGCGGTCGTGGCGTGCGAGGGCCGCACCGTTGCCGCCCGGTGGGACAAACCCTCGCTCAAAGCGGTCACGACGTGGTCCGACCTAAGCACGGGGCAACCGATACGGCTCACACCCGGTCGTACGTGGGTCTCGCTCGTCCCGACCGATGCCGCGGTGACCGTGACGCCCAAGGTCAGACCGGCGACGCCGACGACGCGGTAGCCCGGCCAGTGCAAACGGCCCACGCCGGTAAGCTGGGCCGATCATGAGCGATCGCCAAACAGGTACCGGGCGCGTCAAGCGCGGGTTGGCCGAGATGCTGCGCGGCGGCGTGATCATGGACGTCGTCGACGCCGCACAGGCCAAGATCGCCGAGGACGCCGGCGCCGTCGCGGTGATGGCGCTCGAGCGCGTGCCCGCCGACATTCGCCGTGACGGCGGCGTCGCGCGGATGAGCGATCCCGCGCTCATCGAAGGCATCAAGGCCGTGGTCACGATCCCGGTCATGGCCAAGGCCCGCATTGGTCATTTTGCCGAGGCGCAGGTGCTCCAATCGCTGGGCGTCGACTACATCGACGAGAGCGAGGTGCTCACACCCGCCGACGAGGCGCACCACATCGACAAGTGGGGCTTCACCGTGCCGTTCGTCTGTGGCGCCACCAACCTCGGTGAAGCGCTGCGCCGTATCAGCGAGGGCGCGGCGATGATCCGCTCGAAGGGCGAGGCGGGCACGGGCGACGTGGTCCACGCCGTGCGTCACCTGCGCGCCATCCTGAGCGATATTCGCGCCATCGGCACGGCCGACTCCACCGAGCGCTACCGCTGGGCGAAGGAGCTCCAGGCGCCGGTCGATCTCGTCGAGGAGGTCGCCACCACGGGCCGCCTGCCCGTCCCGATGTTCTGCGCAGGTGGGTTGGCCACGCCGGCCGACGCCTCGCTCGTGATGCAACTGGGGGCCGAAGCGGTGTTCGTCGGGTCCGGCATCTTCAAGAGCGACGATCCCGCGCGCCGCGCCCGCGCCATTGTCGAGGCCACCACGCACTATGCCGACGCCGGCATCGTGGCCAAGGTCAGCCGCGGGCTGGGCGAGGCAATGCGCGGTGAGGAAGCCTCCAAGGTCGAGATGCGTCTCGCGGAGCGGGGCTGGTGAGCGTGACCGTAGGGATGCCCCCAGGTGCCGAAGGTCGGCATCCTCGCGCTGCAGGGCGCGGTCGCCGAGCACGCTGAGGCTCTACGCGAGCTCGACGCCGTCGTCGCCGAGCTGCGCGCCCCCGAGCACCTCGCCGGTGTCGACGCCGTTGTCCTGCCGGGCGGCGAGTCCACGACGATGTCGCTGCTGCTTGAATCCTCCGGCCTGTTCGACGCGCTGAAGGAACGGCTGCGCGACGGGTTGCCCGCGCTCGGGACGTGCGCGGGCATGATCCTGCTGGCGACCGACGTCGTCGACGGGCGTCCGGATCAGCGCAGCTTCGGGGCGATCGATCTCACCGTGCGACGCAACGCGTGGGGACGGCAGGTCGACAGCTTCGAGCAGGACCTCGACGTCCGCGGCCTGGCCGGCGACCCGTTCCCGGCGGTGTTCATCCGAGCCCCGCGCGTCGAGCGAGTCGGCGAAGGGGTCGAGGTGCTGGCCGAGATCGACGGCGAAGCGGTCGTATGTCGGTCGGGACGCACCGTCGTCACCGCGTTCCATCCCGAGCTTTCCGACGATCTGCGAATTCACCGATTGTTTCTCGAGGGAGTCACCGCATGAGTGGGCATTCGAAGTGGGCGACCATCAAGCACAAGAAGGGTGCGGCCGACCAGAAGCGGGCCAAGGTCTTCGCCAAGCTGATCCGCCAGGTAGAGGTCGCGGCCCGCGAGGGCGGCGGTGATCCGGCGTCGAACCCGACTCTGCGCACGATGTTTTCCAAGGCCCGGGAGAGCTCGGTCCCGCTGGACACGATCGAGCGCGCCATCAAGCGCGGCACGGGCGAGCTCGAGGGCGTGAGCTACGAGTCGATCATGTACGAGGGGTACGCGCCCGGTGGCGTGGCGATGCTCGTCGACTGCCTCAGCGACAACCGCAACCGCACGGGCGCAGAGGTGCGCAGCATCTTTTCGAAGAACGGCGGATCGATGGCCGAGCCGGGCGCGGTCGGCTGGCAGTTCGAGCGCAAGGGCGTGATCATCGTCACCAGCGACATCTCCGAGGACGACCTGATGTCGATCGCCCTCGATGCCGGTGCCGAAGACCTCAACCGAGAGGGCGACACGTGGCAGGTCACGTGCGCACCGACCGACCTCACGCAGGTCAAGGAAGCCCTCACCGCCGCCAACGTCGGTTTCGAATCGGCGGAGACCACGATGCTCGCCCAGAACACGGTGCCAGTAGAGAGCGAAGGCACGGCAAAATCGGTCCTGCGCCTCCTCGACGCGCTCGAAGACCACGACGACGTCCAGAACGTCTACGCCAACTTCGACATCCCCGACAGCGTGCTGGAACTCGTCGACGCGTAGAGCCGGGCCGTCGCTTCCCGGGGGGTGTTGTCGTCGTAGGCGGAACCTGACGCGCTTTTCCGCGCTCAGCGCGGAAAAGCGCGTCGAGAACGGACTGGGGCGCGGTGGGGCGCGGGAAAACGCGTCAAGAACGTCGACCCGGCCCCCTCCACTTCTTGGAAGACTTCTTGTCGAATGTCGACGACAACTCTTCCAAGAACGGACTCGCTAGCGTCGCTCCGCATGATCGGGGTAGGGGACACGGCGCCGGACTTCACCGCGCCGGGCACGGGGGGCGTCGACTACTCGCTCCGCGACTATCGGGGTCGGCCGGTCGTGCTCGTGTTCTACCCGGGCGACAACTCCGCAGTGTGCACGCGCCAGCTCAACTCGTACTCCGAGAGCGTCGACGACTTCGCTGGGGTCGACGCGCAGCTGCTGGCGCTCAGCCCGCAGTCGGTCGCCAGTCACGAAAAGTTCTCGTGCCGGCAGGGCGGGTTCGGGTTCCCGTTGCTTGCCGACGAGGACAAGGCGATCGCGAAGGCCTACGGCGTGGTCGGTCCGCTCGGGTTCTACCGCCGGTGCGTGTTCGTCGTCGACCGCGACGGCGTCGTGCGTTACGCCCACCGTGCCGTCTCCGGTCTGACGTTCAAGCCGACCGAGCAGCTCCTAGCCGCGGTGCGTTCGGCCTCCTAGCAGCGCCCACGAATCCATTCGCGCGAAGTGGGCGTACTAGACATTTCGCACCGGCAAGGGAGCGATCATGGGACGAACCGCAAAGACCGTCGCCGTCGTGCTGGCGATGACGTTGATCACCGCGGCATGCGGTGACGATGACGACACCGCGACAAAGGACACGTCGGACGCGGGCAAGCCCGGGCTTGCGATCACCAGCCCGACGGCCAACGAGGAGATCGCCGGGAATGTCATCGATCTGAAACTCGACGCCAGCGGCATCGAGATCAGGAAGGCCGACGACGACACCTCTGGCGAAAGCGGGCACTTCCATGTGTTCATCGACCGCCCACCGGTCGCCGTGGGCGAGTCCGTCCCGAAGAAGGGGAACATCGTGCACTCGGCCGACAATCCCATCCGCATCCCCGGCCTGTCGATCGGCACCCACAAGTTCACGGTCGTTCTCGGCGACGGCGCGCACACCCGCATCACCGACGCCACCGACACGGTGACGGTGAACGTCACCGGGCCGACCGTCGACGCCATCGCGCCGCCCACGTCGGCCGCCGGCGCGACCGTGCAGGTCGCCCTGAAGGTCGAGGGCGCGACGCTCGTCGCCGCCGCCAGCGACATCCCGCCGAGCAAGACCACTGGCCACCTTCACGCGTTCGTCGATATCGACCCCTCGACCGTCGCGCCCGGGGCAGCCATTCCGAAGGAGGAGGGCAAGATCATTCACTTCGCGGAAACCACCTTCACCACGCCGGCGTTGACCGCCGGCGACCACACGATCTGGTTCGTGCTGGGCGACGGCGGCCATGTCGCCTACGACCCGCCGGTCATGGAGAAGATCACCATCACCGTCACCTGACGGATCCACCCGGCGGATTCGCCGGGGCACTACGCTGCGAACGCATGTTCGTCCTCGGCATCGACCCTGGGCTGTCGCGCTGCGGCTACGGCGCGGTTGCGCTCGTCGCCGGCGCCGCCCCGGTGGCGCGGGCCTTCGGTGTCCTCAGAACCGATAAGAACGACCCGTTGCCGCAGCGTCTTGCCGCGCTGGCCGGCGATATACGGGAGCTGCTCGACGAGTTGCGACCCGACGCCGTCGCCGTCGAGCGGGTGTTCTTCCAGACCAATGTCCGCACGGCCATGTCGGTCGGGCAGGCCAGCGGCTTGGCGCTCGCACTCGCAGCCGAGGCCGGATGCACCGTGGCCGAATACACCGCCAACGAAGTGAAAGCGACCATCACCGGCTACGGCGCCGCTACGAAGGAGCAGGTGCAGCGCATGATCCAGGCGCAACTGTCGCTTCCGGTCCCTCCGAGCCCGCCCGACGCGGCCGACGCGCTTGCACTGGCCCTCACGCACGCGACGCTCGCACCCCGGCGCGAGAAGCTGGCGGCCGCCCGATGATCGGCTCGCTTCGCGGGGTCGTGCTCGAACGTCGTACCGCCGGCGAGCTGCTCGTCGAGGTCGGCGGCGTGGGCTACCGGGTGCAGGTCCCGACGCGCACCCTGGCGGCCGCGGGCGACGCCGGCGAGGCCGTGTTCCTGCACGTGCACACCCACGTCCGCGACGACGCCATCGTGCTGTACGGCTTCGCGACGCACGAGGAGCGGGCGTGCTTCGAGGCCCTCATCGGCGCGCACGGCGTCGGGCCTTCGCTGGCGCTGACCATCCTGAGCCACCTCAGCCCCGCGAGCTTGCGCCGCGCGGTCGCCACCGATGACCTGGACGCGCTCTGCGCCGTGCCCAACGTCGGGAAGAAGACGGCCGCGCGCATGGTGATCGAGTTGAAGACGCGCCTCGACGTAGATGGTGACCCCGAGCTGACGCTCGCGGCCGCGTCTGGTGCGGGCCTTGCCCCGGCGGGCGCGCGGGCCGACGTACGCGCCGCGCTCGCCGGGCTCGGCTACGCGCCCGACGAGATCTCGTCCGCCGTGCGTGAGCTGCCCGACGGCGAGGAGGATCCGTCGGCGCTGCTGCGGGTCGCGCTGCGAGCGCTCGCGGTGGCACGGTGAGTCGCTGATGAGCCCACGCGAGGAACTCCTCGGTGCTCGTTCCGATCCCATCGAGCGGGCCGAAGAGGCCGGCCTACGGCCCCGCAACCTCGGGGAGTTCGTCGGCCAGGGCGAGGTGCGCGAGCACCTCTCGGTAATGCTCGAGGCGGCGCGTCGTCGCGGCCGTCCGGCCGATCACGTGCTGTTGGCGGGGCCGCCCGGCCTCGGCAAGACGTCGCTCGCCGGCATCGTGGCCGCGGAGATGGGCGTAAGCATCCGGGTCACGTCGGGGCCGGCGATCGTGCGCGCCGGCGACCTCGCCGCGTTACTCACGGATCTCCAGCAGGGCGACGTGCTGTTCATCGACGAGATCCACCGCCTCCCGCGCGCCGTCGAGGAGGTGCTGTACCCGGCCATGGAGGATTTCCAACTCGACGTCGTTCTCGGCAAGGGGCCCGCGGCGCGCTCGCTGCGCCTCGAGCTGCCGGCGTTCACGCTCGTCGGCGCCACGACGCGCACGGGCCTTGTGTCGGCGCCGCTACGCGACCGCTTCGGCATGGTCCTGCGCCTCGACCACTATCCGGCGGAGGAGTTGCAGATCATTGTCGAGCGCGCCGCGACCATCCTCGGCGTGTCGATCACCGGCGACGGCGCCGGCGAGATCGCCGGTCGTTCGCGGGGTACGCCGCGGATCGCCAACCGGCTACTCAAGCGCGTGCGTGACGTCGCCGAAGTCCGGGGCGACGGCCACATCGATCGCGACGCCGCCCGCGTCGGGCTGGCGCTCTACGGCGTCGACGAGCTCGGTCTCGACAAGGTCGACCGGGCTGTGCTCTCGGCACTCTGCGCCCTGTTCGGCGGCGGCCCGGTCGGGCTCACGACGCTCGCCGTCGCCGTCGGCGAGGAGCCGGAGACGGTCGAGGACGTCCACGAGCCGTTCCTTCTGGTCAGCGGCCTCCTGGCCCGCACGCCGAGAGGACGAATCGCCACGGCGCGGGCCTGGGAGCACCTGGGCCTCGAGTCGACGCCCGCCGACGCCTCACCCGGTCTCGGGCCGACGCTCTTCAACGAGTGATGCCGTAGCTCCGTTTCCGGAGCGACAGCGCTATGGCATCGGGACGTAGACGCAGCGGTAGAAGTCGAGACCGTCGTGGATGACGCACACGTGGCGGCTGTCACCGCTGCTCGGCGGGTTCGACGGATCCGGCACGACGGGGCTCGGTGTTTCGAGCCCCGGGTCAACTGAAGCGGCGACGGCCGGAGCGGCCAGGCCGAGCGCGGCAAGAGCGGCTGCTGCTACGAGAAGGCGCCTCATGGGTGAATCTGACCCGGATCTACGGGAGTGGCGATGTCGGTGGTGATCGTGAAACCGGCGACCGAGACCTTCGTGGGGTCTCCCGCCGTGCGCTCGTGCCCCTCGGCCGCCGAACCCTGGCTGAGGGGGCGGACGGCGCTCTGCGCGAGCGATGGCCGCGCCGGCGCGGGAGCGATGGTGTGGGCGTCAGACGCGGTCGGTGCCGCGGGGCTGCCGGGAGCGGCGGTGTCGAGGATGCTGCCGGCGGGGCCGGCCGCCGCTCGTTCGAAGAGGACGATCGGCGGCGTAGTCGGAGCAGTAGCGGTCGCGCCCCCGTGCACCGCGACGACGCCACCGACTAACGCCATCACCGCGGCGGCCGACGCGGCGGCCGCCGCCGGTGTGGCGTTCTCCGCCCAGTACTGCACGCGGACCCGCCAGGCGGCGAGACGCGACATTGCCGCGCCGAAAATAGGCAGGGCGGCGAGGCGCCCGCCGTCGCCGGCGACGGCGAGAAACTCGCGCCGCAGAGCTTTGCGGGCACGGAACAGGAGGGCTTCGACGGTCCCCATCGTGACGTCGTAGTGGGTGGCGATCTGCTGGTAGCTCAACCCCTGCGTCTCGCGCAGGTCGAGCACCTCGCGGTGGCGGGGGCCGAGGTTCTGAAGGGCGGTGGTGAGGAGCTGGCGGTCGACGTCGTCGATCACGCGCTGCTGACCGCCCTCGGTCTCGCCGGGATCAACCTCGGCGCTCGGCTCGGTACGGGCCGAGCGGCGGTGGCTGTCGACACAAAGGCGTCCGGCGATCACGGTGAGCCACGGGTAAAAACGGCGTTCGCCGGCGAAGCGGGGCATCGCGGCAAAGGCACGGGCGAAAGCCTCCTGGGCAATCTCCTCGGCCTCGTGCTGGCTGTGCACACGCCGCAGGCAGAACCGGTAAAGCCGCTGGTAGTACCGCTCGTACAGGTCTGCGAAGGCGGCGGCGTCGCCAGCCTGGCAGGACTCGACCAGACCGCGGTCACGAACAAGATCGACATCGTCGGCCCGAACAGCCATTGCCACCCCAAGACTTGTTAGCGAGCGCGGACGCCCCGGATGTGCCAACCACGAGGCTACCGGACCCGTGCTCGATGGCAGCCCCCCGGCGCGGTTGCGGTAAGGCGCGCGGGCGACCTTACGATCGCCGCGGTGGACGTCACCGAGCTGCGCTACGCCCTGCCGCCCGCGGCGATCGCGCAACATCCCGTGGAGCCGAGGGATTCGGCCCGGCTCCTGGTCGCCCTCGGCGATGTTGTTACGCACGCGACGGTCACCGATCTGCCGGGTTACCTGCGGCGTGGCGACGTGGTCGTGCTCAACACCACGCGGGTGATCCCTGCTCGTCTGCGGCTCTCGAAGCGCACCGGCGGTTCCGTCGAGGTGCTGCTCCTGACGCCCCAGGACGACGCGCAGCGCACATGGGAGGCACTGGTCCGGCCCGGGAAACGCGTGCCTGAGGGGACCGAGCTCGTCGACGGCTCCGGCGCACCGGCCGTTGTCGTCGGTGGCGTCATGGGGGCTGACGGCCAGCGCCGGGTGACACTCGTGGCCCCTGAACCTCCGGCGGACATGCTCGCCCGCCTCGGGGTCCTGCCCCTCCCGCCTTACATCCACGAGGAGCTCGCCGACCCCGAGCGCTATCAGACGGTCTTCGGCCACGACCCGGGGTCGGTCGCCGCGCCCACCGCCGGACTGCATCTCACCGCGGAGCTCATCGACAGATGCCGTCACGCCGGTGCGACGGTCGAAACGGTGACACTCGACGTCGGGCTCGGCACGTTTCAACCGATCACGGCAGACCGTGTCGAGGACCACCGCATGCACGTCGAGCGCTACAGCGTGCCCGAGCGGACGCTCGACGCGTGTGGCGGTGCCCGCCGCGTCGTCGCGGTGGGCACCACATCGCTGCGCGCCCTCGAGTCGGCCGCAGCATCCGGAAACGCCTCGGGATCGACCGACTTGTTTATCCATGGCGAGTACGACTTCCGGGTCGTGGACGTACTGCTCACGAACTTCCATCTGCCCGGGTCGTCGCTGCTGGCCCTGTTGGAGGCATTCGCCGGCTCGCGCTGGCGGGCGCTCTACTCCACCGCGCTCGAGTCCGGCTACCGGTTCTTGTCCTTCGGTGACGCCATGCTGATCGACCGCCGATGACGCTCACACCGCTGACGATCGAGGCGAGCGACGGCGCCGCACGCGCCGGGGTAGTGACGACTGCGCGGGGGTCGTTCCTTACCCCGTGCTTCATGCCCGTTGGGACACGCGCCGCGGTGCGCACGCTGACGAGCGCGGAGGTCGAGCTCGTCGGGGCCGAGGTCGTGCTCGCCAACACGTACCACCTCATGCTCCGACCCGGGACCGACGTCATTGCGTCGCTGGGCGGGCTCGGTTCCTTCATGGGGTGGCGCGGGCACACGCTCACAGACTCTGGTGGTTTCCAGGTGTTCTCGCTCGCGCCGGCGGTGGACGACGACGGCGTCACCTTCCGCTCTACCTATGACGGCTCGCTCCACCGGCTGACGCCCGAGAGCGCGGTGCGCGCGCAGGAGGAGATCGGCGCCGACATCCAGATGGTGCTCGACGTGTGCCCGCCTCTGCCGTCGCCCCCGGAGGTTGTGCGCCTGGCGGTGGACCGCACCGAGCAGTGGGCGGCGAGGGCGCGGAACGCGCACACGCGCGAGGGGCAGGCGCTGTTCGGCATCGTGCAGGGCGGCATTGACCCCGAGCTCCGCAACGACGCCGCCCGCCGCACGGTGGCGATCGGGTTCGACGGATACGGCATCGGCGGGCTCTCGGTCGGCGAGGACCGCCGGGACATGCTGGCCGCGCTTGACGCCACGATCGACGAACTGCCCGCCGATCGACCCCGCTACCTCATGGGCGTCGGCGACCCGGTCGGGATCGTGGAGGCGGTCGCCCGCGGGATCGACATGTTCGACTGCGTGCTCCCGACGCGCCTGGCCCGCCACGGCACGGCTCTCACGGCGTCAGGGCGGCTCCAGATCCGGAACGCGCAGTTCGCCCGGGACAACCGCCCCCTCGACGAGTCCTGTGCGTGCCCGACCTGCTCGCGGTGGGCTCGCGGGTACCTCCGCCACCTGTTCCAGGTCGGCGAGCCCGCCGGAGCGAGGCTTGTCACCGTGCACAACCTCCACTGGCTCCTCGGCCTCGTCGCCCGCACGCGCGCCGCGGTGATCGCGGGAACGACGGCCGAACTGCGCCGTGACGTGGCCGCCATCTGGGACCCGGCGCCGACCAACTAAGTTCATCCGACCGTGGAATTCCTCTTCCCGCTCCTACTGGTTCTTGCCTTCTATTTCCTGGTGCTCCGGCCCCAGCAGAAGCGCGTGCGCTCGCACCAGGCGCTCATCGACGCCCTGGGCGTGGGTGACCACATCGTCACCGCCGGCGGGCTGATCGGCACGATCGTCGGTTCCACGGAAGACCGCTTCGAGGTACAACTCGCCGCCAACGTCGTCGTGCAGGTCGTGAAGGGCGCGATCGCTCGCAAGGCGCCCGCGGACCCCTCGGCATGAGGCGCAGCCACGTCGTCTCGCTGTTGTTGATCCTCCTCGTCGCCTTCGGCGCGTTCGGCGCGACGATCGCCGCCGCCAACGCACCGACGCTCGGTCTCGACCTCCAGGGCGGCATCTCGCTGGTGCTGGCACCGGGCAAGAAGGTCGACGACGGCGTCCTCAAGCAGTCGATCGAGATCATCCGCAACCGCGTCGATGCCCTTGGCGTGGGCGAACCCGAGATCAGCCAACAGGGCCGCAACATCATCGTGCAGCTCCCCGGTGTCAAGGATCAGGAGAAGGCGCGCCAGGTGGTCGGCCAGACTGCCGAGCTGCGGTTCCGACCCGTGATCGGGCCGCCACTCCCGCCCGAGGGGGCAAAGCCCGCCAAGCCCATCACCACCACGACGGCCAAGGGCGCAACCACGACCACCGTCGCCGGCGCGACCACCACCGCGGCGCCCAGCACGACCACCACCGTGCCAGTGATCCCGACCACCAAGGCCAAGGACGACAAGGCCGAAGCGCCGGTCGTCCTGCCGATGGTTGACCGCGACGGCACGGTCACCCAGCGCCTCCAGTTGGGACCGGCGGCGCTCACCGGCAACGTCGTGCGCACCGCGCGCATAGCGATCAACGACGTCGGGCGCGCGGAGGTCCAGCTGTTCCTGACGAAGAAGGGCAGCTCGGAGTTCGACGCCATGGCCCAGGCGAACGCCGGCGGCCAGATCGCGATCGTTCTCGACGGTGTCGTCAAGTCGGCGCCGTCGATCGATCCGAAGTCGACGAGCTTCGACGGCAAGCCGGTGATCACCGGCGATTTCACTGAGCGCGAGGCGAAGGATCTCGCACTCGTGCTGCGCTACGGAGCGCTCCCGGTGCAGCTCAAGGAGCAGAACGTCCAGAAGGTGTCCGCAACGCTTGGCAAGGACTCGCTCAGGGCAGGCATCATCGCCGGCCTCGTCGGTCTCGGCCTCGTCCTCCTCTACATCATCGTGTACTACCGCGCGCTGGGCCTCGTGGTGCTGCTCGGCCTGATGGTGTCGGGCGCGCTGCTCTGGTCGATCATCGGCTACCTCGGCGAGAACAACGGGTTGGCCCTCTCGCTGGCCGGCGCCACCGGGATCATCGTGTCCATCGGCGTCACCGTCGACTCCTACGTCGTGTTCTTCGAGCGGCTCAAGGACGAGATCAAGTCCGGCAAGACCATCCGCAGCTCGGTCGACCGCGGGTTCACCAAGGCGTACCGCACGATCCTCGCCGCCGACATCTCGAGCCTCATCGGTGCTGGGTTCCTGTACTTCCTCACGGTCGGACCGGTGCGCGGCTTCGCCTTCTTCCTCGGGCTTTCAACCCTGCTCGACCTGTTTGTCGCGTACTTCTTCACGCGGCCGCTGGTCGGGATCCTGGCCCGGAGCAAGACGTTCACTGAGGCACGCGGCCTCGGTGTCGCCCGTGGGCTGGCGGCGCCGGTCGCGCCGTCGGGGGCGACGTCGTGACCGCGACGAACGAGCGCCGGAGCATCTGGACGAAGCTGTACCACGGCGAGACGCGAATCGACTTCATGGGTCCTCGTCGGCGGTGGTTCGCGATCTCCTCGATCATCATCCTCGCCGGGCTGATCTCCCTCGGGACCCGCCAGCTCAACCTCGGCATCGAGTTCGAGGGCGGGACATCGTGGGAGGTCCCGGCGCGGGGCACCTCGATCGACGAGGTGCGCGAAGCCCTTCCTACGACGCTGCGTGACGCCAAGATCCAGTCGCTCGGGAGCGGCCTGATCCGCGTGCAGGCGGCGGCCGACTCGCAGCGCAGCGCCGACGACGTCACGCAGCGGCTGGCAAAGGCGGCGGGTGTGTCGCCGCGGGAGATCAGCGTCAACGATGTCGGCCCGTCGTGGGGCGACGAGATCACCAAGAAGGCGCAGCGCGCGCTGGTCTTCTTCCTCATCGCGATCACGATCTACATCACGCTGCGCTTCGAGTGGAAGATGGCGCTGGCCACGCTCGCCGCGCTGTTGCACGACATCCTCGTGACCGTCGGGGTCTATTCACTGGTCGGTTTCGAGGTCACGCCACCGACCGTGATCGCCATCCTGACGATTCTCGGTTACTCGATCTACGACGGCATCGTCGTGTTCGACAAGGTCGAGGAGAACACGAAGCCGCTCGCGCTCAGCGGGAAGATGACGTACATGGACATGGTGAACGCGTCGCTCAACCAGGTCCTCATGCGCACGCTGAACACGTCGCTCACCGCGCTGCTGCCGATTCTGTCGCTGCTCGTCATCGGATCGTTCGTGCTCGGCGCGACGACACTTCAAGAGTTCGCAGTCGCGCTGCTCGTTGGCCTCGGCGCCGGCGCGTACTCGTCGATCTTCATCGCCTCGCCGCTGCTGGCGATCCTGAAGGAGCGCGAGCCGCGCTTCGCGGCCATCCGGGCGCGCCTGAACCGCGGCGGGAGCGTGGCGTCGTCGGGCCCGCCGCTCGTGCCGGGTATGGCCGCGGCCACTGCCGGCGGCGCACCCCCGCTGGTTCCCGGTGAGGGACGTTCCCCGGCGCGCCCGAACACGATCGCGCCGCGCGCTCGCAAGAAGCAGCAGCGCCGGAAGCGCTGAGCCTGCCAAGTACCCTGCGTTCATGACGCCGGACGTCGGCTGGCTGAAAGACTTCATCCGCGACGTCCCCGACTTCCCCAGTCCCGGGGTCACGTTCAAGGACATCACGCCCCTCCTTGCCGACACCGGCGCCTTCCGCGGGGCGGTCGACGCGCTCGCCGGCGAGTTCACCGCGCAGCGCGTGGACAAGGTCGTGGGGATCGAAGCTCGGGGGTTCATCCTCGCCGCGCCGGTCGCGTATCGCCTCGGGGTGGGCTTCGTTCCGGCGCGGAAGGCCGGAAAGCTGCCGTGGACCTCGGAGGGCGAGGCCTACGTCCTCGAGTACGGCGACGATCGGCTCGAGGTCCACGCCGACGCGGTGATCGCCGGCGAGCGCGTGCTCATCGTCGACGACGTGCTCGCCACCGGCGGCACGGCCGAAGCCGTGTTGCGGCTGATCGATCGCCTAGGTGGCGAGGTCGTGGGGCTCGGGTTCCTTCTCGAGCTCGGCTTCCTCGGTGGTCGCGAGCGCCTCCCCGGCCGTCACGTCTCTTCGCTGCTGAGCTACGAGTAGCCGTGGCCACCGTCGACCGCGTCCTTCCGTGGCGTCGCCAGCCGACCACCGACGCCATGGTTGCGCCCGTCATCGACCTGTACCGCGAGCGGCACCCGAAAGCCGACACCGGCATGATCAGTCGGGCGTTCGCCGCTGCGGCCGAGGCCCACCGCCACCAGACCCGTAAGTCGGGCGAGTCCTACATCCACCACCCCGTGGCAGTCGCCCGTGTCGTGGCCGGCCTCGGGCTCGACGACGTCACCATCGCCGCGGCCCTGCTGCACGACGCGGTGGAGGACACCGACCTCAGCGTCGAAGACGTCGCCGCCACCTTCGGGCCCGTCGTCGCCGCCGTCGTCGACGGAGTCACCAAGCTCGACCGCTTGCACTTCGACTCGAAGGAGGCGCAGCAGTCGGCGACCATGCGCAAGATGCTCGTGGCGATGGCCAAGGACTGGCGCGTCCTGATCATCAAGCTCGCCGACCGGTTGCACAACATGCGCACGCTCGCGGCGATGCCGGCGTTCAAGCAGCGCCGCACCGCGCAGGAGACGCTCGACATCTACGCGCCGCTGGCCCATCGCCTCGGGATCCAGGAGATCCGTTGGCAGCTCGAGGATCTGGCGTTCGCGGTACTGCAACCAAAGGTCTACGCGGAGATCGACCAGATGGTCGCGGTGCGGGCGCCCGAGCGCGAGCTGTACCTGAGCGCGGTGCTGTACAGCGCGCGCGACCAGCTCGAGAAGCTCGGCGTGGACGCTGAGGTCACCGGGCGACCGAAGCACCTGTATTCCATCTACGAGAAGATGGTCGTGAAGGGCAAGGAGTTCGACGAGATCTACGACCTCGTCGGGATCCGAGTCCTGGTCGACAGCCCGAAGGACTGTTACGCGGCCATCGGCGGCATCCACGCGGCGTGGCCGCCTCTGCACGGCCGGGTGAAGGACTACATCGCCACGCCGAAGTTCAACCTGTACCAGTCGCTGCACACCACGGTGGTCGGTCCCGAGGGCAAGCCCCTCGAGGTGCAGATCCGCACCCGCGACATGCACCGCCGCGCCGAGTACGGCATCGCCGCGCACTGGGGCTACAAGGAGCGGGCCACGCCGGCCGACATCGCCTGGGTGAAGCGGTTCGTCGACTGGCAGCAGGACACCACCGATCCTGCGGAGTTCCTCGAGACGTTGAAGCTCGACCTCGACGCCGACGAGGTCTACGTGTTCACGCCCAAGGGCGACGTCTTGTCGCTACCGGTCGGTGCGACGCCGGTCGACTTCGCCTACGCGATCCACACCGAGGTCGGTCACCGCTGCATTGGTGCACGCGTGAACGGGCGCCTGGCGCGGCTCGACTCCAAGCTTTCGTCCGGAGACAGCATCGAGATCATCGCCTCGAAGCTGCCGACCGCGGGCCCGTCGCGTGACTGGGCCGACATCGCGGTTTCGCCGCGCGCCCGGTCGAAGATCCGGCAGTGGTTCAGTCGTGAGCGCCGTGACGACGCCATCGACATGGGCAAGGAGGAGCTGCTCAAGGCGTTGCGCCGTGAGGGTCTGCCGGTTCAGAAGCTGAGCGCGTCGCAGGCCATGGCGCAGCTCGCAGCGGACATGAACTACGCCGACCTCGACGCGCTGCACGCGGCGATCGGCGACAACCACGTCTCGGCGAAGTCGATTGCGCAGCGTCTCGCCCGGGAACTGCGCGGCGGCGACCACGACGAACAGCTCCCGGCCACCGCGCGCCAGCAGCGGCAGTCGTCGCGCAAGGGCCGCGCCGCGGGCGTGTACGTCGAGGGCCTCGACGATGTGATGGTGCGGCTGTCGAAATGTTGCACGCCGGTGCCCGGTGACGACATCCTCGGCTTCGTCACCCGAGGCCGGGGTGTCTCGGTGCACCGCGTCGACTGTTCGAACGCGGCGTCGTTCACCTCGGCCGCCGAGGGCGAGGCGCGCTTGATCGACGTCGAATGGGACCGTGAGCGCCCAGGCGTGTTTATGGTGTCGATCGAAGTGCTGGCGCTCGACCGCACCAAGCTGCTGCTCGACGTTTCACGGGTGCTGTCGGAGCACCACATCAACATCCTCGGCAGCGCGACCGGCGCCGGCACCGACCGCATCAGCCGCATGCGCTTCGACATGGAGCTCGCCGACCCGTCACACCTCGAGACCCTCCTCGCCGCCATCAAGCGCATCGACAGCGTCTACGACGCCTACCGAGTCCTGCCCGGCCGAGCGGGCTAACGGCGCCGGGTCCGGCTGCAGGCCCCGAACTCGTCATGGAAACGCGCGTGTGGTGCCGCGTTTTTATGACAGGTTCGGCTGGAGCACCGAACTCGTCATGGAAACGGGCGTGTGGGGCCGCGTTTTCATGACAGGTTCGGCTGGGATTGCGGGATAGCGGCCGAAGCGGCGGTCAGCGGCGGGCGCGCGTGCGTGGCGCGGCGTGTCGAGGGGGCACGGCTCCGAAAGGTCGCACCGTCGGCCATGCACCCCCAGAATCCGTAGCGGTACCCGTGCTCCCGCTCGACGACGAACTGCAGCAGATCGTGTGGCACCGTCGTCTGGCCCTGGTGTCCGCCGCTGCCGGTGATGGGCCGACGGCCCTTCGGGCGCGCAGTCCACATGCAGTGCCCGTGCTTGGCCTTGGTGAAGACGACGCGCATCGTGCGATCGTACGGAGACGCTCCCGTGGGGCCAACCGATTTGCGGCTCAGTTCGGGCAGTCCTCGGTCGGCGACAACTCGCCCTCTCTACCGATCGCGAAGTACGCGTGGTCCGTGGCGAGAGGCCGCTCGATCCGGACCGACAGGCACAGGCCCCCTCTCGCACCGCCCTGCAAGGAAAGTTTCCCGGGATCGACGCCGAGCTCGCCGGCGGCCAAGCCCCAATCGCCCTGCATCGCGGCGGCCATCACTGCGTCACGCGGGATAACCGCGTGATCGGCGCGCGCCCGAATCGCAGTGATCTCGACTCGATTCGCTGCCTGATTTTGTCGAGCGATCGTCAGCGGTGCCCCAACTCCCACGACCCACGCGGCGACAATGATCGCGAGTCGCGTCCGCTTGCTCACGAGGCCACCATACGGACCGGAAGGGCGCCACCGGTCGGACCCAGCTGATCGAGCGTCAACTGCTACTTGACAGATGGCGCGTGTCAAGTCAGCATTGACGGATGAGCTTGCCCTTTGACGAGGACGGACTGGTCGACTCGGTTCGACGCGCCGGCGGCGACCGACCGCTCGACAACATCACGATGGCGGTGGAGCTCGCGGCCGAGCTAGGCGCGGCGGGCGACCGGGTGGTGAGCGTGTTCGTCGACGAAGCGCGCCGGGCCGGGCTCTCGTGGAGTCAGATCGGCACATCGCTCGGCGTGACGCGGCAAGCGGCACAGCAGCGGTTCACCGAACCGTCTGCACCATCGCGTCCGCGGGATCCGGCACCTATGGGCGCCGATGGAATCCGCAACAAGCCTGCGCCATTCAGCGGGTTGCGCGAGTCTTCCGTTGGGCTGAACGTGCAGGTCGAGATCGGGGGGGCGTGGTACCAACTCGTCGAGCTCGACGGCCGGCCGGTTGACCAGCTGGTACGCGCAAGCCGGGAGGCGTTCAAGACCCGGTGGCTCAAGCGACTGAGCGAGGATCTCGACGACGTCTACGCGATGCTCGGCGACGAGCTTGGAGACACCGCTGAGGTCACGCTCGTCGATGGCGCCGGGCGCACGTCACGGCGCACGGTCGAGGTGACGATCGCCAAGCGAAAGGCGGCGTGGCGCTACAACAACCAGGGCCTCACGACCTAGCCCGCGAGAGGCACGTCAACGTCGAGTGTGTGGAAACTGTGCTCCCGACGACGAAAAGGCGCGCTCAGGACGACACTTTCCGCACACTCGGCGGGCTTGGGGCGCGTTCGGCGGGCGGCGACCGGCCTTCTCCTAGGCTGACCGCTTCCCATGGCGCCCCGGTATACCGCTCCCAAGGGCACCTTCGACGTGCTCGGTCCCCGCTCGGCGCGCTACGCCGCGCTCGTCGCGCTGTTCGCCGACCACGCGGCGCGACACGGGTTCGACCTGCTCGTGCAGCCCATGTTCGAAGACGTCGAGGTGTTTCAGCGTGTGGGCGCGTCGACCGACGTCGTGCGCAAGGAGATGTACGACTTCACCGACAAGGGCGGCCGCCACCTGGCGCTGCGACCGGAGGGCACCGCCAGCGCGGCCCGCGCCTACCTCGAGCATCACCCGACCGCGCCCTGGAAGATCTGGTACGTCGGACCGAAATTCCGGTACGACCGCCCGCAGAAAGGTCGGTACCGCCAGCACCACGAGGTGGGCGTCGAGGCCATCGGCACCAGCGATCCCGATCTCGACGTCGAGGTGATCGCGCTGGCGGCCGGGTTCTACGCCGCGCTCGGCCTCCGAGACCTTGCACTGCGAATCACCTCGCTGGGTGACGAGCAGTGCCGGCCCGCCTATCGCACGGCGTTGGAGGCGCACCTCACCGCCGCGCGTGACGGGCTGTGCGACGAGCACAAGGACCGCGTCACCGAGAACCCTTTGCGCATCCTCGACTGCAAACGCGACGCGTGTGTGACCGCGGCCAAGGACGCGCCCCGCATGATCGACGCGCTCTGCGACGACTGCGCCGCGCACTTCGAGCGCGTGCGCGAGGGCCTCGACGCCGCCGCCGTCGCCTACGAGCTCGACCGGTCGCTCGTGCGGGGGCTCGACTACTACACGCGCACGACGTTCGAGTTCGCCGCCGGGTCGCTCGCCTCCGCGCAGAACGCACTCGGTGGCGGTGGCCGCTACGACGGCCTCATCGAGCAACTCGGCGGGTCGCCCACCCCCGGGATCGGCTTCGGGCTCGGCATCGAACGCATCCTCCTGCAGTGCGACGCCGAAGTTGTCTTCGGTGACCCCACCGACCGCCTCGACGTGTTCGTGATCGACACCACCGGGGGAGCGGCTGCACGCGACATCGCCCGCACGCTGCGCGCCGCCGGCATCCGCACCGACCGGGCGTTCGACGCCCGCTCGTGGAAGGCGCAGATGAAGGAGGCGCAACGCTCCGGCGCCCGCTTCGCCGTCTCGATCGAAGCCGACGGCATCACGCTGCGCACCCTCGCCGAAAAAGGCGAGCCCGTGAACGTCACGGCCGCGACACTTGTCGACCAACTCCTCGAAAGGCTCCGATGACTCTCCGCACTGACTACTGCGGCGCGCTGCGCTCGGCCGATACCGGCCGCACCGCCACGGTGTGCGGCTGGGTGGCCAAGCGCCGCGAGCACGGCGAGCACCTCGCGTTCATCGACGTGCGCGACCACACCGGTCTTGTGCAGTGCGTCGTCGACGGTGCGCACGACCTGCGCGGTGAGTACGTCGTGCGCGTCACCGGCACGGTGCGCGCCCGCCCCGAGGGCACGGTCAACGACAACCTCTCGACGGGCGAGATCGAACTGGCCGATTGCACCGTCGAGGTGTTGAACCGCGCCGAGCCCGCGCCGTTCCCCCTCGACGATCGCGTCGCCGCCGACGAGAGCGTCCGCCTCCGCTACCGCTACCTCGACCTCCGCCGTGAGCGCATGCAACGCAACCTGCGCCTGCGTTCGAAGATCAACGCCGCGGTTCGCCAGGCCATGGTCGAGCAGGATTTCGTCGAGATCGAGACGCCGATGCTGGTCGCATCGACGCCCGAAGGCGCTCGTGACTTCCTGGTCCCATCGCGGCTTCAGCCCGGCTCGGGCTATGTCCTGCCGCAGAGCCCACAGCTGTTCAAGCAGCTGTGCATGGTCGGCGGCCTCGACCGCTATTACCAAATTGCCCGCTGCCTGCGCGACGAGGACCTGCGCGCCGACCGGCAGTTCGAGTTCATGCAGCTCGACGCAGAGATGAGCTTCGCGACCCAGGACGACGTCCTGGAGGCAATCTCGAAGGCGATCGTCGCCGCGGTGGAAGCCGCAGGTCAGCCGGTGCCGACCATCGGGCGCATGACGTGGCTCGACGCCGCGGAACGCTTCGGCTCCGACAAGCCCGATCTGCGGTTCGGCCTCGAGCTCGTCGAGCTCACGCACGTATTCGAAGCGACGGAATTCAACGCCTTCAACGCCGACTGCGTGAAAGGCATCCGCGTCCCCGGCGGCGCCGACTTTTCGCGCAGCCGCCTCGACGAGCTCACCGACAAGGCCAAGCAATGGGGCGCGAAGGGGCTCGTCTGGATGCGCGTCAGTGCGGACGGCGTCGACTCACCGATCGCCAAGTTCCTCACCGAGAGCGAGATCGCGGATCTGCGCAAGGCGATGGATGCCGAGACGGGCGATCTGTTGCTCCTCGTCGCCGACACCCGCGTCCGGGCCCGGCACGTGCTCGGCCTGCTGAGGGTCGAGATCGGGCGACCCCCGGTGACCGAGGGCGGACTCCATTTCACGTGGATCGTCGAGTTCCCCTTGTTCGAAGACATCGATGAAAGCGGCCGCCCGGTGGCCGCACACCACCTGTTCACTATGCCGCACCCCGACGACATCGAAAAGGTGACGACCGATCCGCTGGCGGTGCGGGCGCAGAGCTACGACCTCGTGCTCAACGGTTGGGAGTTGGGGTCGGGCAGCGTCCGGATCCACGACGCGGTCGTCCAGCAACTCGTGTTCGACGCCGTCGGGATCGACGCGGAGGACGCCCAGCGGCGGTTCGGCTTCCTGCTCGACGCGTTCCGGTTCGGCGCCCCGCCGCACGCGGGATTCGCGTTTGGGCTCGACCGCCTCGTGGCCATCCTGGCCGGCGAGGACAACATCCGCGAGGTCATCGCCTTCCCGAAAACACAGTCGGGGCTCGACCTGCTCACGGGCGCGCCGACCCCGCTCGACCCCGCGGCGCTCACCGACGTCGGCCTGCGAACTCTCCCTCCGAAGGAGTAGCCGGCGTGTGACCGACGTCACAGCCACGGGCAACTGGGGTTACGCTCGCTACACCAGTGAATGCTGGTTGGGGACATAGCGGAGGGGGTTCCGTGCGCAAGTCATGGATTCAGCTGTATGCGCCGTTCCTGGTGCTGATGATGGTGCAGGCGATGTTCATCGCGGTGTCGCCGTCGCGCGGGCCGGGACAGCAGGAGCTCAACACCGCGGGCCTCTCCTCCGGCCCCGGTGGCGATGTCGATGCCGGCGGCGCCGAAGTGGCTGTCGACAGTTCCGGCGTCCCGATAGCCGAAGGCGGCGGCGCCGTCGCCGGTGCAGCGGGCACTCGGTCGACCGGCCCTGGCGGGGTCACGGGCGGTACGTCGGCCGGCGGCGGACGTCTCGCCGCGGCTGCGGGTGACACGTCGCACTGCAAGGAGGGCATGCAGGTCAAGCTCATCGTCGTCAACCCGGCCCCGTGCGTGCCCAAGTTCTCCGGCGACAACGGTGGCGCCACTTACCAAGGGGTCAACAAGGACACCATCAAGGTGATCCGCGTGACCTCGATTCCCAGTGCGCTGGTCAACGCCGCCCTGGCCCCCAAGGGCCTGGCCACCAGCCAGGAGGACTCCGACGCCTTCGACAAGGTGGCCTGGGACTTCCTGCAGAAGCACTACGAGACCTACGGCCGCAAGATCGCCTGGGAGAACGTCGAGTTGGACTGCAAGACGACGCCTCCCGACTACGACAAGTGCAACGCCGCCGCGCAGGAGGTCGTCAAGCGCAAGCCCGCCCTCGTGATCTGGATCACCTCGCTGTACGCGTCGGTGTTCGACATCTGGGCCAAAGCCGGCATACCGAGCATCGGCGGTTCGGCGTTCGACGAGAAGTTCTACGAGGGCCGGCGCCCCTACCGCTACGACATCGCGATGGACGGCACCGAGGCCGCCGGCCACATCGGTGAGTACTACTGCAAGAAGATGGCCGGCAAGAACGTCAGTCACAGCGGCACCGTCGTCCACCCCGAGATCGGCAACCGCAACGCGGTGAAGCGCAAGCTCGGCATCATCGTGCCGGACATCGAGGCCAACGTGCTCACGGCCAAGGCGGTCGCCAGCAAGGTGAAGGCGTGCGGAGGCGGCGACGTCCTGTTGTCCACGTACGCCTCGAACATCGAGACGGCGACCCAGCAGGCGCAGGACACGGTAACGACCCTCATCCAGAACAAGGTCACGTCGGTCACCTGCATGTGCGACCCGATCGCCCCGGCGTTCTTCACTAAGGGCATGACGGACAATCAGTACTACCCCGAGTTCCTGCTGCCGGGCCTCGGCCTGCTCGACTACGACCTACTCGGCCAGCTGTATTCCGCCCCGCAGATGCAGCACGCATTCGGGCCGAGCCACCTGTCGGCCAACAACCAGGTCCCGCTCGACGACACCGACGCCGCCCTCGTGTGGCGGGCGATGGGCAAGAGCGGCCACCCGTGCGGCAACAACGGCTGTGGGCTCAACTGGGCGTTCATCAATGCCGCCGGGATCGCCATTCAGGCCGCGGGACCCAACTACAACCCGTTGAATCTCGAGCGGGGCATGCTCAGCCTGCCCCCGTCGAACCCGTTTGAGCCGAAGCGCAACCCCAAGGGCGTGCTCTACAAGTACGGCCCCGGCGACTACACCGGCACGAGCGACGTGCGCGAGGTGTACTGGAGCGCGACCACCACCGCCCGTCAGGACAACAGCAGCGGCGCCTACATCGCCACCAACGGTGGGGCGCGGTACGAGCTCGGGAAGTGGCCGTCGAACGGGCTGTCTGCCATCCCCGTCGCGACGCAGTAGCGCGCCGTGGCCTCCCGGACGATCACGGCACCCCCCGCGGTGCGCCGCGGTGCGGAGGTCGCCCGCTCCGCGCTGAACCACCCCCGATGGGGCGCGCCGCTCAAGGGCGTCCTCGCCTACATCGTGCTGGTCGAGATCGTGTTGCAACTGGTGTTCGGCCGGCTGTCGATCCCGTTCACCGGGTTCGACATCGGCCGGTACGACAACTCCCTACCGTACGGCCTGATCATCAGCGGCGCCGTCAGCGGTGCGCTGTACGGCCTGGTGGCTATGGGGCTGATCCTCGTCTACCGCGCCAACCGGATCATCAATTTCGCGCAGGCCCAACTCGGCTCGGTTCCGGCCGTCATCGCGTTGCTGCTCATCGCCAAGCACGGGGTGCCGTACCTGATCGCCATCCCCGTGATGCTCGTGCTGGCCGTCGCCCTCGGGGCGACGGTCGAGACCCTGGTGATTCGCCGGTTCAGCCAGTCGCCCCGGCTCATCCTCACCGTGGTGACCATCGGCCTCAGCCTGCTCCTGCTGATCCTCGAGTTCTATTCCAAGCAGTGGGTCGGCGGGGAGATCATCGACAGCATCGGGCTGACCTTCCCGACGCCGTTCCAGAATCTCAACTTCCGGATCGGCCCGAAGACGTTGACCGGAGACCAC